>Ga0070738_10006864_pt1 | contig 11687 bp, 14 predicted proteins | sample Coa_R2_2_FD_66446 | JGI IMG/M metagenome (GOLD analysis project Ga0070738, IMG submission 66446) | Surface soil microbial communities from Centralia Pennsylvania, which are recovering from an underground coalmine fire - Coalmine... | ecosystem: Environmental > Terrestrial > Soil > Unclassified ... | reverse complement strand
GTGTTCACCATCACGTTCACCTGCACCGCCGCGTTCCCCAAAATCGCCGGCGCCATCAGCCGCAGAATCCGCCGCAGCCCCGGATCGGACCAGTTGATCGCGGCGTGGAAACGAAATCCGAGCCGATGCAGGCTCGGCATTTGCCAGGCGAGCTGCAAAGCTCCGCCAAGCACGACTCCGACTGCCATTCCCTCAATGTGCGACAGATGCAATCGCGGTCCCAAACCGTATCCGATCAGCACGCCAAAGCCGACCGAGCCGATATTGAAGAATGTCGAGGCGAGCGCGGGCACGGCAAAGCGGTTTGAGGCGTTCAGCACTCCCATGGCCTGCGCGGCCAGCGCCACCAGCAGCAGAAACGGGAACATGATTCGCGTCATGCGCACCGCCAGCTCGAATTTTCCGGGCACTTCGCCGTAGCCGGGCGCGAGCAGGTGGACCAGCGCCGGCGCGAAGATCATCCCCAACGCGCACAATGCGCCGACCACGATGAGAATCGCGGTCGCCACCAGGTTCGCCAGCCGCGCCGCCTCTTCCTTGCTGCGCGTCGAAAGATATTCGGTGAAAGTCGGCACGAAAGCGCTCGATAACGCGCCTTCGGCGAACAGATCGCGGGTCAGGTTCGGGATGCGGAACCCCAGCATGAACGCGTCGTAAATCAGGCCCGCGCCAAATAGCCGCGCCATCACCGATTCGCGAAGCAGCCCGGTCACGCGGCTCATCAGCACCGCGATGGAGACGACGCCGGCCGAACGCACCACGCTTTCGTGGCCCTTCGGGCTCGCCTCGGCCGCGGTCTTATTGCCCGTAAAGTTCAAGGAAATGCGCAACCGTCATGATACCGGCGTAATAGTTCGCCAGCTTGTATTTTTCGTTGGGCGAGTGAAGGCCGTCGTCGGGCAGGCCGAATCCCATCAGGATCGTGGGGATTTTCAGATGCCTGGCGAAGTCGCCGACAATCGGAATCGAGCCGCCGCTCCGGACGAAAACGGTTTCGCGCTTCAAAATATCGCGAAAGGCGCGCGCGGCGGTGTGGATCGCCGGATGATCCGGATTCACCAGGATTGCCGGCGACGCGCTCAGTACCCGCACCTCGGTTTCGATTCCCTTCGGCGTCTTCTCGCGCACGAATTTTTTGTACGCGGCGACGATCTTTTCGGGATCCTGCTTCGGCGCCAGTCTCATGCTGACCTTCGCGGTCGCGCGCGCCGGGATCACCGTTTTCGCTCCCGCCGCCGTAAAACCTCCCGCGATGCCGTGCACTTCGAGCGTCGGCCGGGCCCAGGTTCGCTCGAAGACGGAATAGCCCGGCTCGCCGGTCAGCGCGGATGAGCCGACTTCGCGCGCCAGGTATTGTTTTTCGTCGAAGTCGAGCGAGGCCCAGCTTTGCTTCTCCGCGTCGGCCGGCGGCTCGACATCGTCATAGAATCCCGGAATCTGGATGGTCCCGTCTTCATCCTTGAGCTTGCTCAGCAACTCGACCAAGCCGAAGACGGCGTTCGGCGCGGCGCCGCCGTACAATCCCGAATGCAGATCGCGAGCCGGCCCGCGCGCTTCGATTTCGGTATAAATCAGCCCGCGCAGCCCGATGCACAGCGTCGGCACCCCTTCGGCGTAAAGGGCGGTGTCGGAAACCAGCGCGACATCGGCCTTCAATTTTTGCGGATTTTCGGCGACGTATTTCGCCACCGATTCTCCGCCGACCTCTTCTTCTCCCTCGATCAGAAATTTCACGTTCACCGGCAGCTTGCCGTTCACTGCCTTGAGCGCCTCCACAGCTTTGACGTGCATGTACATCTGGCCTTTGTCATCAGCCGAGCCGCGGGCGTACAGATTGCCGTCGCGAATCACCGGCTCAAACGGAGGCGTCGTCCATAATTCGACCGGATCCGGCGGCTGGACATCGTAGTGCCCGTATAAAAGGACCGTCGGTTTGCCGGGCGCGTGCAGCCAATCGGCGTATACCAGCGGGTGGCGCGCCGTTTGGATGATCTCGACGTTTTCCAGGCCGGCGTTCTTCAAGCTGTCGGCTACAAACTGCGCGGCGCGCCGCACCTCAGAGGCGTGATCGGGAAGCGTGCTGATCGAGGGAATGCGAAGAAAGTCCTTCAATTCGTTGAGAAACCGCGATTGGTTCTGCTCGATGAAGGCGTTGGTTGCTTCAGACACATCTTGATTATAGAAAAGCCTCCGTCGATCGCGATTTCTGCGATCGCTTGCGCTTACGCCGTTTCGCGCGGCGGGATGATACGCTGAAGCCTGGAGTCGCGGTGATGTCATGCCTTCGCGCAAGCCTCGCGTCCTGATCTTTATCGTCGCCTATAACGCCGAAAAGACGATCGCGCGGGTGATCCGGCGGATTCCGCTTACGCTGCTCGACGATTACGAAATCGAGGCGCTGATCATCGACGACGCTTCGCGCGACGCGACCTTCGAGAAAAGCTACGAAACCAGCAAGCAGGAGCTGCCTTTCCGCGTTCATACGCTGTTTAATCCGGAGAATCAGGGATACGGCGGAAATCAGAAGCTCGGCTATCATTACGCGATTCAACACGGCTTCGATCTTGTGGCCCTGGTGCACGGCGACGGCCAGTACGCGCCGGAGTGCCTGCCGGATTTGCTGCAACCGCTGCGCGACGGCCAGGCCGACGCGGTGTTCGGCTCGCGCATGATGACGCGGCACGGCGCGCTTCGCGGCGGAATGCCCTTGTATAAATATGCCGGCAACCGGATCCTCACCTGGATCGAGAACCGGCTGCTGGGCGCCAACTTAAGCGAATTTCATTCCGGCTACCGGATCTATTCGACACGCGCCCTCCAAGCCATTCCCTTTCATCGCAACTCCAACGGCTTTCATTTCGACACCGAGATCATCATTCAGCTCCTCAGGAGCGGACGGCGAATCATCGAACGGCCGATTCCGACGTATTACGGCGACGAAATCTGCCATGTGAACGGCATCGCCTATGCCGTCAACGTGGTCCTGGCGGCCACCAAAGCCTCGCTTCAGCAGCTTGGAATTTTCTACGACCGCAAATTCGACTGCGCGCCGCCGGGCGCCGCGCGCTACCTTCCGAAATTCGAATATCGCAGCCCGCATTCGCTGGCCTTCGAGCGCGTGGCGGAAAGCTCGCGCGTGCTCGATCTGGGATGCGCCGGCGGATACGTGGGTGGCGCGCTCAGCCGATCGAAAGGCTGTGAAGTGGACGGCGTCGACAGCCTCCCCTCCATCGAGCCGCGGCTTTGCCGCTTCTATCTGCATGATCTGAATCAGGGTTTGCCCGCCCTCGATTTCAATCATTACCGATATGTCCTGATGCTCGACGTCATCGAGCACCTGACGCGGCCGGAGGCATTCCTCGAAGATTTATACGCGGCTCTGAAAACCAACCCCCAGGTGGAAATCCTGATCAGCACCGCCAACATCGGTTTCGTAATTCCGCGCTTTATGCTGCTTTTTGGTCAATTTAATTACGGAAAACGCGGGATTTTGGACCTTACGCACACCCGGCTGTTTACCTTCGGATCTTTTGCGCGGGCCATCCGCCAGGCCGGCTTCGATATTCTTGAAACTCACGGCGTTCCGGCGCCGTTTCCGCTGGCGCTGGGCGAGGGCTGGCTGGCCAGATTTCTGGTGAAAGCGAATCAAGTCCTCATCCGGGTCTCGCGCGGGCTGTTTTCTTACCAAATTTTCATCCGCATGAAGCCCCGGCCCTCCATCGAATATCTTCTTAAAGTTGCGGGCGAGCACTCCGAGCGTCGTATCCAGCGGATTGAAGAAATGGCCGCGCGCGCCCGATCTTCCGGCTCCGGCGAGTTATCATAATTAACGTAAAAGCGCGCGCTGCGCGTTCCGATGTCATGAATCAATCCGCTCGGCGCGGCTCTGCCTTGGGGGCGCCCTCCAAACAAATCGAATACACCGCGCAGCGGCGGGAATACTGGGACGATTACGCCGTCAACTTCGAGCGCTGGAACGGCCCGCGTGGCTATTATCAACGCAAACTGATTGAGATGTATCGGTTTCTGGTGCCGCCGGGGTCGCGAGTGCTCGAAATCGGCTGCGCGCGCGGAGATCTGCTGGCCGCGCTTGAACCCGCCTACGGCGTGGGCATCGATTTTTCGCCGAAAATGATCGAACGTGCTCGCGAAAAATATCCGCATTTGACATTTTTCGTGCAGGACGCGCACCAGCTCGACGCCGGCGGCCCGTTTGATTACCTGATTCTTTCCGATTTGGTGAATGACTTATGGGATGTGCAGCGTGTCTTGGAAGTACTGCGCCGCCATGCTCATCCGGGAACGCGCATCGGTATTAATTTTTACAGCCGGCTGTGGGAGATTCCGCGGCGAATCGCGGAAAAGCTCGGGCTGGCGCGCAAGCAGCTTCCGCAGAACTGGCTGACGGCGGAGGATGTGGCGAATCTTTTGCGGCTGGCCGATTTTGAGCCGATCCGCTCCTCATGCGAGGTGCTGTGTCCAGTGCGCATGCCGCTTCTCGACACGCTGTGCAATCGCTATCTGGTGCGTATTTGGCCCTTTCGCTGGTTTGGCATCACCAATCTGATGATCGCGAGACCGGCGCCGGCGCCGCCCGCCGATCCCGAGCCGGTGGTGAGCGTCATCGTGCCGGCCCGCAACGAGGAAGGCAATATCGCGCAAATTTTCGATCGCGTGCCGCAGATGGGGGCGGGCACAGAATTGATTTTCGTCGAGGGCAATTCGAGCGACGACACCTACGGCGCAATCGAACGCGAAATCGCCCGCCGCCGCGATCCCCGCGTCAAGCTTTTCCGGCAGAGGGGCAAGGGAAAAGGCGACGCGGTGCGGCTCGGGTTCGCGGAAGCATCGGGCGATGTTCTGATGATTCTGGACGCCGATCTCAGCGTTCCGCCCGAGGATCTGCCGCGCTTTTATCAGGCCTGGCGATCGGGGAAAGGCGAGTTTATCAACGGCGTCCGCCTGGTTTATCCGATGGAGGACGGCGCGATGCGCCCCCTGAATTTTCTCGGCAACAAATTTTTCAGCCTCGCGTTCACCTGGCTGTTAAGCCAAAGCATCAAGGATACGCTTTGCGGCACGAAGGTTTTAGGACGCGCGCAGTATGAATTGATCGCGGCCAATCGCGCCTATTTTGGCGAGATCGATCCGTTTGGAGACTTCGATTTGATCTTCGGGGCGGCGAAATATCACTTGAAGTTCGTTGATTTGCCGGTCCGGTACCGGGAACGGGTGTATGGAGAAACCAACATCCGGCGATGGCGTCATGGATGGCTGCTGCTGCGCATGGCCGCACTGGCGATGCGGCGGATCAAATTCGTCTGAGCAAAGGGCAGGGAAGAGGCGCGTGTTAGACTTGAAAAAGCGCACACCGATCCCCGGTCGTCTAATGGTAGGACAGCGGCCTTTGGAGCCGTGAATCGTGGTTCGAATCCATGCCGGGGAGCCAACCTTCAAGGAATCAGTAACTTACAGACATAGAAAGACCGTTGTACAGAGGGCGTACAAAAACCGGGTGTATAATCCGGTTGTGTCGCTCACTATCTACCGCCGACACTCCGTCGATTGCAGGGTCCACAAGCTCCGTCTCAAGGCCTACGAGAAGAAGTATTTCAAGGATTGCGACTGCCCGATCTGGCTGAAGGGCACGACGGACAAGGAGCAATATCCGCGGCAGGCGCTCGGCGTCCGTGACTGGCATGCTGCCGAAGCGAAGCTCCGGTCGCTGAATGCCGAGGCCAAGGATGAGACCGTCCACGGGCCAAAACTGGAGGAGTGCATTACGCGTTACATCGATGCGCGTGATGACGTGAAGCCGAAGACGGCGGCGCAATACAAACTGCTCCTCGGCAGACTGAAGGACTTCGCGCACGGCAAGAACAAGGTCTTCATCCGCGAACTGAGCGTCGATGTTCTGGAGGATTTCAAGACGTACGGTCTTGCGGGATTGGCTGGCACGTCGAAGGCAACGAGCGTCGCCAAGCTCGCGCACTTCCTGCGCGAATCCTACCGGCGCGGATGGATCACGCAATCCCTCGTCGAGAAGATGCGCCCTCACAAGGCGGTCTATGAGCAGAAGCAACCATACTCTGAAAAGGAAGTCGCGGCCATTCTGGAGGCGGCCGGAAAAATCAACGGCGGGACCACGGGATACGCAAAGAAGCCGCCACATTCCGCCTGCTCATCGAGCTGATGCTGGAGACCGGCCTGCGCGTCAGCGACGCAGTGAAGTTCGATCCGAAGAAATGCGTGAAGTCAAAATTTCTCTGGATCTACTCCTTCCATCCGCGCAGTCGAGAAAGAACGAGACGCCCAAGCTGGTCGACATTTACCTGACCGCAAAGCTGAAAAAGAAAATCGACGGATGCGAATGGCTGTCGGACGCCCTGCCCTTCGCGTATCGCCCCGTCTCCAGCGCTGAAGAGACGGATTATCTCGGGCAGGCCGTCTATGAACGGCTGCAGCGCACTCTTTATAGCGAGAGGGGTCAGGTTTTTTAAGATGTCAGATATTCAGAACATAAGGAGATTTGCACTATGAAACGATTAACGGGATTAATTCCCATGGCCGTAATGCTGGCTCTGTTTACTGCCGGGACTTTCTATGCCCAGGATCACGCGGCAAGCGCGAAGGAGGCACATGCCGCCAAACCCGATGCACCCGAGATTTTCTGCGGTCATATGAAGACAGGGCAACTTTGCCCTGGTAACGCCCAGATGTTCAAGATGAGCGCCGCGCAGAAGGAGCAATATACACAGGCGCTCAATAGGTACAACAAGGCCGTAGGAGAAGCCCAGAAGCAATTCCTGGACGATGCTAAGAGCAAGGTCGGATTGTCGGAAGCCGAACTGGCGCTCGCCCAAAGCTGGTTCGCCGAAGGCCTCAATCCCGAAATCAACAAGATTCTCGCCGCCAAAACAAAGAAATAACGGGCCTGATGTTTTCGCTTGCGGGATGGAATTCGCGGGCGCAAGCGGCGTTTGCAGTATGGCTGGCTCCTTGGAGGTTGTGCATGGCGAATGGAAGCAACAGCGGATTGGGTTTCGCGCTTTTCGCCGTGCTCCATTTTCTCTGTTGCGGTATCCCGCTGCTCATCCTCTCGGGCGTCTCGCTGGCCTTTCTCCGTCCGGCCTGGCCGGTCATCGGCAGCGTGCTCGCCGCCCTTGGCGTGGTCGGCTTCATCTGGTATCTCAAGCGCGGCTGCGCCACCTGTCCCCGGAACGAAGGTCGCTGCACGCTGGAGGCAAGGAAGGTGCGCGAATGACGGACGATCAAAAGACATCGTGGCTCGGCCGGGCGCTGATGGCCGTCGGCGTCAGCGGCGCGGCCTTTGCGGCCTTGTGCTGCTTTGCGCCTTTTCTCGTCGCCGGCCTGGTGTCGGCTATTGGCCTCGGGTTCATTCTGAAGGATTCCATTTTGATGGGCCTGCTCGTCGTGTTCCTTGGCATAGCCGGGCTGGGCCTCTATTTCGCGCGCCGCAAGCACGCGTAAGGGCATTCAGCAAAAAGGAGTGTTTATGTTTCTAAAATCACGGAACGGGAGAGGGCTACTGAAAGATCTCGCCTATGGGGCAATCGGCGGAGTCGTCGGTACAGTCGTCATGGGCCAGGTGACGAGCTTCATGTACCGGTTTGAAAGTGAGGAGAAAAAGCGCAGGGAAGAACTGGCGCGGCCGGAGGAACCCCCGCAGGCGATGGCGCGCCGCCTGGCGGAGGACTTTTTGCATGTTAAGCTCTCCGACGAAAAGAAAAAGAAGCTGGGAGAGGCGATGCACTGGGGTTATGGCATGGCCTGGGGCGCGCTTTATGGAGTGCTTCATGATCGCGCGCCTGCGCTCTCAAAAGCGGCCGGCCTCCCGTTCGGTCTCGCATTCTGGTTCGTGGGCGACGAGGTTGTGACAACCGCCTTCAGGCTCACTGGGCCGCCCAAGGCCTTTCCTGTCGACGCGCATTTGCGCGGTCTGGTCGGCCATCTGGCGTATACGGCTGCGGCGGATGGAACCTATCGGGCGCTGCGGCGCGTGGCCGGATAAATGGAGCGAGGTCAATGCCAGAGCAATTCGATTTAGTGATTCTTGGTTCCGGCTCGACGGCTTTCGCCGCGGCCTTGCGTGCGGCCGAACTTGGTAAAACGGCCGCCATGACGGAGGCCCGCACGTTGGGCGGCACATGCGTCAACCGCGGCTGCCTGCCCTCCAAAAACCTCATCGAAGCGGCGAAGATTTTCTACGACGCGAACAACCCGCGCTATCCGGGCTTGCGTCCCGGTTCGATGACCGTGGATTTCCGCGCGCTCGTGGAACAGAAAGATGAGATGATCCACGATTATCGCAACAAGAAATATCAGAGCATTATCGACGGCTCGAAGCGCATCAAGGTGTTCAGCGGGCGGACGGAGCTGACAGGCCCTTATGAGGTCTTGGTCGATGGACAGACGCTTAAAGGCGAGCGCCTTCTTGTCGCGACGGGTAGCGCGCCCCAAATTCCCGATGTTCCCGGCCTTTCGTCGACGCCGTACCTGACGAGCGATTTGCTGACAAGCCAGGAGGAAGGCACGGAACTGCGCGAGCTGCCGGCATCTCTCGTGATAATCGGCGGCGGCTATATCGCGATGGAGCTTGGGCAGATGTTCGCCCGCTTCGGAACCGAGGTCACGATTCTGGAACGCGGCGAGCGTATTCTTGCCGGCAGCGAGCCCGAAATCTCAGAATCCGTCGCGGAGTCGCTCCGAGACGAGGGTATAGCCGTTCACACCGGGGCAAAGATCGTCCGCGTGCAGGGCGACGATGCCAAGGTCATAGTAACGGCGCAGGCGGGCGGACAGCAGCGCGAATTCAAAGCGGCGCGGCTCCTTGTGGCCACCGGGCGGAGGCCGAACACGGACGGCCTCGGCCTGGAGAAGGCGCAGGTGAAAGTGGATAACCACGGATTCGTCCAGGTAGACGACGAGTTACGCACGTCGGCTGGGCATATTTTCGCGGCAGGGGATGTCATCAACTCTTATGCGCACAGCCAAATGGCGACACCGGTAGGCGGTCAGGACGGCGGCATCGCCGCTGAGAACGCGCTGAACGGCGCGGGCCGTAAAGTCAATCATGCTGTTGTCCCGCGCGCCATCTTCACCGATCCGCAGGTCGGAGCCGTCGGACTGACGGACGAGCAGGCGAACGCGCAAGGCTTCGTCTGCGAATGCCGCATCGTTCCAATGTCGCTGGTCCCGCGCGCAGGCGCGGTGCGCGCGACCCGCGGCGTTATCAAGATGGTGGCTGACGGGAACACGCGCAAAGTGCTGGGTGTCTCCATGCATGGCCTAAATGCAGCCGAAGTCATCCACGAAGCCGCGATGGGACTCCGGTTCGGGGCGAAGATCGAGGACTTCGCGGGCATGCTGCATGTCTATCCGACGATGGCGGAGGCGCTGAAGATTGTCGCTCTCGCCTATGCGAAGGATGTCTCGAAATTGTCCTGCTGCGCGGAATGATTATCCTATGGTCGCTTCGGACGCAATGTGCATGATTTGAGAGCAGTGGGCGATGGAAGTGAAGGGCATGACCAATCGTTTCAGTACCGGGAATGTTGATACCGAGGCTATAGCTCTCGGCATCGTCAAGGTTTTCCCCGCGCTCGATTCGCTTTGAGCAACGCCTTTCGTTGGAGTTGTACCGATTGTTATCTGAAGGGCAGCCAGTCGCACGCGCCGTCTTGGCCGAGCGGCTTCAGGCATCGACCGAGGTCGTCGATCGCATCCTCGATGGATGGCCGGGCGTGTTTTTGGACTCAGAGCGACGGATCGTCGGCTACTGGGGTCTCTCACTCCCGGCGGCTTACACGAGTCCTCATCAGTTTACGATTGAGGGCCGAAGGTTGGCGGCATGGTGCGCCTGGGACACGCTCTTTCTATCTAACCTACTCGGCAAACCTGCCGAGGTCGAGTCCAAAAGCCCCGGTCTCGCCGGTGTCGTTAAGCTGCTTGTAACGCCCACGCGAGTGGACCTCGTGGAACCTGAGGATGCACACGTGTCATTTCTGATGCCGGATGAAGCGGGAGTACAGAAGGACATTGTGACCACGTTCTGTCATTTCATCCACTTCTTTCCCTCGCGGATAACTGGTGAGGCGTGGGCTGCACAGCATCCAGGAACGTTCATCCTGTCGGTTGAGAAAGCCCACGCGATTGCGCGCCGCAAGAATCAGGCGCAATATGGCGAAGTGCTGAGATAAGGGATAACGTCCCGCGGGTTCCTGGTGAGGCCAACAAGCACCCAACCCAAGTGGATGTCGACAAGTCCTTGAGCACCTCGGTCGGCCGTCTTGACTTTCTCTATAGTTCTACTATTATCGAAGTATAGCTACGGGAGGACCGAGTGGCCAGAAAAGAAGACTCTGAACAGGTCGCGCGCTACGCGGACATGCTTTCAGCCATGGGAACGGAACCGCGCCTGCGCATCGTCCGCCTGCTCCTGAGCGCCCATCCTGATGGAATGGTTGTCGGTGAGATTGGCGAGGATCTGGGTATACCCTCCAGCACACTGTCGCATCACCTGGAAAAACTGAAAAATGAGGACCTGGTGCGCGTCCGACGCGAGGGCACCTACCTCTGGTATTCGGCCAACACGGAGGCCCTTCAGGAGCTTCTGGGATTTCTCTACGCCGAATGCTGCACCCGAAACAAGGCAATAGAACCGCAGAACATTGTCTGCTGCAAGTGAGGGTTCATGATTAAACCTACAGTGCTGTTTCTCTGCACCGGCAATTCGCGCCGGACGCAGATGGCCGAAGGATTTCTACGGGCCATGGCGGGAGACCGCTTCGACGTGATGAGCGCCGGAAGTGAGGAAACGCCGATTGACCCGGATGCTGTCGCTGTGATGCGCGAGCTGAGGGTTGATATTTCCGAGCACCAAACGAAAGCGGTGAACCGCTTCCTGGGGCGGCGGTTCAGTTATGTCGTGACGCTGTGCGATCGGCAGAAGGAACGCACCTGCCCGATTTTTCCCGGCGCAATCTGGCGCCTGCAATGGGATCTTGAGGACCCTTCGAAAGCAATCACGAGGGAGGAGTGTCGCGCGGCCACGCGCCGGGTGCGCGACGACATTCAGCAGCGTGTGGCGGCGTTCGTGGAAGAGCACGCATAAAGGAGAGCTAGGCAATGAACACTATCAAGGAAATCGTTCAAGACAAGTATGGCGAAGCGGCTAGGCGCGTGCGAACTGGGGCAGGACTGCCCGCGGATTGCTGCTCAAAGACGAGTTGCTGTGAAGGCGCCGCATCTCCATCATGCGACCCCATCACCTCGGACCTTTACGACGAAGGGCAGAAAGGCGGAGTGCCGGAAAAGGCGCTTCTCGCTTCGCTCGGCTGCGGCAATCCGACCGCACTCGCCGAACTGAAGCCCGGCGAAACCGTACTCGATCTCGGTTCGGGTGGCGGCATAGACGTACTGCTATCGGCGAAGCGCGTCGGTCCCACGGGCAAGGCCTACGGGCTCGATATGACCGATGAAATGCTGGCGCTGGCCGAAGAGAACAAGCGCAAGAGCGGCCTGACCAATGTTGAGTTCCTCAAGGGTGAGATCGAGAACGTCCCCCTTCCTGACAACTCGGTCGATGTCATCATCTCGAATTGCGTTATCAACCTCTCCGGCGACAAGGACAAAGTATTCCACGAGGCTTTGCGTGTTCTGAAGCC
>Ga0070738_10006862_pt1 | contig 11690 bp, 10 predicted proteins | sample Coa_R2_2_FD_66446 | JGI IMG/M metagenome (GOLD analysis project Ga0070738, IMG submission 66446) | Surface soil microbial communities from Centralia Pennsylvania, which are recovering from an underground coalmine fire - Coalmine... | ecosystem: Environmental > Terrestrial > Soil > Unclassified ... | reverse complement strand
AAAGAGACATGCGACGAGGTCAGACGAGACCGGCTCGGCAACGTCATCGGCGTGAAGAAGGCGAGGCGGGTCTCCGGTGAGCCGCCGCTTCGCCTCGCCCTGCTGGCGCACGCGGACGAGATCGGCATGATGGTCAGATACATCGATGAGCGCGGCTACATCTACTTCGACGCTATCGGCGGCATCCACGCGCCGTCGACCGTCTCGCAGCATGTGATCGTGCACGGTGTCGAGGCCGTCCACGGTGTGGTCGCGCCGAAGATGGACGAGACCCTCTCGACACCGGCCTTGAACGACTTGCGTATCGACCTCGGGCTGCCGGTGGAAGACGTCAAGCGGCTGGTCGCGCCCGGCGACCCGATCACCTACGCGCAGGAGTTCGTCGAACTGCGCGACGGGATCTACATGGGCCGCAACTTCGACGACCGCGTCGGCCTCTACTGCTTGCTGCAGGCGATGGCCGATCTTGGCGAGACGGCGGTAGATGTCTATGCCGTCAGTACGGTACAGGAAGAGGTGGGCGTGCGCGGGGCAGTTGTCGCCGCCGCGGCGATCGAGGCGCAGATCGGCCTGGCCATCGACGGGAGCCTGTGCCAGAGCGCCTACTCGAAGCCGCAGGAGCAGACCTGCAGCCTGGGCGAGGGGGCCGGCATCTACATGATGGATCGCCTCACCATCGGCGACCGGCAGGTCATCGACCTGTTGCTCACGGTGGCGGCGGAGCGCGGCATCCGGGTTCAGCGCAACATTGGTGGCGGTACGGATGCGTCCGCGCTGCAGCGCACCGGACGTGGGGCTATCGTCACGACGGTCGGCGCGCCTGTTCGCTACATGCACTCGACGGTGCAGCTCTGCGCGGCGCCCGATCTCGATGCCACCGCCGCGCTCATCGCCGCCTTCGCCGAGAACGCGCATCGCCTGAAGGTCGAGCCATGAGCCGCATCACGTCGGTGACGGCGCACGAGGTAGCGCTCCCTATTCCATCTGCGCCTTACCCCACGGCGGGCTACGGCACCAAGATCCACTGGCACGGCCGCCGCAGCCGCACGACGCCGAAGCGACCCCGTCCGCTGCTCGAGTATGTCGTCGTGCGTATCGAGACAGACGACGGGCAGGTCGGGTTTGGCGAGGCGCAGGCCGATATTGGATTCTTCGGCAACACGGTCGAGGGTGTGGCCGCCGCGATCCGCGACTACCTTGGCCCGCAGCTCGTCGGGAGAGACCCGTTCCACCGCGACGAACTGCTGCATCTGATCGACTTCCGCGACCAATCCTGCGCGATCAGCGGCATCGACCTTGCGCTGCACGACCTCGCCGGCCGCGCCCTCGGTGTCCCTGTCAGTGCCCTGCTGGGCGGCACCGCGCGCACGCGTGTCATGGTGGCGCTCGAGATCGCAGCCGGGCCGGCGGAGCAGATGGCGCAGGAATGCCTACGCCTTATGGCACAGGGCGTCCGCGCGTTCAAGGCGAAGATCGGCGGCGACCCGGTCCGTGACGCGCAGGCCCTGAAGGTCATTCGCGACGCGGTCGGTCCGGAGGTCTCGCTGCGGGCCGACGCCAATCAGGGCTACACGCCCAAGGAGGCCGTGACGCTCTGCAACATGGCGGAGCGGCTGGGGGTTGGACTGGAGCTGCTGGAGCAACCTGTCCCCGCCTGGGACCTGTGCGGCATGGCGGATGTGCGGCGTCGCGTCGAGACCCTGATCGAGGCCGACGAGAGCTGCTATTCGCCGCAAGACGCCTATGAGATCGCGCGCTGCGGGGCGGCGGACGTGCTCAACGTGAAGCTCGGCAAGGCGGGCGGCCTCTTCAACGCGCGCAAGATCATCGCCATTGCGGAGGGAGCCGGCCTGGGCTGCGTGCTGGGGACGGCATTCGGGCTGGGGCTGGAGGACGCGGCGAAGCTGCACCTGGCGGCCTCGTCGGTCAGCGTCATCGGCGCCGTCGAGTTCACCGAACTGGTGTTGCATGCGAATCTGCTGCTGCCGCCCGACGACACGCTGCTGGCTCTGCCGCTGGAGGATGGCTGTCTTCCGGTGCCGGTCGGAACCGGCCTCGGCGTCTCGATCGATGAGAGTCGCCTTGGTGGCGCAATCCCGGAAGATCGGTCATGACCGTGTTCACCGGGGATCCGCCCGTGACGCTGGCGCCGGCTCAGAACGCGCGGATCGCGCTGGCGCCGCACCGCACACCCGCCACGCGTGAGGAAAGGAGTTCTCGATGGCAATCCTAGATACCGCGCCGCACGATGAGGATCGCCCATTGGTGCCCGGTGGCGCAGAATATGCCGCGCGGCGGGCTCGTGTCTTCGACGCCCTTGGCCCGCGGGCGCTCGCTGTGCTGCAGGGTGCTCCGGCGCCACGTGGTTTCCCCCGATTTCGCCAGACGAACGAGTTCTACTACCTGTCGGGCATCGAGGTGCCCCACGCCTACCTGCTCCTGAACGGGCGCACACGCACGACGACCCTCTACCTCCCACATCGCGACGAGCGTCACGCCGCCAACGAAGGCGAGACGCTGTCTGCCGAGGATGGCGAGGCGGCACGACAACGCAGCGGGGTCGAGGCCGTGGCCGGGCCGGAGCGCCTGGCCGCCGACCTGGCCACCATCCTCATCCGCCAGCCGGCGCCCGTCCTCTATACACCGGCGCAGCCGGCCGAAGCCGCGGCGGGCACGCGCGACATGCTCCTGAGCGCCGACGCCCAGGCGGCGTCCGATCCGTGGGATGGCGCTGTGCCGCGCGAGAGCCGCTTCATGCGCGCTCTGCAGGCGCGCTTTCCGCAATGTGAGGTGCGCGATCTTTCGCCCATCCTCGATCAGATGCGTCTGGTCAAGAGCCCCGCGGAGGTGGAGTTGCTCCGCCGGGCCGCCCGCCTGTGTGGGCTGGGCGTGATGGAAGCGATGCGCTCCACGGCGCCTGGGGTGATGGAGTATCAACTGGCCGCGCTGGCGCAGTTCATCTTTCTCAACGGCGGCGCACAGGGCGAGGGCTACCGCGCCATTGTCGCCGGCGGCACCAACATCTGGTATGGGCACTACTCCGCCAATGACCAGGCCCTTGTGAGCGGTGACCTGGTGTTGATGGACTACGCGCCCGATTACCGCTACTACACCAGCGACATCGGCCGCATGTGGCCCGTGAGCGGCACCTATGCGCCGTGGCAGCGAGAGCTGTATGGCTTTATGGTGCGCTACCATGAGCAGTTGCTGGCCCGCATCCGCCCGGGTGTGACGGCAGATGCCATTCTGGACGAGGCGGCCGCGGCGATGCGCGAGGTCATCGAGCACACGACGTTCTCCAAACCGATCTACGAGCAGGCGGCGCGACGCTCTCTCAGCTTCGGCGGCCACCTCTCGCACCCCGTCGGCATGTGCGTGCATGACGTCGGCGACTACCGAAGCGGTGCGCTTGTGCCGGGCCTCGTGATGACGGTCGATCCGATGATGTGGGTGCCGGAGGAGCGCCTGTACGTGCGCGTGGAGGACACGGTCGTCGTGACGGAGGACGGCATTGAGAACCTGACCGGCTTCGTACCGCGCGAGCCCGACGCCATCGAGAGGCTAATGCGGGAGCCGGGCCTGCTGCAGGACTATGGATCTGGCTCGTGACCGAGGATGGCCCTGTCACATGAACGCGGCGCGAAGGAGGGGAGGGCTGCGTGATGCTGAGCTATTCTCGACGGTCATGGGGCACGTCTGTCGTTGGGAGTATGATCTGAGGTGCTGATGTGCCGCTGCCGCCTTGCCGCGTTCACAGGGGGTGGGGGAGGCGGCGGGTGACGGGGGGCAGGCCGAAGGGCCGGTGCGGCTCCTCCTGGTACCAGTAGGCCACCGAGGAGTAGTCGTCGCTGCGCTTGTTGGCGTGCCCGTGTTCGATCGTCACCCGGATGGACTGCTGGAAGGGCACGGGGTCCTCCACGTGGAAGCGGTAGAGTGTGGTGTAGCCGCTCCAGTTTGGTCCCCCCGGGTGGATCAGGCCGTGATACGGCGCGCTGTAGGCCTCATCGGGACAGGCGCAGGTGTTGAAGTAGTCCTCGGTGCCGGTGCCGTGCAGCGAGGGGGGCCAGGCCTCACCGTCGACGAAGATCATGTCGTCGCCCTCGCCGTACCAGTTCCACTGCGCTGTCTGGCGCAGGTTGTGCACGTTGAGCAGGCAGCCGACGTAGTGGCCGCGGCCACTCGCCTCGAGGATCAGATAGTTGCCCTCGCCCGAGAGGTTGGTGCCGCCGAAGAGGAACTGCTCGTTGGACTCGCTCCCCTGGTCGGTGCCGTCGCAGGGGTCCTGGCGGCGCCACTGGGCGTGGAAGCGGCCGAGGCCGGGCTCGAGGGTGTCGAACGCCTCGTAGTCGATGTAGAACCAGAGCGAGACGTCCTGGCGGTCGAGCTCGCTCTGGACCTCGACGCGGGCACCCTGGGCGAAGGGCATGTGGAAGAAGCTATTGAAGCTGACGCCGCCGCGGGGGCTCATCTGGAGGGGGAGGGAGACGAAGGTGGCGGGGCGGGCGTGGCCGGCGCCGAAGAAGTCGCCCAGGGGGACGAAGACGCTGGGCTCGAGCTCGCCGTCCCAATACATCCGCAGCACCAGTTTGCGCAGGATCTCCGGCTCCGCGCGTCCCGGCGTGTTCTCCATCAGGTCGAAGCCCGGGGCCATCCAGATGTGGTTGATGTCGCCGGCGCCGGCGATCTCGGCCAGCGTAGCCGTCTCGCCGGGCCGGATGGTGATCCAGTCCTGGTTGCCGCCGGTGCGGTCCCAGCTCGAGGCCCGCTTGCGCCGTGTGTCGCGCAGCCGCGGCAGGTCGCGCAGGCTGCTCCCGTAGTCTCCGTATGGCATGAACGCTTCTCCTTCTCGCTCGTCGCCGAGCGCTTCATTCGTCGGCCTCCGCCACGTGGCAGGCGGCCAGGTGGCCGGCGCCCACCGGTCGTGGGCGCGGCGTCAGGCGGGCGCACTCCGCCACGGCGTAAGGGCAGCGCGGGCGGAAGCGGCAGCCCTGGCCCGGGTCCACCACGCGCGGCGGCTCCGCCACCTCGTCGGACGGCTCCGCGCCCGCGGGCGCCCGGGGATCGGGCACCGCCGCGAGCAGCAGCCGGGTATAGGGATGCCGGGGATGGGCCAGGACCGCCTCGGCCGGCCCGCTCTCCACCAAGTGGCCGGCGTACATCACCGCGATGCGGTCGGCCACGTAACGGGCGCTGGCGATGTCGTGCGTGATGTAGAGGAAGGAGACGCCGTCGCGGTCGCGCAGCTCGGCCATGAGGTTCAGGATGCCCAGGCGGATGGAGACGTCGAGCATCGAGACCGGCTCGTCGGCCAGGATCAGTTCGGGGCCGCAGGCCAGGGCCTGCGCAAAGCCGATGCGCTGGCGCTGGCCGCCGCTCAACTCGAAGGGGTACTTGCGCAAGAACTCGCCGGGCGGGGTGAGCCCAACCGACGCCAGCAGGCGGGCGGCCGCCTCCTCCCGGCCATGCCGGCCACTTTCGCCCCGGTGCAGCCGGAGCGCGCGCAGCAGGCCGTGCGCGGCCGGGTAGACCGGGTTGAGCGCGCTGTAGGGGTCCTGGAAGACCATCTGCACGTGGCCGCGGTAGGCGAGCATCTGGCTCCGCGAGCGCAGGCCGGCTACGGGCTCACCACGGTAGCGGATCTCGCCGCGCGTAGGACGGTACACCAGGGCCAGCAGGCGGGCCACCGTGCTCTTGCCGCTGCCGCTCTCGCCCACCACGGCGACGATCTCCCGGCGCCCGATCGCCAGGTCGACGTCGTCGACGGCGTGCAACAGGCGGCGCGAGAAGGGGCCGCCCAGCCGGAAATGTTTGGTGAGGCCCCGGGCCTCAAGGAGCGGTGCTGAGCCGTCCACGCTCGGCCTCCTTCGGCGTATAGAGATGGCAGAGCACCAGGTCGTCGCCGCGCGGCGCGCACGGCGGCGGCGCCTGCGTGCGGCAGCGCTCCAGGACCCGCGGGCAGCGCGGGTGGAACCGGCAGCCGGCGGGCGGCTCGCGCAGATCGGGTGGCTGGCCGGGGATGCCCTGCAGGTGCTGCCGGGGCCCCGAAATGGACGGGAACGCCATAAGTAGGCCCTGGCTGTAGGGGTGGCGTGGCTGCGCGAAGATGGCCTCGGTGGCGCCCAGTTCCACGATCTGGCCGGCGTACATGATGGCCAGCCGGTCCGAATAGCGGCCGACCAGCGACATGTCGTGCGTGACGAAGAGGACGGCGAAGCCGAAGCGCCGCTGCAAGCCCTTGATCTGGGCCATCAGCGCCCGCTGGCCCACCACGTCGAGTGCCGAGGTCGGCTCGTCCATCACGATCAGGTCCGGCGTGAAGACCAGCGCCATGGCGATCATGGCGCGCTGGCGCATGCCGCCGCTCAGTTGGTGGGGGTAGCTGCGCAGGTGCAGGGCGTCGATGCCCACCAGGCGCAGCACCTCGGCGGCCCGCGCGTTCGCGTCGCGGCCCGCGACGCGCTCATGCGCCGCGATGGCGTCGCGCAATTGGGCACCGATGGTCATGACCGGGTTGAGCGCGTTCATAGCGCTCTGCATCACCACCGAGAACTCGCGCCAGCGCACGTGCCGCAGCTCGCGCTCGCCTATCTGCGCCAGGTCGCGCCCCTTGAAAAGGACGCGTCCGGAGGCCACGCGCGCCGGAGGCAGCAGCAGTTGCGCCACGGCGAAACATAGCGTGGACTTGCCGCAGCCCGACTCGCCCACCAGGCCAAGGAACTCGCCGCGCCGCAAGCTCAGGCTCACGCGGTCCACAGCCACCACGGGCCGGCCCGCGCCGGCGTACTCGACGACGAGGTCCTGGACCTCAAGGAGCGCGTCGCCCACGGGCCCTCCGCGCGGCGCGCAGCGCCGGGTTACTCAGTTCATCGAAGGCGTAGTTGAGCAGGGCCAGCGCGGCGCCCAGCAGGGCGATGCACAGGCCGGGCACGATGGCCCATAGCGGGGCGCCCGTCTGGAGAGCCTCGTTGTTCTGCGCCCAGTACAGCATGGAGCCCCAACTGATGGCGTTGATGTCGCCCAGCCCCAGGAACTGCAGACCGGCCGCGGCCAGCACGGCGTAGAGCGCGGCGCCGAGGACGTTGGCGGCGATCAGGGAGGTCATGGTGGGCAGCATCTCGCAGACGATCACGTAGGAGCCGCGCTCCCCGCGCACGCGGGCGGCCTCCAGGAACTCGCGTCCGCGTAGGGAGAGCGCCTGCGCGCGCAACTGGCGCGCCCCGAAGGCCCAGCCCGTGACCACGATCACGGCGATCAGCACCCAGGTGCCGCTGCCCTTGAGGTAGGCGGCGATCACGATCATCAGGGGAAGCGCGGGCAGCACCAGGAAGACATCCGTGGCCAGCGACAGGAGCAGGTCGGGCAGGCCGCCGCGGTAGGCCGCCGTGACGCCGACCAGTATGGAGATCACGGTAGCCACTATCCCGGCGATCAAGCCGATCACCAACGACGGACGGGCACCCCAGATCACCTGGGAGAGGACGTCCTGGCCCAAGGAGGTGGTGCCGAGCCAGTGGGCAGCCGAGGGCGGCGCCGTGGGCAGGAAGTCGCTGGCCTCCGGATCGTAGGGGGCGATGAGCGGCGCGAGGAGGGCCACGGCGGTGAAGAGCGCCAGCAGCAGGGCGCCGGCCGCGGCCTTGCGATTGGCGAGGACGGCCGCCCCGACCCTCCCCAGGGGCGACAGCCGGACGGCGCCTCCCCGGACGTGCCCGGTCGGGCCATCGACGGCGGTAGACCGGTCCATGGTCCCCTCCCCTTAGCGATACTGGTGCCCGCGCGTGCGCGGGTCGAGCAGCACGTTGGCCACGTCCGCCAGCAGGACGGCGGCCAGCACGGCGACGGTGATCAGCAGGAAGATGGCCTGCATGAGCGGATAGTCCTCGCCCACCACCGCCTGGTAGAGCAGGTAGCCCAGGCCGGGGTAGGTAAAGACGATCTCCGTCAGCAGCGCCCCGCTCAGCACGAAGCCCAGCGAGAGGGCGAAGCCGGTGATGTTGGGCAGGACGGCGTTACGTCCGGCGTAGAGGACCATGATGCGCAGGGGCGAGAGGCCCTTGGCGCGGGCCATGCGCACGTAGTCCTCCGAGAGCGTGGCGATCATGTTGTTGCGCATGGTGAGCAGCCAGCCCCCGATCGAGGTGATGGTGATGGTGAAGGCGGGCAGGGCGGCGTGCCTCAGCACCTGGCCGGCGAACGACCACGACAGCGCGACCGGGCTGCCCAGGTCGTAGGCGAAGCCGGACGGGAACCAGCCCAGGCCGGCCGAGAAGAGATAGATGCAGATCAGGCCGAACCAGAAGTAGGGAAAGGCGGAGACCACGACCAAAACGGGCGGCAGCACGCTGTCGGCCAGCCCACCGCGTCGCCAGGCCGCGACCATGCCGATGAGCGTGCCGAGCGCGAAGGAGATGATGGTGGTGACGCCGATCAGGCCGAGCGTCCAGGGCAGCGCCTGCATCAGAATCTGCGCGACCGGCACCGGGAAGAAGCTGACGGAGAGCCCGAAACGGCCCTGCGCGATGTCGCCCAGGTACTGGATGTACTGGGCGAGCAAGTTCTCGTGAATGTCCACGCCGAAGGCGAGCTCGAGCGAGCGCATGGCCTGCGGCGTGACATGCCCGCGGAAGCGGCTCATCATGGCCAGCACCGGACCGCCCGGCATCAGCCGCGGCAGGAAGAAGTTGATGGTCAGCGCCGCCCACAAGGTGATGACGAAGAAGACCAGGCGTCGGGCGATCACGGCCAAAGGGGGAGTTCTCCTTCCGTGCGGACGGCGGGCGGCCCACGTGGGCCGCCCGCCGTCCGGGCTCTACCTCAGGTGCAGGTTGTTGATGACGATATCCAGGTCGGGGGCGCAGTAGGGGCAGGGGTTGGCGTAGGGGTTCTGTGGCGTCGGCCAGCCCACGAAGACGCGGTCGCTCCACTGGAACCACCACACGCCCTGCACGACCGGGATCACGGGCACGTCGCGCAGCATCACGTTCTCGATCTGGTCCATGATCTTGCGTTGCTTGGCGCTGTCTGTGGTGTGCGCGAAGGCGTCGAAGAGGCCGTCGGCCTCGGCCGAGCGGTAGCGCTCCCAGTTGGTCGCCGCCGTCTTGCCGATCGGCGCGGTGTTGGCGCTGTCCAGCAGGTTGCGCAGCTCATAGTAGGGCGTGATGCCGCCGCCGACGCCTGACCAGGCCAGGTCGTAGTCGCCGGTGAACAGCCGCGCGTTGAAGGCGTCGCCCGAGAGCGCCTCGATCTTCACATCTATGCCCACCTTGCGCAGATCGTCGCTGACGATCTTCACGCAGGCTACCGAGTCGGTGTTGCCGGCGATGACGATCATGGAGAAGGAGAGGGGTTTGCCGTCCTTGGTCTGGAAGATGCCGGACGATCCCCGGGTGAAGCCGGCCTGCTGCAGCAGGGAGATGGCCTTCTGCGGGTCGTACCGATAGCCGTAGGAGTCGGCCAGCGCCTTGTCGTACCAGCGCCCGAAGACCGGCAGGAGGACGCCCGTCTGGTCGGCAGGCGGCTCGTAGCCGTACTCGCCGATCAGCGAGACGCGCTGCTTGTCGATTGCGTAGACCATGGCCTGGCGCAGCGCGCGCGCCGAGAGCGGCGCGCGGGTCAGGTTGATGAACACGTCGTTGTTGCTAGCCGGCGGGAACCAGTAGTGGCGGTACTGGGGGTCCTTGGCGATGTAGTAGGATTGGATGCTGGGCATGAACTGGCCACCCCAGTCGCCCGGGTCGCGCGAGAGGTCGAGGTTGGCTGGCGGGTTGGAAGTATAGGCCGGGAAGAGGATCTTGTCGATGTAGGGGCGGCCCGGCTGCCAGTAGTCGGGGTTGCGCACGTAGGTGATGTTCTGCGGGGTGCACTGCTGCATCAGCACCGGCCCGGTGCCCACTGGAGCCTTATCCACGTAGGTCGTAGGGTTGCCGACCCTGGACCAGATGTGCTGGGCCACGATGTAGGTTTGTTCGGCGATGCTGGGGAAGGAGGGGACGGCCCCGGGCTTGAGCGTCATCACCACCTTATCCGTCCCCTGTTGCGCGACGCTTGTCAGGACCTGCCAGGCGCCGGCCAGGTCCAGGGCCGGGTACTGCTTGATCATGTTGAAGGTGAAGACCACATCGGCCGCGGTGAGGGGCTGCCCGTCGCTCCAGCGCACGCCCGGGCGCAGGGTGAAGGTCAGCGTCCTGGCGCCGGCGCCCCAGCGGTACGAGGTGGCCAGCATGCCCGTCTCCACGGGCATGCCCGGCTTGGCGAAGCCGTTGACGAAGTAGAGGGGCTCGTAGATGAAGCCCCATGAATCGGGGGTGGCGTTCACGGGCGGGACGAACGGGCTGAAGTTGCACGACCACAGGGCGCCAAGCTCCGTGACGATCTTGAGCGTCCCGCCGCGCTTGATGGCGACCGGCGCGACAGCGGCCCGGGTGGCGACTGCGGTGCGCGCCCCCGCGCCGGTGCTACTCAAGACGATGGCCGCCACCAGCAGCGCCGCCGGCCAGGCCGGCCTCCGCGCGGACCCGGGGATGCGAAGGAATCCGATCATCTCAATCTCCTCGTTACACGTAGCAGTGTCATGAATCGGGAGTGGTGGGCGACGATGCGGCCGCTCGCGCGTCGGACAGGCCGCCCTCTGGGCTTTCGGATGCACCCCCCTTTCACCTAGTCTCTATCCCGGCGCCGGGCCGGGGCGCGGGACCGCGGCGGCCGGTCGGGGACCGCGGCGTCCGCCGCCAGGCTGCGCCGCACGTACTCCTCCATCTCGCGCAAATGGCCCTCCATGGCCCGGCGCGCCGCCCTCGGCGCGCGGCGGGCGACCGCCTCGAAGATCAGCCAGTGGTAGTGTCGCGCCCCCCGTGAGGCGCTGACAACGGCGAAGATTTCGCGGCGCATCCCGCGGGCCATGGCTTGCAGGTTCTGGCTGAGCGCGGCGAGCACCTCATTGCCCGCGGCGGCGGCGAGGGCCAGGTGGAACTCCTCATCCCGCTCGATGTAGGGCACGGCCTCATCCCCCGCGCTGTCCATGCCCTCCAGGGCGTGCCGCAGCGCCGCCAGGTGGTCGTCGCGGCGGCGCCGCGCGGCCAGTGCGGCGATGCGCCCCTCCACGGCGCGGCGCGCCTCGGTGATCTTCCAGTAGGAGTCCTGATCGAGGCGCAGCAGCAGCGCCAGGCGCTCGGAGATCTGGCGCGCGCTGGGCTGGCGCACGAAGGTGCCGCGTCCCATCTCGACGGAGACCAACCCGCGCTCGGCCAGGCGCTGCACGGCGGCGCGCACAGAAGTGCGGCTGACGCCCAGTTGCGCGCAGAGGTCGCGCTCGGGCGGCAGCTGGTCGCCGGGCCGCAGCGTGCCGCCCGCAATCTCCGCCTCCAGGCGCCGCACAATGTCGTCGACCAGGTTTGCCCGGCCGATGGGCGCGAAAGAGGGGCGTGGGACGCGACGCGGCTCGTTCATAGGCCTCCCAGGGGCCGGCTGTGCCAGCAAGTAACAGTGTCGGCTTAAATTGGTATGACCCTAATACGTCTGACCGATGGCCTATTCTAATGCGCCCTCGCGGGCGCTGTCAAGGGCCTTGCCGCGGTGCTCGCCCCCTACGGCCTGTTCTGGTACGAGGAAGCCGGCGACCCCCTCGATTTCGCGCTGCAGGCCGAGCTGGCGCGCCGCTATCGCGGGGCCTTGGCCACGGGCGAGAACCTCTTCTC
>Ga0070738_10006859_pt1 | contig 11700 bp, 3 predicted proteins | sample Coa_R2_2_FD_66446 | JGI IMG/M metagenome (GOLD analysis project Ga0070738, IMG submission 66446) | Surface soil microbial communities from Centralia Pennsylvania, which are recovering from an underground coalmine fire - Coalmine... | ecosystem: Environmental > Terrestrial > Soil > Unclassified ... | reverse complement strand
ACTCGACGACGGCGGTGAGCCACGCTCGATCGGAGATGTTCCAGCGCTTCTCGAGCCGGAGGTCGAGGCGGTAGAAGAACGGCAATCGATGCTGGACGAGGTGGTCGCTCGGCGGCGTGCCATCGATCGGTTGCCCCGGGTACGTCAGGCTCGGGATGTCGGCGCGGCCCGTCATGTACGTCCCCCTGACGCCGGCGGCGACGCCGCGGCCGAAGTCGTAGCGCAGCACGGCGGACGCGACGTGCGTCCGATCGAAGGGTGACAGGAAGGTCACCGCGCCGACGCGTCGCTCGGCGCGCGACAGCGTGTACGAGAGGAAGCCGCCGAGCCGCCGCGACAGCGAGCGCTCGACCAGGACCTCCAGCCCGACGGTGCTCCCGTCGACGCGGCCGACGACGCTGCAATCGAGCAGGAAGCCGCCGCAATCGGACACGAAGTCGTTCATGCGGCGATCGGCCGCGTAGAAGGCCGTCGCGCCCACCTTGACCGCCTCGGGCAGCGTCACCTCGACGCCCTCGGCGTACTCGTACGCCGTCTGCAGGCCGCTCGCGGGGTCGAGGCGCAGGCCGGGGACGGGCAGCAGGTAGGTCGGCGCCTGATGAGCGACGCCGACGCTCGACGTCCACACGACGCGCGAGGTGACGCGCACGCGCACGGCGAGCTTCGGATCCAGCGACGCGATCGCGCCGGAAGGCGACCGATACGCGTCGACCCGCACGCCCGCGGCGACCTCGACGCGCTCGGCGGGCCGCCACTGTGCGTCGACGTACGCGCCGGCGATCTGGTTCGGGTCCGGGTGCGCATCGCCGATCGCGATGCCGTCGAGCAGCGCGATCGTGTCTGCGCCGGCCGAGATGCGGGCGGCCGCGCCGAGGCGCTGCTTGACCTCGAGCCGCACGCGCGCGCTCGTCTCGGAGGCGGTCTCGTCGGCGCCCGACGCGAGCGGCGCGGCGGTGCGGTCGTAGCCGAGCGTGGTGGCGAGGCGCAACGAGCCCTCGCGCCACTTGTGGTCGTAGCGCACGTCGACCCGGTGCGACGCCGTGTCCACCGGAACGAGCCCCTGGGTCGCGTCGTGCTCGTCGTCGAACGCGCCGAACGACAGGACCGAGACGGCGTCGTCGACGCCGAGCTCCTGGGCGACGCGCAGCGTGTAATCGGAGTACGTGAGCGACAGGTGGGGCGCGACGAGCGACAGGAGCAGGTTCGGGTAGCCGTATCGACCCGCGACGAGCGCGCTCGCGCCGCCGCCGAGCGGCGCCTCGGCGAACGCGCTCGCGTCGAACAGGCGGACGGACGCCTCGGCCCGCGCGGTGGGGCTCGGCGGCGCCGTCTCGGCGGCGACCACGCCCCCGACGAACCGGCCGTAGCGCGCGGGCGGCGTGCTGGGGAAATAGTCGATGCGCTCGACGAGCGCGGGCGGCACGATCGACGGTCCCGGCCCGATGTGAAAGAGGGCCGGCACGGGGACGCCGTCGAGGAAGTAGCCGGTGTCGGCGGGGGGCGCGCCGCGCACGTAGAAGTAGGGAAGGCCGCTGGCCATCGGCGCCATCCCGGGCAGCGCGGCGATGGCCTGGAACGGGTCGCCGAAGGTGCCGGGGACGTCTCGCAGCCGGATCGCCGGTATGTCGTGCGCGCCGATGTCTCGATCGGGCCGTGCGCCGTGGACGCTCACCTCGGTCGGCGCCCCCTCCGCCGGCGCCTGGACCGGAGCCGCGGCCGGCGGCTCGGCCGGCGAGACCACCTGTCCCCGGGCGGGGCGCGCCATACCAACCGTGGACGACGAAGCCAGTAGAGCGATCGCGAGCCGGTGACGCGCCCGGGGTCGTCGCGGCGGGTCGTCGAGGGCGCGCGCGCGAGGGGACATGCCTCTCTCCGGCAACGCGTCATCCTAAGGCGTGCGCGAGGGCGGCGCCTTCGTCTTTCCGGGCGATCGACGATCGCCGGCCGTGGCGGCGATCAGCGCGCCTTGTAGCGGCGTCCTCCGCGCTGGCCGGCCGCCGGCCGGGCGGAGGGGCGCCCGCGCGCGCCGGCCTTCTTCGTGCCGGACGCGTACGGGTCGAACGCCGGGGCGTCGCCGCCGCCGTCGGACTCGCGTCCGGCCACCGCGGCGAGCTTCTTGAGCTCGTCGCGTAGCCGCGCCGCCTTCTCGAACTGCAGCTCCTCGGCCGCCGCGAACATCTCGAGGCGCATCGCCGCGATGCGCTCGTCGATGTCCGGGGCGCGCGCGCCGTCGGCGCCGCCCTTCGCGCGCTCGCCCTTGGCGAGCTTGGGCACGTTGAAATAGTCGATCGTGCCGCTCGCGGGGTTGATGTTCATCACCGCACGGACGACCGTCTGAGGCACGATGCCGTGCTGCTTGTTATAGAGCTCCTGAACGGCGCGCCGGCGATCGGTCTCGCCGATAGCGTTCTTCATCGCGGCGGTCACCGTGTCGGCATACATGATGACCCGGCCGTTGACGTTGCGCGCTGCCCTGCCGATCGTCTGGATGAGCGAGCGGGGGCTGCGCAGGAAGCCCTCCTTGTCGGCGTCGAAGATGGCGACGAGCGACACTTCGGGCAGATCGAGGCCCTCGCGGAGCAGGTTGATGCCGACGAGCACGTCGAACTCGCCGAGCCGGAGGTCGCGCAGGATGTCGATCCGCTCGAGCGTGTCCACGTCGGAGTGCAGGTAGCGGACGCGGACGCCGAGCTCTCGGTAGTAATCCGTGAGGTCCTCGGCCATCCGCTTGGTCAGCGTCGTCACGAGGACTCGCTCGTTCTTCTTGACGCGGTCCTTGATCTCGCCGAGCAAGTCGTCCACCTGGCCGGACACCGGTCGCACCTCGACTTCGGGGTCCGTGAGGCCGGTGGGCCGCACCAGCTGCTCGACGATGACCCCCTGCGCCTTGTCGAGCTCGTACTCCCCGGGGGTCGCCGACACGTAGATCGCCTGGCGGACGTGCGCCTCGAACTCCTCGAACTTCAACGGACGGTTGTCGAGCGCGCTCGGCAAACGGAAGCCGTAGTCGACGAGCGTCTCCTTGCGCGCGCGATCGCCCCGGTACATCGCCTGGAGCTGGGGCACGGTCTGGTGCGACTCGTCGACGACCAGGAGGAAGTCCGACGGGAAGTAGTCGAGCAGCGTCGGCGGCGGCTCGCCCGGCTTGCGGCCCGACAGGTGTCGCGAATAGTTCTCGATCCCCGAGCAGAAGCCCATCTGCTCCATCATCTCGAGGTCGTAGAGCGTCCGCTGCTCGAGGCGCTGCTTCTCGAGGAAGCGCGCCTCCTTGTCGTAGAAATCGAGCCGCTCGCGCAGCTCCTCGCGCACGCTCTCGATCGCGCGTCGCATCTGCGCCTGCGGCGTGACGTAGTGCGAGCCCGGGTAGATGGCGTAGCGCTCGAGCGATTGCCTCACCTTGCCGCGCAGCGGGTCGACCTCCTTGATCGACTCGACGTCGTCGCCGAAGAACTCGACGCGGATCGCGGTCTCTTGCTCGTACGCCGGGAAGATCTCGACCACGTCGCCGCGCACGCGGAACGTGCCGCGGTGGAAGTCCACGTCGTTGCGCTCGTACTGGATGTCGACCAGGCGCCGCAGCAGCGTGTCGCGCCGCAGCTCCTCGCCGACCGCCAGCTGGATGACGAGCCCGTGGTAACTCTCCGCGCTCCCGATGCCGTAGATGCAGCTGACGCTCGCGACGATGATCACGTCGCGCCGCGAGAGCAGCGCAACGGTCGCCGAGTGACGCATCCGGTCGATCTGGTCGTTGATGATCGCGTCCTTGTCGATGAACGTGTCGGTCGACGGGATGTAGGCCTCGGGCTGGTAGTAGTCGTAGTAGCTCACGAAGTACTCGACGGCGTTCTCGGGAAAGAGCTCCCGCATCTCGCCGTAGAGCTGGGCGGCCAGGGTCTTGTTCGGCGCGAGGATGAGCGTCGGCCTGGCCGAGCGCTGGATCACATTGGCTATCGTGAACGTCTTGCCCGAGCCGGTGATGCCGAGGAGCACCTGGTGCTTCTCGCCGCCGCTCAGGCCCTGGAGCAGCTGCTCGATGGCCTTGGGCTGCGCTCCTTTCGGCTCGAAGCTGGTCCTCAGGCGAAATTCGGCGGGCATCCGATCCACATACTTTCGCCGCCGGCGGGCTTCGAGGCAAGCGACTCTTCGCTACAGCTCCTTCGCGGCGCCGTCGTCGTCCCTCCCGCCGCTCCCGCTGCTCCCGCTGCTCCCGTCGCGCGGCGGCCGGCCGAGGTACAGGCCCGTCGCGGTCTTGGCGCGCGTCAGCTTGCGCGGATCGCCCTCGAAGACGACGCGCCCACCGCGCTCTCCGGCCTCGGGTCCGAGCTCGACGACCCAGTCGGCGCAGGCGATGACGTCGGGGTGGTGCTCGATGACGACCAGCGTGTCGCCGCGGGCGACGAGCGCCTCGAGCACGTGCAGCAGGCGGCGCACGTCGGTCAGGTGCAGCCCGGTCGTGGGCTCGTCGAGCACGTAAAGCGTCGGCTCGTGGGCGGCGCCGGCGGTGAGCTCGGCCGCCAGCTTGAGCCGCTGCGCCTCGCCGCCGGAGAGCGTGTTCGAGCCCTGACCGATCTGCACGTAGCCGACCCCGAGCTCGGAGAGCGTCGAGAGCGGGCGTGCGATCTTCGGGTGGTTCGCGAAGACCTGCGCCGCGTCCTCCGCAGGAAGGTGAAGGACGTCGCCGACGGAGAGGCCGGCGAAGCGCACCTCGAGCGTCGACGGCTCGAAGCGCGAGCCGCCGCACGCGTCGCACGGCGCGACCACGTCGGGCAAGAACGGCATCTCGGCCACGATGAGCCCCTGGCCGTCGCAGCCGGGGCAGCGCCCGCCGCGGGCGGCGTTGAACGAGAAGCGGGCCGCGGTGTAGCCGCGCATCTTCGCTTCCGGCAGCGCGGCGAAGAGCTTGCGCACCTCGTCCCAGACGCCCAGGAACGTCGCCGGGACGCTCCGGGGCGTCCGCCCGATCGGCGACTGGTCGACGGCGAGCGCGCGCTTGATGCCGCGCGTGCCGGTGAGGCGCGAGTACGCGCCGGGCTCGGGGGCGACGAGCTTCAGGGCGCGCCGGAGCGCGGGATAGAACACGTGCCGCACGAGCGTCGACTTGCCCGATCCGCTGACGCCCGCCACGACGCAGAGGCGCCCGACGGGCACGCGAAAGGTGACGTCGCGCAGGTTGTTCGCGCGCGCGCCGGAGAGCTCGATCCAAGCGTCGGCCATCGGGCGCCTGGGCCGATCGACGCGCGCGCTCTCCCGCAGGGCGAGCGCCGTCGGCGATCGCGGGTCGGAGAGCACGCTCGCCGCGGGACCCTCGGCCACGATGTGGCCTCCGCGCCGGCCGCCGCCCGGCCCGAGGTCGATGACGTGGTCGGCGGCGCGGATCGTCTCGGCGTCGTGCTCGACGACGACGACCGTCGAGCCCATGTCGGCGAGCTGCCTCAGGTTCGAGAGCAGGCGGCGGGTGTCGCGCGGGTGCAGCCCGATGGTCGGTTCGTCGAGGACGTAGAGGGCGCCGGTGAGGCCGCTCCCGAGCTGCGCGCTCAGGCGCAGGCGCTGCATCTCGCCGCCCGAGAGGGTTGCCGCGGGGCGGTCGAGCGCCAGGTAGCCGAGCCCCACTTGCTCGACGAAGGCGAGGCGGCGAACGAGCTCCGCGTGGGGCGCCTTGGCGATCTCCGCCTGGCTCCCGTCGAAGCGCCAGGCGCGGGCCTGCGCGAGCGCCGCCGAGACCGAGCGCGACGTCGTCTGCGCGTACGTCTCGCCGAGGAGCCGCACGCGCCGGGGCACCGCGCTCAGGCGCGAGCCCGCGCACTCCGCGCACGGCCGAGGCGAGCCGCCGTCTTCGATGGCCTGCGCTCCGCCCTCGACGCCGGTGCCCTCGCACGCCTCGCACCGCCCCTGGCTCGTGTTGAACGAGAACCACCGCGGGTCGAGCTCCGGTACGCCGGCGCCGCACCCGGGGCAGGCGCGGGCGGTCGACAGGATCGCCTCGGTCACGTGCGGCTTCGCGGTGGGCGGCCCGTCGGCGACGCGCAGCGCGCCGCCGCCCCAGTGGAGCGCGCGATCGAACGTCTCCCGGCCGATGTCGGTCGCCTTGCCGTAGTACACGATGAGATCGATCGTGTGCTCCTTGCTCTTCGCGAGCGTGGGCGGCGGGTCGATCGCCACGATGGCCCCGTCCACGCGCGCGGTCTGAACGCCGGCCCGGGACGCGCTCGTGAACAGGTCGAGGTAGGTGCCCTTGCGCGCGCGCACGGCCGGCGCGTAGACGGTCTTGTTTCGACCGTCGGCCCACGGGCCGGCCAGACCGCGATCGCGCGCGGCGCTCGCGCCGGTCGGCCGCTCGCCCGCGGCGCGGCTCGCGGACCGAGCGGCGGCGCCCGTCAGCCGCTCGAAGAGGGCGTCGGGGCTGAGCGGCTCGACGAGCGCGTCGCAGAGCGGGCAGTGAAGCTCGCCCACCTTGGCGTAGAGCAGCCGCAGGTAATGCGCGATCTCGGTCACGGTGGCGACCGTCGAGTTCGCGCCGCCCCGCGACGTGCGCTGCTCGAGCGCGATCGACGGCGGCACGCCGCTCACCGAGTCGACGTCCGGCCGGGGCAAGGTGGGCAGGAACTGGCGGGCGTAGGGCGTCAGGGTCTCCATGAACCGCCGCTGGCCCTCCGCGAAAAGGACGTCGAACGCGAGCGACGACTTGCCCGAGCCGCTCGGCCCGGTCACGACGCACACCTTGCCGTGCGGGATGGCGCACGTCACCTCCTTCAGGTTGTGCTCGCGCGCGTGTGACACGAGGATGGCGTCGCCGTCGCCGCTACCATTCGCTGCGCCGCCCGGAGCCGCCGCGGTCCCGGCGCCCGTCCCGTTGGTCGCCCGTGCCGCGCGCGCCCCGCCGGCGGTCACCGCCGCGGCGTCGCGCAGCGCGACGCCCGTGCGCGTCTCGCCCGCGGCGATCTGCTCGGGCGTGCCCGCCGCGACGATCCGGCCTCCGTACGGCCCGCCGCCCGGGCCCAGATCGATGACCCAGTCGCACGCCGCGATGACGTCGAGGTCGTGCTCGACGACGACCACCGTCGCGCCCTGCTCGACGAGCGCGCGCAGCGCCTCGACGACGAAGGCGGCGTCCTCGGCGTGCAGGCCCGCGCTCGGCTCGTCCACCACGAAGAGCGTGCGGTCCGGCGCCTGCGACAGCGCCCGGGCGAGCTTGAGGCGCTGCGCCTCGCCGCCGGAGAGCGTCGACAGGGGCTGCCCGAGCGGCAAGTACCCGAGGCCGACCCTCACCACGGGATCGAGCGCGCGGCGCAGCACGTAGTCGCGGTCGCGGGGCGGGTCGAACGCGGCGAGCGCCTCCTCGACGCTCATCGCGAGCACGTCGGCGACGGATCGATCGCGGTGCGTGACCGCGAGCACCTCCGGTCGGAAGCGCTTGCCCCGGCACACCGGGCAGAGCAGCTGGACGTCCGCCAAGAACTGCATCTCGACGGTCTCGTAGCCCTCGCCCGCGCACGCCTCGCAGCGTCCGGCCGCCACGTTGAACGAGAAGTGAGCCGCCGTCAGCCCGCGTCGAGCGGCGTCGGGCTCCGCCGCGAAGCGGGCTCGGATGCGGTCCCACGCCTTGACGTACGTCGCCGGATTGCCCCGGGCCGTGCGCCCGAGGGGCGACTGGTCGACGAGCACGGCCCGCTCGAGGGGGCCGACGCCCTCGAGCCGGTCGTGGGCTCCGGGCTTGTCGACGGACATGTCGCCGAGCGCGCGGGCCGCGGCGCGGAACAGCACGTCGTGCACCAGCGTCGACTTGCCCGACCCGCTCGGACCCGTGACGACGCACAGGACCCCGAGCGGGAACGCGGCGTCGACGGCCTGCAGGTTGTGCGCGTGCGCCCCGCGCACCACGAGCCAGCCCGTCGGCTGCCGCCGCGTGCCGCGAGCGGTCCGCTGCGTGGCCCACGCCCGGCCGGTGGGCAGATCGAGGCGGCGCGCCAGGTCCGCGGGAGGGCCGTCGAACAGGACGCGGCCGCCGTGGGGCCCGGCTCCCGGGCCGAGCTCCACCACGCGATCGCAGCCGCGTACGACCGCCGGGTCGTGCTCGACGACGACGACGGCGTTTCCGGCGCGCGCGAGGTCGCCCATCACGCGCTGCAGCGGGGGCACGTCCGTTGCGTGCAAGCCGACGGTCGGCTCGTCGAGGATGAAGAGCGTCCCGGTGAGACCCGCGCCGAGCGCGGTCGTCAAGCCCGCGCGCTGCGCTTCGCCGCCGGACAGCGTGCGCGCCTGCCGGTCGAGCGTGAGATAGCCCAGGCCGACGGCGTCGAGGTACGCGAGGCGCGTCGCGAGCTGCTCGCGCACGCGCATTCCCTGCGGGTCGCGCGCGACGTAGCCCCGCACCAGCTCGAGGGCGTCGCCGACCGTCAGCGCGTGCCACTGCGCGAGGTTTCGCCCGGACACGCGGTACGCGAGGGCCGTGGCGTTGAGCCGCGACCCGCCGCACGCGCGGCACACGGCGTACTCGCGGTACCGCGAGAGCAGCACCCGAACGTGCATCTTGTACGTCCGCGTCTCGAGCCACTCGAACCACGCGCGGATGCCGGGGTACTTGCCCTTGTGCCAGCTGCCCTCGCCCTCGATGACGCGCGCTCGCTGGGCGTCTTTGAGCTCTCCCCAGGCCACGTCGAGCGGGATCCGCTGCCGCCGGCAGAAGTCCTCGAGGATGCCGCGCTCCCACGAGGTGCTCGGGCCGCTCCAAGGCTTGACCGCGCCGTCGCGGATGGACTTGCGCGGGTCCGGGACGACCTTGTCCCAGTCGACGGCGATGACCCGCCCGAAGCCGCGGCAGGCCTCGCACGCGCCGAACGGGGAGTTATAGGAGAAGAGGCCCGGGCGCGGCGGATCGAACGCGCGCGCGCAGCCCGGGCAGGTCAGCCCGCGCCTCACGGCCGCGTGCGCCGGCTGGCCGTCTCGCTCGCCGCGTAGCTCGGCGCGTCCCGCCCCGCGCAGCCACGCCGCCTCGATGGCCTCCTCCAGCCGGCGGCGCTCGCGCGAGCCCACCTGCACGCGATCGACGACGACCTCGACCCGGACGCCCGGAGCAGTCGCCTCGCTGGGGCGCACCTCGTCGATGTCGCGCAGCGCTCCGGCCACGACCACGCGGCGATAGCCGTCCCGGGCGAGCGTCTCGTGCAGCTCGAGGAACTGCTCGGCGTCGTCCAGGTGCACGGGGTAGGTGATGAACGCCCGGGCTCCCTCGAACGACGCGGACAGCCGCTCGGCCGCGTCGCGCGCCGACGTGCTCACGGCCTCGACGTCGCAGTCCGGGCACGTGGGCACGGCCTCGCGCGCGAAGAGCGCGGCGAGGTAGCTCTCGAGGTCGGCCATCGTCGCGAGCGTGGACCGGCTCGACTTGACGGGCGCGCGCCGGTCTACGGCGACCGTCGCCGCCACGGGCGCGAGCGACTCGATGGGGGGCCGCTCGAGCCGCTCGAGGAACTGGCGCGCGTAGGGGCTGAAGCTCTCGACGAAGCGCCGCTGGCCCTCCGCGTAGAGGGTGTCGAGCGCGAGCGACGACTTGCCCGCGCCGCTCGGCCCGGTGATCGCCACGAGCTGGCCGGGCACAAGGTCGAGGTCGACGGCGCGGAGGTTGTGCGTGCGCGCGCCGCGCAGGCGGATGGGGAGCATGACGCCGCGCCAATATGCATCCGATTCGGCGCGCGCGCCGCGGCCCGGTCGCAGTTTCAGCTCAGCGGCAGCGCGACGCGGAACGTGGCGCCAGGCCCCTCGCCTGCCGGCGCCGCGGGCGCCTCGACCAGCTCGATCGTGCCGCCGTGGGCCGTCGCGATGCGGCGCGCCAGCGACAGGCCGAGCCCCGTGCCGCCCGCGCGGGCCGTCACCAGCGGGTCGAACACCTGCGCGGCGATGTGCGGCGCCACCCCGGGCCCGTCGTCGGAGACCTCGATGACGACAGCGCTCCCCGAGACGCGCGCGCGCGTCGCGATGCGCGGCGGCCGCGGCCCGCTCGCCTTCACCGCGTTGTCATACAGGATGCCGAGCAGGCGCACGAGCAGCCCCGGATGCGCCCTGACCCGGAGGTCGATCGGCTCGAGCACGTCTTGCCACGCGGCGCATCCCTCGGGCAGGTCGGCGCGCGCCGCCACGACCACCTCGGCCAGCAGCACCGGCTCGGCGCGAAGGGGCTCGCCCCGCGCAAGCGCCATGAGATCGTCCACGATGGCGTGGGCGGCGCGCGCGTTTCGCTCGATCTTCGCGATGTGCGGCAGAGCTGCCGGCGCGTCGCCCCTTGCGGCCTCCTGGCGGGCCACGAAGGCGCTCGCGGAGATGACCTGCAGCACGTTGCGGAGCTCGTGGGCGATCTCGGCCGCTATTTGCCCGAGCATCGCCAGCCGCTCGCGGCCGCCGTCGTCACGCTCGCCGCCCTCGCCGCGCTCGCCGGCCATGCCGCCGTCAGACTACCCGGCAGGCCCGCGCGCAGCGAGGGTACGGAACTGAACACGGGCGAGCCGGCGCCCGTCCGCGCGCTCGAGGAAAGTTTCAGGACGGGCGCGCTCGCGGCCGACCGGCCGCCGGCCAGGTCCGCCACATTAACAGCGCTTTGGCCGGCGCCGGAAAGAGCGTAAGTTTTACTCCGCTCCTCGCCGCCCCGGACATGGCCGCCGTACAACCGGACAACAAGATTGGCGTCGGTACTGTCCTCGTCGGCAAGTACCGGGTGACCCGTGAGCTCGGGCGCGGGGGCATGGCGGCCGTCTACGAGGCCGAACATGTGAACATCGGGAAGAAAGTCGCCGTCAAGGTCCTCGCCTCGGAGCTCGCCAGCTCCGCGGTCGTCATCGAGCGCTTCTTTCGCGAGGCGCGCGCCGCGGCCAGCGTGAAGAGCCCTTACATCGTCGAGGTGTACGACTCGGGCCGCCTGGAGGACGGCCGGCCGTTCATCGCGATGGAGCTTCTGGAGGGCGAGTCGCTCTACGACCGCATGGCGCGCGTGCGCCTGTTCGACCCGCAGTCGACGGTGCGCATCATCGGCCAGGTGGCCAAAGGCCTCACCAAGGCTCACGCCGTGGGGATCGTGCACCGCGACCTCAAGCCGGAGAACATCCATCTTTGCACCGGCGAAGACGGCGACGAGGTCGCCAAGATCCTCGACTTCGGCCTCGCCAAGTTCTATTCGCCCATCAAGACCGACGAGAAGGCCGCGCGGCTGACCCGCGAGGGCGCGGTGTTTGGTACGCCGGCGTACATGTCGCCGGAGCAAGTGAAAGGGCAGGGCACCGTCGACCACCGGGCCGATCTCTGGGCGCTCGGGTGCATGGCGTTCGAATGCCTCACGGGCCGTCCCGTCTGGAACACCGAGCAGGGCGTCGCGATGACCTTCGCCGCGATCGCCGCCGCGCAGCTTCCCACGCCGAGCCGTGTCCGCCCCGACCTGCCGCCGACGTTCGACGCCTGGTTCTTTCGCGCGCTCGAGCGGGATCCGAACAAGCGCTTCCAGACGGCCAAGGAGCTCGCCGACGAGCTCGCGAAGGCGCTCGGCGCTCCCCCGATCTCGCTCGTGAACGTGACGGAGCTCGAGCTCATCGAGCGCCAGACGGCTCCCCTGTCGGACCCGGACTCGCGCACCTCCGGGGTCAAGACCTCCACGGCCGGAGCCCTCGGCGCGGCGGCCGATCCCCTGGCCGACGCCTTGCGCCCCCTCAGCGCCACGGA
>Ga0070738_10006858_pt1 | contig 11700 bp, 9 predicted proteins | sample Coa_R2_2_FD_66446 | JGI IMG/M metagenome (GOLD analysis project Ga0070738, IMG submission 66446) | Surface soil microbial communities from Centralia Pennsylvania, which are recovering from an underground coalmine fire - Coalmine... | ecosystem: Environmental > Terrestrial > Soil > Unclassified ... | reverse complement strand
CGCGCCATAGATGAAGGCGACACCGGCTGCCCCTACGACGGTAATGAAGAGCGATAGGATCAACTGTGTCGAACGTATGCTGTCCACTGTTCCCCTCGGCCCCACTATGGATAGCAGGCAGCCGAAGAGGATGACGAGCGGCGTGACGAGCCAGATGCTTTTGTGAATGAGCGCAACCTGTCGGGTGAGTACCAGCCAGAGGTGCCTTAACCCGTTTTGAGCTACCTGCCACCAGCCAACCCGCGTTGACTGTGCGTCAATGCGTGCCAGCGCCCGCTCTAAGACGACGGTGGAAGGGAGCGGCAGCGAGGAGGCGGCAAAGCGCGTTCCGTCCTCTATCGCCTCCCACGCCGCCAGTTCTGCCCTGCATGCAGCACAGCGCGACAGGTGTTCCTGTACGCGGCGCATCTCCTGCGGCTCCAGCCGACCATTGACATAGGCGGGCAGGAGATCCACGATATGGCGAGTGTTCTGTGGCATCTCCGCGCTCATCGTTTTGTTCCCTCTCTGCTCTCAAGCAGTACACGTAACGCTCTCTTTGCATTGCTCAGACGGCTTTTCACTGTGCCGAGCGGGACGCCGAGCGCCTGGGCCGTTTCCTGATAGGAAAGTTCCTGCACAAAGGTCAGCGTCAGAATTTCGCGATGCACAGGCGCAAGCTGGCGAAAGGCCGCGACCAGTTCATCCCGTTCGACGCTGGCAAGCGTGAACTCTTCCGGTTCCGGGTCGCTCGCGGGCAGTTCCAGCAATTCCGACTCGTCGACAACAGGCAATCGGTGGCGGCGCAGTGTGTTATGGGCCTGACGACGCGCAATGCCGATCAGCCATGTCAGCACGCTTGAGCGTCCCTCGAAGCTGAGCGCGCTTTTCCAGACGGCCACCAGCGTATCCTGGAGCATCTCCTCGGCCAGCCCGTAATCAGGCGTGAGTTGCAGCAAATAGTGGAACAACGGGCGCTGGTAACGGGCATACAGTTCCGCCAGCGCCTGCCGGTCGCCCCGCGCGACCCGTTGTACCATCTCAGCGTCATCAGCCAGCGACTTACTCATTTCCATCCGACCGATGCCCTGTACTGCTGTATACTCCACGTCCCATCGTTTCCTTTGCCTGCCTGTGTCATCAAAAACTCTTTCTATGCAATGAGTAGCAATGACCGGCAAAAAGGTTCACCGGATAGCGAGATATCTACGTACATTTTATCCGAAGACTTCCGCATTTTCTGTCTTGAATCAGAAGGGAAAGATGTATATTACTATAGTACAGAGTCGGCGAGAGCATTTGATAGAGGGAGATAACTGTTCATGGGTAAAGTGATTGTGTTTACAAACGTATCGCTCGATGGCGTCATGCAGGCACCGGCGCGACCCGACGAGGACCGACGCGGCGGCTTTGAGCATGGCGGCTGGGGCGCGCCCTATAATGCGATGATGTATGCCAGAACGGGCGATACCGGAACCGCCGCCGCTTTGCTCCTGGGTCGGCGCACCTACGAGAACTTCTACGCCGTCTGGCCCAGCCGCACCGATGATCCTCTGACGGAGCGGCTCAATAACATGCAGAAATATGTTGCCTCAACGACGCTCTCTGAGCCGCTGCCCTGGATCAACTCCACACTCCTCAAAGGCGATATCGTCGAAGCAATTACCAGGCTCAAGCAGCAGCCAGATGTGAATTTTCTGGTAATGGGCAGTGGAGATCTGGTGCAGTTCCTGATGCGACACAGCCTTGTCGACGAGTATATCCTGCTGATTCACCCGCTGATTCTCGGGTCCGGTCGCCGTCTCTTCCCTGACGGTAGTACATTTACTACCCTGCGGCTCGTCGATAGCCAGACTACTCCCGATGGCGTCGTGATTGTAACGTATCAGCCGCTCGAAACTGCGACGGGAAAGACTGGTGAAGCTGCCGCGTATTGAGGGGCAGACCAGCCACGCACGCCATACAGGCCAGCCGCAGGAGGCTGCCCTACTATACCACGATGGCTTCTCAATCCGCGCAAACGTATCGTGTATAGTAGGGCCGCCTCTTGCGGGTAGCCTGCTAACCCGCGACAACCAGGCATAGTGACCGCCGCTTACAGCAGTCCGTTACTTTGCAGGAACGACGTGGCAACTTCTTTCACTGCCTGGGAGGTCGATTCGCCGGCAGCTTTTTTCGTTGCTACTTGCTGCTGGAGCTGGATGCTCACCTGTGTCGTCAGGTATGGCGCAAGCTTGTTGAGCGCATCAGCGATGCCGGGGTCGCTCTTGAGGATGGAGTCACGCACGATGGGCGCGGGATGGAATTCCGGGAACCCGTGCTTATCGTCATCCAGGAAGATGAAGTTCTGCGTGGCGACCGAGCCATCGGTGGTGTAGCACTCGGTGACCTGCGCGGATCCGCTCTTGACGGCGGCGAAGCCGATGGCATAGTCGACTTTTTTCAACGCTTTGAAGCTACTGCTGCTAAAGCCGTAGGTTGCCTTCAAGTCATCGAAGAACGGAATGCCATCGCTCTGGGTGGCCAGCGTCAACTGCGGCACTTTGGGGGCCAGTTGCGAGAGGGTGGTGACGCCCAGTTTCTGCGACTCGGCCTGCGAGGTGCAGAGCGCGTAGCCGTCGTTCAGCGGAGACATATCGAGCCACGTGATGTGATATTGCTGCTCAAAGTCGTTTTTCACCGTGTTATAGTCCGTCTGCGGGTTGAACGATGACTTGACGCCCAGGATATTCAGGCCCGTCGCCGTAAATTCCGGGTAGAGATCAATCGCTCCGCTTTTGAGGGCGGCGAACACGGTGGGCGTCTGCCCCAGCGCCAGTTTGGGGGTGACGGTATAACCGGCCTTCTGCAAGAGCAGGACATACATCTCACCCAGTAGCTGCGCCTCGGGGTCGAGTTTGCTGCCCACGACGATCGGTACCTTTGAAGGTGTCGGTGTGCCGCCTGAGCCGGTGGTCGTGTTGCCACATGCTGACAGCAGCAGCATGGAAACGAGGGCGAAGAGGAATAGCAGCTTCGCTCCTGCAAAACGCTTGAAAAGGAACATTGTTACCTCCTTGAACATACCAACAACCGGAAAAAAACATGCAGTATATACGATACTGCACCAGGTATTCTCACGCTTTCTCTGTTGCTATCTGTCCCTGCACCTTCAGCCCGGCTGGCGTCAGAATGTTTTCCAGCCAGCTCATGAGTAGCTCTATAAGGATTGCCAGTACGGCCACGCAGACCGCGCCCACGATGAGTTCGGTGTAGTTGAAGACGTTAATGCCGTCAACGATATAGTCTCCGTAGCCGCCTCCGCCGATGAAGGCGGCCAGCGTGGCCGTTGCCACGACCTGCACCGCCGAGGTACGAATGCCTGCCGCGACAAGTGGCAGAACAAGCGGCGCCTGAATGCGTGTCGCGATCTGCCAGCGTGTCATGCCCATGCCTTTAGCAGCGTCAATCATCGCCGGGTCGATGCCGCGAATGCCTGTGTAGGTGTTGATCAAGATCGGCGGGATACCCAGCAGGATCAGAGCAATGATTGATGGCGTGAAGCCGAGACCCAGAATGGGAACAAAGATGAGCAGGGCCGCGATAATGGGAATGGCGCGCATGAGGCCGCTAATATTGACGGCGATAAAGGCCAGAAGAGCATTGCGTGAGACCAGCGCGCCCAGCGCGACCCCGATGACGATGGCAACGGCAATAGAGACGCCGCAAAGTTTGAGATAGGCCAGCGTCTCGCCGATGAAGTCGTTTTGCGGGTTAAGAATAAAGTTAATGTATGCCATCGTGTTCCTTTCTAAGCTAAGCCACAGAGACCGCACTGCGTCCCCGGTTCAGCCAGACTTGCAAAGCCAGCAACAGCAGGTCGGCGGCAATGGCGAGAAAGGCCGTCAGGATGGCGCCGGCGGCGATGGCATCGGGATCAAAGGCGGCGATATTCTGAAAGATCAGGTCGCCCAGATCGCTCTGGCCCACCAGTGCGGCCAGAGCCGCTATACCCACCGTTGTCACCGTCGCAATGCGAATACCGGCCACGATGACGGGCAGCGCCAGCGGTAGAGTGACGCGGAACAATATCTGGTGTGGCTTCATACCCATCGCCCGCCCCACTTCAATCAGCAAAGGATCAATAGCATTTACGGCTGCTGAGGTGTTGCGGATCAATACCAGCTGGTTGTACAGCACCATAGGAATGATCGCGGTGGCCGGTGAAAGCCCGGTAATGGGGATAAGCAGCGCGAAAGCCGCGATGCTGGGAACGGTGTACAACAGCCCGGAAATGGAGACGGTCGGAAAATAGAGTTTGCGAAAGCGCGCCACCAGCAGCCCCAGCGGGATAGCGATAGCCAGCGAGATCAACATTGTGACCCCGACAATGGAGAGATGCTTCAGGAACAGATTCGGAATGCTCTCCGGGTCCGACAGATTGTAGTTGTAAGGTTGAAGTATATAATGCATAAAGCTCCCTCTGAAAGCGCGCAATACGCCTTCACATAGCTATCCAGGAGTCTACATTCTGGTTTTCTGGCGCGCAGATTCATTCTTCTGCTGCGGCAGTATTCGGGTACCCGTGCTGTTGTGTGTAGGGAAACCGGGGGGATTATGCGTATCTTTTTGCGGGAGGACGTGACCTGTGAGGAGAATAAACACAGCTTCAAATAAGATGGGAGTAGCAGAAGCCATTGCCATCTCTCCCCAGTGTGCCGACGAGACGGCAACCGGGCGGTGAACGATATTCCTCTCCCCGTCTCCCCAGTGCGCCGAAGAAACCGCCACAGGTCGGTTTTCTCTCGTGAGCCTGGTCGCAAACATATCTCAAACTCCTTTGTTTCTCACCAGTTGTGGGCTGTTGTGTACCTGGTCAGCATACTCATAGATTATAGTCATGTACACGTGGCAGTAATCAAGGTTTTACGGACCAATCGGCGTTTTTTGTGGAAAACTCGAAAATCTGGTCTATTTAGCTTACATGGGCGTGTCATGCGGAGCGGGAGCGAAGCATCTGTGGTGACCAGGCGGACGTCGTGGCCCCGGATGCTTCGCTCCCGCTCCGCATGACATGGAGTGTTTGTCTTATTGGGCGGCGGTGGCACACACACTCAGCCGGATGCTTCGCTCCCGCTCCGCATGACACGCGAAGGGACGTTTTTCCAGCATGGCATAGCCGAACTGGCTTTCATAAATGTGCCTTATTGTACGACCGTTTCCGATTTCACGCGACCGCCCGATTTCGTGATTTCATGGTTGATACTACTCAATGTGACGTAGCCGATAACGCGCCCGCTTTCTTCGTCGTAGATGCTCAGAGCCGTCACATTTTTCTCGATCAACATGAACATGGCGCGTAGCAGTGTGGCGGTGGAGGGACAGCGCGGAGGTTCGCCGCTCACGGGGGCAGCATCGGGGTTGAGTTCCTGCACCATTGCCATCGTGACGGGCAGATATTCGAGCTGGCGCAGAATGTTGTCCGCGCCGACGAGCCTGCTGACAAAAGTGTTGGCCGGGTGCGCGAGCAGTTCGATGGGCGAGCCAACCTGCATCAACCGACCCTCCGACAGGACGGCGATTTTGTCACCCAGGCGAAAGGCTTCTTCGACATCGTGCGTCACAAAGAGAATGGTCTTGCGCACGCCGCGCTGGATGTTGAGCAATTCTTCCTGCATGTGTTCGCGGGTAATCGCGTCAAGCGCGCCGAACGGCTCGTCCATCAGCAGGATGGCCGGGTTGGTTGCCAGGGCGCGCGCAAGGCCCACGCGCTGCTGCTGCCCGCCGGAAAGCTGGCGCGGGTAGCGCGAACGGTACTCGACCGGGTCAAGCCCCACCAGCATGAGCAGTTCATCGACTCGCACCCGCATTTGCTGCCTTGTCCAGCCACCGGAAATCTCCTCCGGCACGCGAATATTCTCGGCAATCGTCATATGCGGAAACAGCCCCACCTGCTGGATGACATAGCCCATACGGCGGCGTAGCTCAATCGGATTCTCCTTGAGAATATCCCTGCCATCGATCAAAATCTCGCCAGAGGTCGGCTCAATCAGCCGGTTCACCATGCGCAGCAGCGTCGTCTTGCCGGAGCCAGACGTTCCCAGCAGCATGCACGTCTCTCCCTTCTCCACATCAAACGTCACATCATCAACTGCTGCCTGACTCGCATTCTGATATTTCTTGCTGACATGACGAAAAGCGATCTCTGCCATGCTGCCGACCCTCCTTTTCTCTTGCCCTGAAAAATGTGAACTCCCACTCACATGTCATGCCGTAAAAAACACCTCTTGACGTGTCATGCTGAGCGGCAGCGAAGCATCTGGCTGCCCATCGATGACTCGGCGTTGTTTCAGATGCTTCGCGGCGCTCAGCATGACACGTGCAAGTTGCTTTTCAATGGCATACTGTGCTTAACATATTTCCTTACCTGAAATGAGCAATCTTCACACATTATAAGAGCCAGGGAAGAGAAATGCAAAGAAACGTTGTTTTATTGTTTTATGCTTTCGACCAGAGACATCGACATCTTCTGGCTCGACGAAGATGGACTGCAAAGAGCCTATGCTCCATTACGTGAAAGCGTTCAGGTTATCAAACAAAAGCATGATCTTGACGCTGACTGGTTAAACTAACTTGCTCAGATGCTGATGTACGATGAAGTGATTGTGCCTGAAGGCAAGCTGTGGAAACGGTTTGGGCCACTGCATGTCTATGCCCCGACCAGTGCATATATTCTTGCACCCAAAATCACGGCAGGACGTCAGAAAGACCTTGAGGATTGTGCTATACTACTACCGAAAACGGAAATTCGGACACGTCAACAAGCTCAACAGCTATTGGATCGGTATATCTTACCGAGTGGGCAACAGAAGAATGCCGAAAGTATCGAAAACGCTCTGAACCAACTTTTCGGAAGAGAAGGTTGACCATGAAATTTGAAACGCTGCGGCTCATGGCACAAGATTATGCTGATCGGCACAAAGAACCGTTACCGCTACCTGCAACTATCGATACTATGGCGCGTGCCTATCAACGAATTTGTCGGGGAGAAGACCCCTGGACAGCCCTGGGAGATTTTTCCAACGCCTGGTATGGTTATGCAAAGCACATCCGGCCCGATCTGGTAAGGGAACCTTTAAGTAAGCCAGAGCAGGAAAGCGAAGAAACACGTCGTTGGGCAACTTTTTGCGCTGCATCTGTCGAATACCTGTGTGACCTCTATCACCAACCTTGCCCGCAGTGGGTACACGACTCCTCCTATATGCTTGAGACACCCTGGTAGTATACGCAACGTGCGGATGATCCAACGATCCGAGAACACTTGCAGAGAACGACTCCCCCATCTTTTGCTCGCCGCAATATCTTTTGCAGTAATCGGCTCTATCAAAATAAATATGAGATGTATGAGTGGATTCAGGAAGCCATTGTCAAGGGCATAACAGATGTACATGAGATTCAGCGTTATGCCCGGCAGAAAGAAATCGGTTTGTACGGAGCCTGAATCCACTGAAGAAACTTCTCCGGAATGAATTCCTGTTCATATGCTCCTCTCGCTCTCCATTCCTCACCCCGAAAATCCCCCAAGCGCGGCTGTGTCAGCGTTTATCTTGGTAGATTAACGTGTCGTAGTGCGTCTATTTTGGATGGAGAGTTACATGCCGCGTAAGTTTGTACACAGGCTTATGATTGCTGGCGTTGCGCTGCTTCTGGTTGGAGTGAGCATCCTCAGTATCCAGCTCATTGCCCATGCCACGCTGCCACAGCGCGTTGCCCTGAGCGGGCAGACCGTTCCCCTTGTCAGCCATGCAACGATGCTCGGCGCTGCCAGTAGCCAGCAGCAGTTGAGCCTTTCAGTGGGCTTGCAGTTGCGCAACCGGCAGGAACTGGAGAACCTGCTGAGCAATCTGTATGACCCACGCTCACCAATGTATCATCATTTCCTGACCCCTCAACAGTTTGACGATGAATTCGGCCCCACTGCCGATCAGCAGCAGCAGGTGATCAGCTTTCTGCGCAGTCAGGGCTTCAGCGTCACGCACGTTTCCCCCAACGGGTTGCTGATCGATGCCAGCGCGACGGTGGCGCAGGCTGAGGCCGCCTTCCAGGTCAGCATCAACAACTACAAGGTGGGCGCGAACAGCTTCTTTGCCAATGCCAGCGCCCCGACAATCCCCGGTTCGTTGTCTTCACTGATCCTCTCAATCGGTGGTCTTGACAACAGTACACACTGGAAACCGATTCTGGCGTCGAGCCTGAGCCAGCAGAAGCAGGCGCTTGCCTCTGGCACGTCGCACAAAGCGCAGGCCACGCCGAGCGGCTATGGCCCGTCCGATCTGCTTGGCGCATATGATGGCAACCCGCTGCATCAGGCGAATGTACTGGGCGATAACCAGACCGTCGCGGTTTTTGAACTGGATGGCTATCAGAGCAGCGACATCACACAGTATCTTCAGAACTACAACCTCGGCACGCCCAACATCAGCAATGTGCAGGTCGACGGCTTCAATGGCTCGGCAGGGCAGGGAGCAATTGAGGTAGAACTGGACATCGAAGTGGTGGCGGCAATGGCCCCGCATGCCAACCAGATTGTCTACGAAGGGCCGAACACGACCCAGGGCGTCAACGATACCTACAACAAGATTGTGACCGACAACCGCGCGCAGATTACCACCATCAGCTGGGGTGAGTGCGAGGCGCAGTCCGGCGCGTCTGAGTTGCAGACCCTCGACAGTATCTTCCAGCAGGGGGCTGCGCAGGGTATCGCCATGTTCGCCGCCTCTGGTGACTCTGGCGCCTATGACTGCGGCGATGGCACGCTCTCTGTCGACTCGCCAGCCGGCGACCCCTACATCACCGGTGTGGGTGGCACAAACCTGCAACTCAACAATGGCGCGTATGGCAGTGAGACGGTGTGGGGCAATTCCAGCAATAACGAGGGTGGTGGTGGTGGCATCAGCAACACCTTCAAAATGCCCTCGTGGCAGGTTGGTCCCGGCGTGCAGAACCAGTACAGCAACGGCAATCGCGAAGTTCCCGATGTCTCCGCCGATGCCGACCCGGCTAGCGGCTATGCCGTCTATTGTACGGTGAGCGCCGCCGGTTGCTCGTCGAGCGGCTGGATCGTCGTTGGCGGCACCAGCGCCGCTGCTCCGCTCTGGGCTGGCAGTACGGCTTTGATTAACCAGTATCTGCAACAACAGGGCAAGTCGCGAGAGGGTTATGCCAATCCGGCCCTTTACGGGTTGGAAAACGCGCAGGAGCCGTACACGCCGTTCCACGACATCACGAGCGGCAACAACCTCTACTATCCCGCTACGGCTGGCTATGACGAGGCCAGCGGCTGGGGGTCGCCCGATATCTACAATATCGCTCGCGACCTGGCGGGCAGCGCAGGCCCTGGCCCGACGCCCACGCCGTCTCCGACGGGAACGCCCTCGCCGACGCCGTCACCGACACAGACACCTACACCCGGCCCATCGCCTACAGCTACCAGCACGCCGCCGCCTACTCCAACGACGACGGCCACCCCCGTTCCGCCTTCCGGCTCGCTGATTCAGGATGGCGGCTTCGAGGACGGCTCAGGTGTCTGGCAGGAATCCTCTGCCGCTGGCTACGAGTTGATCGATACCTCGAATCCGCATAGCGGCCAGTACAGCGCCGATCTCTGTGGTTACAGCTATTGCGATGACGCCATTGGTCAGGACTTCACTGTACCGGCTAACGCTGGCAGCATTACTCTCAGCTACTGGTGGTACGGCGTGACGAATCGCACGGCCAAATCTTGCCGCGATACCTTCACGGTTGCCCTGCTCGATAGCAACGGCAGCGTGATCGGGACGGTGAAAAAAGCCTGCAACACCGATGCCAACCGGCAGTGGCAGCAGGTCAACGTCGATGTGAGCAGCCTTCTCGCCGGTTACGCGGGCCAGACGGTCACGCTCGTCTTCGAGGCAAAGACCTCTGGCACGCAGGTCACTTCTGAATTTTTCGTTGATGATGTGAGCATTAGCGGTTAGCAGATAATCGCTATGCTGGCATGACAGGAGAACGCTCAGAGAAGCTCTGCTTTGTGAGCGTTCTCTTTTTTTGCAGATTATCTACCCATTTTTAACTGGTTCCCTGCGATGTGGGATATACTAATCTACAGAAGTGTTTTCACCGTAAGTTCCGGGTGGTTGAGAGATGCTTGCACTTCGCCACAATCTGATAGGGAGAAAAAGGTATGACAACGGATATGAAACGAGAGGATTTAGTGCTTGGCGGGGAGCGGGTGCCTGCGGCTGATGGCAGGACGTTTGAGGTGATAGAGCCGGGGACGGGCCAGCCGTTTGCCGGGGTGTCCGAGGCCGGGCGTGAGGATGTCGAGCGGGCGGTACGGATAGCGTATCGCGCTTTTGAAGAGGGGGCATGGCCGCGTATGAGCGCGACGGCGCGCGGGCGCATCCTGCTACAGGCGGCTGCGCTGGTACGGCAGCGACTTGAGGAGCTTGCCACGCTTGAGGCGCGCAATGCTGGCAAGCCGGTGCGCGACGCACGCGACGAGGTCGGACTGGCTGCGAACGTGCTGGAATACTGGGGCGGCGCGGCCAACAAAATCTTTGGCGAGACCATTCCGGTGCAGGATGCCGGTCTCGAAGTGACGCTGCGCGAGCCGGTGGGCGTGTGCGCGTTGATTACTCCCTGGAACTTCCCTCTCGTCATCGCCTGCTGGAAGATTGCCCCTGCCCTGGCCTGCGGCAATACGGTGGTAGTGAAGCCGGCGCAACTCACCCCGCTTTCGACGCTGGCTCTGGCCGATATTTTGATGGAGGCGGGATTGCCGCCCGGCGTGATCTCTGTCCTGCCCGGCCCCGGTTCGGCCATCGGCAACGCCCTGGTCACGCATCCGCTGGTGGCAAAGGTTTCTTTTACCGGCTCGACCGAGGTGGGTTCGCAGATTATGCGGCTGTGCGCCGATAATATTACCCGCGTTTCGCTGGAACTCGGCGGCAAGGCGGCAAACGTCGTGTTCGCCGACGCTGACCTTGATCGCTGCATCGCCTCGTCGGTCTTTGCCGTTTTCGGCAATTGCGGGCAGGATTGTTGCGCTCGCGCCCGCATCCTTGTCCAGCGCCCTGTCTACGAAGAATTTGTGCAGCGGTTTGCCAGTCGCACGGAGGAATTGCACGTCGGTCAGCCCCTTGACGAGCAGACCGAGGTTGGGCCGCTCATTTCGGCGGGGCAGCGCCAGCGCGCGCTCGATTATGTTGCGCTGGGTCGGCAGGAGGGCGCCCAGGTTGTCAGCGGTGGGACGGTTCCCGCGCACGCAGGCGAGGGCTATTTCCTGCAACCTGCTATTCTCACCGATGTTGATAATCGTATGCGTGTGGCGCAGGAGGAGATTTTTGGCCCGGTCGTCTGCGTCCTACCATTTGATACGGAAGAGGAGGCTATCCGGCTGGCGAACGATGTGCCATATGGCCTGGCCGGTTCACTCTGGACGCGCGATCTGGGTCGTGCTATTCGTGTAGCGAAGGGCATTCGCGCGGGCGTTCTCTCCGTCAATTCAAATCACAGCGTGCATACCGAAGCGCCCTTCGGCGGCTATAAGAGAAGCGGCATCGGGCGCGAGATGGGCATGCATGCCGTCCAGCTCTATACAGAAGTCAAAAGCGTTTTCTTCTCCCAGGAATAGGAGACCAAACGGGCGAAAAGCGAGCCGGGAATGTTGCCCCTGGCTCGCTTTTCGTTGCAGCAAACGGG
>Ga0070738_10006855_pt1 | contig 11705 bp, 9 predicted proteins | sample Coa_R2_2_FD_66446 | JGI IMG/M metagenome (GOLD analysis project Ga0070738, IMG submission 66446) | Surface soil microbial communities from Centralia Pennsylvania, which are recovering from an underground coalmine fire - Coalmine... | ecosystem: Environmental > Terrestrial > Soil > Unclassified ... | reverse complement strand
CTCTCAAGGTCGTGTGATTGGCACATGGGCAGACATCCTCAACCGCGCTAACTTGGGTATGGAAGTCATGCACGAGCGCAATGCTCACAACTTCCCTCTCGACTTGGCTGCAGGTGAAGCTGCTCCTGTTGCTCTCTCTGCTCCTGCTATCAACGGTTAATTCTAACCCAGAGCCGAGATAGTAAAGTCTAATCTTTACATAACAAAAGGCGCTCCCTACTGAAGGGAGTGCCTTTTTCAATTTAAGCAGCAAAGCTAGATCTGCTCATCGCCAAGGATGGCAAGATGGTGTCATGATAGTGATGGAGTCATAATTGGAGACAAGACAACGGTTTACGCACGTCCATTAGCACGCTTAATTGAGCAGCTGCAACGTTTGCCAGGAGTAGGTCCAAAAACTGCTCAACGGTTAGCTTTGCATATTTTAAAGCGTCCTGAAAAAGAAGTAGAGGCTTTGGCGCAGGCCTTAATTGATGCGAAAAAACAGGTAGGTTTGTGTTCTGTCTGCTTTCACTTATCTGCAGAACCAGTTTGTGAGATCTGCCGCAATCCTACCCGTGATAACAATACTATCTGTGTGGTTGCAGATTCCCGCGATGTCATTGCTTTGGAAAAAACTCGTGAGTACAAGGGCAAGTATCATGTTTTGGGTGGTGTGATTTCCCCCATAGATGGTATTGGTCCAGAACAGTTAACAGTTCAGGCTTTGCAACGGCGGGTGAGTCAACAGACTCCAAAAGAGGTGATTCTCGCAATCACCCCGAGTGTAGAAGGTGAAACCACAACACTATATATTGGTCAACTATTGAAACCTTTCACCAAGGTGACTCGGATTGCTTTTGGTTTGCCTGTCGGTGGGGATTTGGAGTACGCTGATGAAGTAACTCTTGCCAGAGCCTTAGAAGGACGCCGGGAGCTAGATTAGCTAGGATTGCTATATTCTGAGAAGGGCATTATTTTTTTACTAGAATATATGCTGTCACATAGTCAGGTAATGCCTTGCTATGCTCCTCAAAATCTTGTTTATTCTGAAAAATACCTGCTAGATAATCAAGTTGATGAAGATTAGGTAAAAATGCTCCACCTGTATCTGCAATGACTCCCAGTCGCAGGTGTTTTTCTCCACCTTTAATATACTCAGTCACAATGACTTTACCCAAACCAATATTCAAGACATCTCCAGCAAAGGTCACTCCTGGAAGGATAGAAATTTTTGCATCTATTTTATATCCATAACCTTTAATAGCATCAACTTGTCGAAAATACCAATAACGTTTTTGCGCTTCAGCGGATACTCCTCGGATATATGGCATTTCATTACTTCTATCGACATTAAAAAATGCCTTAGAGCCATCAGTAAAATTAACGACTATTGTACCCTCCATCAGCGCTTCTTCTAAACCATGACGAGTTAGATAAGCAAGAGTCTCAACTTTACCCTCTTCTTTACCACCAGGTTCATAAATACCTGATAGTACATCTTTCTTTGTATATCTTGTATAAAACTTATTGGTATTCGTGTTTGATTTTAAGCTGTAAATTGGTGTATCAAAAGTAGAAGTTTTTGTATGAGAACCTGGATGCGTAAACACGGCATATTTTGTAATTCTTAGTTGTTTTTGATGAGAGTTGTGTGGATTATAAGCAGACCACTTAATGACACGAAAATGAGTGTTCAGAAAATTAGGATCTTGTAATCGAGTCACTCGACCATGAGCTATGTCTTTCTGCAAGACAGCAATCATAAAATCTAATGTCTTGAGAACATCCTGTATAGTAACTCCTTGAGAACCCAGCAATCCTGGACGTAGAATCTGGGGGTCTTGATCAGCGTAGTTTTGGAAATAGTTTCTTGTATTGGACAGAACGGTTAATAACTTGGCTTGATTAAATTTAACCTTAACAACTGGTAATGTTGCTGGAGAGAGAATATCATTGCCCTTAACGCTATACCTATAACTTTGCGACTCATCTATAACAGGATATGATATTTGCTGAGCAACCAAAGCTTTCTGCTGACTTAAGGCAAGCTTAGTTTGCTGTCGAGGTAGAGGAGCATTTTCCTGCGCAGTTAGGTGTTGTTGAGGTTGACTAGTTGTTGATTGAGCATCTGAAGAACTACTGGCTACACCAAGAAGCAATAAGGCAGCACAACCTACTGGAAAGCGAAGTTTTTGACTGAAGAACAGACTCATAAATTTAGATAATCAATTTTAGCCAGCCTTGCGATAACGAGAACAGCTTATACCATTTCACTTAAAGGTTGATAAGTTTGACAAACAGGGAGGACAGGGAGGATAGGGAGGATAGGGAGGATAGGGAGGACAAGGAGGACAGGGAGGACAAGGAGGACAGGGAGGACAAGGAGGACAAGGAGGACAGGGAGGATAGGGAGGACAGGGAGGACAGGGAGGACAAGGAGGATAGGGAGGATAGGGGAGAGGATTTGTATCTAAAATTTAGTGTAATGTTATTACACTATTCCTAGACGCACAGTAATAGTATCTGAAAATCAATAAATAAAGTATCATACTGATTTTTGTAGGAAATTTTTCACAGTTTATTCCAGTGTAAATAAACAAGAAAGCCCCTAGTGGATCACTTAAGGGCTTCCTGTAAGCAGTGGTCAATTTGACCACTGTTTTGGATGTCTCAAAAGTTTACTTTTAGGCTACAGTAAACTCTTTTTTCTCAACTATTACCTCTGAACTTTATCTACTATGGTGATGTTGTAGCAGTGGGGGTAGCAGTTGGGCTAGTTGTTGCTGTTCCAGAAGTTTTCTTCTTCTTTTTGTGTCTGGTGGTAGCCTTACGAGTGGATGTAGTTGAAGGATAAGTGGATGTGCTTGAAGGACTTGTTGTAGTTGGATCTGAAGTCGTTGTAGACATCTGCGCTTTGACTATTGGGGTCAAACTAGCAACAGGGATACCAACTGCCAAACCAACACTGAGGGAGAGTACTACAAATCTAGTAACCTTACTCATTTTAAACTTTAACTCCTCACAGAAGAGAGCGTAAGTACTTGTCTGAGTATACCATTGAATCAAGACATAGCCTTAGTATTTCTTCAAAAAAGTGTTCGCAAGAGAAAATGAGTGTCTGCTATAATGGAAACCGCGCATAAAATAATCTATCTATAGTTTTATCTATAGTTTTAAAATTAAAATTCTTTCTTTTAAGAATCAAGTATTCAAGTTTTAAGCAATTGCTCTTTTTTGCAAAGTAAATCCTCCTGTGACTAGACCAAAATACTTAGAAAGAAAGTCTGTGGTCCAATTGCAAACAGACGCATCTACAGGTGAACATTTACAGCGTGCTCTTGGTGCTATCGACCTAGTAACCTTGGGAATTGGCTGCATTATCGGAGCGGGGATTTTTGTCCTCACTGGTACAGCTGCCGCTCAGTATGCTGGACCTGCTATTATGCTTTCCTTTGTCCTGGCAGGGATTGCCTGTGGATTTGCTGGGCTTTGTTACGCTGAGTTTGCTGCTTTATTGCCTATAGCAGGAAGTGCCTACACTTACGCATACGCAACTTTAGGTGAAGTAGTTGCCTGGATTATTGGTTGGGATCTGTTATTGGAATATGCTCTAGGAGCTGCAACAGTAGCTGTTGGTTGGTCAGGTTACATGATCAGCTTCTTAAAAGATGTGGGAATTACACTTCCCGCAAGCTTAACGGCAGCTCCTGGAACTCATGTAGTGTTAACTGATAACTCAACAATAACAGCAGTGTTCAACTTACCCGCATTTTTAGCCATTATAGCCTTAACACTGCTGTTGATGATTGGCGTTCGCGAGTCTACTAGGTTTAATGGCATTATTGTCGCTGTTAAATTAGCCGTAATTGTTACTTTCATATTGTTTGGGGTCTCGCATATTGACCCTGCTCACTGGACACCCTTTATTCCACCTAACACTGGAAAATTTGGTGAGTATGGGTTTAGTGGCATTCTGCGTGGTGCAGGCGTCATATTTTTTGCCTACATTGGATTTGATGCAGTGTCCACCGCAGCCCAAGAAGCAAAGCACCCTCAACGAGACATGCCTATCGGTATTATTGGTTCGCTGCTGATCTGTACATTACTTTACATTGTAGTTGCTGGTGTACTAACAGGGCTAGTCTCTTATAAAGCCTTGAACGTAGCAGACCCAATAGCTGTAGGGGTAAACGTAATTGGGTTAAAATGGCTGGCGATCGTCGTCAAAATTGGAGCCATTTTTGGTCTCAGTTCAGTCATGCTGGTATTGACCTATGGACAAACGCGAATTCTCTACACTATGTCTCGTGATGGATTGTTACCCCCTTTCCTAAGTAGAATTCATCCCCGGTTCAAAACTCCTCACATAACCACCTTAGTGTTAGGGACTTGTGTCAGTTTGATAGCTGGTTTAGTACCAATCTCCACTCTAGGTGAGTTAGTGAGTATTGGAACTTTGTTTGCATTCATTGTTGTATGTGCAGGAGTATTGTATCTACGCTATACTCAGCCTTCTCTATATAGACCATTCCGCTGTCCACTTGTGCCATTTGTTCCGGTCACGGGTATTTTTATCTGCTTATACTTAGTTTTTGGTCTACCTCAAGAAACTTGGCTACGTCTTTTTGTTTGGCTAATAGCAGGTCTATTTATTTATTTCTTCTACGGTCATTCCCATAGTGTGCTGCAACAAGACCGCAGATGAATAACAAATTTTGACCACAAAATTTTATAATCTATATTCTTCCTCCAGGCAAAGCCATGCCAACTAATTTAATCATTCTTGTTGCTGCAATAGTTGTGGCATTGATAGTCTTTAGAGCTTTGCTCAGTCTACTAAAGACATTCCTAAGTACAGCGATCGCTATTTTTATCGTCATTGTAATCTTAAGATTTTTCGGCTTTAGCACCAATGACCTTATGCATGAGCTTAACCACCTAGGGCAAACTCTCCAGCATTTTATTGAAACAAAGTGAACTGATCGAGTTAGGGATAGGGAATGGGGCATGGGGCATAGTAGAGAGTATCTGTCCTCCTTGTCCCCCTTCCCTTGTCCTCCTATTTACCCTTTCTTTCGGCTCTTAACTGCTTAACATCTGTGGGTATTCCATCCACCTGTAATAAGCCCTTCATTTCAAAGATTTCCCATATAGTTTGTGTAGCCGCATTATGAGAATCCATACTGGAGCTATCTACACGCCGAAAGTGCAATGAAACTGTTGCATTTCCAACATCTAAATTGATTAATTTCAGATCAGGTAACCATTCTGGCAAGTACGGTTGCATCTTCAAATTTTGTTGAGATGCATTAGCTTTTAAACCCAGGATAGTACGGATAAGAAAGAAAATGGAACCTGCTGCCCAAGCTTGAGGAATATTGGCATCAGTGTAGGGGACAGGAAAACCATCGACTTGTCGTTCAATTCCTGCAAAAAGTTCTGGCATTCGTCCAGCTTCAAAATAACTAGCAGCGCTAAAGATCCCCTCTGCAATACGATTAGCTTCCTCGTGGTAACCGTATCGCTTCAATCCAGCAGCAATTATAGAATTGTCATGAGGCCAGACACTACCTACGTGATAACCAATTGGGTTGTAAGCTGGATTTTGAGCCGACAAAGTTCTTATTCCCCAACCACACCACATATCATTTTGAAAGAGGCGCTCAACAAGCCTTTGTGCTCTTTGTTTTGGTACAATACCAGACCAGAGCAATTGGCCGGGATTTGAGGTGATCGACTTGATTTGCTTCTTATGATTGTCTAACCCAAGACAATAAAAGCCCTCATCCTCCATCCAAAAATGGTCATTGAAGCGTTGGTAAAGGTCTTGAGCCTTCTGTCGTAGTTCCTGAGCACGTTCATGTTCCTGCCATACCTCATAAATATCAGCTGCACGTAGCCACGCATCATAAACATAGCCTTGAACCTCACAGAGTGCGATTGGTGGCTCGACTAAACTGCCATCTGGGTAAACTATAGAGTCTCCTGAATCTTTCCAGCCTTGGTTGCGCAAACCTTTAGAAGAACGAGTCAAATACTCAACAAACCCATCACCATCAAAATCCCCATATTTGTCAATCCAAGCTAATGCCTTCTCAAGAGGAACTCGGCACTCCTCTAGCATTGTTAGATCAGCATTCCAGCTATAAGTTTCAGCTAAAGCAATGATCCAAAGAATAGTACTATCTACTGAGCCATAGTAAGGTGTATATGGCAACTGATGCATTTGAGTTAACTCATCACGTCGCAATTCATGTGGCATTTTGCCTGGTTGAGCATCACGCCAGTCATCAACTTCTGTTGCCTGTAACTGAGTTAATCTCAACAAGGTTCCATGAGCAAATTTATAAGAAACTGCAATCGTTTGTAAGCTGGCAGTAACCGAGTCACGCCCAAACACAGCCATAAACCAGGGTATACCAGCCGCAGGCATCCAGAAACTTTCTCCGTTGTCTTCTACCTGAATCCGTAGCGCTGCCATATCTATAAGTGCCTGCTGATAATAGCCCATAATCTCAGCATTCGATGATTGCAACTGTGTTGCATCGCTCAGAAACTCATTTCTGACCTTTCCTGCTTCTGTATTCTGAGATTGAACACAGGTTTGTTGAGGTGTGAAGACTTTGCCATCTGCCAAAGCTATAAAATTAAGACAGGTATGCCAACTCTTACCTGAAGCAATCACAACATCAAATATGAGACGGCCATTGGCATAGCGTGGCTGAGAACTGGAATCAACTGCTTGTGTGACTAACCCTCTGAGGAAAGAACCGTTGCGATACTGAGTTGTCAGTGTGTTATTTTGCCATGTTGTTTCTGTCTCACCACGTGTCAAAATATGTTTTGCCTTGACCTCAAAGATATCAGCAAAATCTGAACGGATCGCCAGCATGAGTTGAAACTCAACTGGTTCATGGTAATGGTTAGTTATGTCAATATCCTCATGCATACCCCCAACAACATCACGGCGAATACTTACCATTAATCGCTTAGCCGGTAATGTACCGTTGACTGTAATAAATTCTGAGTTGGTAAATTGGTAAAGCGCGCTATGGTATGTGAGAATGCTGGATGTCAATAGCTGGAGTGGGTAACGGTTGAGAGAAATTTCGTAGTAGGAGATGAGCCGTGTATCTTCTACGAAAAAACCTTGAGCAAGACACTCGTCAATTGAACCGTCGGATGCAGTGACAAGAAAATTAGAGCAATCATTAATTGTGATCTGTCCGGAGTTGACAGAAACTCTTACTGGCATAGTGGATATTTTATATTCTTATTTTTTGTTTTACTTTAAATGTTTACAGTAACTATTGCTTCTGGCTGTCGAGATAATATTTATATCAACCAAAAGAAATATACAAATTTCATAGTTGTTTAATTATGTAAAAATAACTATACAAACTATACAGTTTGTGACTTCTCTTCCATAGGAATTAGATGAATTTCATTGAGATTTCACTTTTATGTGAAACCCTGTCTATAGAAGATTTTGATAACTCTTTTGTGAAAGCTTAATATGCGACTTTTATTAGTTGAAGATGAGCCAGATTTAGGCGCTGCAATTAAACAAGTTCTCAATCATGATGGATATGTGATTGATTGGTTTCTTGATGGAGCTCAAGCATGGCTCTATTTAGAAAGCGGTTGGACTGACTACACAGTAGCTATTATTGATTGGATGTTACCGGGTTTATCAGGGTTAGATCTTTGTAAAAAACTGCGAGCTAAAAATAGTGCTTTGCCAGTATTAATGCTGACCGCTAAAGACCGCTTAGAAGAAAAGATTATCGGACTAGATAGTGGTGCAGATGACTATTTAGTTAAGCCATTTGCAATGGCAGAATTGTTGGCAAGGTTGCGAGCATTGCAGAGGCGATCGCCCCAGATTCAACCCCGACACCTCCAAGTAGGTTGCCTGACTTTAAACTACAATAGCCATGAGGTTATTCGTCAGGATGCCAATGCTCAACAACAGGTTATATCTCTGACAATTAAGGAATTCCAACTGTTAGAATATTTCATGAAGCATCCTAACCAAATTATTAGCCGCGACCAAATTATCAATCAGCTTTGGGAAATTGGTGCAGAGCCAATTAGTAATGTTGTAGCTGCACAAATTCGCTTACTGAGACGTAAGCTAGGAGATGACAGTAGCGAATCTATGATTGAAACAATTTATGGTATAGGTTATCGTCTTAGAGTGTAATTGTGGAACGCAATCAGCTTTTTCGCCTGACTCGTTTACGGTTAGCAGCTTGGTACGCGTTCGTAATGGGCTGCATTTTAGGTTTATCTGGTTTCGGACTTTATCATGTGGTTGCCCATGCTTATCGTGAAACCATCAACAAGGGTCTGGAATCTGTCGGAACAGCTCTGTCTCACAGTATTGAACCAGTATGGCAGCAACCTGAACGCTTAAAGCAACTTGCTCAAGAAATCTCCTTAGAACTGTGTGCAGCACAAGCAAATTGCTTAACGACGAAAACAGTACTAACTCAACAACCGTTGACTGAAGCTACTAAGCCAGTCAATTACTATTTGCGCTTATTAGATAGTTCTGGAAAACCGATCGCCCTAGGTGGTCTGTATCTAGAACAATTACCCATTACTCTCCCAGCAAAGCATTGGCAAACCCTCACAGACCACTTAGGGAACAGTTACCGTCAAATTACTTTACCGCTATATACTCAAAACCAACTTTCGGGCTATTTACAAATCGGGCGTAGTCTCAATGACTTAAACCAGAATCTTGCTCTTTTGAGATTCACTTTACTATTAGGATGGCCAATCTCGATGATTTTCATCGGTTGGTCAAGTTGGTGGTTAGCAGGGTTAGCGATGAAACCTGTCTATCGTTCTTATCAGCAAATGCAACAATTTACGGCGGATGCAGCCCATGAGTTTCGCACGCCTTTAGCCGCAGTTCACTCTACAATTGAAGCTGCCATCCGAGTGTCTGAGCAACAAAGCCCACAGTCTTTACGTGAGTCGGAAGCAATGAGAGTTTTGCAAGTTCTCAAGCGACAGAATGCTCGACTCTCACAACTAGTCGGAGATTTGCTACTGTTGGCTCGATTGGATCAGCCACAACTTGCAATAGATCATCAACCCTGCTGTCTAAACGATTTAATTAGCGACTTAGTAGAGGAACTGGCATTTCTGGCAATTGAGACGCACGTCAATTTGCTTGCTAATGTACAAACACAAGAAAAAGTGTATGTTCTTGGTAATGAAGAACAGCTTTATCGTTTAATTTCTAACTTAATTGTGAATGCAATTCAAGCTAGCAAAAGTGAAGGTAGAGTTATGGTCTTTTTGGAAGATAGCGATCAGTATGCTTTTATTAAAGTACAAGATACAGGAATTGGTATTACTTTGGAGCATCAGAGTCGGATTTTTGACCGCTTCTACCGAGTTAATGATGATCGCTCTCGTCAAACAGGAGGATCAGGATTGGGTCTGGCGATCGCACAGGCAATTGTCAAAGCCCATAAAGGTAGTATTCAGGTGCAAAGCCAGCCAGGGTTAGGTAGTACTTTTACTGTACGGCTCCCTTTGTATAGCAATCCTGTGATCTAAGTGAGGGAAGCCAGAGGAGAGCAGGGGAGAGCAGGGGAGAGAGACAAGAAGGACAAGGAAAGGCATAGAGAGGTGTTTGTAAGTTGGTTAAAGATAGCTTTTTATTTGTAAGTAGGTGCTTTTTGAAGCCTTTAGAAAATTAACAAAGCTATCTTTTAGATTGATATTAACTTGTCTATAATACGACTAGCAGTAATTGATAAGAATTCTCGGTAAATAGCTTTAAATAGTTTTTCATACCAACTATTTAAGGTGTAGTTACACCGGATTCAATTTTGTTTATGCTTCTCCAGATATCAAGCTTTTTGATATGATATAAGCATATACAAAATGAGTGGTTAACAATGAATAAAAAATGGGCTACTAAACGCCTTACTATAAATTTGGCGTCATACGAAGTCGAGAAGCTTGAAAAGTTTTGTGAAGAGACAGGGAGACCAGTAACAGATGTTATTCGAGAACTCATTCGAGGATTGCCACTCGATGCATCTACTCCATCACTCAAGAAAAGCTGACAAGTGTTAATGATCTGTAATGTTTCTATTAACAGCAGGAAAAAAACAATCTTTGACAAAAAGTATGGGCTATGCATAGCAGCAATGCTCAAGACATTTGCTCTAGGTTGGCTGGGTACAATGCAGGGAAACACTGAGTAATTCTCAAGTCTGTTATTGTCTTTTTAGGAACTCAATAATTTTTGTTGAAAACGAACATTAGCTTCTTCAACAGTCAAACGACTTTGACTGTTCACAATAGTTATTAAATCCGCTAAATAACATTATGCATTTGCGTTCTGGCCAGCAGTTACGCAGATTTTTTATGCTTTGTTGGAAAGGGTTGTTGAGTCAAGGAATTCAGAGAACCTTAGTCTTTATTTTTTCGATTGACAAAGTTTCTGTTTGAGAGATTGTCAAGAACTGAATAGAAATGATATCCTTACTTCTCCACTGAATTTGATACATTGTCTCATTAAGTCATTCTTATTAGCACATTCATCATGATAACATGACAAATTTTCTAGTAAGAATGCTCGAAAGCATATTATGGTCTCGCTGTTTGGGCTATTTCTTAGTAGAATGCCCATTTTGTTGACAGGAGAAAAAAGTCTAGTTGGAATTAGTCAAAAAGAAAGTAAAACTTTACCTTGACTCTTGCTTTCAAAAATAATAGGCATTTACCACTCAAATAACTTCACAAACTCTTTATTGAGAGTTTTTCATACTTTATATCTAAGTACAAATAACAATGACACTTATTGATAGTTCAAAAATTTGGGAGCAAACATTTAATGAAGAAAGTTTATTGCATGGCATTACAAGTAAGATCAAGCAATCACTCGAACTGAAAGAGATATTGGCAGCTGCTGTTGCTGAAGTGCGTTCCTTTCTGAGTATGGATCGAGTGTTGGTCTATCGGTTTAATACTGATGGAAGTGGTGAAGTCATTGCTGAGTCTATACATGAGCAACGTTTACCATCTTTGTTGGGATTACACTTTCCATCTGACGATATTCCACAAGGAACGCGCAACATGATGCTGTGGGCGCAGCAACGTTCGATTGTTGATGTCACAAGCGGAATCATTCAACTATCGCAGCTAGGGAGTCCAGAAATAGATCACTCTCTAGTGATTGAGAATAATACCTACACTCGAAAAGTAGACCCATGCCATATTCAATACCTAACGGCAATGGGTGTACAATCTTCAATTGCAGTGCCGATTATACAGCATGGTTTCATAGAGCAATCAGGACAACCTCAACTGTGGGGATTACTAGTATCGCACCATAGTGAACCACGAACAGTGTTGCAAAGGGAACTGGGTATAGTACAGCTGATTGTGGATCAGATATCACTGGCGCTTCATCAAAGTCAACTACACACCATCTTCCAGACTTCACAAAAAAGAGAAGCTATAGTTAATCAAGTTGCTAGTTTATTATCGCAGACATTGCCTCTAATTCAATGGCAGGCGGCATTAGAGGCAATGGTAGCAGCTTTTGATGGGGTAGGTGGCAGACTTTATATTGAATCCAGTGGAGAACTTTATACTTGGGGTGACCAGCCAACAATTTCTGAGTTTGAGACAGCAGCAAACATCGTTATTGAACAGCATCCTCTATGGCAAAGCTGGATGGCAGACAG
>Ga0070738_10006852_pt1 | contig 11708 bp, 12 predicted proteins | sample Coa_R2_2_FD_66446 | JGI IMG/M metagenome (GOLD analysis project Ga0070738, IMG submission 66446) | Surface soil microbial communities from Centralia Pennsylvania, which are recovering from an underground coalmine fire - Coalmine... | ecosystem: Environmental > Terrestrial > Soil > Unclassified ... | reverse complement strand
GTTTTACATCCTTTCAGTAATTCATCAAGCATCTCTACTTTCATAGCCATCGTTATTATTCCATAAAAAATTTACGTTATGTTACACTATGGCCATTTACACAGATAGGTTTACAGACTCGAGGTAGATTTTAAACACTACTTTTTTAATTTATCGTCTTTTACCTGGAGCATGTTTCGTTGATTGGCGGATCTGCTCCCACTCTTCTTTCATCAATTTATTTTTTAATTGTTGAAATTGAGGCATTCTCTCAAGGTCTTCAGCCCATCTATTAATCGCTGTTACCGATTTGCTAGCTTCTAATAATTTTATTCGGCCCCGCACAAAGGCAGCTTCTTCTCTATGTTCTTCTCCCTTTAATTGCCCCAATAATTTGTTGCCTATACGGAGAACAAGTTTTTTGCGGTCTTCAAGATCCTTCTGTTCTTCGGGTGGTTGATACAAAAAATGACGTCGTATGGGTGCAGGTGATTGCACCCACTCTTGAAATTTTGTCTCTCGCAATCGTGCCGTTATGTACTCTCTATTTCTTTTTTCAAAAAAATCTTCGCCCACTAGAAATTTTAGGTGGTCGATGTTGTATTTTTCTTTTTCATTATCTTGTGCTGTATCAGTCAACTCTAATACCTCTTTAACTTTTTCAAGTTCGTTTTGTTTATTTACCAGTGCATTGTCAGTTGATGCTAATGCTGATTCCACTACATAAATTGCTGCTTTAAGTTCTTCCGATCGCATTATTTTTGGCTTTTCTTTTTCTTCCGATGCTTGTTTGGCAGATTCAGGAAAAGCTTGTCTCATTTTATTTAAAAACTCAGTAACGGACAAAGATGGGGGTTGCATAACTGGTCTTTCTATTGTCTTTTCTTTTACAAATGACTTTTTAATGTTATGAAAAAATTTTGTTATTGCCTTGAAAAATTGGTTTATTTTGCTATCCGAAGATTTCATTTTTGTTTCAGTTTTTTTAATTTTATTTTCAAAATAAGCAATTTTTGCTTTATCTTTTTTCTCTTGCTCGTTAATGCGTTCTAATATGTCTTTTAACTTTGGTTCCTTATATTCATCAAGTATTTTGTCTAATTTTGGCTGGTATTGCATCATTTCTCTTGTTGCTTCTTTTAACTCTACTTCATCTATTTTTTGATCACGATACTTCGCTAATAATTTTTCGAATTTAGAATCAGGATTTTTTTCTAAATATTTTTCGATCTCTTTGCTGGAAAAAATTTGAGAAAACAACATACCTGTAGAGAGGTTAAAATACCTTTCTATCTCTTGGCATTCTTGTTTTAAAGTGGGATTAGCATCTAAGACATGTGCATACTTCTTAATAATTTCTATGGAAAAGGTATAATCTCTAATCTGTTTTTCGAGCAATAGCTTATTGTAAACCGATTTTATTTTTTCGCGCAAAGCCTGCTCTTTTTTACTAGAAGATGAAGATGACATATATCCTCTCGTCGTTTTGTGTGTATTTTTTATTATTATAATCTGTATAAGAAGATGTTTTATTATTTCTCTGAATTATCCGTATTCTATTGATTTATTAATGAAATTAAATACAGCACATTTATGAAACAAACAATTAGGATTTGTGTTTTTCGATAAAGCAATCAAATAACCCTCTTTAACCCCTTGCGCTAAATCGCGACTTGCGGTTGCTGTTGAAATAGATTTAAAAAGGGATAAGTAACCTTTGCGAGAAAACCATTCTTGATTAAGTGTTTGATGAGCAATCATTAAACGATGGCTTCTTCAAATTCCGGCTTTATGTCGTAAGGTTATAAGAGCCGTATCAAGTTCTAGTTTAGTTCCTAAAATACTGAATAATGTCATGCCGGCATAGGTAGGGATGCGTTGCCAAAGAGGGCATTTATTTAAACCTAACGTGTTGCTCACGGCGAGAAGGGGCATCACGCCTTCATGAATACCTGATATGTAGTGTACACCTGTCCAAAATTTCTCTTTCCAAGTCATTGTTTTTTTGGTTTCCCGGGCATTTTCAGCAAGGACATAGGCACTTTCAGCTTGGTGCATGTAAGCTTCTGAGTAAGCGAAAAGAGTCGCCAAAGGAATGCTTAGCAGGAGGGCATCCATTCGGAAAGAAAGAAGCTCTTTCTCTTCGGGTAGATTACAGACCTCAAGCAGTGCAGTTAGGTAGGAGGAAAGTGTATAGAAGTTTTGGCAAAATGCAGTAGTGAACTTGTGTGTAGCTTGCATTTTTTGCCACCCTGTCATTTTTCTTTCTGGTGGGGTCTCGCCTTGCGGTAAGAGTGTTATCCTCTCATCATTGGGGATGGTATTAATCGCTTGGTTTTGTAACAAATCATTTATCCGTGTGGTAGACATAGTAAATTCCTAATTAAGGAGCCACAAAAGTTTGCAAATAGTAATGATTCTTATTACTATTATCAATAAAAAATTCTTTGAAATAGGTAACTTACCGGGAGCGAGTAGTATTTAAGTTCGAAAACCGCTACTATACGCACCTTATTTACCATTAACTCTTCTAGAAATTAATCGGATAACCCATGACAATGACTGCAACTACTCATCCTTATCATGATGCCATCCAAGCGGCTTTACCCTATTGTTTAACCGAAACTTCCTTTGCCTTCGGCAAGAAATACCAAGGCAAAGTCCGTGATACCTATGACCTTGGTGATAGGCTCATGCTCATCACCACTGACAGGCTCACGGCATTTGACCGGCAACTGGCTCTTATTCCCTATAAAGGCCAGGTTTTAAACCTGACGAGCGCTTGGTGGTTTGAACAAACCGCTTCAATCGTGCCGAATCACCTGATCGCAATTCCTGATCCCAATGTCGTGATCGGCAAAAAATGTAAGGTTTTTCCTATCGAATTCGTCGTCCGCGGCTATATCAGCGGTTCCACAGGGACTTCACTCTGGACGCAATACCAAAAAGGCGTACGCCAATACTGCGGTATTTCCTTTCCTGAAGGATTACGAAAGAACCAACGTTTGGACCAGCCCGTCTTAACCCCTACCACCAAAGAAGCTGTCCATGATCGCCCTATCAGCCCTCAAGAAATCGTGGCAGAAGGTTGGATGACGCAAGCAGATTGGGACGAAGCTAGCCAGCTGGCAATGAAGCTCTTCCAACGTGGCACCGAAATCGCTGCTCAGCACGGCTTGATTCTGGTCGATACCAAATACGAATTCGGCCGCGATGCAGATGGCCGCATTATCGTCGTCGATGAAATCCACACCCCTGATTCCAGCCGTTATTGGCTAGCCAATAGTTATGAAGAGCGGTTTGCGCAAGGACAAGAGCCAGAAAACATCGACAAAGAATTCTTACGCTTATGGTTTAGCAAAAACTGCGATCCTTACAACGATGCGAAATTACCTGAAGCACCTCAAGATCTCATCGTGACTTTATCTGCTAGGTATATCCAGTTATATGAAATGATTACCGGCCTGAAGTTTGCTTTTGCTCCCCAACCCGGTCCGATTGACCAGCGAATTATGCGGAATGTAGCGGGGTATTTAGGCTAATGTGCGGCATTGTCGGGATTTTTAGTCATGAACCTGTCGCAGGGGAATTGTACGACAGCCTGATCCACCTGCAGCATCGAGGACAAGATGCTGCAGGTATTTTGACTTGCGATGAGCGCTTTTATCCTAAACATGGTATGGGCTTGGTTCGCGAGATTTTTACGCCTGGCGATTTGTTACAACTAAAAGGCAATATTGGCATTGCTCATACGCGTTATCCTACCGCTGGTGGTTACAGTGAAGCGGATATCCAACCTCTCTGGATAGGTAATCCTCGTGGGATTGCCCTCGCGCATAATGGTAACCTGGTGAACTACCAAGCGTTAGCCGATGAGATCCGCCTGAAACAACACCGGCATTTGAATTCCTCCCTGGATTCGGAAATGCTGCTACTGATGATGGCAGATGGGTTAGCAATCGGTTCTTATGGCGATGATGATGAAGAACAATTTTTTTCTCAGCTCTGCCACGCTGTGAACCATATTTATAGCCGAGTTGAAGGTTCTTACTCCGTCGTTAGTATTGTAATAGGCAAAGGCTTAGTGGCTTTTCGTGATCCGCATGGCATTCGTCCTTTAGTGATGGGCGAACGTAAGCGCGAAGATGGCCGCACGGATTATATTTTTGCTTCAGAAACGACCCCATTTTATGCCTTAGGGTTTGAACCAATAGGCGATTTGCAGCCAGGTGAAATGGCTTATGTGAATAAAGCTGGGAAATTATTCCGTCGTATTGTGAATGCGAAAACATTTCGGCCGTGCGTATTTGAGTATGTATATTTCGCGCGCCCCGATTCTACCTTAGACGGCGTCAGTGTATATCGTTCTCGCTTACGCATGGGGCAGAATTTAGCGCGATTATGGAAACAAACATTCCCTGATTATCTTCCTGATGTGGTGATTCCTGCTCCATTTACAGCAAACACGGCAGCCTTGTCATTTGCACATGAATTAGGCGTACGCTATTCCGAAGGGTTATACAAAAACCCCTTCATCGGCCGTACCTTCATCATGCCTAATCAACAAGCACGTTCTCGAAGTGTTCGATATAAATTAACCCCGCAGCGCACTGAAATTGAAAATAAAAAAGTATTAGTTGTGGATGACAGTATCGTACGTGGTACGACATCTCGCGAAATTATCAAAATGATACGAGAATTTGGTGCCAGTGAAATTGCGCTGGTCTCCGCCTGTCCGCTTATTAAACATCCCTGTTTTTATGGCATTGATATTCCTTCTCGCGATGAATTAATTGCGGCAACCCATACGGAAGAGCAAATTCGGCAGTACTTAGGTGTAGACCGTCTACTCTATCAAACCCAAGAAGACTTAATTGAAGCCGTGACTCGTCGTGGTCAACATCATATCGAGCGCCCTTGCATGGCTTGTATGGATGGGAACTACATATGCGGTAATATCACTGAAGACAAGATAACGAAATTGGAAAAACAGCGGCAAAAGGAAAGAAGTAAATGAACATACTTATTGTCGGGTCCGGTGCTCGTGAACATGCTATTGCAGCCGCATTACATCGTTCACCGCAACAGCCGCATATTTTCTGCTGCGGTACCTCGCTCAATCCTGGTATCTCACAAATGACATATCACTATTGGACGGGTGATATTACCGATGTAGCAGCCGTGACGAAGATGGCAAAAGAATGGCAAATTGATCTCGCTATCATCGGCCCGGAAGCGCCGTTAGAAAAAGGCTTAGCTGATGCGTTATGGCAGAACGCTATTCCTACCGTTGGTCCCAAACGAGCATTAGCACAAATTGAAACGAGTAAATCTTTTGCACGTGATTTAATGCAAAAATACGATATTCCCGGCTTGCCCCGCTATCGGAAGTTTCAGGAGTTAAATGGCATTCCAGCATTCTTAGCTGAACTAGGCGAAGGACAGTATGTCGTGAAAGCCAATGGCTTAATGGGTGGGAAAGGCGTGAAAGTGGCAGGTGATCATTTACATTCGTTTGCGGAGGCAATTAGCTATTGCAAAGAAATTTTGGCGCAAGGCCAAGAAGTAGTGATAGAAGAAAAACTCGTCGGCCAAGAATTTTCATTTATGTGTTTTAGTGATGGGAAGCAAGCTGTTCCTATGCCAATTGTTCAGGACCACAAACGTGCTTTCGTCAATGATGAGGGACCTAACACGGGTGGTATGGGGAGTTATTCTGATGCGAATCATAGCTTACCCTTTTTATCAGCTGACGATGTGCAACAAGCATGGCAAATTAATGAGGCAGTCCTGCGAGCTTTATCCACGGAATTACAAGATAAATATATTGGCATCTTATATGGCAGTTTTATCGCTACCCACCAAGGTGTATACGTGATCGAATTTAACGCGCGCTTGGGTGACCCCGAAGCATTAAATGTATTAACCATTCTGACGTCTGATTTTGTTACCATTTGCCAGGCCATGGTGACGGGTAGTTTATCAGCCGACCAAGTGACATTTGCCAACCAAGCGACTGTTTGTAAATATGCTGTTCCGCAAGGGTATCCAGATGACCCTATCAAAGATGCTGTGATCTGTATTGAGGCGGTGAAAAATAAATCGCGTTTATATTTAGCGTCGGTCAATGCAGTGGATGGAAAAATTCATGCGACAGGTTCACGTACTGCTGCGTATGTGGGGGTAGCCGATTCTATTTCGATGGCAGAAGAAATTGCTGAAGTAGAAGTGCGTGGCATTGATGGGCCGTTATTTCATCGCGACGATATTGGAACGGATAGGCTTATTCAACGCCGTATTGATGATATGCGCAGGTTGAGAGGCGCATGATTCGTTTAGGCATTTTAGGTTCTACTCGTGGTACGAATCTGACGGCAATTGTTGCTGCCATTGAACAAAACCGCTTACCGGCAACAATTAATATTGTCATCAGTAACAAGTCAGAAGCTGGCATTCTTTCTCGGGCGCAAGCGTATGGATTAGCGACGCAATTTATTAATCCTAACGAGTTAAGCCGTGAAGCCTATGATCAAGCGGTTTCTGCTGTGTTACAGCAAAAGAATGTTGACCTCGTGGTTCTTATTGGCTACATGCGAATCCTCTCTGCCGAATTTGTCAAAACATGGGCGAATAGCATTATCAATGTGCATCCTTCATTGTTACCTGCGTTTGCAGGAAAAATGGATTTGGAGGTTCATCGTGCTGTGCTGGCATCTGGTGTGAAGGAAACAGGTTGTACGGTGCATTATGTGACAGAAGAGGTAGATGCAGGGCCGATCGTCGCGCAATTGAAATGTCCGGTGTTAGAAGGCGATACGCCGGAGACATTGAAGCAGCGCGTCCAGCAGTTAGAGGGCGAAGCGTTAGTACAGGCAATTCTGACTCACTTCCGACTATAATTAGTTACACTAAATAATTTTTTTTTCCAGAGAAAGGGATTAAATAATATGTTTGAGCGCACTAACCTAAATCTACAATCTGCTCAGTCTTTGTATGAAGCAGGGAAATATACAGAGGCTCTTGCTGCTGCAGCCGAAGCGATTGCTCAACAACCAACCATGTACCAATCCTATGTTATCCGTGCCCAAATTATTTATCATTTTCAATTAAAAAATCATTATACTCTTGGCATCCAAGACACTTCTCAAGCGATTAAGTTAATCCAATCCAACTCACTCAATGATAAAGAGAAAGATTTACTAGCGAGTATTTATAATTTGCGTGCAAGGTTTTATCACTTCCAATGTGATTATAATAAAGCCTTCGTCGATATTAATATTGCAATTAAGCTTCTCGATAAAGACCATCCCTCTTACGCTGACAAGCTGTTACAAAGCAGTTATTACCAACAATGTGCGGAAATTTCGGTCGATCTAAAGCGGGAAGCCTTGGCAATTTCGGCGTTGATAAAGCTCCGTCATGCAACCGCTACCGAGGCAAAGGCTTCCTCAGCTGCGCCGGTTACCCCGCCTCCTGCCCATCAGCCAAAAGGCCCTCGCTAGAACGCAGTTCCCAAATGGCCGCAAGTCGCTATAATAGGCAAAACTTTTAGGGTGGTGTTAGAGATGTCAATAAAACATATTCCTGTGAAGCGAGCGCTGCTGTCCGTATCCAATAAGGCGGGTATTGTTGAATTTGCTAAGGCTTTGATCAAACTAGGGGTGGAACTGATTTCCACAGGTGGTACCAGTCAGCTCCTAGGAGAAGCGGGTATTCCCCATCAGCAGGTAGAAGAGGTAACAGGGCTAGCAGAAATGTTAGATGGCCGGGTTAAAACCTTGCATCCGAAGATACACGGCGGGATCTTAGGGCGGCGGGACAAGCATGCGGAGGAAGCAGTAAAGCACCAAATTCCTTGGATAGATTTAGTTGTGGTCAATTTTTATCCATTCGCAGAGGCTGTTAAAAAAGAGATGAGTTGGGAAGAAGCCGTAGAATACATCGATATCGGCGGTCCTACGATGGTGAGGGCAGCTGCTAAGAATTTTGCTTGGGTAGGGGTGGTCGTTAACCCAGAAGATTATGCCACCGTCCTGGCTGAGCTGCAGGCAGAAAACGGTTTACGGTATGAAACCCGAAAGCAGCTCGCAGAAAAAGTATTTGCTTTAACAAGCCGTTATGATGCGATGATTCATGAGTATTTCTCAGAAAAAAATGAGCAAACAGAATTCTGTTCGCCTGAGCTCCATTTATCATTAAAGAAGTATACAGAACTGCGCTATGGCGAAAATCCTCATCAGCGCGCTTGTGCTTATCAGTTGCCTCAAACACCAGCAGGCATTTTTGCGGCTAAGCAGCATCAAGGGAAACCGCTTTCTTATAATAATATCTTAGATGTTGAAGCTGCCTTGGCTTGTATTCAAGAATTTACGGTACCAGCTTGCGTTATCGTCAAACACGCTAATCCTTGTGGAGCGGCGATTGCGGAGGATATAAATACCGCTTATCAACATGCTTATGAAGCGGATTCTCTTTCAGCTTTCGGCGGTATTATTGCCTTAAACCGTCCTTGCACTCGGCAAATTGCCGACCAGGTAGCAAGTATTTTCATGGAAATTATTATTGCGCCAGGCTATTCAGATGACGCTTTGAAAGTGTTAGCTGCTAAACCCAATTTGCGCGTACTCGAAATGCCTTCTCAACCTTTGCCTGATTGGGAAATGAAATGGATTATGGGTGGCTTTCTGTTACAAGAAAAAGATAAGCAAACTATTCGTGCCGGGGATATCAAAATGGTGACGGATAATAAGCCTAGCGAACAAGATATTAACTCCATGCTATTTGCTTGGAGCGTTTTAAAGCATATCAAATCCAATGGCATTCTTATTGCTAAAAACAATACGACGATTGGTATCGGCGCAGGGCAAGTGTCACGCATTGATGCAGTCGATCTTGCTATTCGAAAATCAGGTAACAGAATTCAAGATACCGTTTTAGCATCTGACGCTTTTTTCCCCTTTAGCGATAGCATTGACCGTATTGCGAATACAGGGATACGCGCTGTCATTCAACCAGGTGGTTCTGTGCGGGATGAAGAAGTGATTGCAGCATGTAATAAATACGGTATTGCTATGGTATTTACTGGTAAACGCTGTTTTAGACATTAATGAGAGGTGTAAATCATGACCAAAATCTTAGTCAGCATTTTAATGGGTTCCAAATCCGATTGGAGTATTATGCAAGAAGCAAGTGCCATGTTAGATCAATTAAAAATTCCACATGAAGCACGTGCTTTATCAGCTCATCGTACGCCAGATGCGTTATTTACCTATCTTAAGTCGGCTGAACAACGGGGTGTGGAAGTATTTATTGCAGCAGCAGGTGGTGCAGCGCATTTACCAGGTGTGGTTGCAGCTAAAACGATTATTCCTGTTTTAGGTGTACCGATGCCATCTTCTACCTTTACGAATGGATTAGATGCGTTATTATCCATTGTCCAAATGCCAGCAGGTATTCCAGTGGGAACACTTGCAGTAGGTAAAGCAGGTGCGGTAAACGCAGCATTATTAGCCGCAAGTATGCTGGGAAATAAATATCCTGAATATCGTGATGCAATTCGTCAACATCGTGAAAAGCAAGCGCAGACTGTATTAGAAAATTCTGAATTAAAATAGAGGGCCACATCATGTTTCCATCCGAATCACTACGTCAAGCTGACTCAGCTATTTGGCAGGCGATTGAAGACGAAAAACGGCGGCAAGAAGACCATATCGAATTAATTGCTTCGGAAAATTATGTAAGCCCAAATGTGTTAGCAGTACAAGGTTCCGTATTAACGAATAAATATGCGGAAGGTTATCCTGATAAACGTTATTACGGCGGATGTGAATTTGTTGATGTCGCAGAAAAATTGGCGATTGAGCGAGCTAAACAATTATTTGGTGCTGATTATGTCAATGTGCAGCCTCATTCTGGTTCACAAGCAAATATGGCAGCGTACGCGGCGATGATTGCCCCCGGTGATACCGTATTAGGGATGAATCTCGCACATGGTGGTCATTTAACCCATGGTTCGCCAGTGAATTTTTCGGGTAAACTCTACCATTTTTATGCCTACGGTCTCAATTTGGAAACAGGTCAAATTGATTATGATGAAGCAGAACGCCTTGCGAAAGAACATAAACCAAAATTAATCGTAACAGGCTTTTCTGCTTATTCCCGTATTATCGATTGGCAGCGTTTTCGTGAAATAGCAGACAGTGTGGGTGCTTATTTGATGGCGGATATTGCGCATGTGGCGGGGTTAGTGGCAGTGGGCCTTTATCCTTCTCCCGTTAAAATTGCTGATGTCACCACGACAACCACGCATAAAACCTTACGCGGCGCGCGTGGCGGGATGATTATGGCAAAAGCTAATCCAGAGCTTGAGAAAAAACTAAATTCGGCCGTTTTCCCCGGTGGCCAAGGTGGGCCGCTGATGCATGTAATTGCAGCAAAAGCCGTTGCCTTTGGCGAGGCGCTGCGTCCAGAATTTAAAACCTATCAACAGCAAATTCTTAACAATGCACGCGCGATGGCGAAAGTACTTTTGCAGCGAGGGTATAAGATTGTAAGCGGGGGAACGGATAATCATCTGATGTTGATTGATTTAATCGATAAAAAAATTACTGGTAAAGAGGCAGAAGCAGCATTGAGTCACGCTAATATTACGACGAATAAAAATGCTGTTCCAAATGATCCACAATCACCGTTTATCACCAGCGGTTTGCGTATTGGTTCACCTGCAATGACGACGCGCGGGTTTAAAGAAAAAGAAAGTGAGCAAGTGGCAAATTGGATTTGTGATATTTTGGATGATAGGGAAAATACAGCGAAGATTGCTCAGATTAAAAAAGAAGCGCTGGCATTGTGCAAGCGATTCCCGGTGTATGGATAAAACAGAAACTTGCATAATTTTTTAACCTGTGTATAACAAAAAAGATCCAGCTTTAAAACAGGAGTAAAAGTTATGCAGGCACCGAGGAAATTATGGAAGAAATTTTGTAGTAGTTCTGCTTCACTACGACGGGCCTTATTGAAAGGTAAATCTCGCGCTTCTATATCGTTAGAAGAAATCCATTTAAGAGAGTTTTCAGAGACCTATAGTTACTATGTAAAAAGTAACTTTAAAGAGAATTATATTGAGAAAAATGGCTGGATAGGCTGGGACTATCTCAATAAATGTGCAGCGAATAGTGCTGAATTAGAAAGAGCCGTATTAATGATTGGGAAAGGGTTGGGGAAAAATTCGCATCAAAAAGATGCGTACGAGGCTTGTAAGCTATTTCAAGCCTATTTACATAATGGGAATAATGGAGAGGCTCTTAAAGCTCGTTTCAAAGAACTCGAATCTCGCTGGGGTATCCCCTTCAATAAAAATAACATTAGCGATTGGATAGTAAAGGTGGCTAAAAAAGAAGAAACAGGTGAAGTTAAGGAAGTGCCAGTTAAAAAACTAACATTATCTCGCTCAGCTCTTTCTTCTCCGACAGCTTCCTCATCTTCTTACGGGGGTATTTTTCATAGTTCGGATTCGCTTTATATGACTCCTTCTTCATACGACCAATTAACCAAAACTCCTAAGCCTTAATCATACTCCTATCCCGTAGGTATACCCTACGGGAATGGCCTTTTTTGTGCGCCAAGCATGGCGCAATTCTAGGCGGTGAAAGTCCGCTGCACGCCGTGGAGATCGGAAGTGCGAGTCTAGGCAAGGGTGTCCATCGCGAGATGGAATCTGAAGGAAGCCG
>Ga0070738_10006850_pt1 | contig 11711 bp, 10 predicted proteins | sample Coa_R2_2_FD_66446 | JGI IMG/M metagenome (GOLD analysis project Ga0070738, IMG submission 66446) | Surface soil microbial communities from Centralia Pennsylvania, which are recovering from an underground coalmine fire - Coalmine... | ecosystem: Environmental > Terrestrial > Soil > Unclassified ... | reverse complement strand
GTGGATGGCTTTAGCTTATCCGAGAAAAAAGGAAGAGATGATGAGAGAGGGGGCGGCGCTTCGAAGGCTGGTCTCCCCTTCCTTGAACTAAACAACGCGGCCGGCTGCGGGAGTACAACGCACAGCCGGCCGCTCTCTACAGAGGTTACACCGTGGCATTGTAGGGACTTGGGCTGCATATGATTACTTTTTTGTAAGCTTTTGGACTCTCATTGTTTTCTAACTATCGCCATATAAGAATAAGTTCGGGCGAGGCCGACGAAGTGAGAAAGGCGTACTCCCATGCCTCCTCGTCGGTCCTGCCCCGCCCGACTTTTTACTGCACGAAAAAACGGCCGGCGGCATCTCGCAATATGCAACCGGCCGCTTGCTGAGGAGAAGTCCTCAGCATTCTAACGGTTCAGCAACACATTTCGATTTGTTTGTGGTAGGCAGGGCTGCGGTGAGGATGAATTGTCCCGAACTAGGGACGCAAGGGTAACGCCTACCGCACTCAGGAATCTGCATTAGCCCGCCGTGGCTGCACGATCGGGACGCAATCCGCCTTATCCCGCCTGATGTCCTGTGGGGGCAACCACGGCGAGCGTAGTCGCTGCCGAGTGACTCGAAATGTTAGGAAGGTGTTGGTGTGGGTTCTGGGGGCTGCGCAGGTTCAATCGTTTCCACGATTATCGGAAAGTCCTGTCGAATCCATTCCTTAGCGCCGACCCGGCGGACCCTGTTTTCCACTCGGAGCAAGCCCGGCGCAGGCAGAGGCGAGCTTTGTCCCGATACCATCATCCGATAAAGAGGTTTCTCTGGCGTGAAAAAGAAACGACCCTTCTGGACTACAAGTTCCTCGCCGTCCGGGGGCATGTAAAACGCGGTTTCAAACTCAAATTCCTGTTCCGGGGGATCATCCTCTGTCCTCATCCATACTGCCGTGGCGCGGAACATGTTTGTCGGAACAAGGACCGCTGCCCCCTGGCGCTGCAACTGAGCAAAATCGACTACTCTTAGTTTTTCGATTACATGATAGTGACTTACGAGGCCAGTCTGGGCATCCTCGGACCCTGATTCAGAGCAGATGATGTAAACCGGCCTAGGCATCTTGGAGTTCCTTGGCGGAATAGAGTAGCGGCCAAACGCTTGAACACGAAGTGTTAATCACCCCAGGAAGTAAGGGAACGCCTCGCCAAAAAGTGGTACTTGTTGTGGTTTCGGTGGAGTACCTCACGGCCAGTTGGGCAACTTGCTTGGCAACCTCATGAGCGCTTCGGGTACGAATCGGCTCGGCAAGTAGCTGGTTTTGCCAGTCATCCTGATATACACGGAGGCAATACGTTCCCTTTGGATCGTGTTCAGGATACCAGCCAACATCAATGAAAGTATTGTTGGGGAGCGAAACCAAAAGAATGTCCTGTGTGAGCAAGATTGGTTCGCGCGAATCGTACAGGGAGTTAAACACGACCGTCGCACCGCGTGGGAGGGAGATGGGCAGCGGATTCATACATTCACCCCTTTCTCTCTCAACAACTCCCTCGTAAGAGGGTATCCATGCACGGCACCGCCAATGTGGTAAAGGACGTAGATGTACTCTGTCTGCTCGCCCTTGCTCGCTCCGATGGGTTGCGGCAATCTTCGCCAGAAGTGCCTTTCGTGGTTAGGATTCTTCCGAGGCAGGAGTTCAAGACCATTCTCTGCCGCCGGCTGCACTTCACCTCGCCCCAAAGCATTCTCAATCGTTTCCAATTCGATTTGCCGAACCTCATCTGGGCTTATCCGATACACCCCGTCGCCCTCTCTTCCGCGACTTAGCCGCAAGAGTTGCTCCCATGACTCGCTCGAACGGGAATGATGCTTGTGAGCATGAAACCACTGCGGAGGTTTCCACTCAGAATCATCGGGGATAGGCACGTCAGCGACCCCGCCACGGCCAGAAACAACTCTATTCTACCACGCGAACAGTCTAGAGAAGCAGAGTTGCGCTTTCAATTGGAAACGAGCCGCCCCTTTACTTCTTAACCACAACTGCCGTCCTTGCCTGAAAATCCCTCTTGTGCGACACTCCTTTATCCCTTTGCCGCGTCCGGCGTCTGGGAACTGAGAGGCCCGGACCGCTGGGCGCGGCGTCCTCTCAGAAAGGAGACCTCATGTCCGAGAAGCGTATCGTCGTCTGGGTCCAAAAATTCAAGGACCGACCCACACTGATGCTGCAATGGATCGATCCCGAGACCGGCAAGCGGAAAAGCAAGTCTGCCGAAACCGATGATCCAGACGCCGCCGAAACGAAGCGGTCGGATTTGGAGTACGAGCTAAACCACGGCAAGTATCAGGAGGTTAGCCGAATGTCGTGGGAGCGATTCCGCGAGTTGTTCGAGGACGAATATGTCGCGGCCCGCCGTCGCAACACGCAAGAGAACTACACGGCGATGTTCAACGCTTTCGAGCGCTTGTGCCATCCGGGTACGTTGCGATCCGTGACCGCGCGGACCGTCTCCCAATACGCTGCCGCACTTCGCAAGGAACCCGGCAGAGCCAAGAACAGCAAAGAGCAGGCGGCATCGACTATTCGGCAACGGCTCGCCCTGTTACACACGGCGCTCGGCTGGGCGGTCGAACAAGGATTGCTGCCCAAGTTGCCAGCCTTCCCGACGATCAAGGTTCCCAAGAGGAAGCCGCAACCGATCCCGCCGGAATCTTTCGAGCGTTTGCTCGCCAAAGCCACTACGCTCGACCTGAAAGCGTTCTTGCTGGCCGGCTGGCTCGGCGGTCTGCGTCTGCATGAAGTGTTCTTCCTGGAATGGCAGGAGACGAACGAAGCGCCATGGATCAACTTCGCTGCTGACCGCATCATCTTTCCCGCCGAGTTCGCCAAGGCCGGAGAGGATCAGTGGGTTCCTCTTGATCCTGCCCTGCGTGCCGCCCTGGAAGCCTTGCCACGGCAAGGACGCAAGGTGTTCCATTTCGTCTCCAAGCGAACGAAAGAGGCGATAACCCTGGACGGCATCGGCGAGCGAATTCGCCGTCTGGCCCGGCAAGCTGGCGTGCGGCTGACGATGCACTCGCTGCGGAAAGGATTCGGCTGTCGCTATGCCGGTAAGGTTCCCGCACAGGTGTTGCAGAAGTTGATGAGGCACCACAACATCAGTTTGACGATGGCGTTCTACGCGAACGTGGACGACGCCGCCATGAACGCCGTTTTAGGCGACAAGCGTACAGCGGGAATGCCGGAAAACGGGTTACGTAACACTTCACGTAACAGGACCGATATTTCCGGCATGGATAGCAACGAGGAAACGACGCAAACCCTTGAAGGAGAAGGCGCTTAGACAAGTGGTGCTTTTTCTGTCTCTGGGTTATTGTACTTGAAATAATTGTCCCACGTCCAATCGAGCATTTCCAGCGCCTTGTCAATCGGCTGGACGTGGTAGGCGTCGCCGATCTTGCGGACGATCTTCAATCGCTCCAGCTTGGCCAAGGCGTCGCCGATTTCGAAATCGACTTTCAGGTTGGCGTTGCCTTCCAGGTACAGCTCAACGTAATCGTCGAGCTGTTCTGCCGTCCAACCTTCGGGCGGCCCGTACTTCCACAGGCAGAAATATGCCAGAAATGTCTCACGGCACTCCTGCTCCTCGGCCTCGTCCAGCAGACGCATCAGCACGCCGGTATTGTTGTCGAGGCTCTTGAAATAAAGGCTCTTGGTCAGCTTCAAACTGTAATCCTGCTTCTTGACCTGATAACTGTGGTAGGACTTGTAACCATAGCCGCCCAGCGCGGCGGCCACGCTCCAAGAAGCGATTCCTCCCAAGCTCACCCCCACGGCCACACCCTTGCTGAAAATGCTATCGACTATGTTGTAAATCAACAGACCGATGCCGGCGATGAGCGGATAAGCGATCAGCCCCTTATCGAGCCGGCTCAGGCGCACGCGCGCGCCCGGCAGCAGCATATCTTTGTCCACCTTGGGAATGTCCTTGAAGATTTTCAAATACACCCGCGAGGTGTCGATATCGCGATCGAGCCGCTTATGCGGGCGAAGTTTAACGATCAGCACCAGTCGCTGATGGAGCGCAACGGGGAACTCTTCCTTGCGAAACAACTTCTGCCAGGAACGGCGAGAGATACGTCCCATCACGTCGCCGCGGACGAACACGTCCAGATGCTCAAACATCGAAAGATCAACGTGGGTTTGGATGCCGGAAACGGTGGCCATCTCTTGCAGTGCCCGCTCCATCTCCTCGTGCGACAGCCGTTTGAAATTGGCTCGCTCCATCAGGGCCGCGAATTTCTCGAACAACTGCTCCTCATCCTTTTGCCGCTTGTCGGTGGAAACCGGGTGCAGCGTTTTCGTATCGGCGTCGGGATCGAATGGAGCGTAAGCATCCTTCAGTTCTTCCAACTGCTTGAGGTACTCGAAATGAAACACCGAAGAGACAAGGACGCAAAACTGGCGGAACGACTCGCGCTCGCCGGCGGACAATTTTTTATCGCGGCACAGCAATTCGATCAGATCGCTTTTGCGCAGGGGGATAAAGTGCTCGCGATCCTGATATTCAGCCATGGACGAAACCTCCCAGAAAAGAGACTATCGAGGTGTCTCATTGCACAAACGTTGCCCGTTCCCATTCGGTGCCGCTTGTGGGACGAACGGCCGATTCCAACTCGTTTGCAAGATTTCGATGGCCAGCGCCGGCGGCACGACGCGAAAGCGCTCGCCCGTCGATTCGACCAAGTGTAGCTTTTGCAATTGCGTCAGGGCGGCGTTCCCTCGGCAGAAAAAAGTAAGATCGACATTGCGATCGAGGTACAGCTCGACGGAGGCATCGAGATCGGCCGCCGTCCAGCCCTCCGGTCCCGCGTAGCGCCACAGGCACCAATATGCGAGAATGGCCAAGCGACTCTCCTGCTCCTCGGCCTCATCGAACAGACGCATCAGCACGCCGGCATTGCTATCGAGGTTCTGAAAATACAGGCTTCGCGTCAGCGTGAGATGATAGCGCTGCTTGGTTTGCTGATAGCCGTAGAAGGATTTGTAGCCGTAGCCGATACCGCCGGCGGCCAGCGCCCACATGGCATTGGGCGACGTGGCCCAGCGTTCGAGCAAAGCCGCCATGTCCTGTAAGACGTTCCATGCCGCCAGTGCCAGCCCGCTCAGCAGGGGCAGGCCGATTCTGCCGCGGTCCAGCCGGCTCAGCCGCACTCGCGCCCCCGGCAACAGCATCAGCACATCCAGCTTGGGGATGTCCTTGAAGATTTTGAGATAGACATTCTCCGTATCGATCGTCCCGCGCAGACGCGGATGCTGGCGCAGTTTGAGAATCAGCACCAGTCGGCGATAAATCGGCACTTCCGCTTCTTCTTCACGATAGAGTTTGTACCAGCGCCGCCGCTGCCGCACTTGCAGCGTGTCGCCGCGCGCGAAGATGGCAACATGCTCGAAAGCACTGAAATCAACGTCCATGTGGATGCCCCAGTCGCTGGCCTGATCGAGGGCCGGCTCGATCTCTCCACGGCTGAGGTGCTTGAAGCCGGCCCGCTCGAGCAGCCAGGCGAAATCGCTCAGCAAATCGTTGAGCCGCTGCTGGCGTTCCTCAGCGGTCAACGGCAGCAGACGGGTCGTATCGCTGTCCGGATCAAAAGGCAGATACGCCTGTTTCAGCTCGCACAGTCGGCGATGATAGTCCAGGTGATAGACCGCCGCGATTTGCTCGCTCAGAGCGCGGAAGATCTCCGGCTCGCCCTCTACCAGGGAGGAATCGGCGCACAGAAAATCTACCAACTCGCTCAGCGCCAGCGGGATGAAATGCTCGGAAACGATTGTGGAGTCCATATCCGTGTAATTCGTGGGAGCAGGGGCGATATTGCGGCTCCATTGTACCAGCGCGCAGCGCAAGCAAGGGATCAATTCCCAACGCTGGCGCACTCTCGGCGCGTTACCACTCCAACGCTTCCAGCCGGTCCTCCGGCGAGGTAATCAGTTTGTCGGCCAAAAGATCGAGCACGCTTTGTACTTCGCTCATTCGTTCCGGACGTTTGTTGGCATCAAACGAGAGGCAGCGATGGATTAAATCACAGAGTTCCGGCGGCGTCTGCGGCGCGAAGTCCTGGACCGGCTTAAACATCCGCGTCCAGGTCTTGCCGTCGATCGGTAGGCCACCCTCTTGTTGAAGCGTGCTGGGGGGCAGACGGAAAGTGACCATGCGATACATGGTAGCGCCGAAGTTGTACATATCGGTGCGTTCGTTGACCATCTTGTGCTTGGCTTGTTCCGGGGCGATGTATTCGGGCGTCCCTTGAATGCGGCCCTTCCCCTCCCCCTGGATTGTCGCCAGGCCAAAGTCGATGATTTTCACGTCGCCGGAGCGGCTGAGCATGATGTTGTTCGGTTTCAGGTCGGCGTGGAAGACCTTGCGACGGTGCATGTGTACCAATCCGTCGGCCACGCATTTGAACACTTGAACGAGTTTCGGCAGCGGAATGGCGGGACATGTATCGAGCGTTTTACCGTTGACGTACTCGATAAGCAGATGCACTTTACGGATGCGAAATAGCCAATCCTTGATCTCTTCCAGCCCGTACACCTTGATGAGGTTCTTGTGATCGAGCATCCGAGCAACGCGGAACTCGTGGCGCGCCTGGTCCAAAAATTTCTGATCGTCCTTGCTGCCTATGGAAACGACCTTGAGGGCATAGTTTCGGCCGTCGGCGCTGCGGTGGATGTGGAGAATGCTGCTGTGCGCACCGGTGCCGAGCGTGGCGAGGATTTGAAACTTGCCGATCTGGAATTCACTCATGTTGCCTCTATCCGCTATCCGTTATTAACCGTCCGAGCCGCGCACGCAGCGTGGTGGAGTAAGCGGCTTCATGGGGGCGGCCGCTTGCTCCATTACGCTGCGTGCGCGGCTCGGACGAAAAGCGCTGTCCGTGGTCCGCACAAAAGACTTATCGTATCATGCCGTTGGACGAGGTGGAAGAATGAAGAACAATCAGCAAATCGCAAAAACCGCTCGGCGGAAAGCGGATAGCGGAAAGCGGCTGGCGGATGTGGAAACGCTCACCCGCGCTTACGGGCATGAGATCTTCGCGCGGCTTCGGCGGGCCGGACCGACACCCTTCTCGCCGTCGTGGTGGGATGAACGACTGATGGAATGGAGCATGGGCGATGAATCGGTCAAGCTCCAGCTGTTTCGCTTTGTCGATGTGTTGCCGCTTTTGCACTCGCCCGAAACAATCACCCGGCACCTGAGCGAATACTTCGGCGAGGCGCGCGACCATCTCCCCGGCTGGATGCGGTTCGGCCTTCGCTTGATGCCCCGTCACGGATTTCTCGGCCGGATGCTGGCAAAGACGGCCTATCGCTCCGCCGAACGCCTGGCCCGCAAGTTCATCGCCGGCTCGAACGTGGACGAAGCGCTCAAGGCCATCGGCGAGTTGAGGCGTCGTTCCCTGGCTTTCACGATCGACCGTCTGGGCGAAGCGACCATTACCGAGCAGGAAGCGGAGCAGGCGCAGGCGGATTATCTCGAACTAATCCGCGGCCTGAGTCGCCAGGTCAACACCTGGAATACCAACGACCTGATCGACCGCGACGATCAAGGCCCCCTGCCGCGCGTGAACGTGTCGGTTAAGCTTTCAGCGCTCTACAGCCAGTTCGATCCGATCGATCCTGATGGCACAAGCGAAGCCGTGCGCCGCCGTCTGCGGCCAATCCTGCATGCGGCCCGCGAACAGTCGGTTTTCGTCAACATTGACATGGAGCAATACGCCTTCAAGGATTTGACGCTGCGAATTTTCCGCGAAATCCTCGAAGAAGACGATTTCCGCGATTGGCCGGACGCCGGCATCGCGATTCAGGCTTATCTGCGCGACACAGCGACCGATCTCGACGAGTTGGCCTCATGGGCGCAGCGGCGCGGCACGCCGGTGACGGTGCGGCTGGTCAAGGGCGCTTATTGGGATTATGAGACGATCCTGTCCGCTCAGATGGGTTGGCCGAACCCGGTATGGTCGCATAAGCGGGAGACCGATGCGAATTACGAACGGCTAACGGAGTTCTTGATCGACAATCGCCGCTGGCTGCGTCCCGCACTGGGCAGCCATAACGTCCGCAGCTTGGCGCACGCCCTGGCGCTGGCCCATGTCCGCGGCCTATCGCCGGGCGGCATCGAATTTCAAATGCTCTACGGTATGGCCGAGCCGATCAAGGACGCCCTCATATCGCTTGGTCAGCGCGTGCGCGTGTACACGCCGTATGGTCAGTTGTTGCCGGGCATGGCGTATCTTGTGCGTCGATTGCTCGAGAACACGGCCAACGAATCGTTCTTACGCGCCAGCTTCACCGAGCATGTGTCGGAAGACCAGCTGCTTCGCAATCCGGTTGAGATCGGGCATGGTCACTAAAATGACCTAAAGCTTGATCTTACCTCCCGAGGAGGACATTCCTCATGCCGGTCCATGATTGGAAGCGCGTTGATGCGGGTATCTTCCATGCGTTTCGTCACGATTGGATCACGGACATTTCGCGCGCACTGAACCGCGGGCTCTTGACGTCCGAATATTACGCCCTGCCCGAACAAATCGCCGGCGGACTCGGACCGGATGTATTGACGTTGCGCAGACCGAGCGGTAACGGGACGCTGCCCAACCCGGATTTACCCAACGGCGGCATAGCTCTTGCCGTTGCGCCGCCGCAGGTACACATCCGCATGGGTTCCGAGGCGAATCGATATGCGGCAAAAGCAAAAGCCGTCGCGATTCGCCATGTGAGCAATCATCAAATCGTGGCGATGGTGGAGATCATTTCGCCGGGGAACAAGAACAATCAGAACGGGTTGAACGCATTCGTGCGCAAGGCTCGCGACGCCCTCTCCGCCGGCATTCATTTGTTGCTCATTGATCTTTTTCCGCCGAGTTCACGCGATCCCCAGGGAATTCACGGCGCGGTCTGGGGCGAGGATTGCCCAACGGCGTATGCTCTACCCGATGACAAGCCCTTGACGTGTGTTTCCTACATCGGCGGTGCCGCGGCGGAAGCGTTCATCGAATTCGCGGGCTTTGGGGATGTCCTACCCGACATGCCGCTTTTTCTGAGGCCAGATATGTATGTTAAGGTGCCGTTGGAGACGACCTATCAATCGGCGTGGGAAGGTATGCCGGCTTATTGGCGAGAAGTGCTGTCAGGTGGACTAGAATTGGAGGGTCAATGATTCCGCCCTACCGTGTTGAGCCGTTGATGGATTTCAGCCGAGCCGAAGCGCGGCAAGCAATGGATACCGCGCTCGCGCAGGTGGCACAGCAGCTTGGTCGAGATTATCCGCCGATCATCAACGGCCAGGCCATCTCCACCGCCGCGACCATCGATTCGCTCAATCCATCGCATAGCAAACAGATCGTTGGACGTTGCGGCCGGGCGAACATCGAGCAAGCGAATGCGGCCGTCGCGGCGGCCAAGGCCGCGTTTCCAGCCTGGCGCGATACAGAGCCGGCGGAACGGGCCGATTACCTGTTCCGTGCGGCGCAGGTGATGCGGCGGCGGCGATTCGAGTTGGCGGCCTGGCAAGTCTACGAGTGCGGCAAGCCGCGGCGCGAAGCCGATGCCGACGTTGCCGAGACCATCGATTACTGCGAGTTCTACGGCCGGGAGATGGTGCGATTAGCCCAGCCGCGGCGGCGCGACGTGCCCGGCGAGGAGAACATTTATTTCTACGAGCCGCGCGGTGTCACCGTCGTTATCGCGCCGTGGAATTTTCCCATGGCCATCCTTTGCGGCATGACCACGGCCGCCCTCGTCACCGGCAACACCGCCATTATGAAGCCGGCCGAGCAATCGGCGGTCATCGGCGCCAAGCTCATGGAAGTGTTTCAGGAAATCGGCTTGCCTCCCGGCGTAGTCGCTTATTTGCCGGGCATTGGTGAAGAGATCGGGCCGGTACTGATCGATCATCCCGATGTCGCCATGATCGCGTTCACCGGCTCGCGCGGCGTCGGTCTGCACATCAACCGGCAAGCGGCCGAGGTACATCCGGGGCAGCAGTTCATCAAGCGTGCGATCGCCGAGATGGGCGGTAAGAATGCGATCATCGTCGATGATGATCCCGATATGGATGAGGCGGTCCACGGCGTCGCGGCTAGCGCCTTCGGCTACGCCGGGCAGAAGTGCTCTGCGTGCAGCCGGGTCATCGTACTCGAATCGCTGCACGATGCCTTCGTTGCCCGGCTAATCGAGGCGACGCGCAGTTTGAAGGTCGCACCCGCTGAGGATCCTGGATGTACGGTCGGACCCGTCATCGATTCCGATGCTTACGAGCGCATCCTCGGCACCATCGACAAGTGCAAGAGCGAGGGGCGGCTCGTCTACGCCGGAGACGCCGGGGCGCTGAAAGATGAGGGCTACTACATCGCGCCGCACATCTTCGACGACGTGGCCCCGGAGGCGGGCATCGCTCAGGAAGAAATCTTCGGCCCCGTGCTGGCGGTCCTGCGGGCGCGCGATCTCGAGCACGCGCTGGAGATCGCGAATGGGACGGCCTACGCGCTGACGGGAGGGTTGTTCTCGCGCAGTCCGGAGCACATCGCCCGCGTGAAGCGCGAGTTCCGCGTCGGCAACCTGTACATCAATCGCAAGATCACCGGGGCGATCGTCGATCGCCAGCCGTTCGGCGGTTTCAAGATGTCCGGCATCGGCTCGAAGGCCGGCGGGCCCGATTATTTGTTGCAATTCGTTCTGCCGCGCACCATAACAGAGAATACCCTGCGCCGAGGTTTCGCCCCCTCTTCGGATGACAAGGTGACAGGGTGACGGTCACGGTTCTAGTCGTGTTCTCTTGGTGGATCTGATCATGCTCGGCTCTCGATCTCTTTTCGCGTTCTCAGTGCTTCACCTTGTCACCTTGTCACCCTGTCACCTTGTCACCCTGTCACCCTGTCACTTTGTCACCGCGGCCGAGGAGGTCAAGGAATTCAACGGACACGACGCCTTGGTTTACAGCGTGGCATTCAGCCCCGACGGAAAGTTGCTCGCCACGGCCAGTTTCGACAACACGGTCAAACTGTGGGATTTCCCCGGCGGCAAGGAGATTCGCACCCTCAAAGGCCACACGGGGCCGGTCTACTGTGTGACGTTCAGCAACGACGGCAAAACGCTGGCGTCGTCGAGCCTCGACAAGACCATCCGCCTCTGGAACCCCGCCGATGGCAAGCTGCTCCGCGAGATCAAGGGACATGCCGACATCGTTGATACCGTCGCATTCGACAACGACGGCAAACGGTTGGCCTCCGGCAGCGCGGATAAGACGGTGCGTCTGTGGGACATAACCAACGGCAAGGAAGTAAAGAATCTCGGAGCGCATACCAATCACGTCTACAGTGTCTCTTTCAGCCGAGACGGAAAAATGTTGGCCTCCGGCGGTGGGGATGGAGTCATCAAGCTCTGGGACGTGCCGGGACAGAAGGAACTCAAGTCGATCAAGCTCCCCGCTAGCCCAATCACCACGGTTGTGACGGGCGTTGTCTTCACGCCTGATGGACAACAGCTCGTATCGATCGGCCAGGATCGTTCGGTTCGTGTGTGGGACGTCAAGACGGGGAAGCAAGTCAAGGAAATGGGGCCGACGCCGGATGATTTGTACGGCCTCTCCATCTCGCGCGATGGCAACTGGTTAGCAACGAGCGGTTATGCCGGTTACATCACTCTATGGAATCTCGCCGGCGGGAAGAAAGCCGCATCGCGC
>Ga0070738_10006848_pt1 | contig 11712 bp, 8 predicted proteins | sample Coa_R2_2_FD_66446 | JGI IMG/M metagenome (GOLD analysis project Ga0070738, IMG submission 66446) | Surface soil microbial communities from Centralia Pennsylvania, which are recovering from an underground coalmine fire - Coalmine... | ecosystem: Environmental > Terrestrial > Soil > Unclassified ... | reverse complement strand
AAGGGAGACAAAGAGGACAAGGGAGACAAAGAGGACAAGGGAGTAGAGGAGAAAAATCCTTGTTAAGTCTAGCTTTTTTAATTTTGAATTGGTATAACTCCTAACTCCTTTCACCCTACGTCATCATGAGCAAAGCGGTTAAAGAGAAAATCTAAGGCGTAGTTACGTAGTTGATAGTATTGAGGATCTTCCATTATCCGGGTGCGATCGCGGGGGCGAGGGAAAGGAATTTCCACAACATCACCTATTTTGGCATGGGGACCATTTGTCATCATCACCAATTTATCTGCCAAAAACAGGGCCTCATCGATATCGTGGGTAATCATCAACACAGTACAGCGGTTCTGATTCCAGATTTTCAGCAGTTCTTCCTGTAATTCTTCTTTGGTAATGGCATCGAGTGCCCCGAAGGGTTCATCCAAGATCAAGACTTTGGGACGGATTGCCAAAGCACGGGCAATAGAAACCCGTTGTCTCATACCACCAGACATTTGAGGTGGCTTTTTGTCGGCGGCGTCAGCTAATCCTACCATTGACAAATGCTCTCGCACGATCGCCCTTTTCTCAGCCTTTGGCTTATTGGGATAGACAGCGTCAACAGCCAAGTAAATATTTTCAAAAGCAGTTCGCCAAGGCAGAAGTGAATAATTTTGGAACACCACCATTCGGTCTGGTCCTGGCTTAGTAATTGGTTGTCCTTCTAGCAGGACTTGTCCCGAGGTGGGAACATTAAAACCCGAAACCATGTTTAGCAAAGTTGATTTACCACAGCCAGAGTGACCGATAACGCAGATAAATTCACCTTGATTAACTGTCAGGTCAACACCATCCAGTACAGTAAAAGGTCCTTTCTTTGTCGGATATACTTTGGTAACGTTATTGATTTCCAAAAATGGTTCACGAGGATACACTGTAGTCATCATTTGTTCAGTTATTTGTTAGCTGTGAGTTCGAGAAAAAAAGTCTGATCGGAGGCTTCCTCCCATCAGAACTTCGGAGTTTCCCTCTGTAAGTAACTGGTATTCGGGTCACATGACCCAAAATCTTACCGAAAACCTCAGATGTTAGTCATCAAAACGTATAACTCTCATCCTCCTTGTCCTCCTTGTCTCTTAACTAGGCTGCCATCCCCCTCGGTTGGTCGAGAATAACCTCTGCAACTGAAAAATCGCGTTTAATCTTCAAGCTATTGAGGTAAGCAATGGGGTCATCGGTATTAAAGGGTGTGTCGTCAAACAGCTGAATAGGTTGACGAATGTAACTAATATCCAAGCCTAGTTCTCTTGCTGCAGTGCTAAATACACCAACTCGGCAGATTCTTTCGACAATTTCTACCCAGTTTCTGGGGAAGGGAGTTTCACCCCAACGGGCCAATTGAGTCATAATCCAAATTTGCTCAGTTCTACTGGGACGGTTAATAGCCGACTCTGCATAAAATTGGTGATGAGCATACTCTCGCATTGGATGGTCTAAACTACAGGTTATGTTATTCGGCTCGTCGATTTGGATGTATGAAATATCAGTACTGACATACTCCCGTTGTGCCAAAATTTGCCGAATCTCTTCAGCATTTTCTGGATTTGAACAGTAAAAGCAAGCTTCCAGCAAGGCTTTGGTTAAGGCAATATGGGTGTTGGGATAAACTGCTGCCCAATTTTCGCGCACACCAAGGACTTTACCTGGATGTCCTAGCCAGATTTCCAAGTCAGTAGCTATAGTAAAGCCAATCCCTTCAGCAGCAGCACGAATATTCCAAGGTTCGCCCACTGAGTAACCATCAATACTTCCGGCTTTCAAGTCAGCTACCATTTGCGCTGGAGGAATGGTTTTAATGTCAACATCTTGATCGGGGTCTATGCCACCCGCCGCTAACCAGTAACGTAACAGCATGTTGTGCATAGAACTAGGATGTACAACTCCTAAAGTATGACGGAGGTGACTGCTAGCCAGCAAGTAGCGCTTGAAATCAGCAAGAGTTCGTACCCCTTGATCGTAAAATTGCTTAGATAGGGTGATAGCGTTACCATTGCGCGTCATTGTTAGGGCGGTGACGACAGGTAGGGGTCGGTTTTGATGTCCACCCAACGTTAACCACATCGGCATTCCTGATGGCATTTGGGCAGCATCTAAATATCCTCCAGTCACGCCATCAACAATACCGCGCCAACTTGTTTCTCGCACTAGGTTCACTTCATCTAGACCATGTTTAACGAAGAAACCTTTTTCTTTTGCCACTGCAAGGGGAGCACAGGCGGTCAAAGGGACAAAGCCAATTTCTAAATTGACTTTTTCTAAGCCATGACGAGAGATATTGGCCGTTTTCCTCGCTCTAATTTGTTTAATGCGTTTCTGCTGGTTGAGGAAATAAATCATCTCACTGCGCAAGCTGTAGTAGCTGGGATGTTCTACAACCTCCATCCGCTTGCGAGGTCTGGGAATATCTACGTCTAAAATGTCACCAATTTTAGATTCTGGGCCATTCGTGAGCATGACGATTCTGTCAGAAAGCAGCACGGCTTCATCAACATCGTGTGTCACCATCACTGCAGTCACTTGATTTTGCTCACAAATTTGTATCAGCTGTTCCTGTAAATTACCGCGTGTGAGTGCATCCAAAGCACCAAACGGTTCATCCAACAGCAGTAACTTAGGACAAGTTGCTAGAGCACGAGCGATCGCCACCCGCTGTTTTTGTCCACCCGATAACATTCCGGGAGCTTTATCAGCATGGGGACGCAAGCCTACCATATCAATATGCCTTTCGACAATTGCTCGACGTTCCCCCGCAGGTAAATCCTTCATCACGGCATCCACAGCAAGAGCAATATTTTCACTTACTGTTCGCCAAGGTAGAAGCGAATAATTTTGGAACACCACCATTCGGTCTGGTCCTGGTCTGGTGATTCTTTTTCCTTCCAGGGTTACCATTCCTTCAGTTGGTAAATCCAACCCAGCAATCATATTTAATAAGGTAGATTTGCCACAACCAGAATGACCAATTAGCGAAACAAATTCTCCTTTTTTAATCTGAAGGTCAATTCCTTTTAGGGCAATATATTGGCCACCACCTTTTAAATCAAAAGCTTTATCGACTTGATCAACAGCAACGAATATAGACATGGGAGGTTAAGAAAAGTTAGGAGTTAGGAGTTAGGAGTGGGGGAATATTTAAATTTCCTACTCCCTATTTCTGTTCTGCTGGGAGGATTAGTGTTTGAACCCAAGCCATGAGTTTATCGAGTAGTAAACCGACAATGCCGATATAGACTAGGGCTAAAATCACTTCACTCACAGCGTTGTTTTGGTAGGCGTTCCAGATAAAAAAGCCTATGCCGACAATACCAGACATGACGATTTCTGCAGCAATAATTGCCAACCAAGCTAAGCCTATTGCAATTCTCAAACCTGTAAAAATGTAGGGAAGGGCAGCTGGAATCAAGATATTCAAGAAATATTCTTTCTTGTTCAGTTGCAGAACTTTGGCCACGTTGTTGTAGTCTTGGGGGATTTGGGTGACTCCCACAGCAGTGTTAATTAAGATGGGCCAAATTGCTGTGATAAAAATCACGAATAGTGCAGCTGGTTCATTTTGTCGGAGGGCTGCTAAAGAAATCGGAACCCAAGCTAAGGGTGGCACGGTTCGTAGTAGTTGAAAGATCGGATCTAATGCTTTGGACATGATTTTATTAGTACCAATCAAAATGCCCAAGCTAATACCAACAATCGCTGCTAAAGAATAACTGATTGCAACCCGTTGTAAACTGGCTAAAATTTGCCAAAATAAACCTTTGTCAATACCACCCCGGTCATAAAAGGGCCAGAAGATAAGTATCCAGGTGTCTTGGACAACTTGAATAGGACCTGGTAGTGTGGCTCCTGGAGTCCAAGAAAACAGCTGCCATACAACTAAAAAGATAGCGATCGCAATGGCAGGAGGTACAAGTTCTGGCAGCTGCTTTTGTAGACGTGATATGAAGCTATTATCAAAAGTAGGTATTGCAGAACGTCTTTGAACTGTTGTCATGATTGTTGGTTGTAATACTTACTATTAAATGGTGACTTTTTTAATTTTGAGACTCTTCAAGTATTCTTCTGGCTTTTGTGGATCAAACTTGATGCCATCAAAAAAGACTTCTACACCACGAGATGTACTTGTGGGAATATCAGCAGCAGCAATTCCTGATTCTTTAGCAGCTTCTTTCCAAATATCTTCACGGTTAACCTTATCAATCAGTGTCTTTGCTTTTGTTAAGTAATCTTTTGGTAAAAATCCCCAGCGGACACTTTCGGTTATAAACCACAAATCATGGCTTTTGTAGGGATAGGAAACGCTACCTTTTTCATCCTTCCAATAGTAAGCAGCCTTTGACTTATCATTAATAACGCGACCATCACCCATGTTGTACTTGCCTTCAAATGGTTCGAGTAAAATATCTGCTGTTGGTAAATTAAAGTAATTTCGTCCAGCCAAAATTTGCGCTGCTTCTTTACGGTTGTCAAAATTATCCAACCACTTCTGCGCTTCCATAACGCCTTTCAATAGCGCTTTTGTTGCCTTAGGATGTTTGTCAACCCAATCTGCCCTCAAAGCCAAGTATTCTTCAGGATGATTCTTCCAAATTTCTGCCGTTAATGCAGCTAAGAAGCCAATTTTATCTTTGACAATTCGATAAGGCCAAGGATCGCCAGTACTAAAAGCATCCATCGTGCCCGTCTTCATATTGGCGACAGTTTGTGCTGCAGGTACTGTCACTAATTTGACATCGCTATCTGGATCTATACCACCAGCTGCTAACCAGTAGCGAATCCAAAAGTCTTGATTGACATGTGGAAAAGTAAATGCTGCAGTGAAAGGATCTTTTGATGATTTAAGACCATTAAACAGTTCTTTTGCCTTTGCTGTGTCTACAGAAAGTTCTTTTCCTATATGCTTGTTTGCGATCGCAATGCCATTCCCATGAGTAATTAACTGCGCTAACACATACATGGGAATTTTTTGGTTACCTTTGGTGATTAAACCTTCAGTAATTAAATGCGGCATTGGCATCTGATATTGACCACCGTCAACCCCACCACCCGCTGAGCCAATTTCGGTGTTATCTCGCATTGAACCCCAAGAAGCTTGTTTGGCAAGCTCTACATCAGTCATGCCATACTTAGCAAAAAAGCCTTTTTCTTTTGCAATGATGAAAGGCGCAGATTCAACGATAGGGGTATATCCCAATTTGACCTTAGTGGTTTCCAGTTTTTGTTCAGGGTTAACGTTGGCTACTTGCTGTGCTTGAATCCCACTACCACCACTATTCGAAGTTGTAGGAGGATTTCCTAAGCATCCTTTTAAGAATACAGCACTAGCAGATACTCCAGCTGTTAACAAAAACTTCCGTCGAGAAATCGAATTGAAAAATTCATTCATATACATCTCCTGATTGATCAAAAAACTTTTTAGGCATGAAAATTGCGGCTAGAGTAACGCTATGTTTCTTGCACTATCTATCTATTTATATATAGAGTGGTATTAATGATGACCATCATTGTTTTGAAAAGACCAATTATCTGTAAATTCAGATGATTTATCTGTTGCAAATTTCTTATTCCTAATTGAAAATCGCTGTTCAGGGTCAATGCCATTGAATGTTGGTGGTAACCAAACGCGAACAACTAGCAGTATTGCCATGACAAGCAAGAAAGCACATGCGGCTAAAATTTGGTTCAAACTTGCTTCCAGTACTCCCCGCACAATCACTTCTCGCAGAACAGAGACAATGGACACTTCCACAGCAACACCAATCGAGACTCGTTGCTCCTGTAAGTAAATGATTAATAGTCGAAATAACTCTACTAGGATCAACAGGAATAAGATATCTGAAGTGACAGCTTTGAAATCAAGAGGAGGAAGCAGCGAGTAAAACATGGCTCGCAGCTGGATAACCATGACGCTGAACAAACCAATACATAGGGAAACCACAATCAAGTCTTGGATAGTTTCTAGACATTGCACAAGATGATTGCGATTTAACGATCTCAGGTGATTTGTGAAAGGATTTTTAATTGTCTCTTGCATTGAAAGCTCCTACTATCTAGTAAAAAATTCTGATTTAATATTGACTACCCGACTTGCGGTGATACATTGCAGTTGTACCTCCAGGGTTTAGCACTTTGCCGTTGTTCACATCCGCGTATACCAGCCAGTGATCACCACATTCGACGCGAGTTTGGACAGTGCACTCCATATATGCGAGTGCTTCGCTTAGGATCGAACAGCCATTTTCGGCTTCTTGAGTGTTCAACCCAGCAAAACGGTCCGCGCCTGGAGCAAAAGACTGCAGGAAGTTTCGCCTTAAGTTCATACCTTCCTGTAAAATGTTCAGAACAAATTTATCTCCAGTATGTATCAGAGGCTCAATAGCTCGGTCTTTAGCAACTGCAACCATTAAACCAGGAGGATTGAAGCTAGCTTGCGCTACCCAAGAAGCTAGCATGGCGCTTGAGACATTTCCTCGCTTAGCTGATACGACACAAACAGGACCAACAATCCGTCCTACGGCTTGTTCGGTACGATCAATTTGAGAGTCACTAACTGCTTGACGGAGAGTGCGATTTTTCTTTGACTTTTTTAAAGCTTGGGCAAAATCAGTTCCAGCTTCTTTACACTGTTGGAGAATTTCATCCGTTGGTTTAAACTTGACCCGAATGGTATCAAAGCCAAAGCGATAACCAGCATCGTTTAGTTTACTCTCGATTTCATCAACTGCTTCCCCACTCCAACCATAAGAACCAAAAACACCTGCTAGTTTGCTTTTGTTCGCTGTGGAAAGCACAATTCCTAAAGCCGTTTGCACTTGGGTAGGCATATGACCCCCTAGTGTGGGTGAGCCGATGATAAATCCATCACATTTTTCCAGAGCTGCTTGAATTTCAGAGGGTTCGGTGAATTCGCAGTTGATTGATTCCACAGCTACATCAGATTTAGTGATACCCTTGGCTATAGCTTGTGCCAAAGTTGCTGTGTTACCATAAGCAGATGCATAAATCAGCGCCACAGTTAGCTCTTTGTCCTTCTGCTGTTGACTCCACTGTCTATAGTCAAGTGTGAGTCTGCTCTTGCTATAGCGTACAAGAGGACCATGATTGGGAGCATATAACTTGATTGATAGAGGTGCAAATTTGCTAAGTGCTACTTCCACTTGCCGAGACTGAGCTGCATGAAGGCAATCATAGTAGTGCCGTCGGTCTTCATCTAACAGCTTCCAGTTTTCATCCAAGAGTTGATCACCGCAGACATGGACACCGAATAATTTATCGCTGAACAGGATGCGAGTTTGAGGGTCATATGTATAAAGTTGATCAGGCCAGCGTGGAGTGGGAACAGTAACAAATTGCAGTTGGTGACCTTTGCCCAAATCTAGAGTTTCTTCTCCTCTTGCTATGTGAATTTTTAGCTCTCGTCCTACAAAGACTGTACGTAAAGCAACAGCACCCGCCTTAGAGCAGACAAAGGTAATTTGAGGAGCTAACTCTAACAGTCTCTTCAATGTTGCAGAGCGATTTGGGTTGACATGACCCAAAATGACATAATCTAAATGGTGTAAATCAATATACTGGCGTAATTGATCGAGGTAAATTTCTGTGAACGATTCTCCAGGAGGATCAATAATAGCTGTTTTATCAGCCTGAATCAGGTAAGAATTGGCAGTCGTGCCTCGTTGTAGGGAATATTCCACTTCAAATTTGAGCCGATCCCAAGTGCGGGATCTCAGTACAGTTGTATCGGCATCAATCAAAGCGACTTGAACATCCCGTGGTTTGATGTCTGACATAGCTTATTAAGTGGGTTGAGATAAAAAATATTAGGGGTAGTCCTTTATAACTAATGACAAAGGACTAATGACTAATTAGTAGTGATTTCCAATTTGGCGATGGTGTACAGCAGTTAGGGCATCGGGTTTCGAAACACGACCTACAGAGACAGTGCTGTAAATCAGCCAATGATCGCCGCCCTGTATGCGTCTAGTGACTTCGCACTCCATATAGGCAAGAGCATCTGCTAGGATGGGGGAGCCATTCGTTGCTGGATAAGTCTTGATTCCTTCAAAACGATCTGCACCAGGTGGAAAGCGTTTGAGGAAGTGCTTCATCAAGGACTGATAATTGCCTTCTTCAAGAACGTTGAGGACGAAGCGATCGCCTACATGCAGTAAGGACTCAATAGCACGGTCACGAGCTACCGCAATTGTTACACCCAAGGGCTTGAAGCTAGTTTGCATGACCCAAGAAGCCAGCATAGCGCTGCTAAGATCACCATGGCTAGTCGTGAGAATATACAGACCACTACTGAGACGTCCTAAAGCTTTTTCCAAGTCGTTATCTAGAGCTTTGATTTGCTTGATACTACGCTCACGAGACAACCATTGTCCCAAGTCTGTTCCTGCTTCTTCACACAGTTTATATGTTGCTTCTGTTGGTGTCTCTTTCACCAAAATTGGTGGAAACGCAGGATTTAGTCCTAAATCTCGAAACTTGGAGAGCAGTAAATGAACTGATTCACTATCTCTGTATCCAGACTCAAAGACGCCAACAGATTGCTTGGCTTTGGCCGTAGCCAGAATTGTGCTGATAGCAGTATGAGCAGCTGTAGCAGCTGGTCCTGTCATTGGTGGGGTACCAATCACTAAGCCAGCTGCAATACTCACCTGTTCTTTCACTTCTTGGGGGTCAGCTGATCTTAAGTCGATCATTTCTACTGCCACACCAGTTTTCATGATGCCTTGGGCGATCGCCTGAGAAAGACGATCACTAAAACCGTAATCTGATACATAAAAGACTGCAACTGTAGTTTCTGCCTTCGCCTGTTCTTGACTCCACTGACGGTAACGACCTATCAATTCTGTTACATTGTAGTAAAGCAGAGGACCGTGACCTGTTGCAATAGTTGTAATCGTCGGTAATTCACCCATTCGCTTAAGCGCAGACAATACCGAGCGAGCATTCGGTCCCATCAGACAGTCATAATAATACTGGAAATCCTCTTCAATGAGTTCTAAATCCTCATCATAAGTGTGGTCATCACAATAGTGCATACCAAACGCATCACAAGTATATAAAATCTGCGTTTTGGCATCGTATGTAAATATCGTGTCTGGCCAGTGCAAATTTGGCGCAATCACAAATTCCAGAATGTGCCCGTTACCCAAGTCTAGGCGATCGCCATTTTTCACCATTCGTTTTTGAAATGGTTGATGTACCCAATTTTCTAAAAACTGGATTGCGATTTTGGAACCAACAACAGTCACTTGAGGAGCTAGCGCCAAAATATCTTTGACTAAGCCGCTGTGGTCAGGTTCGGTATGGCTAATGATTAAATAGTCTAGTTTTGCCGGGTCAATTAACCCATTGAGAATCTCTAGGTATAGTGAGCGAAACTTTTCATGAGAGGTATCGATTAAGGCTGTACTCTCACCCTGAATCAAAAATGAGTTGTAGGTTGTACCATTTTGGAGACCGAATTCAATATCAAATCGATCACGATCCCAGTCTAACGAGCGGATTGCTGTTGTATGAGTGCCAATCTCGACCGACTGCATTGTTAACCTACGTTGAACCTCAGCAAGTGCTACCATTGAGAGCCTCCTTTTAAGTAATTTTAGTTAAATATTAAGTATCGAAAATTTCCTTAATTGGGTAACAATCTTGAACTCGAACCCTTTACCAGAGTTAAGTCAATTAAGTTGGGCAATAGCAGCAGCTATGCGGTTGCCAGGAAGAATATTAAGTTTTTCTTGCCTCTGAATTGATAGTACTCTGAAATAACTATAGTGAAAAGCTATTAATTTTTATTTCTGCCATAGGAATCTTCTATAGTTGTTATTCCAACACCAAATTTTGAGAGTATTTTGGTTCACGTGAAGAAATATCAATCAAGCTACAAACTACTTCCAAAGATAGTAGGGAACCATTAGCACAATGGCCAATGTGGAGGCATGTGATGAGATTCTTCGTCATGAGGAAGGGAGAATGGTTGATTTACCAGAGAACAGAACCGATATTTTGGTTGTTGGTGCAGGACCAGTTGGACTAACCGCAGCAGCAGAGTTGGCGCGCCACGGTCAACATTGCCGAATTATCGACAAAGCACCTGCTCCTTCATCTCAATCAAAAGCATTAGCTATCTTTCCTAGAACACTTGAAGTTTTCGAGAACATGGGAATGATTGAGCCTGTGCTGAAATTTGGAAATCCACTACACAGAATTAGCCTATATGCACGGAAACGACCACTGGCTCACCTGAACATCGATAAAGTAGATAGTCCCTATCCATTTGTAATTAGTCTGCCACAAAACCAAACAGAACGCATTCTTATAGACCATCTGGCAAGTTTGGGTGTAGAAGTTGAACGAATGGTTGAGTTATCCAGCTTGGCTCAAGACGAAAAAGGTATTACCGCCATTCTTCATCACCCTGACGGGCGTGAGGAAACTTGCACGGTAGCTTGGTTAGTTGGTTGTGATGGTGCGCATAGTACAGTTCGACATTCATTGGGAGATCCATTTCTCGGAAAACCATATAGGGAAGTCTTTGTGCTAGCAGATGTCAAGCTAAGCTGGTCATTGCCAAACGATGAAGCATCGATCTTCTTTCATTCAGATGGTGTGCTAGCAATCTTTCCCATGCCAGGCCGAATGTTTCGCATTGTAGCTGATATATCTCTCTCCAATGATTTGGAAACCACTGTTCCGACTCTTATGGAAATACAAAAGCTGGTTAATGTTCGTGGTCCAGATCATACTGTATTGAGTGATCCAAGTTGGATCTCAAAATTTCATCTCTCACGTCGCAAAGTCCAGCATTTTCGCAAAGGAGGTGTGTTTTTAGCTGGCGATGCTGCACACATTCACAGTCCAGCTGGAGGACAGGGTATGAACACAGGGATTCAGGATGCTCATAACCTTGCCTGGAAACTTGCCCTCGTTGCCACTGATCAGGCACCGGAATCACTCCTTGATAGTTATCATACAGAACGAGAGCCTGTAGCAAAAGGCGTCTTGCAATTGACTGATTTCATTACGCAAGCTGCCACGCTCCGCCATCCTCTAACTCAGCTTTTTCGCAATCTTGTAGTGTCTGTTTTGACTAAGATAGAACCAATCTCACACCTGATGGTGAACCAATTGGCAGAAGTTGCTATTCATTATCGTCACAGTCCAATTGTGGCTCAGCATAGGGATGGGGCTGTTTTTGGGTTGCACTCGAAAGGACCAACCACAGGCGATCGCGCACCAGATGGGCAACTGCTCAAGCAATCTGGAGAATCAATCCGCTTATTTCAGTTATTGCAAGATACCCGTCACACCCTCCTGTTATTTGGTGGGATTAAGCCGACTGCAAATGATTACCAAAATTTAGCAGTGGTCAGCAAAATCATTCGAGAGAACTATGAGATGCTCATTGCTGCACATGCAATTGTCATCAGTCAAAAAATTCCCAATGAGTTCACTAGTCATAGTTCAACTTTGCTTGATAATGACCGGACATTTCATCATCGCTATGGAGCAAATACATCTTCTCTTTTTCTTGTACGTCCGGATGGTTATATTAGTTTTTGCGGTTTAATGGCCAAGTATGAGATGTTTCTAGACTATATTAGGCGGTTCTTCACAATTCACGGACGTATAGAGACATAGGTTTGCTACGTCTCTTGCCACAAAAATTTT
>Ga0070738_10006847_pt1 | contig 11712 bp, 10 predicted proteins | sample Coa_R2_2_FD_66446 | JGI IMG/M metagenome (GOLD analysis project Ga0070738, IMG submission 66446) | Surface soil microbial communities from Centralia Pennsylvania, which are recovering from an underground coalmine fire - Coalmine... | ecosystem: Environmental > Terrestrial > Soil > Unclassified ... | reverse complement strand
GGGGGGGGGCAGTCAAGTATATCACACTCTCCGCGCTCCCGCCAGCGACATGAACTGCCCGGCCACGCAGCAGCCAACCTGCCCCACCAGTTTGCCGGCGATTAGGCTGCGCAACCAACCGCTGGAGCGCCTATCTCGGCGAGAAAGACCCCCCTCACCGGCCACCCGGCAACAACGATAGCACGCCCTATCCCTTACAGGTCATGGTACACGAAAGCGCCAATAAGGGAAGTACTTTGTCAGACCAACGAAACAGCGAGCAGACGCGGGGCGGCGACTGAAGGGCCGGCGGTTACAACCGCCGGCTCCCCGGTGCGGGGGCATAGACCGGTTGGCGATGGCGCCGCCCTACCGATAGCCGGCCAGAAGGTTCAGGCCCCGGACACGGCGATCACCGAGCGCAGCGTCTCGCCCTTGACCATGCGTTCAAAGGCATGCGGCGTCTGATCGAGGCCGATCACCTCGGTCACCATGGTATCGAGGTCCAGGACACCCTTGCGATACCAGTCCGCCAGCATCGGGAAGTCTCGCGAGGGCAGACAATCGCCGTACCAGCCCACGCGAATGGAGCCGCCGAGGTCGAAGAACTGGGGCAGCGGGATCTCGGCCGTCGAACCTTTCGGGAAGACGCCGATCTGCACCATGGTGCCGGCCAGGTCGCGGCACAGGATGGCCTGTACAAACGTCTGCGGCAGGCCGATGGCCTCGAACGAATAATCCACGCCGTATCCGCCGGTCAGCTCCTTGATGCGCGCCACGGGGTCTCCTTCGCGCGCGTTGACCAGGTGCGTGGCGCCGAAATGCCCGGCCCATTCCAGCTTGCGCGGCTCAAGATCCACGCCGATGATGGTGCGCGCGTTGGCGATGCGGGCGCCCTGGATGATGTTATTGCCGACCGCGCCGCAGCCGAAGACCGCCACGGTTGAGCCGCGCCGCACGTTCGCCGTGTAGATGGCGGCGCCGATACCGGTCATCACGCCGCAGCCGATCAGGCACAGCTTCTCGGCCGGCAGGTCTTTGGGCGCCACGATGGCCTGGGTGGCGGCCACGACGGTATGCGTGCAGAAGGTGCCGATCCCCAGCACCGGGGTCAGCACTTTCCCATCCGTGGTGCGCATGCGCTTCTCGGCGTTGAGGCTCGCCGCGCAGAGGTGCGGCTGTCCGATCAGGCAGAAGCGGCAGCGGCCACAGGGTGCGCGCCAGGCCAGCATGACGTGGTCGCCCACCGCGACATTGGTCACGCCCGGGCCAACCTCTTCGACGATGCCGGCGCCCTCGTGTCCGAGCAAGTAGGGGAAGCCCTCCGGCCAGGTGCCGTGAATGACGTGAAGCTCGGTATGGCAGACGCCGCTGGCCAGGATGCGCACCAGAATCTCGCCCGGTCCCGGCGGATCTACCTCCATCTCTTCAAGCTCATACTGATCGGGGCCGCGCGCAATAACGCCCTGTGCCTTGATCGCCATCTCTTGCCCTCCACAACGCTGTTGTGTAGCCGCCCCACGGCGGCCCGTCCCTATTGTGCCATGTTCGCCTGGTTGCGGCTACCGCCAGTGCCAGGCTGCGCGCTGTCCCCGTCGATAGCGCTCCGAGGACGCTCCATAGAAGCGGGCACATGTCGGGTTGAGCGACGCCTGACACCGGGGAGCCGGCGGTTAAAACCGCCGGTCCTTCAGTCGCCGGTCCCGCCCACCCCTCAACAGGACGCTCGGACGGCAACGCTTCACAGGCCAGACGTCGTGGCAGTTGCGCTATTCGCCGCGCATCGTATACTGCGAGGCGAAGAGATACGTGACAGGGCTCATGACAACCAAGACACGGCGCACATTGCCTTGAGACAAGAGGCACAATGAGTCAAGATGCCTGGAACCCCGAACGGTACGACCGCTTTCACGACGAGCGCAGCAAACCCTTCTTCGACTTGATGGCCCTGGTACACCACCAGCGGGAGATGCGCGTGGTCGACCTTGGCTGCGGCACAGGAGAGCTAACGCGCCTGCTGCACCTGCATCTGCAGGCGCGCGAGACGCTCGGCGTCGATACCTCCGAGGCCATGCTGACCAAGAGCAGCGTGCATGCCTCGGCGTCGCTGCGCTTCATGCGCGGCGATCTGGCGACGTTTCACGACGACCGGCCGTACGACCTGGTCTTCTCCAACGCCGCCCTGCAATGGGTGGACGACCATCCCGCGGTACTGGAGCGGCTGGCCGGCCTGCTCGGCCCGAACGGCCAACTCGCCGTGCAGGTGCCGGCCAATCATGACCATCCGAGCCACGTCGTGGCCACGGAGGTTGCCTCCGAACCACCCTTCAACCTGGCGCTCGGTGGCTACGTCCGCCGGTCGCCCGTTTTGACGCCGGTGGACTATGCCGGCCTGCTCCATCGCCTGGGATTCCGGGAGCAGCACGTGCGGCTGCAGGTCTACGTCCACTACCTCAATGCGCGCGACGACGTGATCGAGTGGGTGCGGGGCACACTGTTGACCGATTACGAGTCGCGCCTGCCGGCGGACCTGTTCGCACAGTTCCTGGAGAGGTATCGCCAGAAGCTCCTACCCCTGCTAGACGACGCGACTCCCTACTTCTACCCCTTCAAGCGCATCCTCTTCTGGGCCTCGCGCTAGCCCCGTCGTACGAGAGCCAACGCCGGTGCGTTAGTCGGGCTAAACGGGCAATACCTCGGGCGACACCTCGGAGGTGCAGAAAGCGCAGCGCGTCGCCTTCAGCGGTATGGCTACAGCGCCGATTGCATACCTCACCGGCCGGTCTGTCAATCAGGTAGGCCCGGGGTAAGCCGGCGATCTCAACGCCCCTGGAAGTGCGGTGTGCGCTTCTCCACGAAAGCCGCGGCAGCCTCACGCGCGTCCTGCGTCTGCGCAAGCATGCCGTAGGCCAGACGCTCGATGGCCAGGGCCGCTTCGCGCGATGACTCGGAGGCACGATCGATGGCGGCCTTGGCCACGGAGACCGCCAGCGGCGGAAGTTGGCATAGCTCGCCGGCCATCTCGGTCGCCCGCGCGAGGGCCTGTCCCGGCGCCACGACCTCTGTCAGCAGCCCCGCGGCCAAGGCAGTCGCGGCATCGGCACGCCGCCGCAGCAGAATCCACTCCCGGGCGCGCGCGGTTCCCAGGATGCGCACGGCCCGGTAGAGGCCACCGGAGCTGGGCACGATCCCTATGCCAACTTCGGGAAAGCCAAAGATAGCGGCCTCATCGGCCACGCGAAAGTCCGTAGCCAGGGCCAGCTCCAGCCCACCGCCCAGGCAATAGCCGGAGATGGCGCTCACGGTGGGCTGCGGCAGAGCGGCGATGCGCTCGTACACCTCTCCGGTAGCCCTGTAATAGGCCACGACCGCCGCCGGATCGTTGGCCCGCAGCTCGTTGACGTCGGCGCCGGCCGAGAAGGCGCGGCCGGCGCCGGTGAAGATGACGCACCGGCTCTCGCGCAACTCAGGAAGCTCCAGCGCCGCCAGCAGTTCGCGCTCCACCTCTGTCGACAGCGCATTGAGCTTTTCCTCTCGCCGCAGCGTCACAACGCAGGTCGCGTTCTCGCGACGGATCTCCAGGTAGCGCAAGTTGTTGTCCACCTACTCGACCCTCCTGTCACATACGCGCATCAGCCATGCACGATGAGCCGCGCATCGAGCGCCACCGCCCCATCCGGTAGCACCAGCAGGGGGTTGATCTCCAGCTCGTCGATCTCCGGGTGCGCGGCGGCCAGATGTGACAGTGCCACCAGGACATTCGCGGCAGCCGCGACGTCGACGGCCGGACGCCCTCGCACCCCGCTCAGGAGACGCGCGCCGCGCAGCGACCGCAGCATGCGTCGGGCCTGTGCCGCGTCCAGCGGCGCCAGACCAACCGCCACATCGGCCAGGATCTCGGTATAGATCCCGCCCAACCCGGCCACCGCGATGGCGCCGAAACGGGCATCGCGGCGACAGCCCAGCAGCAGTTCCACGCCGTCCGCCAGGCGCGCCATGCGCTCCAACGAAAAGCCCGGCGGCGACAGTCGGGCTTCCATCTCCACGAAGGCCCGGCGCAGCGCGTCGTCGCCGTCGAGGCCCAGCACGACGCCGCCGCGGTCGGACTTGTGTTCCAGTCCCAGAGCCTTCAGTGCCAGCGGATAGCCGAGCTCCGCGGCCGCGTCGCGCGCCTCCGACAGCGTTCGCACGCGGCGGGCTGGGACGAACGGGATGCCGGCGCCGGCAAAAAGCTCGCGCGCCTGCCAGTAGCCGGCCTCGGCTATCGGCGCCGCGGGTGGCGGCAAGCGGGGCACGCCATCCGGCGGGTTCAGGGACCGCGCGGCCAGGCGCGACAACGCGCCGATCGCCGCCTCGACGGTGCGGTAGACGGGTACGCGCGACGCGCGCAGGTGGGCGGCAGCGGCAGATCGCGCGTGCATGGTATGCACGACGAGCGGCTTGCCGTCCGCCGCGATGCTCCCGGCAAGCTCGCCCGCCACCTCGCGTTCCCGCTGGGCAAGGCCCTCGCCGTACTCGGCGTAGCCGCCGAAGTAGCCGGTCATCAGCACCGCATCGAGCTCACCGGAATCCAGCATGGCGCGCACGACGCGCGCGAAGGAGCCGAGATCCTGTTCGCCGCCTCCGGCCATGTCGACCGGGTTGGCGGTCGACGCGGTCGGCGGCAGCTCGCTGGCCAGACGCTGCGACAGCTCGGGGCTGAACGCCGGCACCGCGAGCCCCCCTCCGGTCGCGATCTCGGCGGCGATGGCGCCGTGCCCGCCGCCGTCGGCCAGAATGCCGATGCGCCGGCCGCGTGGCTTTCCGCGCCCGCGCAACGCCTGCGCCATATCGATGAGTTGTTGCGGCGTGGCCACGCGCTCGATGCCGGCCGCGGCACAGGCGGCGTCGACTGCTGCCGACGAGCTGGCCAGCGCCCCGGTATGGGAGCGCGCCGCGCGCACCGACGCTTCGCTGGCTCCCACCGTCAGCAGCACCACCGACTTGCCGTTGCTGACTGCGCCGTGGGCGGCCGTGGCGAAGGCCCGCCCGTCGCGGAAATCCTCGCAATACAGGGCGATGACCTCGGTCGCGTCGTCCGCGGCGAAAGCGGCGACCAGCTCGGCGGCCTCGATGTCCGCCTGATTGCCGAGCGAGGCGAAACGCGAGAAACCCAGATCCACCTCCGAGGCCAGCATAGCCAGTTCGAGGGCCAGGTTGCCGCTCTGCGAGATCAGCCCGATCGGGCCGGGCGGCAGCCCGTTGGAGGTCAGGTCGAGTTCGGCGCGTGCATCGAAGACCCCCAGGCAATTGGGGCCGAGCAGCACGGCGCCGGCCGCCCGCACCCTGGCCACGATGGCCTGCTCGCGGGCACGGCCCTCCTCGCCGCTTTCCCCCATGCCGGCGCTGATGCCGACCAGGGCGCGCACACCGGCCCGCAGCGCCTCGTTGACCGCCTGTTCCATGCCCCGGGCGGGTACCGCGATCACCGCCAACTCCACGGCTTCGGGCAGGTCGGCGAGCGAGCGATAGGCCTCCCGCCCCAGAATCTGGCCGCCGTTGCGATTGACCAAGTAGACCTGGCGGCGGTGGGCGCCCTGCAGGGCGCGGCGCGCCAGCCAGTTACCCCATTTGGCCGGGTCGTTCGAGGCGCCGACGATGGCGACCGAGCGCGGCGCAAACAGGGGCGTCAGGTCGCGCCAGGGCCCGGCGGCACCGTCCCGATCGCGGTCCGTCATGGCTGAATCTCAAGGGGAGGAGGTGGTTCGGCGGACCCCCAGGCGTCCAGGCCGCCGTCGACCACAATCGTGGTGCCGGTGATGTAGGCGCCGCCGGGCGAGGCGAGGAAGGCGATGACGGCAGCCACCTCCTCCGGCCGGCCCAGACGACCGAGCGGTATGGCGCTGGCCCACTCCCGAATGTGCTCCTCGGAGTAATTCTCCTCCAGGCCGGGCGTGCCGATCGTACCGGGAGCGACGCAGATGCTGCGGATGTTGAAGCGACTCCATTCGTGGGCCAGCCCCGCCGCCAGGTTCTCCACGGCCGCCCTGGCCGACGAGGCATGGGCAAAGCCGCTGATTCCGCGCCGCGGGCTGAAGCCGATGAAGAAGATCACGCCGCGCCGCCGCGGGATCATGGAGCGGGTGGCCACGGCGTGTGTGACGCCCCACACTGCCTCCACGGAGAGGCGATAGACGGCGCGCCAGCCGTTCAGGGATATCTCCTCGGCCGGCGAGATGAACTGGCCGCCGGCATTGTTGACCAGGATATCAAGCGAGCCGAAGCGATCGATGGCCCGGTCCACCACGGCGGCGACCTGATCCGGATCGCGCACGTCGGCGGGCACCGTCAGGCAGCGGCGGCCTATCCTCTCGATCTCGCCGCGCACGCGATCCAGCGGCTCCGGGCGCCGACCGCAGATGACGACGGAGGCGCCGGTATGCGCGAGCTCCAGGGCCGTCGCCCGCCCGATACCCGTCCCACCGCCGGTGACAAGCGCAACGGCCCCGGCGTTGGCATCTGAGCGCAGCGGAGAGCGCCATATGCGCGTGTCCATATCCTGTCGATCCTCCCTCGGCGATTCTCAACTCTTCGATATGCTACCATGTCCGCGATGAGCCGGCCCGCGAGGCGGGCACAGCATCTAAACCAAAGCCAGGTTCGGTAGCGGCCAGCAATGTCGGTCCCGCCGCGGCTTTGGTTTAAGGACGGCGCGAGGAGCAGCAGCGTTGAACGACAACAGGGAGCCCATCGGCGTGGTGCTGGCGGGTGGGAGCAGCGCGCGAATGGGTCGCGACAAAGCGCTGCTGTCCTTGCCCGGGGGCAAGACATTGCTGGAACGCGGCATCGACACCCTGCGCGAAGCCGGCCTGTCGCGGATCGTGGTGTCCGTGTCGTCGGCGCAGCGCGGCCACGCCCTACGGGCAGCCCTGCCGGTGCTGTCCGGCAGGGCTATAGTCGTCGATTGCCCGCCCGACAGCGGGCCCCTGGCTGGGCTTTGCGCCGCCATGTCCGCGTTCCCCGGATACCACGTGCTGCTGATAGCCTGCGACATGCCGCACCTGGAACCGGACCCCCTGCGCGCGATGCTCGACGAACCGCGGACCGTCGACGCCCTGGTGCCCGTCGCGTCCGGACAGCTTCAGCCGCTCTGCGCCATCTACGGGCCGGCCTGCTTGCGCGTGGCCGGGCGGCTGCTGGCCACCGGCAGGCTGTCGATGCGCGACCTGCTGGCGTCGCCCGAGCTCCGCGTGCGCTACCTGGACGACGCGTGGCTGGCTGCGAAGAAGATCCCGCACACGGCATTCGACAACGTGAACACGCCGGCGGAGTTTGCCGCGCTCGGCCATCCCGCCTCACAGGGTCTGGCCGATGGCTAGCACCCGCCATCCCCAGGTCAGAGTGGCCGACGAAAACGACCTGTGCCGCGTCTGGGCGGCCCATGCCCTCCCCGCGGAAGCGCTGGTCACCACCGGCGGCAGACGGCTTCAGGTCATCTACCCCGGCCGGCGTAGCGGCGGAGCCGGCCCCGATTTCCAGGGGGCGCTCATCGCCGACGCGGCCGGCCACGTGCAGCTTGGCGACGTGGAAGTCCATCTACAGGCCGGCGACTGGATCAGGCACGGCCATCGGGCCGATCCCGCTTACAACGGCGTCATCCTACACGTCGTGCTCTACGACGACGGCTCGGCCTGCCTGCGTGCCGACGGCAAGCCCGTGGCAGTACTGGCATTGGGCCAGTGGCTCGGCGAGCCGCTCACCCAGGCCGCGGCCGGCCTGCCGCCGGTGGGGCCGTGCAGCGTGTCGCCATCCCTGCTAACCGAAGAGGTGCGCCAGATCGTGCGGGCCTGCGGGCGGGCGCGCGTCGCGGACAAAGCCGACTCCTTCGAAGCGCACATCTCCGTCCTGGGCGAGGAGCAGGCGCTGTTCAATGCCCTGCTGGATGCCGCGGGCTACAGCCGCAACCGCCGGGCCTGCGCCGCCCTGGCCGAACGTCTGCCGATAGACCGCCTGCAGTCTCTGCTGCTGGGCAAGCCACCCGGACGCGCGGCGGACCTGGCGACCGCGATCCTGCTCGGGTTGGCCGGCCTGCTCCCGGCGGATCGCGATGCCTCGCTACGGGCGCTGTGGGCCGGCTACTCCGACCTGTGGCCCCTTCCACCGCTGCACCGCGACGACTGGGTCAGCGCGGGAGTGCGCCCGTCCAATCAGCCGGAGCTTCGTTTGCAAGGGATCGCGATCCTGGTCGCGCGTACAGCGGCCGCGGGCCTGGCTGCCACGCTGCTGGCACCTCTACGGCACGGCGATGCGCCCGGGCTGGTGCGGGCGCTCGAGGTCCAGGTGGCCGAGGTCGTCGACGGGCCGGCCGACACTGCGCCGATCGGGCCGGCCCGGGCGGCGGAGATGGCCATCAACGTGGTGGTGCCGTTTGCCCTGGCCCTGGCGACCATGACCGATGACCCCACGCTCACCGCCGCCGCGTGGCAGACGGCAGGCGGGCTGCCTGCCGGCGAAGACTCGCAGCCCATACGGCATATGAAAGCCCTGCTGGCGGCCTCGGCGCATCGCCTGAAATCCTCGGGCGCGCTGGATGCGCAGGGGCTCATGCACCTCTACCGGACGTACTGCGCGTTCCAGGCCTGCTGGGAGTGCCCGTTGGCTCTCGGCAGCGGCACATCACTGATGGAGAGCACCTGACCATGCACATCACGAGTACCCATCACGTAGCCATCTACACCTCGAACTTCGAGCGGCTGCGCGATTTCTACGTCAATACCCTGGGCTTGCCGCTGCGCGGGGCCTTCGACGGCTATGACATCATCTTTGTCGATGCCGGCACGACGACCATAGAGATCGTCGAAGATAAGAGCCGGGGAGACGACAGGACCGAGGGCGGGTGGCGCCACCTGGCCCTGGAGGTCGCCGACGTGGACGACGCCTTCGAGGAACTGACGGCGCTCGGCATCCGGTTCCATGTCCCGCCCGAGAACTTCCCGCCCGGAGAACCGCTGATGCGCATCGCCTTCTTCCGGGACCCCGACGGCAATGAGATCGAGTTGCTACAGCCGCTGGTACGCAAGTATCCGTAGTTGTCAGATAAGGAGCAAATCATGACGGTCGACAACATCACGCGCATCTCTGTCGTTGGCGCCGGCCTGATGGGGCACGGCATCGCGCAGGAGTTCGCCCTGGCCGGATATCGGGTATCCCTCCACGACGTGAGCGCCGAGCGCTTGCAACGGGCGGCCGGCGACATCGAGGCCAATCTGCGCCTGCTGGTATCGCTGGACCTGGCCACGGAGGAGCAAATAAGCGACCTGCCCGCCTCGATAGACATGAGCACGGATCTGGGTCAGGTCGTCGGGGACGCCGACCTGGTCGTCGAGGCGGTCTCCGAAGATCTGGCGCTCAAGCAGCAGATCTTCGCCGACCTGGATCGCCTGTGTCCGCCCCACGCCATCCTGGCCGGCAACTCGTCGTCCTTCATGCCGAGCAGCTATGCCGGGGCGACGTCCCGGCCCGACAGGGTGTTGGGGACGCACTATTTCAACCCGCCGTATCTGGTGCCGCTGGTCGAGATCATCCGCCACGACGCGACGTCCCAGGACACGGTGACGACCGTGTACGACCTGCTGACAAGCGTCGGCAAACAGCCGATCGTGCAGCAGAAAGAGGTGCCGGGCTTCGTGGCCAATCGCCTCCAGATGGCACTGTTGCGGGAGGCGCTATGGCTGGTCAGGAACGGCGCCGCCACTCACAGGGACGTGGACACCGCCATCAGCAGCAGCATCGGGCGCCGCTGGGCCGTGGCCGGCATCTTCGAGCTGTTCGACCTGGCCGGTTGGGACATCGTGGCGGCGGCATGCGCGGCTATCGTGCCCAGCCTCGACAGCTCCTCGGAGATGGTGGCGGAACTGCGGGCGCAGGTCGAGCGCGGCGATCTCGGCGCGAAGTCCGGCAAGGGCGTCTACGAGTGGACGCCGGAGGCCGTGGCGCACCTCAAGCAGAGGCTGGGACAGGCCCTGACCACTCGCGCACGCATGACGCACTAATCGGGCCATTGCGCCCTGTCACCGTTGCCCACTAACGTACTGTCGAGATCAACAGCTCGATAGGGATGCCGGCAGGGTGCAGATGAAGCGACCTGACAACGCGCGGGTGTTGCCAAATGGCCGAGAGTGGACCGTCCTGATGCTCCTCGGCTTGCTCTACTTCGCCCTGCGCCTCCCCAATCTCATGATCCTGCCGATCTTCTACGACGAGGCACACTACACGCTGTCGGCCGTCCTCATCGGCGACGCTCCGCTGCGCACGGACCCCTTTGTAGAGGTCGCCTATTGGGGCGTTCCGCCGCTCTTCACCTGGCTGGCTGCCCCGCTGACGCGCTTGATAAGCGATCCACTCCTTGCCGCGCGCCTGGCCTCGACCATCATCGGCCTGGCAGGGCTGGCCGGCGTATGGTTCTGCGGCAAGTCGCTTGGCGGCCGCGCCACGGCCATGGTCGCGGCCACGCTCTTCGCGATCTCGCCGTTCATGGTGATGTACCAGCGCATGGCCCTTGTCGATGGTCTGCTGGCCACCGTTGGCGCGTTCGCCCTCTTGGCGACCATCTCCCTGGCGCGATCCCCGGCCCGGCGCACGGCGCTGTGGCTGGGGGTGTGTATGACGATGGCCGTCTTAACGAAGATCACCGGGCCGATGGTCTTGCTATTGCCGGTCATAGCGGTATGGGCGGCACCGCGAGATCGCCGCCGGCAGGTGTATCGCTTGAGTCTGCTGGCGATAGCGATGGGCCTTATAATGGCCGCAATCCTGCTGATCATCCCCGAGGGAGCCTCGCTGGTCGCCGTCACGCAGCAGCAACAGCGTTTTTCGGCACCGTTCATCGAGCGCACGCTCACGCAGGGCTCGATCATCGCCCAGGCTTTGTGGCTCTACCTGACGCCGCCCGTCCTGATACTTACCGTGCTGGGTCTGCGCCGGGTTCGCCATGAACCGGGCACGCGGGTCCTCGCCGCCTGGGCCATCTTGAGCACCGCGCCGTTCATGTTGGTGCACCTGAACCTCAACCCGCGCTATCTGCTACCGGGCATGGTGCCACTCATCCTGCTGGCGGCACGCGGTGCTGTCGAATCGTACCGGAGTATGGCCGTGGGAAGAGGGCGGCCGTGGAAGCTGGGAACTGTCGCCGCCCTGTTGCTCGTCCTGGTGACAAACGGCTCGGCCGACGAGAGGCTGCTGACGAATCCTGCCCACGCAGCGCTGCCGGCGGCCGATCGGGCGCAATACATCACCGGCTGGCCGTCCGGGTATGCCGTGACGGAGGCGCTACGCGCCGCCAAGCGGCTCGCGCATGGGCGGGTGTTTACGCTAATGTCGTCGATCCAGAACCCGCCCGGCGATGAATTGATGGTGCTTGCCGGTCGCGATCCGCGGGTGCATCTGGCTTTTGGCGACCTCAGCTGGCTCACGAAACCTGCCATGCTGGCGGGCCATCCCGGCGTGATGTACGTCATCGCCACCCGGCCGCAAGGGCAACGCCTCGATGCCCGGCGCGCGGGCCTGCGCCTGCTACTCCACGTGCCAAACGGCGATGGCAACGGCGGCGTCGACCTGTACCGGCCAATTAGCTAGCTAGTGCACCATCAAGGGACCGACTTTGGAGCACTGGCCTGGGACCGCCGGCATCCTTGCCGGCCCCCGCTTGCCGGCAAGGATGCCGGCGGCGTCGGCCCGCAGGCCGCCGCCAGGGAT
>Ga0070738_10006844_pt1 | contig 11719 bp, 11 predicted proteins | sample Coa_R2_2_FD_66446 | JGI IMG/M metagenome (GOLD analysis project Ga0070738, IMG submission 66446) | Surface soil microbial communities from Centralia Pennsylvania, which are recovering from an underground coalmine fire - Coalmine... | ecosystem: Environmental > Terrestrial > Soil > Unclassified ... | reverse complement strand
GTCGGGCGCCTCCGTCGGAACCTGCGGCTCGGGCTCTCCCCGGCGCTCGAGGAGCTCGTGTCCTCGTGGTTCCGCCGCTACGGCGCCATCGTCCTCCGCGCCTCCGTGGGTGGGCTCGAGCTCGAGGCCCGGGATGACGCGACGCTCGACCGCGTCCTCGAGGACCAGGAGGTGCGCTCCATCATCATCGAGAGGACGGGCGCCCGCGCCCGCGTCCCCCTCGAGGAGCGCGGGAGGCTCAAGCAGGCCCTCGTCCGCACCGGCTACCCCGCGCGCGACCTCGCCGGCTACGCGTCCTTCCAGCCGCTCGACATCCGGATGAAGGTCCCGCTCCGTCCCTACCAGCAAGAAGCGCTCGACGCCTTCTTCGGCTCGGACGAGGCGGGCTCGGGGGTCCTCGTCCTCCCGTGCGGCGCGGGGAAGACCGTGATCGGACTCGCCGCGATCGCCCGCGTGGGCTGCGAGGCGCTCGTCGTCACGTCGAACACCCAGGCCGCGCGGCAGTGGGCGCGCGAGGCGGTCGAGAAGACCTCGCTCCGCGAGGACCAGGTCGGCGAGTACAGCGGAGCGAAGAAGCTCGTCCGGCCGCTCACGGTCACGACGTACTCGCTCCTCATCACCAGACCGCGCGGCTCCTCGCGCGACCAGACGCCACCCCACCTCGAGCTCCTCTCGAGGGCCGGGTTCGGCATGGTCGTCTACGACGAGATCCACCTCTTGCCGGCCCCGGTCTTCCGCGCCACGGCGGCGATCCAGGCCAAGAGACGCCTCGGGCTCACGGCGACGCTCGTCCGGGAGGACGGGCACGAGGCCGACGTGTTCGCGCTCGTCGGGCCCAAGCGCGCCGAGGTCGCGTGGAAGCGCCTCGAGGCGCTCCGCTTCCTCGCCGAGGCGCGCTGCCTCGAGGTCCGCGTCCCTCTCGCGCCCTCCCTGCGCGACCGCTACGCGTTCGCGGGGCTGGAGGAGGCGTTCCGGATCGCGGCGACGAACCCGCGCAAAGAAGAGGTCGCCCTCGCCCTCATGGAGCGGCATCAGGACGAGCCCGTCCTGGTGATCGGGACCTACCTCGACCAGCTCGAGCGGATCTCGAAGGCGTCCAGGAGCCCGCTCGTCACGGGCGCGACGCCCGAGGGCGAGCGCGAGCGCCTCTACCGAGCCTTCCGCACCGGCGAGGAGAAGGCGCTCTGCGTCTCGAAGGTCGCGAACTTCGCGATCGACCTCCCGGACGCGAGCGTCGCGATCGAGCTCTCGGGGACCTACGGCTCGCGCCAGGAAGAGGCGCAGCGCCTCGGGCGAGTCCTCCGGCCGAAGAGCGACGGGCGCGGCGCGCTCTTCTACGCGCTCGTGACCGACGAGACGCGCGAGCTCGACATGGCGCAGCGGCGTCAGCGCTTCCTCCTCGAGCAGGGCTACCGCTACGACGTGCTCGCCGCGAGCGAGCTCCTGGCGTCCAGCGCCGATCCCGCGCTCGGGCTTGGACCGGCTCGATGACCGAGATCGCGCTCGACGCCGAGGCGGTGGCGCAGGGGTGCGGCAAGCTCGCGCTGTTCGAGCGCGCCGCCCTCGAGCGCGTCATCGCGCGCGGCGGGCGGGCGCGCCTCGACGAAGCGGGGCTCGACGCCGCGGTCGTGCAGCGGCTCGAGCGCGTCCTCGGGTGGTTCGGCTTCGAGCGTGGCTCGCCGCGCGGCGGTCCCCTGGCGCGGGTCGCGATCGCGCCCGAGGCGCGCGACCTCGTCGCCTCGTCGCTCGCGGGCGTGCCGTCCCTTCGCCAGCGACCGGTCGCGCGCCTCGAGCAGGGAGTCCGGCTCGACGCCGCCGCCTACCGCGCCCGCGCGAAGGCGCAGGGGAGCGAGCGGCTCCTCGACGAGCTCGCGGCGCGGGGAGGGATCGCGCTCCTCGCGGCGCTGCCGCGCGACCTGAGAGCACAGGCGCTCGAGCGCGGCGCCCTCGTCGGCCTCGGAGAGGTCGGGCGCCTCGACCTCCGCGAGAAGGGGATCGACCTCGACGGTCCGGCGGCCGTCCTCGCCCCGGAGGTCTACCGCGCGCTCGTCGCGACGCCGGCCGCCACGCCGACGCGGCTCGCCGGGACGCTCCTCGGCTTCGAGCCCGCGCTCGCGCTCGCCCGCGAGAGCGAGCTCGAGGAGACGAAGCAGGGCGCCCTCGCGGCGCGCTCGCGGGAGCGCCTCGGGCGCGCCTACCCGAGGGCGCGGCTCGAGCTCACGCCCGAGGCCGACGAGCTCGACACGCTCCTGCGCGACATGCTCGACCAGCGGCTCGTCGAGCGGAGCGGGACCGCTCTCGTGCCGGGCACCGGCGTCGGCGCCTTCCGCGCCCTCGAGCCGCGCGAGCAGGCGCACGCGCTCCTCCGGGCCCGCGTCACCGGCCCCCTCGCCGACCTCGCGGCCCGCGAGGTACTCGCGCTCGACGCGAGCGTGCCGGCCGACTTCCCGGTCCGCATGGCGGCGCTCAGGCTCGTGGACGTGCTCCCCCCCGCGCCGCGCGGGGAGGGTCGGGGTGAGGAGCCGGCGCTCGAGGAGGCGCTCGCCCGCGCGTTCACGGCTCTCCTGCCGGCGGCCGAGGCGCTCGGGCTCGTCACGGTCGAGCGCCAGCAGGGGGTCCCCTTCCGCATCGCCCCGACGGCCCTCCTCGCCGGGCTCGCCGACAGCGCGGTGGAGACGCCGCTCGTCCTCTCGGCGGACGGCGAGGCCGTCGTCGTCCCCGGCCCGCGCGCCGCCCTGGCCGCGATCCTCCTCGGCCGGATCGGGACGCTCGTCTCGGCGGGCGAGGTGCTCCGCTACCGCGTCACGCGCGAGAGCGCGCAGGCCGCTCAGGCATCGGGCGACGACCTCGACGGGACGCTCCAGCGCCTCCGCGCCCTCGTGCGGGGCGAGGTCCCGGCCGGCTTCGAGCGCCTCCTCCGCGAGGCCGCCGCCGGCTCGGTCCGGGCGCGGGCGCGCGTCCTCCACGTCCTCGAGGTGCCGCGCGTCCTGGCCGCGGACCGGGCGGCCCGCGTCCTCGGGCCCCTCGTCCTCGACCGGATCACGCCGACGCTCCTCGCGCTCACGGGGCCGCTCACCCCGGCCGCCCGGCGCGCCCTGGCCCGGGAGGGCGTGTTCCTCGAGGACATGTGAGGCTTCACCCGCCGTGCGGCCAGGTCCTTGCGAGGGACCGCGCGTGGCCCGAGAGCTCATCGATCCCGAGAAGATGCACGCGGCCCCCTTCGAGGTCTCCGCCGAGCAGCGGACGCTCTACCGCAAGGCCCTGCGCGCCCTCAACGCGAGCCGCATCCCCTACGTCGTGTCGGGGGCCTTCGCCATGTACGCCTACATCGGCCACTGGCGAAACACGAAGGACCTCGACGTCTTCGTCGAGCCCGAGAACGCGACGCGGCTCCTCTCCGTGCTCGGGGCCGCCGGGTTCGACGTGGACCTCACGGACGACCGCTGGCTCGGGAAGGCGACGCGCGGAGGCGTCCTCATCGACGTCATCTTCGCCGCCGGCAACATGGTCGCCCCGGTGGACCGCCAGTTCCTCGAGCGGTCGCGCGCGGCGATCGTGCTCGACGTGCCGACGCGGCTCGCCGCGCCCGAGGACCTGATCCGCTTCAAGGCCTTCATCTGCGAGCGCCACCGCTTCGACGGCGCGGACATCGCCCACATGATCCAGGGCCTCGGGGGGCGCCTCGACTGGGACTACCTCCTCGAGCGCATGGCGGAGCATTGGGAGCTCCTCCTCTGGCACCTCGTCTTCTTCCGCTACGTCTATCCCTGTCACCGAGACTACGTCCCGAGGGGGCTCATGGAGACGCTCCTCGAGCGCGAGCGCGCGCTCCTCGAGAAGGGCGAGTGCTCCGCGACGGGCGACGCGTTCCGGGGGACGCTCGTCTCCCAGTTCTCCTTCGCGAAGGACGTGAAGGAGGGGTACCGCGACCTCCGCCAGGAGCTGAGGACGCGGACGCGCGCCGCGGGCTGAGACGTGGCCGCCGAGACCCAGGCGCGGAAGCCCCTCCGCATCGCCGCCGTGGGCGACCTCCACTGCCGCGAGAACGGCGCGACGGACGTGAGGACCGCGCTCGCGGGCGTCGAGCAGGCAGCCGACGTCCTCCTCCTCGCCGGAGACCTCACCATGACCGGGCACCGCGAGGAGGCGCAGGCGCTCGCGCGAGCGATCGGGCCGATCCCCATGAAGAAGGTGCTCGTCCTCGGGAACCACGACCTCGACCACGCTCCGGCCGAGGAGATCGCGCGGATCTGGCGCGACGCCGGGCTCACCGTGCTCGTGGGCGACGAGAACACGCTCGAGATCGACGGCGTCGGGATCGTGGGGACGAAGGGCTTCTGCGGAGGCTTCGGGGCCGCGACGCTCGCGCCCTTCGGAGAGAAGGCGGTGAAGAACTTCGTGGACGAGGCCGTCCAGGAGGCGCTCCTCCTCGAGGTCGGCCTCCGCAAGCTCGGGCCGCGCATGAAGAAGGTCGTCGCGCTCCACTACGCTCCGATCAAGGAGACCTGCCACGGCGAGCCGCTCGAGATCTACCCCTTCCTCGGGAGCTCTCGGTTCGCCGAGACGATCGACCGCTTCGGGGCGGACGTGGTCTTCCACGGCCACGCCCACCACGGGAAGCTCGAGGGGAAGACGCCCGCCGGAGTCCCGGTCTTCAACGTCGCGCTTCCGGTGCTGAAGAAAGCGACGAAGGCGTGTTACTTCGTGCGGGAGGTTTGAAGAGGCGAGGGCCGCCGCCGAGAGCGTTCTCTCGACGGCGGCCCGAGGGGTAGAGGCCACACTTACGGGGGTAGTTCGGGGGCGCGGCGCGCGCCTCAGCGGCGCACGACGATGACGCGGGCGGGACGGCACGGACGGTCGTAGACGACGCATCCGCTGGCGCCGAACACCGCGAGAAGTCCGATCAGCATCGCGATCTTCACCATGGCCGACCTCCTTCGTTCCGCCCTTCACACCTCTTACGCCGGGCCGTTCTTCGGGGCGCGGAGGGTGTGCGGCGGGTGGACCGCGCCGACGGAAATCGTTATTTTTTCAATCGTTCGCTTGCTACGATGCTGCGACCGGGGGAAGTCTCTTGAAGATCGCTCTCGTCTACGTCCGGGACATGAACTTCTGCCGTATCGTCCCGGAACGTCTGAAACCGCCCGGAGATACGCCGTGGCTCATGGGATTCCCGCCGCTCGGGATCCTCATGCTCTCCGCGGTGCTCAAGAGGGCGGGCCACCAGGTCGAGCTCTTCGACACGGGCCACCCCAAGCACCGCCCCGACGACATCGTCCGCTGGTGCGAGACGCAAGAGCCCGACCTCGTCGGTCTCTCGTTCCTCTCGACGACCGTCTACCACGACATGCGCGCCCTCGCGCGCGCGATCAAGGCGCGCCGCCCGACGCAGAAGATCGCGATCGGCGGCGTCTTCGCGACGATGAACGCGCCCCAGATCGCCCGCGAGTGCGACGAGGTCGACTACGTCTGCCGCGGCGAGGGAGAGGAGCTCATCCTCGAGCTCCTCGCGAACCTCGAGACGCCCGACAAGGTGGGCGGCCTCGCCTACAAGCGGAACGGCAAGGTCACCCTCACGCCGCCGCGCCCGCAGATCGCGAACCTCGACAAGCTCCCGTTCCCCGACCGGGCCGGGCTCGACCTCGAGTTCTACGAGGCCATGCCGCTCGATGTGCCGTGCGTCCTCTCGCTCGAGCGCTACACGACGGTCCAGACCTCGCGCGGCTGTCCGTATCCCTGCGTCTACTGCGACATCCCGGCGTTCTCCGAGGGCAAGTGGCGCGACCGGAGCCCCGAGCACGTCCTCGCCGAGCTCGAGCAGCTCGACAAGGAGGGCTACGGCGCCTGCTACTTCACCGACGACCACTTCCTCCTCAAGAGGAAGCGGATCGAGGCGATCTGCAACGGGATCCAGGAGCGCAAGCTCAAGATCCAGTGGGGCTGCGAGGGCCGCGTCGACGCCGTCGCGATCGATCAGTTCGAGAACATGGCCAAGGCGAACTGCCGGACGCTCATGTTCGGGATCGAGAGCGGCGTCCAGAAGACCCTCGACCGTCTCAAGAAGTGCCAGACGCTCGAGCAGATCACGAACGCCTGCAACCTCGCCAAGAAGGCCGGGATCCCGGTCGTCCACGGCTTCTTCCTCGTCGGCTGCCCCGACGAGACCGAGGAGGAGATCCTCGAGACGTTCCGCTTCTGCGCCCGGAACAAGATCGACACCTTCAACTTCAACCGACTCTGCGTCTATCGCGGGACGCCGCTCTGGCACGAGTACATAGAGCGCGGCCTCATCGACGACGTCCGGGATTGGAACAAGTACTTCAAGTGCTCGGACATCGACCCCACGATCCTCGAGGGCGAGAAGATCAACGAGCTCCGGCAGAAGGGGCTCGCGCAGCTCCTCATGTACCGGCTCCGCCACCGGCCGCTCCCGACGCTCCGCCTCCTCCGCACGATCGCGCGCTACATGCAGTGGAGCGACGTGGCGTGGCTCCTCGTGAAGCCGTTCTTCAAGACGAAGATGGCCGGGCGGCCGGCGCTCCCCGAGCAGGGCTCCAAGGCGCTCGGCGTCCCCCGCAAGGTCGGCGGCGAGCCCCCGCGCGAGGCGGCTCTCGCGCCGCGCGGGAAGGCCGCCCTCGACGCCCTCGACGCGAGCTTCAAGCGCGCCCAGGAGGCCGAGGAGCACGCGGTCGCCGGGACCGGGACGGCGCTCCCGATCCACCACTAGGCCTGCCAGCTTCTCGCTTCCTGTTCACGCCGCGCGCGAGGAGACGCTTCGCGCGCGTTGCGTCGCATCTCCTGCTCCCGACGCGCTCTCCGGGGCCCGGATCGCGTCGGTCGCGTCTTTGCGCTCCCTCCCGCGGACAGGGAGAGAGACATGGACGGGCGAGCGCTCCTCTTGGGACTCCTCGGCGCAGCGGCGGCCGGCTGCCAGGGCGGCGGAGGGAGCGCGCCCGCGACGGCGACGGCGGTCGCGCCGGCGACGAGCGCCGTCGTGCCCCCGGCTCCGAGCCTCCCCACCTCGACCGTCCCGGCGCCGGTCGTCGTCCCGAGCCAGCCGACTCCCGGCTCGCGGTGGCTCCACGTCTCGAACGGGATCCAGACGACCCAGATCACGACCTACGCGCTCGACGCGGTGAGCGGTCTCCCGACGAACCCGCAGGACACCGCGATCGTGACGACGCTCGAGGGGATCGGGAAGCTCGCCTGCGACCCGGTGAACCAGATCCTCTACGCCTCGCTCACGGTCAAGGGACCCCCGACGATCTCGCCGATGACGCGGCCCGGAGTCCTCCTCCCGATCGCGATCAACAACGGCGTCCTCGCGCCGGGGACCCCGATCGCGTCCGGCAAGTCGGACGGGGGCGGGATCGCGGTCGCGCCGTCGGGCGGATCGGTCTACATGAGCGGCAGCGACGTGGGGACCTTCATCCTCGTCCGCGGCGGCGGCGTCTCGAGCTTCGGGGCGACGCCTTCGGGCGGGCTCACGCCGCTCAACCCGTCGTTCCTCGCCGCGGGGAACGCGGCGGGCGAGCTCGCGTTCGATCCCTCGGGGAGCTTCGTCTTCTGCGCGAACCGCGCCGACGACACCGTCTGGAGCTTCTCGGTCCAGCACGGCTCGCTCGCTCCGGTCGCCGGGAGCCCGTTCCACACGCCCGCCGGGAATCCGGGCGCGGCGAACCACGACGCGGTCGCGATCGCCGTCCACCCGACCGGGAAGTTCGTCTACACGGGCAACTCCGACACGACGCTCTCGGTCTTCCAGAACGCGAACGGCGTCCTCACCCCGACGCAGAGCCTCGCCGCGAACGCCTCGATCTGGGGGATCTACGCGATCGCGATCGATCCCTCGGGGAACTTCCTCTACTCGGCGAACGGGATCGACGGGACGGTCTCCGCCTTCCAGATCGAGCCGAGGACGGGGCTCCTCACGCCGCTCGGCCAGCCGCTCCCGCTCGCCGGGTCGGAGCCGGTGGACGTGGTCGTGAGCTCGTCCGGTCACTTCCTCTACGTCGTGGACGCGAACCAGGGCGTCTGGGCCCTCACGATCGCGACGGACGGGACGCTCGCGCCGGTCGCCGGCTCACCCGTGGCGCTGCCGCCCGGAGACTCGCTCCCCATGCACGCCGCCGTCTCGCCCTAGCCCTTCTTCGAGATGTCGTAGACGAGGCACGTCGTCGAGCCGTGAGCGCAGAGGCGCCCCTTCGGGTCGGTGACGCGGCCTTCGGCCGTCGCGACGCGGCTCCCCACGTGGAGGACCTTCGCCTCGCAACGGATCACGCCCGAGCCGACCGTCAGGGCGCGGACGTAGTTCGTCTTGAGCTCGAGCGTCGTGAAGGTCCTTCCGCGCGGCTGGGTGGACTGGACGGCACACCCCATGGCCGAGTCGAGGAGCGTCGCCGCGATCCCGCCGTGGACGACGCCGATCCCGTTGTAGTGGCTCTCGTGGGGCTCGACCTCGAAGACGGCGCGACCTTCGTCCGCCTCGACGATCCGGAAGCCGAGGAGGCTCACGATCGGGGGCGGCGGGAATCGCCCCTCGATGAAGCCGCGGATGATCTCGAGCCCGCTCAGGTCGGCCGAGGCCCGCACGATCTCGAGCGGATCGGCCCACGAGACCGTGCGCGAGCGGTTCACGTGGGCCACTTGACCTCGCCCTCGACGCGCTCGCCGTCGCCCGTGGCCGTGGCCGCGTACGAACCGTTCACGGCCTGGATGCAGACGTAGTAGAGGTCCTCCTTCGAGTTGTTGCGCACCGAGCGCGCCCCGCTCGGGGAGATCCTGACGCAGGTCCCCTCGCGGACGGGGATGACCTCGCCGTCGACCTGGATCTCGCCCTGGCCGCGGACGAACAGGTAGAGCTCCTCGTGCGTCTTGTGGCGGTGGAGGAAGGGGACGGCGCGCCCGGGCGGGAACTTGTTGAGCGACAGCTCCATGCCCGTGAGGCCGAGCCGGTCCCTGAGGAAAACCTTGCCCTTGACGCGCTTCTTGGAGCCCGGGTGGTCGAGCTCGTAGTCGTCGAGCTTCTCCCACGGCCCCATCTGGACGACGGTGAACGCCTCGGCCTTCGTCACGACGCCTCCCCGGACCTGGGTCCGTTGCTTCATGAAACATACTCGATCCCGGGTAAGTTGCAACAAGAGACTGACGGCGGTATCTTCCCTCGCGTGAAGCGCAAGAGCTTCAAGAACATGGACTGCTCGATCGCTCGCGCCCTCGAGGTCGTGGGCGAGTGGTGGTCCCTGCTCATCGTCCGCGACGCCCTCAACGGGGTCCGCCGCTTCGAGGAGTGGCAGGAGCGGCTCGGCGTCGCGCGCAACGTCCTCGCGACCCGCCTCGCCAAGCTCGTCGCCCAGGGAGTCCTCGAGCGCCGCCTCTACAGCGAGCGCCCGCCGCGGCACGAGTACGTGCTCACCGAGAAGGGCGTGGACCTCTACGGCGTGATCGTCGCCCTCATGTCGTGGGGCGACCGCTGGGCCGGCCGCGCTCCGCCGGTCGAGCTCGCCTTCAGGGACACGGGCCAGGCGATCGAGCCCATCCTCGCCGACGCGAAGACCGGGCGGCGCCTGCGGCCGCGCGAGACGTACGCACGCCCGGGTCCCGGCGCCGGCAAGAAGACGCGGGCCTTCTTCGCCCGGCCCTCGGCGCCTCAGGGCAAGAAGGCGAGCCGGTAGGTCCCGTCCGGGCGGTCGGCGAAGAGGCGCACGTCGGCTCGTCGGGCCGTGGGACGGAGCCAGCGGTCGTACTCCGTCTGCCTCAGCCAGAAGACCTGCGAGACCTCGTCGAGCGGGTGGCGGCGCTCCTTCACGTCGCGCTCGAGGCGCACCGCGAGCTCGTCGGCCGGCGGACCGTCCATGTAGAGCGCCAGGTCGTAGCGCGTCTCGACCTCCGGGTAGAGGGCGACGAGCCCCTCGACGATGACGAGCGCCTCGGGCGCGAGCTCGCGCTCGACGCTCTTTCGGCCCTCCTCCGTCTCGACCCGGACCATGACCTTCGCCGGCTGTCCGCGGGCGAGGGCCGCCACGTCGCGCGCGAGGCGCTCGAGATCGTTCGCGCGCGGGTTCGGTCCCGTGATCCCGAGCTTGCGGCGCTCCTCGCGGACCATGAGGTAGCCGTCCGTCGCGAGGATCGCGAAGGGCGCGCCGCTCGCCTCGGCGAGGCGCCGCGCGAGCGTCGTCTTCCCGACCGCGGCCGTCCCGCCGATCGCGACGACGGCGAGGGGGACGCGCCGACCCGAGGCCCGGCCGCGCTCGAGCGCCTCGCGGACGCGGGCGGCGAGCGAGGCCACGACGGCCTCCGTCCCGGGGTGGGGAACGAGGAACATGGGAGGAGAGGCTACCCGGCGGGCCGTCCTCGCGCCGCTCCGCGTGCAGAACGGACACGGCGCGTCCATAATCGCTCCATGCGGACCCCGGCTCTCCTCCTGGCTCTCGCCCTCGTCGGGTGCGCCGAGTACCCGCGCGAGGTCGGCCGCGCCCCCGACCTCGAGCCACCGCCGGCCCGCGACGGGACGCCTCTCACGCGCGCCCAGGCCTTCGAGATCGCGCGCGACGCCGACCTCGACGAGGCGATCCAGCGGCTCGATGGCTCGCGCTTCGGCTTCGTCCTCGACGCGCCGACGATCGAGTGGTTCCAGCGCCAGGGCGCGCCCGAGGAGGTCGTGGACTACCTCAAGAAGCGCCGCCGCGTGGACTGGGACCAGCTTCGCGGCGACATAGACCCGGCGACGCCCGAGCTCCAGTACGTCGATCCGCGCCGCGGCTTCGAGGACTTCGCGGGCTTCGGCTTCCGGGAGAGCTACGCGGGCTACCGCTCGCTCAACCCGTTCGCCCACTAACTACTTCTTGCGGTTCAGGATCGCCGTGAAGATCGCCTGGAGCCCCTGACCCGGCGTCGTCATGAACGTCAGGGCCGAGCTCAGGGCCGACTGGAGGGAAGACGCGGTGAGGCCGGTGCCCGGTCCGCCCGCCGTCGAGACGGACTGGATCACGCGGATGATCACCGAGAGCGGCGGACTTCCTCCGGCGGCGGGCGGATTGCAGGCCGCCCGCATGACCGAGAGGATGGTTCCCCCCTGGTCGAGCGTGAGCGTCTTCGTGACGCCGACGATCAGGTCCTGGACGAACGGCCGCGACGGGTCGATCGCCTGACCGAGGAAGTGGGAGAGGTCGGCGACCGCGCCGCCGATCGTCTGGATCGAGCTCTTGGGGAGCGCGGCCGAGGCCTGGAGCGCGATCGCTCCGAGCCTGCAGACCGAGCCGAAGATGTCGTCCTGGGCCTGCGCGTTGGGCGTGAGGAGGTTCACGATCGCGGCGTCGATCGTCGCCTTCCCCGAGGACGCGAGGATCGTGGTCTCGAGCGAGACGAGGTCGCCGAAGTCGCTCGAGAGGAGGAACGGGATCGCACTCTGCTCGGCCTGCGAGAGGTCGGCGCGGCGCGTCGCCGTGTCGCTCGGGAGAGCGGCCGTGAACATGTCGAGGAGGTTCGAGAGGAGCGGCACGACGCAACCGTTCGCGAGGACCTGCTGACCGGTGTTGGGATCGGTCGTCCGGGCGAGGAGCACCGAGACGATCGCGTCCGTCATGGCCCCTTCGTCGGCGAGGGCGCCGGCCGCGACGACGCGAGCGTCGATCGCCTGGAGCGGGTTCAGGAGCAGGAGCGCGAGCGAGGGCACGGACTGCCCGCGGCGATCGTGGACGCTGGACGAGTGCTGGTTCAC
>Ga0070738_10006843_pt1 | contig 11719 bp, 7 predicted proteins | sample Coa_R2_2_FD_66446 | JGI IMG/M metagenome (GOLD analysis project Ga0070738, IMG submission 66446) | Surface soil microbial communities from Centralia Pennsylvania, which are recovering from an underground coalmine fire - Coalmine... | ecosystem: Environmental > Terrestrial > Soil > Unclassified ... | reverse complement strand
CGCCCGCCGTACCCCAAGTTCGCTACGGAGCGCAGTCAGGAGGGCAGCGCGATGCCACGGCAGGAACACGGCGATAAGAGCCCGAAGGCCCCACGTGGCCGGCATTCACGAGGCTACCTGCCGCATTTCGACGGCCGGTCTGTGCAACGCCCCGCACGAGTGGCCATTCAGTAGCGCTCGTGCCCGGGATAGGTGCCCGGATGTGCCGGAGCCTGTTTAGCGCCGGTCGGGATGCCAGTTCAGGACGGCGAACAGCCCAACCGCGCCGACGACGAAGAGAACCAGCGGCAGGGCCAGCGCGTCGGCGTTGGCCTGGCCGTTGAGCAACTCGACGCTGCCGCTGTGTGTCTCCGCCACCTGGATATCCAGGACCATCATGACGGCGATCAACAGCAGCAAGACACAGATCAGCAGCACAAGGCGGCGCAGGAGCCAGGGATTCATCGCTATTTCTTCTTCGGCGTGGCTTTATGTTTTGGCGGCGGGGCGGCAGGGCAGGCCAGCGTGACCCGACCGGTCAGGGCGGCCGACACCTGATAGATGCGCCCTACCTGCATCGTGAAACGCAAGCTGCGCTGCTTGCTCAGGCCCAGACGCAGCGTGGCATCGTAGGTCTTGCTCTTGTCGCGCAGGCGCATGGTCACAAGCGCTGTCTTCGAGTTGCCGCAGGTCAGACGCGCGACGCGCCAGGTCACCGCGTGCACGGACAGGCGCTTGTGGCGGTCGCTGTAGGTCATGGTGCCGGAGATCCGGCCGCGCTTATCCCGAATGAGCTCCAGGTCCAGCAGAATGGCACGCTTCAAGGCCGAGCCGTGCACGGCGATCCACGGTGCAGGCTTCTTCGGCTTGGGCTTCGGACGCGGCCTGGGCTTCAGCTTTGGACGCGCTGTGGGCGTCGCCGTGGGCCGGGGCGTATTGGTCGCGGTAGGTCGTGGCGTGGCCGTACTCGTGGGCGTCGCGGTCGGCAAGGCGGTGTTCGTCGCCGTGGCCGTGGGCGTCGCGGTTGAGGGGACGGGGGTGGCGGTCGGCGTGGAGGTCAGCGTATAGGGCTGGCAGGTGACCGATGGCCACTGTTGCGGCGTGGGTATGGCCGTCGGCGTGGCGGCGGCGGAAGTTGGACTCGCGGTCGGTGACGACGTGGCCGTGGCCGTGGGCGTCGGGCTGGAGGTGGCTGAGGCCGTCGAGGTCACGGTGCCCGTCAGTGTCGCCGTTGCCGAAGCTGATGACGTCGCGGAAGCGCTGACCATGACGGTTGAGGATACCGTGGCCGCTGGCGTCAGTCCGGAGGTGGCCGTGGCCGTAGCCGTGACAGTGGCGGAGAAGGTGGCGGTGGCCGACAGGGTCGCCGGGACGGTGGCGGACGCGCTGGGGGTGGCGGTCGCGCTTGGCTGGATTAGCAGACTCTGCAGCAGCGGCGCGGAGAGGGTGTACCAGTCGCCGCCCAGCAAGCCGTACGTTTCGCGCACGCCGTAGCAGTCGCGCCAGTACGGCGCGGAGCTATTGTACAACCAGGCATCGGTATAGGTGCCGTTGACTGCCCAGTAGCTCCAACTGAGTGGACCGCTGATGCCATCGGGAGGGTTGTTCATGTAGTTGACGAGGTTGCTGAACCACCAACCGGCAGAGTTGCCGTTGGCTCCGTCCACGATACAGGAGTTACTCGTCGTACAGGTGCCGTATTCGCCGACCCACAGCGGCGCCGAGTAGCTCTGTCCCGGCGTGCCGATAAAGCCGAAGGCGCGGGTCCAGGTGGCATACATGTCCTCCACGGTGTCGTTCGTCTGATCCCAGCGATAGTCATGCGGCGAGTAGACGAGGCGATTGGGCACATTGAATTGTATAGGATCGGTCGTCACACCTTGCAGGTTCTCGCCCCAGCCATCGTGGGAGAAACTGCCGTCGCCCTGAGGATAGCTGGAAACACCCTCCACGAACATCAGCCAGTGGGGATTCAGGCCGAGCAGCAAATTGCCGGCCTGGGTCGCGGCGGCCGGCCAGTCGGTCGCGCTGTTGTTCTGGTTACCGCACGGACCCCAGTGCGCGCCGTTGAGGCTGCCGGCGAGGGACAGATAGTCGGAACAGGTGGAAGGCTGAAAGAGGGAATGCGGCTCGTTGCGCAGGTCCATGCCGATCACCGCGGGATCGTCCTTGAAAAGACTGCCGACCGTTTGCCAATCGTTCAGCCACGACTGCGGCGTGAAGCAGCTATACGGCGCGGCATCCGGCGCGCACGAGGGATCGGTGTACCAGAGCCCGCTCTCTTCCACGCCCCAGGCGGCGCGAGAGCGATGGTTGTCCAGGATGACGTAGAGGCCGCGTTGCCCGGCATAGTCGACAATCGTCTTGAGGATGGAGAGGGCATCCCGGCCGTACAGGTCGCTGTTGGGGCCGAGCAGGTCGCTGCCGGTCGTCGGTAAACAGCTTGTGCCGACGCAAATCGGGCCCAGCGAGCTGACGATGGGGTCGCGCTCGACTAGTTCGTTGGAGAACGGGATGCGCAGGGCGTTGTAGCCGAGGCCGACGATGCGGTCGATGATGGCCTGATAGCTCTGGTACTTCAGACCGCCGACCACGAAGTCGTTGGTCTCGCCTCCGTACCAATTCAGAGCATGGAGGACGACCGGATTGCCGTTGGCATCGACGATTTGCGTGCCGCAGGTATGGAGGTACGGGGCGGAGCCCGCCTCCGCGCAGGTCGCGGCACCGGCCGGCATGCGTGGCGCCGATGGTCCAAAGAAAGTCAGCGCCGGTGTTAGCAGAAGTACTAGCACGCCACGGCGCCACCATGCGCCCACGCCACGTCGACCCACGTCACTTCCCCTGTCTTCTGTGCGGTGGGGGACGCAGTGGTTAGTGTAACGAACTCAGCGGCTCGTGGGAAGGGCCTATCCGCAAGGAGCAGCCTCAGGCCGTCCTCCGTCGCCCGGCGAGGGCCTGGCGGGTTGCCTCCACGATCTCGGCCGACGACGCCTCCCGGGCCGCCGTCTCGAGTATCTCGCAGATTGCATCGTACGCCGCGGAGGTGCCTGCGCCGAGCCGCGGCTCGGGCTGCATCATCCGCAGCACGTCGACGGCCTGCAACATCTCGGTCACCAGAACCGTCTCCAGGTGGTGCAGGGCACGGCGAGTGAGCTGCACCGTCAGCGGGGCCAAGGTCGCGTGGTCCTCGACGTCGTAGTCGAGCGGCGGGCAATGCAGCGTGGCCGGCGCGGCGAGGTGCTTCAGCTCGGAGGTAATCGTCGCGGCCGCGTAGGTCAGCAGGCCGGATACGTCGTGCGGTACCCCGATCCCGCCGAGAAACAGCTCCGGATTGCCGAATTTCAGGTTGCCGGTCTTGTTCATGCGGCGCTCGGAGAGCATGGCCACGTGCGCCAGGACCACCCTGAGCGCGTCGAACTGCAGGGCCATCACCATGGGATGGAAGTTGCCGTTGGAGATCAGGCGACCGCTGGCGAGCGAGACCATCGGATTGTCGTCGATGGCGTTTAGCTCAACCTGCACCGCCTGGCGCGTCGCCGCCAGACATTCGCGCAAGGCACCGTGCACCTGAGGCATGACCCGGAAAGAGAGCGGGTCCTGCACGGAGCGCACCGTATCGGGATGGTGAAGACGGCTACCGGCCAGCAGTTCGCGCACATGGGCCGCGGCGGCGATCTGGCCGGGGATGGGTTTGGCCGCGGCAGCCTCCGGATCGAATGGACTGAGATTGCCCCCAATGGCCTCGAGGGTCAGCGCACCGGCCAGATCGGCCAGCGCGGCGATGCGCTCGGCCTCCAGCACCACCAGGGCGCCGGGACCGATGGCAGCGCCGTTGGCGCTGATCATGGCCAGACCGTCTTTGGGTTGCAGGACGTAGGGCGATAGCCCAGCGCGTTCCAGGGCCATGGCGCCGGGCAGGACCTCGCCGCCCAGGCGCGCCTGCCCCAGGCCGATCGCCACCAGTGCGATGGCGGCCATGCTCATGAGATCGGCGGCGCCGACGGAACCGACTTCGGGCACGATGGGGTGTATGCCGGCGTTGAGCATGTGCACCAGTATGAGCATGGCCCCCGGGTGCGCCCCGGACCCGCCCCGCGCCATGCCGGCAACGCGTGCAAGCATGATGGCACGCACATCCTCGTCGGGCAGGTCCGGGCCGACGCCGCCGGCATGCGCCGTGACGATGCGCGTCTGATAGGCCATCAGTTGTTCGCGCGACACGCGGGCGTCGCGCAGGTGCCCCAGCCCGGTGTTGAGTCCGTAGATCAGCGTCTCACCGTCGATGGCCCGATCCACGATGGCCCGGCCGGCCTCGACTCGCTCCAGCACCGCGGGCGCCACGTCGAGGCGCGCCCTGTCCACGGCAACGCGATAGACATCCTCCAGCACCAAACCTTCTGCGTCCAACACCACCGGCGTCACGGCTATCCCCTTCGTCTCGTCACAGTCCGCACATAGTGTAGCCGAGACCGCCGGTCGATGAGTCCCGGCGCGAGGGCATAACCCGGTTTATTCACGACTGCGGGGAGGCCACGCCCCATAGGCGGGTCATCGCCGCCAGCACAGCCTGCAGGCCACCCGGTGTGTGCGGGCGAGCCGCCGGGGTCTTGACGGCCTTCATCCGGCTATCGGGATGGAAATGGTGTGGCCGGGGAGCCGGCGGTCTTAACCGCCGGCTCCCCGGCCAGGGTCCCCTTTGGGGCGGCAGTATCAGGCGTCAGATAATGAGCGGTCGCACAGGGCCGCCGCGCTGATACCATGTGAGAGGGACGGCGGAGAGCAGGAGGCACGAGGAAGGGCGGTATGAACGAAATCGCGATTGCGGATGCGGTCCGGGCGGTGGCCGCGGAACTTGGGTTATCGCACAGCGCCGTGGCGCGCACCATCGAACTGCTCGACGCCGGCAACACCCTGCCATTCATCGCCCGCTATCGCAAGGAGGCGACGGGCGGGCTGGACGAGGTGGCCATCGGGCGTGTGGCCGAGCGCCTCGCCGCCTGGCGCGCCCTGGAGGAACGCCGGGCGGATGTGTTGCGCCTGATTGCGGAGGCCGGTGCGCTGACGCCCGAACTGGAGGCGGCCATTGCCGCCGCGCCGAGCATTGCCGTCCTCGACGACCTCTATCTGCCCTACCGGCCGAAGCGGCGCACGCGCGCCACCATCGCCCGCGAGCGCGGCCTCGACCCACTGGCACAGCTCATCCTGGCTCAGGAGCCCATGACGCAGACGCGCCAGGAGCTGGCGCAGCCCTTCGTGGACGCGGAGCGCGAGGTGCCGACGGCCGAGGACGCCCTGGCCGGCGCCCGCGATATCGTGGCCGAAGCGGTCAGCGAGCACGCCGAGACCAGGGCAGCGCTGCGCGCCCTCTTCGGCAGCGCCGGCACGGTCGCCGTCAGCGCGCCGGAGGCGGCCACGGCGGACCCCTCGCGCACCTATGCCACCTATTACGACCTCTCGCTGCGCGTAGCCCAACTGCTCCCCCACCAGACACTGGCCATCAACCGCGGCGAAAAGGCGGGCGTGCTGCGGGTCGCGGTCGAGGCGCCCGAGGGTGACGCGCTGTCCATCATCGGCCGCAACTTCCCGCCCGATGCGCGCTCACCGCTGGCGGAGGATCTGCGCGAGGCGGGCGTCGATTCCTATCGCCGCCTGCTGGCGCCCTCCCTGGAACGCGAGGTTCGCAACAACTTGACCGAGGCCGCCGAGGAGCATGCCATTACCGTGTTTGCGCGCAACCTGCGTGCCCTGTTGCTGCAGCCGCCGCTGCGCGGCCAGACCATCCTGGGCATCGACCCGGGCTTCCGCACCGGCTGTAAGGTCGCGGTGATCGACCCCACCGGCAAGCCGCTGGCCTTCGCCACCATCTATCCGCATCCGCCGCAGAACCAGACGGAGCAGGCGCTCAAGACCCTGGAGCAACTGGTCGCCGCGCACGGCGCCGCCGTGGTGGCGATAGGCAACGGCACGGCCTCGCGCGAGACGGAGCACCTGGTGGCGCGCCTGATCGACCGGGTGGCCGGCCGGGGCCATACGCTGGCTTACACCATGGTCAGCGAGGCCGGCGCCTCGGTCTATTCGGCCTCGCCGGCCGCCCGCGCCGAGTTTCCCGAGCTGGATGTGACGGCGCGCGGCACCATCTCCATCGCGCGGCGCCTGCAAGACCCGCTGGCCGAGCTGGTGAAAGTGCCGCCGCAGTCGGTCGGGGTGGGGCTGTACCAGCACGACGTGGAGGAGAAGCGCCTGGCCGCCGCCCTCGACCGCGTGGTCGAATCGGCCGTCAACTTCGCGGGTGTGGATGTCAATACGGCCTCGGCCGCCCTGCTCAGCCACGTGGCCGGCCTGAACAAACGTACCGCCGAGAGCATCGTCGCCTATCGCAATGCCCAGGGCCCCTTTGCCACGCGCGAGCAGATGCGCAAGGTCCCGGGCATCGGCCCGGCGACCTTCCAGCAGGCGGCGGGATTCCTGAAGATTCCCGGCGGGGTCAATCCGCTCGACGACACCTTCATCCATCCCGAGAGCTACGCGGCCACCGAGCGGTTGATCGCCCTGATGCCGGCGGAAGACGGCGCGCGCCTCTCCGAGCGCGCCGGGCGGTTCCGCGAGGCCCTGCTAGGCGATGCGGCATTTCGCGACGAGGTGGCGGTAGAAGCCGGCGTGGGCGAGCCGACGCTGCTGGATATACTGGAGAACCTGGCGAAACCCGGGCGCGACCCGCGCAGCGATCTGCCGCCGCCACTCCTGCGGCGGGACGTGCTGACCCTGGATGACCTGCACGAGGGCATGGTGTTACAGGGCACCGTGCGCAACGTGGTCGACTTCGGCGCGTTCGTGGATATCGGACTGAAGAACGACGGGCTGATTCACCGCAGCGAGATGGGCTCACGTTTTGTGCGCGACCCGCTCACCGTCGTCTCCGTCGGCGACATCGTCACCGTGCGCGTGGTCTCCATCGACAAAGAGCGCGGGCGCATCGCGCTCAGCATGCGCGGCACAGCGTAGCTCAAACATCCGTCACCGCTGCGCTATGCTGTAGGTATTGGCAAGGGACGAGGGGGAAAGCATGCAAGCAGCGGCGATGGAGACAATATACCTGGATCACGCGGCGACGACACCGGTGGACCCGCAGGTGGTGGACGCCATGCTCCCCTATCTCGGCGAGCATTTCGGCAATCCCTCGAGCATCTACGGCCTGGGGCGCACCGCGCGCGCCGCCATCGACCGGGCGCGCGAGGAGGTGGCGGCGGCGCTCGGCGCGCGTCCAACCGAGATCGTTTTCACCAGCGGGGGCACCGAGAGCGACAACGCGGCGATCAAGGGCGTGGCTCTAGCGCGCCGGAACGAGGGCAACCACATCATCACCGCCGCGACCGAACACCATGCCGTGCTCGACGTCTGCCACTGGCTAGAGATCCTGGGCTTCGAGACCACCATCCTGCCGGTCGACCGCGGCGGCATGGTCGACCCGGACGCCCTGGCCCGGGCCATCCGGCCGTCCACTATCCTGCTATCCCTGATGCTGGCCAACAATGAGATCGGCACCATCCAGCCGCTGGCGGAGTGCGCGCGCATCGCCCACGAGCATGGCGTGACGGTGCACAGTGACGCGGTGCAGGCCGGCGGGGCGATACCTATCGACGTCAATGACCTGGGCGTGGATCTGCTCAGCCTCTCCGGACACAAGTTCTACGGCCCCAAGGGCACGGGCGTGCTGTACGTGCGCCGGGGCACGCCCTGGATGCCGCAGCAGCAGGGTGGGGGGCAGGAGCGCAGCCGGCGCTCGGGAACAGAGAATACGGCCGGCATCGTGGGCCTGGCGACGGCCCTGCGTATCGCCGTCGATTCCATGGAGAGCACCGCGGCCCATTGCCGGCGCCTGCGCGACCGCCTGCGCGAGGGCATCACCGCGGCCATCGCGGACGTCAGCGTCAACGGCCACGCCGAGCAGCGTCTGCCCAATAACCTCAACGTCTCGTTCAGGGGCGTCGAGGGCGAATCGTTGCTGCTGAACCTGGACATGCACGGCATCGCCGCCTCCAGCGGCTCGGCCTGCACGGCGGGTTCCCTCGATCCGTCGCACGTCCTGACCGCCATCGGCCTGCCGCGCGACCTGGCTCAGGGCTCCTTGCGCCTGACCACGGGCCGGAACACCACCGACGCCCAGATCGATCGCGTGCTGGCCGTCCTGCCCCCTATCGTGGAGAAGCTGCGCCGCCTGGCGACGGTGTAGCTTGCTCACACCTCAGTCCGCGCCTTTGTCGCGCCCGCGCAGCGGAATCTCGGGCAGGAAGAGCACCACGCAGAAGGCCGCGACGGCGATGAACAGCCCCGACAGAAAGACCGCGTGCAGGGCATCGGCCAGGGCCAGCCTGGTCGCCTTCAACGCCAGGGTGTAGAGGTGCGATCCTTCGGGTCCCAGACGGGACAGCGTCTGTGCCAGCACGTCGCGTCCCTGCGCCTCGAGCAGCAGGCGCGGGTTGTGTAAGGCCGCGATGTTTTGTATCGGCACGCCTGCGCCGAGAGACGCCGGCATGCCGGCCCTGAATCGCGCGGTCAAGAGCGCGCCCATCGCGGCGATGCCCAGGGCGCCGCCGATGGAGCGGAAGAAGATCAGCGTGCTGGAGACCTGGCCAAGTCGCTCGCGTGGGAAGGCGTTCTGCACCACGATGTTGTAGAGCGAGAGCCCGAAGCCCAGCCCAGCGCCCAGCACCAGCAGCGCCGGCAACACCTCGGGCGGTCGCGTTTGCACGCCGAGCCGCAGCAACAGGCCCATGCCGGCCATCATCAAGCCCAGGCCGAACAGCGCGATGTAGCGATAACGGCCCCAGCGACTCATCAACTGCCCCGCGCTTATCGAGCCGGCGATGGCGGCCAGCATCAGCGGGGTCAAGATGGCGCCGCTGCCCGTGGCGGACGCGCCGGCCACGGCCTGTACGAACAGCGGCACGAAGTAGATGGCGCCCAGCATGCCGGCGCCGATCAGCAAGGTGGCAGCCACGCTGATGCTGAAGATGCGGTTGGCGAAGAGGCGCGGCTCCAGGATCGGTTCGCGGTGGCGCCACTCGGCCCTGACGAAGAAGATCAGCACCGCCACCCCTAAAGCGGCCACGCCGAGCACCCGCGGCGAGTTCCAGGCGTAGGCCCCCCCGGCCCAGGTGACGGCCAGCAGCAACGGCGACACGCCGAGCACCAGCAGCGTTGCGCCGAGGGCGTCGATGCGCCCGGCCGCGCGCCTCGCGCGCAGAGGGGGCATCACCGCGAGCAACACGGACAGCGCCACCAGGCCTACCGGCAGATTGACGTAGAAGATCCAGCGCCAGGAGAAGGTGTCGGTGATCCAGCCGCCCAGGGTGGGACCGATCATCGCCGCGAAGGCGAAGACCGAGCCGGTCAGCCCCTGCCACTTGCCGCGCTCTTTGGGCGGGAAGAGATCGCCGACCACGGCCACGGCCATGGGCGCGAGCGCGCCCCCGCCGAGGCCCTGCAGGCCGCGAAAGACGATCAACTGGGTCATGGTCTGGGCGGCGCCGCAAAGGCCGGACCCGAACAAGAAGACCACGATGCCCCACATCAGGATGGCCTTGCGCCCGAACAGGTCGGAGAGCTTGCCGTAAATCGGCACGCTGATGGTGGAGAACAGGAGATAGGCCGTGGCCACCCAGGCGTAGCGATCGAAGCCGTTGAGGTGGGCGATGACGCGCGGCATGGCCGTGGCCACGATAGTCTGGTCGAGCGACGCCAGCAGCATGACCAGCAGCACGCAGCTCATGATCGGCCAGACATTGCGCGGGCGGCCGGTTTCAACCGCCTCGCCTGCGATCGGGGCCGCCGTCGCGGCGTCAATCATCCCAGCCCTCCCCCGTTGACGGTAATTGCACCCTCACAGTATAGGAAGTTGAGGCTCAACTATACTGGGGCCATGAACCGCCGTGCGCGTCGTCGCGCCGCCCGCCGGGCGCCCAGCAGGCTGTCGCGGTCCCGCCGGCCCCTGCCAATCCTGCCGCGCCTGCTGCTGGTGGTGGCTGGCGTTGGCCTGATCGTGCTGGCCGTTGTCGTGGCCACGGGAGGGAGCACGGCACGCCAGGGCAGGGTCATCGGCGCCCTGGCCGTGGCGGGGGCTGCGCTTATCGCCCTAGCCTGGGCGGGTCGCTTCTGAAGCACCGTGGCTTGACCCGGGCTTCTCGCGACTGCTGGGTTGGACGTGCACCTCGGAGCGCGGGCGAGCACGCGTGCTCCCGCCCGCTAGATCGGCCCGCACATCGGAGCGCGGGCGTCCTCGCCCGCTGTCGGCGTGTGCAGCGCCGCCCTGGGAGCGTCTGAGCATCCGCTTGTAGGGCCGGGCCGGCAAGGGACCCGCAAGCAGGTGCCCTGGTGGTCCCAGGAACGCGGTCCCAGGCCCGACGCCCTCGTGCCAAGCACCCGGAAGCAAACTCAGTCGTCGCCACTTAGAGCAAGGCGCGCTCTTTCCGCCGCCCGTGCCACGTCGGGCACCGGGTCGCTACTCAGGGCGGCCAGCGCATCGCCGAAGTCCACCGCGTTGAGCTCGCCCAGCGCTCGCGCCGCGGCGGCGCGTTCCACGGCACAGGGAGAGGTCAGGCCCGCTGCGACACGCGGCGCGAGCTCGATCAGATCGAGATTGGCGATTGCACGGTAGAGACGTGCCCGCAGCCGGGGCACCGAGACGGCCTCCAGAGCCTGCTCGGATGCCGCGATCAGCGGGCCGATGCTCGTCTCCTGGTCGATCGGCAGGCCGTCCTGCTCGGCCAAGGCATAAGCCGGGGCGCGGTCTCCCGCTAACACCCTCGTCACCCAGGCCGGCAACCCTTCCGGCAGGCTGACCCGTCCTCCCGCGTAGGTGTGAATGGCCATGAGATCGGGGAACAAGTCGGCGTAGCGCCGGGCCAGGGCCAGCGTCAGCTCGGCATCGCGCGCCGCGTAGTGGCGCAAAGGGCCGGGGATCGGCCGCGCCAGCCAGTCGGCCTGCTGGCCCGACTTGTCGACGGCGACGCGGAAATGCCGGCGCAACGCATCGAGCAAGCTCTTATCCTGCTCGCCGTAGGCCGAGCGCGTCACCTGCAACAGGTCGGTTGCCGCCGCCACACGCACGCCGCACGACTCCAGCCAGCGCACATCGCCCGGGGCGTCGAACAGGGCGATGGGCTGTGAGCGTGCACGCAGCGCCTCATCCAGGGGCGCGAGACGGCCCTGCAAGCGCAGGGGATCGATCAGCCAGGTATGCGTCTCCGAGGCGATCTGGATCAGGGCGGCGACGGCGGCCGGTGCGCCGCGCGGCTTGCCGGCCTCCACGTCGAGCGCCAGCGCGCCGGCACGCCCGATCTCGTCGGCAGCCTGAGCCAGCGCATCCCGCGTGTCCACGAGAACGCGCGTACCGGACGGAGGCTCGGCTAGCAGGCTGTGCATTGTATGCAGAGTATAAGCACCTGGGATTGCGCAATCAAGACTCATTGGGAAATCAGGCCTGCTTCCACCACGCCTCATACCCAACGCGCCATTTGTCTCCAGCCTAGCGCTGTTTCAGAGGGGTTGCTTTGCAGCGGGGTGCCATCCCTGGCGGCGGCCTGCGGGCCGCCGCCGCCGGCATCCGTGCCGGCCCCCGCTTGCCGGCAAGGATGCCGGCGGTCCCAGGCCAGTGCTCCAAAGTCGGTCCCTTGATGGTGCACTAGGCACTATGACCCGCTTAGCGGTGAGCTACCTTCGGCGGAGGAGACCCGCAGCCACC
>Ga0070738_10006841_pt1 | contig 11720 bp, 10 predicted proteins | sample Coa_R2_2_FD_66446 | JGI IMG/M metagenome (GOLD analysis project Ga0070738, IMG submission 66446) | Surface soil microbial communities from Centralia Pennsylvania, which are recovering from an underground coalmine fire - Coalmine... | ecosystem: Environmental > Terrestrial > Soil > Unclassified ... | reverse complement strand
AGGATCATATGGCTTTACCCCCCGATGGCTGAACATTGTGTCCCCGACAAGTTTTACTTATTCGGCCATCAACCAAACGCCGAACCAGCAGAATTTGACCGTGCCGGTCACGTACGAATGGAACCTGAATACGCAATATGAGTTCGCGCGAAACTGGCTGGTGGAAATCGGTTATGTGGGTTCGCATGGAATCCACCAGGGCGCTCAATCGCGGTCCGGACAGCAAGGACAATTTACCGCTGTAAACTTCAACATCGCTCCACTAGCGGGCCCCGGTTGTGCCAGCTGCGCGATCACCGGAGTGACCACCAGCACGCCTGGCAACGCACCTCTTCGCGTGCCATACTTGGGCCTTACTCCCACGATCACCGAGGTCGGCAACTTAGATAACTACAAATATAACAGCCTGCAGGCAACGGTACGAAAACAACTCTCCTACGGATTGCAGCTCCAGGGCTCCTACACCTGGAGCCGCGCGTTCATTCAGAATCCTTACGGAATAAACGTCTACCCATATGAAATCCAGCAGTATGAGGCCAACTCCAATTACCGGCCGCAGCGTTTCATTCTGAACTATCTGTGGAACCTGCCGCTTGGGCACCATTCAGGAATCATGGGCAAGGTGGCGGAAGGCTGGACTTGGTCAGGTGTGTTTACGCTGCAAGATGGCTATCCCATGACGATCACTGACGGGCGGTCCGGATCTGTTTTCTGCGGAGGCGTCGGCTGTAACGGTACTGGTTTTACAGCCACAGCGAATCTCTGCCCGGGAGTAACGAATGTCTTGAGTTCGGGCAGCATGCAAGACCGGGTAACCAGCGGCCTGACCGGCGGTTCCGGCTATTTTGCGCCGGGCTCCTTTTGCGCACCACCGCCGATCACTGGCGCCGGCAATTCCGGCACCCTTTTCGGCAACACCGCAGGTGGGCTCGTCCTCGGGCCAGGCCAGAACAACTGGGATATGTCTCTCTCGAAGACGGTCAACATCCGCGAAAGCCAGTCGGTGCAGTTCCGGACGGAGTTTTTCGACGCATTTAATCACCCGCAGTTCTCTCTGCCGAGCACCTCAGTGAACGGCGGGAGCCTGGGAGTTATAACAGCAACGTCAGTGAGCCCGCGCATTATTCAACTGGCGCTGAAATACTCGTTTTAGGCGAAGCGAGAAAACGTCCGGGGAAATGGCCGGCCCTGATCGGCGCGCCTAGACGGTGACGACGCGCTCTTTGGGAACGAAGTAGATTTCGGCCTTGACGTGTTCCTTGGCCCAGCCTCGGCGCGCCAGGATTCCAGCAGCATTCTCAATCATTTTCGGGTGACCGCAGATATAAGCTGAAGTTGTCTCCGGGGTCAGATCCCAGAGGTGGGTGTATTTGCGAATCAGATCGTCTACGCGACCAACTTCTCCGGCCCATTGTTGATCCTCCCACGGGCGGCTCACTGTAGGGACATACGTGAGCCACGGGGCCTCGTCCGCCATGCGCCTGAGCTCTTCCCGATAACCGAACTCCCAGGAGCGGCTGGCACCTTCCAAAAGAAAAAGCCGGTGACCCTGGGGGAATTTATTCTCTGCGGCTTCGGCGTGCAAAGTGCGGATGAAGCTGACGAATGGAGCGACGCCGGTAACGGTACAAACGAGCAAGTGATTTCGATGGACCAGGCGATCGAGCGTGAAGCGCCCCTTGGCCGCTTTTCGGATGGTAAGTTCGTCACCCACTTGGAGCTTGTACAAAGCCGGCGTCAATTCGCCGCGAGGAACGAGCTCGAAGAAAAATTCGAGTTCGGCTTCGTAAGGCGAGGAAACAATCGAATAGGGCCGTTCTATATGTTTGTGCGGTGCCAGGACCCCAAGAGTGGCGTATTGGCCCGGCTGGAAGTGGAATTCCGCTCCAGGCTGCACTCGAATGGACCACAAATCCGCAGCAATATCTCGGCGGTGGACGATTCGGGCAGAATAATATTTTTGATTACCGTCCATGTTCTGGGCTTCTCCAGCGTTTTGTCTTCGATAAGAGCCATTGAGCGAAAGTTCGTCGGCGGGTGCCGGCGTGCATCCGTGCTTACTCATAGGCAAGGGCAGAAATCGGGTCACTGTGGGCCGCACGGAGTGCCGGATAGGCCGCACCGGCGAGCGCGCCTACAACGGCCACGACAATAGAACGTAAAATCCAGTCGCTGGTTATGTCGATCTGTAGCGTCGGCACAACACGGTGCAGGACCGTGGTGGTACCGTACGTTCCCGCGAGCCCCAGCAGCACGCCCAGGCAAACGAGCAACAGCGCTTCCGCGACGATTAGCCAGCAGATTTCCAAACGTGACGATCCGATCGCTTTCAAAATGCCGATCTCACGGCGCCGTTCAAGTACCATCGTATACATCGTAAGCAAGACCACGAGGAAGCTAATCACTACTCCCAAGCCGACAAATGAGCGAAGGAACGGCCTTAGCTCGGGAAGGCTCGACGAGGTCATCAATGACATGTACTCGGCCATCGAGCGGATGCGATAACCGGGCAGCAGGCGAATAACTTCAGCGCGAACGCCGTCGGTATTGCCGGTGCTTCGAACGTAAATCATGGACACCCGCTTCTGGACACCAGCGATCTGTTGCGCCGTGTCTATGGGCACGAAGAAACGCGCGCCTTTGCCGTGCAAGACGATCCCGCTCACGCGGAAAGTGCGGTTCATGATCAACACGTTCGACCCAACGACGAGCTTCCGCGACTGTGCCGCCAAATCATCGGCGATAACGTCATCGGGAGCAGTAAAAGGGCCACCCGCGAGGAAAGTAAATCCTTCGCTCAAGGCATTGAACCGAGCATAGTCGATGCCGTAGATCACCCCGAGCGTCGCCGGATCCACGAGAACCACGACAGCGCCGACTTCATCTATCCCGGAAAGCTTCTCGATCCGCACCACTTGGGACTGCGGAATCACTGCGCTCGAAAACGAAAAAAATATGGATGAGTTCGGCGGCTGAACGATGATGTCTGCTCCCACGCCTTGGGCCCGCGCCCGCAAGTCCGTCAGCATTCCCGAGGTAAGGCCTACGATGAGCAGAATTAAAAAGACTTGCAGGCCGATGGCGGCGGCGCTGAAGCCTGACCGCAGGGGGTGAACCCCCAGATTTCCCCACAATAACTTCAGAAAAATAAATCGAGGCGGACGATCTCCTCTGCCGCCGCTTGCGTCAGCAGCCACGACTTTTCGGTTCCATGGGGGACTTACTGTATCATCGTGGGAACAAGACCGTCAAAGAGTCGGCTCGCCGTTTTCTTGCGCCATCGTTCCAGATTTCGTCCGCTTCGTTGTCAACAAACTCGTTTTTTCAACACAATCGTTTTCAACAAAAATGTTGAAAACTTTGTGGAAAAGGAGCTCCGTATGTTCGTAAGGCTCCATACAGCAAATACTTGATACGGTTTGCACTCTTGTAGGGCATTCACCTGAGGAAGACACAAAACTCTCCCCGACCCAGTCCCTCGGAGGGTTTGCTGGCAAGTTTTCGCGCAACCGCGCGGTGAAACAACATTCATCGCCTCGGGGATTCCGTGCGAGTGACAGCTTCCATCTTCAAGCCCAGGAGACCCGTTCGCATTGCGTTGCGGTTCGAGATTGAAACAGTGCCGAGACTCGCAGCCCAACGCGGCTCAAGCTTTAATCGTGAGAGGCGCCGCGCAAAACTTCGACAGCATGCGGAAGGAGATCAGCTACGGCATCGAGCGACTCGAGAGCACCACGCGGGCTGCCGGGCAAATTTACGATTAGAGCACGGCTGCGAACGCCGGCAACAGCCCGCGATAAAACTGATCGGGGATTTTTATCGCGCCCTTTCTGCCGCATGAGTTCGCCAAGGCCAGGCAGGTTTTTTTTACACACAGACTCGGTTGCTTCGGGAGTGATGTCGCGGGGGCCGATTCCCGTGCCACCGGTCGTGAGAATCAAGTCCACGGAACCAGAGTCGGCCAGGATTATCAATTGAGTCTCCAAGCGCTCGCGGTCGTCAGCAATAGCCTCAGCCGACACAATCTGCCAGCCGGCGGCACGGCAGCGCTCAACCACGGCTGGCCCCGAACGATCCTCGCGCTCACCTCGGGATACCGAGTCACTGACCGTTAACACCGCAACGCGCATCGAGCGGCTCAGCTTTTCACGCTGTTGGCTTCGTCCATTAGGCGCATGGCTTCCATGAGCAGGCCTGTAGTGGAACGTGTAGTATTGGTTCGATCTGAGACCGCGGAGAAGTCGATCTCGAATTCGCCATCGCTCCAGTTCAGAGCTTCGTAGACAGCGGCGTCGCCCTCGAGTTTTCCGAGCCGGGCATCTTTGCATTGGCCAGCCGAAAAATACAAGTCGCAGCTTTGATTGCCGCGGCGCAACGCCAGCCGGCAAGACTTCTGGCCCATTTCGAGCGATTGCATCAGTTCGGCCACGCCCATCTCTTCCAGGCGGCCTTGAATTACGCCAGGTCTGGAGGCGCGCTGCTGGAGCTTTTCGAGGTGTAGCCGATCGACAAATTTTTTCGCCACCCGCACGAGATCAGCCACGAAAAACGGTTTGGGCAGAAAGTCTTCAGCAGCGACCAGGGGTCTCAGCTTCTCCTCGATGTCTCCTTGGCTGGCAACAAAGATGAATGGGGTATTGCGAGTGGCCTCGCGATGACGCAGCTTTTCGTAGAGCTGGCGTCCATCCAGCCCCGGCATTTTGTAGTCCGTGATGATCAGATCGGGCGGCGCGTCCACAGCTTTCAGAAGCGCATCCGCGCCATCGGCGGCGATGATAACCTTGCAGACCGGGTCGAGGGCTTGCGCCATGAGCTCGCGGATAAGCGGATTGTCATCCACGACCAGAACATTCACGGTCTTGGCGGAAGGATTCATTTCGTTGACTGCGTTTTGCCTCGGCGCTTGATGCTATTGCGCCGATAGTCGCCGCTTTTGCCCCCAGTTTTTTCGACCAGATAGATATCCATAATCTCGATCGACTTATCGAGGGCCTTACACATGTCGTAAACGGTGAGCGCTGCCGCCGCAACGGCAACGAGCGCTTCCATTTCAACGCCGGTTTGCGCCGCGGCTGTAACGCGCGAGGTGATTTCGACGCCATCATCGCATAGGGTTGCGGTGACATCAATGTGCGTGATGGGCAGAGGGTGACAAAGAGGTATCCAATCAGAAGTGCGCTTGGCAGCGGCAATTCCGGCGATCCGGGCGATCTCCAGCGGGTCTCCCTTAGGAGTCTTGCGCCGCTGCACCTGGTCAAGCGCTGTGCGGCCGATGCGAACGAACCCGTGTGCCGTTGCCTTGCGCAGCGTGGCTGCCTTGGCGCTTACATCCACCATCGCGACTTCGGCGCCCTTACCAAAATGGGAGAGCTTTTTCACAAAGCGCCGCGACGCGGCAGGACGAGCGCCATTTCACCGGCGTCCCATTTGAGTTTTCCGGGTGAAACAATCACAAATGCGTTTGATTGCGCGACAGTGACCACGTCACCTGAGCCCTGCCACGGCAACACGGAAACTTCCGGTTCGCCGCGCACATTCTCGACGCGGGCGGGAAGGAAATGCGTCAAGTCGCTCTTTTCGTGAAGCGCGTGTCCAAGCCGCGCACGAAAAACCGGCAGGGGCCTCGCTTCCGCGCCAGCGAGCACGTCGATAGCCGGTGCTACAAACAACTCGAACGTGACCATCGTTGAAACAGGATTGCCGGGTAATCCGAATACGGGTTTGCCGCGGCACGTGCCGAATACAGCGGGTCTGCCTGGCCGAATGGCTACAGAATCGTAGACAAACTGAGTTCCCAATTCGCTGAGCACCATCTCCACCAGATCGTACTTCCCCATCGAGACGCCGCCGGAAATGATCAACAGATTCGCTTCTAGCCCGCGCTCGATCCGGGATCTCAATTCCTGTCGTTCGTCGCGTGCATTGCCCAAAGATTCGCTTTCGGCACCGCTGAGCGTGGCAAGCGTCTCCAACGCGACGCTATTGCCATTCCGCACCTGCAACGGCCCCGGGGTTGCGGAGACATCAACCACTTCATCGCCTGTCGAAAGAATCGCCACTCGCGGACGCCTGAAAACTTCAACTCGGTCCTTCCCCACCTGCCCCGCCAAAGCAATTTCGGCATAGCCCAAACGCGTGCCGGGCGCGAGCAACGGCTGGCCGGCCCGCGCTTCCTTGCCACGCGCGACGATACTTTGCCCGCGAGCAGCAGGGCGGCTGATCATCACGCGGTCTCCGTCGATAGAAACGTGTTCGATCATTACCACCGAATCGGCTCCAGCCGGAACCGCGGCACCGGTCATGATCTGTACGCATTCAGCGGGCCCGACAACGCCGTCGAAACCGCTGCCCGCTTTAATTTCGCCGATGCACCGCAGCGTCGCTCCGGGAACGGCATCTTCTGAGCGCAAGGCGAACCCATCGCGAATGGATCGGTCGAAGGGCGGATAATCACGATCCGCGCTGATCGCTTGAGCCAGCACGCGCCCCGAGCCGCACGAAAGCTCAACGGTTTCCGTCGCAAGCGTGCCGCGCATGGCACGTACCGTAGCGATTACTTTTTGCCGGGCTTCCTCAAAGGAAAGCATTTCTGAGGCTCAAAGCCAAGAGGCGAATCGACTTCCCGAAGCGACGATTGTTGCGTCACGATCGGGCCCAGTCGAGATCATGCCGATCTCGACTTCAAGTTGATCAGCGATAAATTTCAGATAATCCACGGCATTTTGCGGCAGGTCTGCGGCGTCTCGAATGCCTTCCGTGGACGCTTGCCATCCGCGCAGCGTGCGGTATTCCGGTCGAATATGCTGAAAATCTTCAGCAGCCGCGGGCATGTCGTGTATCGGCGTTCCCTTATAGCAATAGCCCACGCAGACCTGAATTTCGCGCTGCGTATCGAAAACGTCGAGTTTGGTCACGATCAGTGACGTGATTCCGTTCACCATGATCGCGTAACGCAAAATCGCGAGATCAAGCCATCCGCAGCGGCGCGGCCGACCCGTGACCGCTCCATATTCTTGACCCCGATCGCGCACTTCTTTGGCATCGAGATCGGGCATCTCGGTCGGGAAGGGCCCACTGCCTACGCGAGTCGTGTAAGCTTTTGTAACCCCGGCGATCCCTGAAATGCGGGTAGGCGCCACGCCCAGCCCGGTGCATGCCCCGCCGGCGGTTGCATTCGAAGATGTGACAAAAGGATACGTGCCATAGTCGATGTCCAGCATTGTGCCCTGGGCACCCTCAAAGAGCACCGAACGGCCCTCATCGAGGGAACGATTGACGAACGACGAAGCATCCACGACCAGCGGCCTCAGACGCTCCGCATATCTCAGATACTCCTCGCACAGACCTTCTACTTGCAATGGCGCTCCATATGCTGCCTGGTAGATCGCCTTCTTCTCCTCAACGACTCCTGCGAGCTTCTCCCGAAATCGCGCCGGTTCCAGCAAGTCGCAAACCCGGAGCCCCGAACGCGCCATTTTATCTTCGTAGGCGGGACCGATACCGCGTGAGGTCGTGCCAATCTTTGCTGCCCCGCGTGAGGCCTCGGCCGCCTTTTCCATCTGCCGATGATACGGAAAAATCAAGTGGGCACGCGAGGCGAGATGAAGCCTGCCGCGTACGTCAATCCCCGCGCCGCTGAGGTTGTCGAGCTCCGAAACGAGCGCAGCTGGATCCACCACGACCCCTGCGCCAATAACCGCGTGCTTACCAGAACGCAAAATTCCACAGGGGATCAACTGCAGGACAAAGCGGCTGCCGTTGTAAATGACCGTGTGACCCGCATTGTGGCCTCCGGCGCAGCGCGCGACGCAATCAAAAGAAGCCGCCATATAATCGACGACTTTCCCCTTGCCTTCATCGCCCCACTGGGCTCCGACCACTACGATAGATTTCATTCCTGCTGAGTGCCCTTTCACGTTCCGGCTATTTGCTTCTTTAGGCCGCACTCTGCCGGAGCATTTTCCCATCCCGGATGACTCAGGAAGAATCTCGAGGCGTGCGGCGGACCAAGTATCGTACTCGCCGCGCGAGGCGAAACGCAAGCCGGTTGCCTTGCGCCCTAAATAAAAACGCGCGGCTCCCAGTGTAGCGAAGCCGCGCCGTGACAGCCAAATGTTGGGCTTAATTCAGGTGGCGGTCCACGATTTTGGAGATTTGCTCCTTGGGAACCGCGCCGACGATCTGGTCGGCCACCTGGCCGCCCTTAAAGATCAGAAGCGTAGGAATGCCGCGGATATTGTAGCGGCCTGCAGAATTGACATTCTCATCCACGTTGAGCTTGACGACTTTCAGCTTCCCGGCGTATTCGTTGGCGATTTCAGCCACAGTGGGCGCGAGCATGTGACACGGACGGCACCAATCCGCCCAGAAGTCCACCATTACCGGCTGCGCGTTGCTGGCCTCGATCACTTCGGACTGGAAGCTTGTGTCCGTAACGCTGGAGATGGTTTCTGCCATTTTTTCCCTTTCGCTGCGCGCTTCCCCTGATGGAAGCTAAAACGCTGCTATTTTAGATGATGTCGACGCCGTTCGGATTCGTGATTTTCGGGCTGCGTCATATAGCCGGGCGTACTCGGCGGCCGAGGCATTCCACGAGAAGTCCTTGGCCATGCCGTTTGTTTGCAGTCGGCGCCAGGCCGATTTGTCGGCATAGATGGCGAGAGCTTCACGCAAGGCCGCCAGCAGCGCCGAACCCGTATACTCCACAAACTTGAAGCCAGTGCCGCGGCGGCTTGTAGGATTGAACGGCTCAATCGTGTCGTCCAGGCCGCCCGTTGCCCTCACCACCGGCACCGTACCATAGCGCAAACTGTAAATCTGGTTCAAGCCGCAGGGCTCGTAACGTGAAGGCATGAGGAAGATATCCGCGCCGGCTTCGATCTTGTGCGCCAGAGTGTTGTCGTAAGCAATCTTCACTGCGAGCCGATCCGGGAACTGCTGTGAAAGCTCACGGAACATGCGTTCGTGTTTGGCCTCTCCCGCTCCCAGCGCAACGATTGCCATGTCTTCCTGCATCAGGGCATCAGCCACTTCCGCCAGCAGATCAAAGCCCTTTTGGTCGGCAAAACGTGACACGATTCCCACCAGCGGCCGGCCCTGGCTCTGCTCGGGCAACTGAAACTGTGCCAGCAGATCGCGCTTGCAGACCTCCTTGCCACTGAGGTCGCTCGCCGAATAGCGCGCCGCAATTAGGGTGTCGACCTCGGGATTCCAAATCGAGTAATCAACGCCATTCAGTATACCGACCAGACGGTCGGCGCGAGCGCGCATAACGCCATCCAAGCCGTGCCCGTACTCGGTCGTCTGGATCTCCTCGGCATATTTGCGGCTCACCGTCGTTAAATAATCGCTGAAAACCAATCCGCCTTTTAGATAGTTCACGTGGCCAAAAAACTCCATCGCACTCATCTGAAATAGCGAATCGGGCAGACCTATCCGCGCCAAAACCTCGCGTGCAAATAACCCGTGGTAACCCATATTGTGGATGGTGAAAACCACGGCCATCGCGGAAAGCTGCGGATCGGGAGCATAAACCGTTCGCAACAACACCGGCACGAGCGCGCTCTGCCAGTCATGACAGTGAATCACATCGGGCAACCACAGTTGTTTTGACAATTCGATTGCCGTGCGTGCGAATTCTGCGAAGCGTTCGGCGTTGTCGGGATAATCTCGGCCGCCGACGCCGTAAAGCTGCTCACGATCGAAATACTCGGGATCATCTACGAAGAAATACTGCACTCCCCCCTGCCGGCCTCCGTCTGCAATCGCCGGGAACCGGAGGGTAGTGCCCATTGGAATTGTGAGGCTCTTGATGATGACATTTTTGACCTGCGTATTTCGGTATCGAGGCAACACGACGGCAACATCATGGCCGTGCGCGATAAGCGCCTTCGGAAGCGCTTCCACGACATCGGCTAAGCCGCCCGTCTTGGAAAATGGCAAACCTTCGGAAGCAACAAATAGGATTCGCATCGCTCTCCTACGCCAAAGATCGACGGTACTGAACTGAACAGCGTCACGTCAAGGCACTGTCTCTGGCCGCACAATAGCCGTATTGCTACACTGGCGCGCCGTGGCTCCAAGACGATTGGGTCAACATTTTCTCGGCAGCGCCGCCTGGCGCGACCGCATCGTACGCCTTGTGCTCGGGCACACAGCCTCAACCTTGGCCGAGACTGCAGGGTCGAATCAAGTTCCTCAGGCGCGCGACCTATGGGTGGAGATTGGCGCTGGACACGGCGAAATGACTACGCTGCTGGCGCCGCACGTCGGGCGGCTGATCGCGATAGAACTGGATACAGCCTTGTTGCCGGGCCTGCGGCAGAAGACGGCCCCTCTGTCAAACGTGGAAGTGGTCGCCGGCGACATACTCGCCCTAAACCTCGGCGGCCTCACCCAGCAACAACGGTTCCGCGCTTATGGCAATCTGCCTTACTACATCACATCGCCCATTGTTCATCGTTTGCTCGATCATGCTGATCGACTGGACGCCGCGTTTCTTGTTGTCCAATGGGAAGTCGCGGCTCGCATGACTGCGCGCCCGGGCAGCCGCGAGTACGGTTATTTTTCGGCACTCACTCAGTTTTATTCGCGCCCAGAGATTTTGCTGCGAATACCGGCGGGAGCGTTTCAGCCGCCGCCGAAGGTTTCATCGGCGCTCATCGCCTTGTATTTACCCGGGCAGCGAAACCAGCTCAACACTACGGATGAAGCTGGGTTTCTGAAGTTTTTAAAGGTCTGCTTTGCGCAGAAGCGCAAAACGTTGCGGAAGAATCTTCGTTGTCTCATCTCTCCGGCTGAGGCGGCAGCACTTTTGCAACATTGTCAAATTGACGCCAACGCGCGCGCTGAACAACTTGCCTTACCCGATCTGGCGCGAATGTTTGCAGCCGTGTGCGAGCGTAAGCGAAGCACTCGTGCCTCTTAGGCTCGTTTCCGCGACTGAGCACTACTTACCGCGCTGCCGGTCTCGCTCTCCGAACCATTTCCACGAGGTGTTCGGGGTAGTCGGTGATGATTCCATCCACTCCTGCGGAAATCATTTTTTGCATCTCCTCAGGCGAATTGGCTGTCCAAGTCACGACTTTGAGATCCTGCGCGTGCGCTTCGCTGATGAGTTCCCGAGTCACACGATCTGTTCGCGGCAGGAGTTGCCTTGCTCCTGCGTCCACTGCCGTGGCAATAGCCGCTGGGAAACGATCACTGAACAAAAATCCCGTCATGACGAGTGGTTCGAGCTGCCGGAGGCGCTTCAGCACACTTGGAGAGAATGACAACACTACGGTACGTGCAATTTCGCCTGCCGCACGCAGCGCGCCCACGATGGCGTGCTCGGCGCCGCTGGGGCCGGTGGGCTTGACCTCCAGGTGCAAGCCGATTTCGTGCTCGCGCCCAAAAGCCAAAATTTCTTCAATTGTGGGAATCCGCTCCCCTGCAAATGACGGAGATCCTTGACTCTCGCCATCTCGGAACCACGAACCAGCGTCAAGGCGCCGCAATTGTTCGAGCGTCATGGCGGAAACTGGGCCGTGGCCGTTCGTCGTTCGGTCAAGGGTGTCATCGTGCAGCGCCACCAGCCGCGCGTCGCGCGATAGCTGCAGGTCAGTTTCGATGAATCCGGCGCCAAGCTCAACCGCTTTGCGAAAAGCTGCCATGGTGTTTTCCGGTGCCGATCCGGAAGCACCGCGATGCGCGATCACCCACACTTTAACCTCAACTCC
>Ga0070738_10006840_pt1 | contig 11720 bp, 6 predicted proteins | sample Coa_R2_2_FD_66446 | JGI IMG/M metagenome (GOLD analysis project Ga0070738, IMG submission 66446) | Surface soil microbial communities from Centralia Pennsylvania, which are recovering from an underground coalmine fire - Coalmine... | ecosystem: Environmental > Terrestrial > Soil > Unclassified ... | reverse complement strand
CAGCTCGCCGATCTCTATCTCGGGAAGACCGGCTACGCCTCGCAACAGACGTCCGAACCGGTTTCCGCAACGCGTCCCGATAATCTCTACGAGCCCGCGGACCGCGGCCGAGACTTCGGCGCGCACGGGGAGTTCGACGCGAAGGCCAAGCCGCGAAGCTGGGAGACGGAGTTCGTGATGAAGCGCGAGTGGCTCATCGGCGGCTTGGCGCTCGGCGGTGCTGCGGCCGGCCTCATTCTCGCGCGAAACGGGCGTTCGCACGATGGGTAGCTGGCACGTCTGGGGCGATTACGTCCACACGCTACCCGACCGCATCGGCAGCGCGACGATCGTCGTGCGCGATAGCTCGCGCGCGAGGCGCACCGCCGACGACAGCGGCTTCGATTTCGAGCGGCGCCTTCGCAACGGTTTCGAACCGTGGGCGGCCGAGGCCGCGACCGACCACGATCGCGACGTCGAATTTGAATTCGCCGCGTATCCGGTCGTGCGCGGCTGGAAGCGGATGTCGTAGCTAGCGCATGCGGCGGTAGATCGGCGCGTCGTCGGCCAGGCGCCGAAAGACGCCTTCGTGGGGCGTCATGCGGAGCGTTTCGCTCGAGCCCAGGCAGAGAAAACCGAGCCGTATGAGACTGCTCAAGAAGAGATTGTGCACGCGAAATTGCAACGCGCGATTGAACTGCCGCAGCACTCCGCGGGCGACGATCACGTGGAACTCGTTGAGCGAACCGTCGGTGACCAGGCTGTGCTTGGCAAAGATGAGGTTGCGCTGGAAATCGTCGCCGAAGCGCAGCGAGCGTTCCTCCATCGAACAGAAATGCGAGAGCGGCAGCTCGCCCCCGCAGGCCGCAAAGGCAACGCTGGGATGCTCCTCCGGCCCGAATGCAAACGTTGCGGCGCGCGCCGTCGCGATCGCCATCTCGCTCGCATCGGTCGCGTAGATCATCGTACGCTCGAGCAGCCCCTCGTCGCGCAAAAGCACGGCGAGCGAGTACGCGTCCTCGCCGCAGGCGCAGTTCGGCACCCAAATACGCACGAACGAATAGGTTCGAAGCAGCGGGACGATCCGCGCGCGAAAGACCCGAAAGAAGACCGGGTCGGCGAAGAGCCGTCCGTGACCGCTCGACATCGCGAAGACGAATCGCGCGAGCGCCTCGCGGTCGTGGAGCAGCCGTTCCTGCAGACCCGAGATCGTCGCAACGTTCTCCGCGCGCAGCCGCTCGGCAATGCGCCGTTTGAGCGTCGCCTGTCCGTAGTTGGTGAAGTCGTGACCGCTGTAGCGCAGGATCGCCTCGAGCAGCAACGTCAGCTCGAGATCGGCCAGCGCGTCGACGCGCGACGGCTCCGCGACGTCCGTCGCTACCGGTTCAACCATACCCGGAGCAGCGAGATGAGTTGATCCATATCGACGGGTTTGCTGATATACTCCGATGCCCCCGCGGCGATGCAGCTCTCGCGGTCGCCCCGCATCGCCTTGGCGGTCAGCGCGATGATCGGAAGCTCGGCGAACCGGCGGTCCGCGCGGATGCGCCGAATCGTCTCGTATCCGTCGAGCTCGGGCATCATGATATCGATGAGCGCGATGTCCACGTTGGGCGTCTTGTCGAGCAAGTCGATCCCTTCCTGACCGCTCTCGGCGCTGAAGACCTCGATCGCACACTCCTCGAGCGCGCTGCGAAGCGCGAAGATGTTGCGCGCGTCGTCGTCGATGATGAGCACGCGATTGCCCGCCAGCGACGGCGCCGGGAAGAGCGCGACGTCGACGTTGGAGCGTTTGCTTGCCGGAAGCTTTGCCTCGACTTGATTGAGGAAGAAACGTGCCTCGTCTAGGAGCCGTTCGGGCGACATCGCGTCCTTGACGATGACCGCCTCGCTCAGTTCGCCCAGCTTGAGCTCCTCCTGGCGCGTCAGATCGCGGGCGGTGTAGACGATGATCGGAACCGTCGCTGCCGCGGGGTTGCGGCGCATCTCGGCGATCAGCTCGTCGCCCGGCATATCGGGCAGTCCGAGATCGACGACGATGCAGTCGAAGCGTTGCTGCACGATGGCGCTCATGGCCTCCGCGGCGCTGCGCACCGCCGTTACCGAGACTTCGCCGCTCTCGATAAGGTTAATCATCGAGTTGAGCTGCGTCATGTCGTCTTCGACCAGCAACAAATTCTTCGAACGCGGCCCTCCGTAGCCGAGCAGCGAGTCGAAGGTTTGCGTGAGCGCCTCTTCGGTAACCGGCTTCTTGAGATGCGTGACGGCGCCGAAATCGAGCGCGCGCTGCCACTGTTCCGCCCCGGAGATGACGTGAACCGGAATGTCGGCGGTGGCGGCGTCGTCCTTCAGCTCCTGGAGCAGGCTCCAGCCGTCCGCGTCGGGCAGCGTGATGTCGAGGGTGATCGCGTCGGGCCGGAAGCGCCGCGCCAAGGCGAGCCCTTGCGCCGCCGAAAGTGCGACGATTCCCTTGAAGCCGCGGTCCCGTGCGAGCCCCAGCAAAATGCGGGCGAAGACGAGATCGTCCTCGATAATGAGCAAGAGGCGGTCGGTCGCCTCGATCCGTTCGCGGTCGTCTTCGATCTCGCGATGCGGATGATCTTCGGCGATCGTGCGCGGCACCGGGCGCACGATCCGCTGCTGCACGCCGTCGGCGATGGCCACGGTGCGCTGCACGACCGTCGCGCCGACGTTGCGCTCGAGCGGATGGTAGAACGTGAAGGTCGAGCCTTCGCCCAGCACGCTGCGAACGGCGATCTCGCCGCCGAGCAGCGCCGCGATCTCGCGGCTGATCGCCAGGCCCAAACCGGTCCCGCCGAACTTGCGCGACGTTCCCATATCGGCTTGCTGGAAAGCCTCGAAGATTACGTTGAATTTCTCTTGCGGAATGCCGATCCCGGTATCCGTTACGGCGAAGGCGATCGTCGGCCCGGCGATGCTCGCGATCCCGTGATCGCGAACGAGCTTGATGTCGAGCGTGACGCTGCCTTCGGTCGTGAACTTGAACGCGTTGGAGAGCAGATTTTTGAGGATTTGCTGCAGCCGCGTGGGGTCGGTGAGCAGCGTCTTGGGCAGATCCTCGTCGCACCGAATGATGAAGTCGAGATTCTTGTCTTGAGCCACCTGATCGAAGGTCCGCTCGACTTCGTCTTGGATCTGCACGACCGAGATCTCCTGGAGGTCGATCGAGGTCGTACCGGACTCGATCTTCGAGAGATCCAGGATGTCGTTGATGAGGCGCAGTAGGTCGGCGCCGGACCCGTGAATCGCGCGGGCGAACTCGACCTCCTTGGGCGACATTCTTCCGGCGGAGTTCTCGGCGAGTTGCCGCGACAAAATCAGCAGGCTGTTGAGCGGCGTACGCAGCTCGTGCGACATGTTCGCCAAGAATTGCGACTTGTATTTCGAGGTGAGCGCGAGCTGCTCGGCCTTGCGCTCGAGCTCTTGCCGCGCTTCGTCGATTTCGCGCGTGCGCCGCTCGACTTCGGCATTACGCTCTTGCAGCAGACGCGCTTTTTCTTCGAGCTCGTCGTTGGTGTGCTGCAACTCCATCTGCTGGCTCTGAAGCTCGATCGTCAGCGCCTGCGATTGCTTGAGGAGTTCTTCGGTCCGCATCGAAGCGCCGATCGTGTTCAAAGTGACGCCGATCGATTCGGTGAGCTGCTCGAGGAAGAGCAAGTGCGTCTCGCTGAAGTGGCTGGCCGACGCCAGCTCCATGACCGCTTTGACGTCGCCTTCGAAGAGCACCGGCATCACGATCAGCGAGAGCGGGCGCATGGCTCCAAGGCCCGAACCGATCGCGATATAGTCGCTCGGAACCTCAGTCAGAATCATCCGGCGCTTCTCTAAGAAGCACTGGCCGATCAAGCCTTCGCCGGGACGAACCAGCGAAGCCGCCGCCTTGCGCTTGGAGATCGCGTAGCTGGCGATCAGCCGCAGCACCGGTTCGTCGGCCGACGCTTCGTTGACGTAAAGTGCGCCGGCCTGTGCGTCGACGAGCGGCGCGATCTCCGACATGATCAGACGGCTGACCGTCTTGATGTCGCGCTGGCCCTGGAGCATCGACGTAAAGCGCGCGAGGTTGCTCTTGAGCCAGTCTTGTTCAGTATTCTTGCGGGTCGTGTCGCGCAGGTTTTGGATCATCTCGTTGACGTTTTCGGTGAGCTGTCCCACTTCGCCGCGCGCTTCCACCTCGATCGTTCGCGAGAGGTCGCCCTTGGTAACGGCGGTGGCGACTTCGCCGATCGCTCGAATTTGCGAGGTCAGCTGTGCGGCGAGCTGATTGACGCTGTCCGTGAGATCGCGCCAGAGTCCCGCGGCGCCGGGCACCTCGGCCTGGCCGCCGAGCTTGCCTTCGAATCCGACTTCGCGCGCGACCGTCGTCACTTGATCGGCAAACGTCGCCAGCGTGTCGATCATTCCGTTGATCGTCTCGGCCAGCTGCGCGATTTCGCCGGCGGCTTGGAGCGTGAGCTTGCGCTTGAGATCGCCGTTGGCGACGCCGGTCACGACCGTCGCGATGCCGCGAACCTGCGACGTGAGGTTCGAGGCCATGAAGTTGACCGAGTCGGTGAGATCCTTCCACGTGCCGCTGACGCCCGGCACGCGCGCCTGTCCTCCCAGCTTGCCTTCGGAGCCGACCTCACGCGCCACGCGCGTCACTTCCGACGCGAAAGCGTTGAGCTGGTCTACCATCGTATTGATCGTATCTTTGAGCTCGAGGATTTCGCCCTTAACGTCGACCGTGATCTTCTTCGACAAGTCGCCGTTGGCGACGGCCGTCGTCACCTTTGCGATGTTGCGGACCTGCGAGGTGAGGTTGGAGGCCATCCGGTTGACTGAGTCGGTGAGATCCTTCCACGTTCCAGCGACGCCGCGCACCTGCGCTTGGCCCCCGAGCCGGCCTTCGGATCCGACCTCGCGGGCGACGCGCGTCACCTCCGAAGCGAACGCGTTGAGCTGGTCGACCATCGTGTTGATCGTATCTTTGAGCTCCAAAATTTCGCCGCGGACGTCGACGGTGATCTTCTTCGAAAGGTTGCCGTTGGCGACGGCCGTCGTGACTTCGGCGATGTTGCGGACCTGCGAGGTCAGGTTCGAGGCCATGAAGTTGACCGAGTCGGTGAGGTCTTTCCAGGTACCGCTGACGCCTTTGACGATGGCCTGACCGCCCAGCCGTCCTTCGGAGCCGACCTCGCGCGCGACGCGCGTAACCTCCGAAGCGAAGGCGTTGAGCTGATCCACCATTGTGTTGATCGTGTCTTTGAGCTCGAGGATCTCGCCTTTGACGTCGACGGTGATCTTGCGCGAGAGGTCGCCGTTGGCGACGGCCGTCGTAACGTCGGCGATGTTACGCACCTGCGACGTGAGGTTCGACGCCATGAAGTTGACGGAGTCCGTCAAGTCCTTCCACGTGCCGCTCACGCCAACGACCTGGGCCTGCCCGCCGAGCTTTCCTTCGGAGCCGACTTCGCGCGCGACGCGCGTCACCTCAGAGGCGAAGGCGTTGAGCTGGTCGACCATCGTGTTGATCGTGCCTTTTAACTCGAGAATTTCACCGCGGACGTCGACGGTGATCTTCTTCGACAGGTCGCCCTTGGCGACGGCCGTCGTGACTTCGGCGATGTTGCGCACCTGGTTGGTAAGATTGCCGGCCATCGTGTTCACCGAGTCGGTCAGGTCTTTCCACGTTCCGCCGACGCCTTTGACGACGGCCTGACCGCCGAGCCGGCCTTCCGAACCAACTTCGCGCGCCACGCGCGTCACCTCCGAAGCGAATCCGTTGAGCTGATCGACCATCGTGTTGATCGTGTTCTTGAGCTCAAGAATCTCGCCGCGGACCGCAACGGTGATCTTTTTGGAAAGGTCGCCGTTCGCGACGGCCGTCGTCACGTCGGCGATGTTGCGGACCTGCGAGGTGAGGTTCGACGCCATGAAGTTGACGGAGTCCGTAAGATCCTTCCACGTCCCGCTCACGCCGGCAACCTGCGCTTGCCCGCCAAGCTTCCCTTCGGAGCCGACTTCGCGCGCGACGCGCGTGACCTCCGAAGCGAAGGCGTTGAGCTGATCGACCATCGTGTTGATCGTGTTCTTCAGCTCCAGAATTTCGCCGCGGACGTCGACGGTGATCTTCTTCGACAGGTCGCCCTTGGCGACGGCCGTCGTAACGTCGGCGATGTTGCGGACCTGCGAGGTGAGGTTCGACGCCATGAAGTTGACCGAGTCGGTAAGATCCTTCCACGTACCGCTGACACCTTGGACCTCGGCCTGGCCGCCAAGCCGGCCTTCGGAGCCGACCTCGCGAGCGACGCGCGTCACCTCCGAAGCGAAGGCGTTGAGCTGATCGACCATCGTGTTGATCGTCGCTTTGAGCTCGCGAATCTCGCCGCGAGCGTCGACGGTGATCTTCTTCGAAAGGTCGCCGGTCGCGACGGCGGTGGTCACCTCGGCGATGTTGCGGACTTGCGAGGTGAGATTTCCAGCCATCGTGTTCACCGAGTCGGTCAAATCTTTCCACGTTCCGCCGACACCGGCGACGGTGGCTTGGCCGCCGAGCTTGCCTTCCGAGCCGACCTCGCGGGCGACGCGCGTCACCTCCGATGCGAAAGCGTTGAGCTGATCGACCATCGTGTTGATCGTGTCTTTGAGCTCGAGAATCTCGCCCTTGACGTCGACGGTAATCTTCTTCGAGAGGTCGCCCTTGGCGACGGCCGTCGTGACGTCGGCGATGTTGCGCACTTGATTGGTGAGATTGCCGGCCATCGTGTTGACCGAGTCGGTCAGGTCTTTCCACGTGCCGGCGACTCCCTTGACCACGGCCTGTCCGCCGAGCTTCCCTTCGGAGCCGACTTCGCGCGCGACGCGCGTGACCTCCGAGGCGAAAGCGTTGAGCTGATCGACCATCGTGTTGATGGTGCCCTTGAGTTCGAGGATCTCGCCCCGCGCCTCGACGGTGATCTTCTTCGAGAGGTCGCCGTTGGCGACCGCAGTGGTCACGTCGGCGATATTTCGTACCTGATTCGTCAGGTTGCCGGCCATCGTGTTGACGGAATCGGTCAAATCTTTCCACGTGCCGGCAACGCCTTTCACGATTGCCTGCCCGCCGAGCTTTCCTTCGGAGCCGACCTCGCGGGCGACGCGCGTCACTTCCGAGGCAAAGGCGTTGAGCTGGTCCACCATGGCATTGATGAGCCGGCTCGAGCGAAGGAACTCGCCTTTGAGCGGCCGGCCGCCGATCTCCAAGGCCATGCTCTGCGAGAGGTCGCCGTTGGCGACCGCTCCCAGCACGCGTCCGGCTTCGGCCATCGGTTGGGTGCAGTCGGCGATCAACCGGTTGACCGAATCCACGTAACCCTGCCAGGCGCCGCCCACGGCGCCGAGCGAGGCGCGCTGAGCGATACGCCCTTCGCGTCCGACGACCACGCTGACGCGCTCGAGCTCTTTGGCCAAACCCGAGTTGAGCTCGATGCAGTCGTTGAACGCTTCGGCGATCTCGCCCTCGATACCCGAGAGGTCCATCGGCAGCCGCACGGTGAAATCGCCGCGACGAAAAGCACGCAGCGCTGCGAGAAGGCGGCGCTGGCCGATAACATTATTTGACTCGCGCTTAGGAGCGATGGTCGGCATGGTTCCTCCACTCAGGGTAGCCCTCGGCTTGTTCCCGGATGCGATCGATTTCTAACTTATAGGTTTAAATTTAGCCAAAGCTGGAAACGCACGTGTGGTGCGCTCGCTTGATGCATCGGCGGAGCGCCGCGACCGCGTGCTCGACATTCTGGTCGGCGCCGGCCGCGCGCTTACGCTCTCGCGGGACGTCGAGGCAGCGGTGGCCGAGATCGCCGACGCGGTCGCACGCAACCTCGGGGGTTACTGCGAGATCCAGATTGCCGGCCGCGTGCTCGAACGCAACGAGGATCTCCGGGTAACGATCGGTTCGCCGCCCTCCGGCACGTCGGACGCCATAATTAGCGAGCGCCTGAGCGACGGACGCAGAACGCTCGGCTCGATCGCCTGCCGCCAAACGGACGAATCCGACGAGACGAACCGCAAGGTGTTGCAGATTCTTGCGACCGAGCTCGGTGTCGTACTCGCCGGCCAAGCGCTAATCCGGCGCGAACACCACGTCGCCGATCGCCTCCAGCGCGCGCTGCTTCCCGAGCAGCTGCCCACGATTGACGGCGCGGAGTTTTCCGCAGCGTACCGCCCCGCGAGCGATGAGGCCGAGGTCGGAGGTGACTGGTACGACGCCTTTCCCTTGCATGACGGGCGCGTCGCCATCTCGGTCGGCGACGTCGCGGGACACGGCTTGGAGGCGGCGGTCATCATGGGCGAGGTGCGCCAAGCAATTCGAACCGCGGCCGTCGGCGCCGCCGGCACGACCGGCGTGCTCGACTACGTCAACCGCATCATTTTGCTGCGCAAGACGATCGGCGTCGTTACGGCGATTTTTGCCGTTTACGATCCGGCCGCCGGAACGCTCTCGTATGCCACCGCGGGACATCCGCCGCCGCTGCTGGCGCTTGCAAACGGATTGGTGCGCGCCCTACCCTCGGGAAGCCTGCCGTTGGGTTGTACGGAAACGATCGAAAGTCAAGAGTGGACCTTTACGATTCCAGAGGGCGGCCGGGCGATTTTTTATACCGACGGGCTGATCGAGAACGATCGCGATTTGATCGCCGGCGAGAAACACCTCATCGAAGTCGTGCGGGAGATCGCGGCCTCGCCGAGCCAAACCGATCCGGCGCTCGCCGTGCAGACGCGGATCTTCGAAGACGCCGCCAATCGGGACGATGCCGCAATCCTCGTCCTCTCGCGAACGGCACCGGTTGCATCCTACGTCTTCTCTGCCGTGCCGATCGTTGCGTCCATCGTGCGCGCGGTCGTCGGCGATCAGCTCGCCGGGTTCGGGTTCGATCCAATGCGACGCTTCGGGATTCTCGTCGCGCTCGGTGAAGCGGTGGCCAATGCGATCGAACACGCGTATCGCGACACGGCTCCCGGTTTGATCCGGCTCGAAACCGCGAGCGAAGGCCCCAACTTCGTGCTCAGCGTCGAGGACTTCGGGCGATGGCGCCCGTTTGTGCGCCGCGAGGAACGCGGACGGGGCATCGAAATCATGCACGCATTCATGGATGGCGTCCAAATCCGCTCGACGCGCGAATCCACGCAAATCGTCCTCAAGACACAACTCGCTTAAATAAGCGTCACAAGTTCAGCCGTAGGCGCAGGGTCGTCTCGGTGGTTTGCGACGTCACCGGATCCGTAACGACGATGCGCACCGTCACCGTTTGCTGGCCCATTAGGTTGGCAATCACGACCGGAATGTTGAAGTTGCCCTTCGGACCCGCCGTCGTCGTACCGCTGAACTGACCGGTAAAGGACGGGGAGGGTCCGGCCGTCACCCGCACGCGTCCGTTGGGAACGGTGTTTCCCTGCAGGGTGAAGCGCCGGCCGACCGGGGCGTTGGGCGCGGGCTGGTAGATCGTCAGGTGCATTTCCGGCGGCGCCCCGCGGATGACGGCGAAGGACCACGACGTGTCGAGTTCCGCGCCCGAGGCCGCTCGCGCCGCGACGCGGACGGTGTGCGAGCCGAAGTCCAGCGGCGCCGGAGGCTTGTACGAAAATCCCGTCGCCGATACGCCGCTTTGGAGCGTACGGTTCGCGCCGTCGAGCCAGATCCGCACGCTGCCGGGCGACACGCTTTGCGTGAATTGCGCCGAGATGACGGCGAAACGGTCCCGCGTTTCGCTGTCACGCGGGGGTTGTTCGGCGCGCAGACGCAATGCCGGCGGCCGAACGGGCGGCGGCATCGGGGCCGGCGGCGGCCGCTGGGCCGTCACGATCGAGACCTCGCGGGTGGCGTTGTCGTAGCCGACGTTCGCCCCGAGCGATTGCGCGATGAATCGCAGCGGAACGTACGTCGTCGCGCCAACGATGAACGGCGCGACGTCGAGGTACTGCACGCCGCCATTGACGGTGGCCCGCGTGGATCCGATCTGCAGCGAGACCGTGGTGGGACCTTTCGTCGCGTTGATCGTTCCGGCCGAGTAGACCACCGCGGCGCCCAAGCGCTCGAAGATGCCCCGCAGCGGTACGAAGACGCGCCCGGCCCGTTCGATCGGACCCGGATTCAACGCGAGCGGGCGGCCATTGACCGTGACGCTGACTTGTTGGGCGGACAGCGGTGCGGCGAGCCCCGCGAGCGCGATGGCGACCGTCAGCGAGGCGAGTGAACGACGAGCGATTGCAAACACGAGAGGCCCTCCCAACGTCAAGAGTTGGCAGCCGGTCGTGCGGCCCCTCCCCCTTCTGGGTAAGAAGCGCTCGTGCCCGATTTCAAGATCAATCCGACGAACTACGATGCGATTCCGACGTACGCCGACGCTCGCGAGCGCCTCGTGCACGCGGTTATCGAAACGCCGGCATCGATACGGCATAAATATGCGTTCGAACCGAAATACGGAATCATGGTGCTGCGGCAGACCCTCGCCGAGGGCCTGGCCTGGCCCTACGACTACGGTTTCGTCCCGCAGACGCTCGCCGACGACGGCGATCCCACCGACGTGCTCGTCCTCAACGATGCACCGACTTTCCCCGGCTGCTTGATCGCCGTGCGCATCCTCGGCGCGGTTCTATTGAAAAAGAACGGCGTGGTGAACAATCGCCTCGTCGCCTGCCCGAAGCGAACTGACGGCGTTAGCCTGTCGACGGACCGCTACGACCGGCTGGCGGACGTTCCCAAAGAAACGCTCGACGGCATCGAACGATTTCTCGTCGAGTATTCGGAATTGGAAGGCAACCGGATCGAATTTTGCGGAACGGCATCGCGCAAGAAGGCCTTTGCAATGATCGAAAAAGACCGCAAGCGCCGAAAGAAAGCGCGCTAATCCGCTACCGCGGCCTCGCGTTGCGCGGCCGCCTCGGCGTCCGCGCGAAGCTGTGCGAGCAAGACGATACGCACCATCTGGATTCCCGGCGAAAGGAACGCCCAGTACCGGCGAAACCGCGCACGACTGACCGCGTCGGTGGCATACGCCCGCGTTTGGGTGCCGGCGATCGAACGCATCTCTCCGTCGGGATCGACCCGCAGCGTAAACGCGATCTTGACGTAGCCCGGCTCCTGGAAGCGGCGGAACTCCGCCGAGCTCAGGCCGAGAAAACGCGGTTCGGGTTCCCACGGACGCGTCACCGCGCCGAAGACCAGCTCGCGCCCGGGCTCTTCGGCGATCACGCGCCAGCCGATTGCGATAAGCTGCTCGAGCAATCCGGCCGGGAGCGGTTCGGATTGACCTCGCCCGCCCAGGATCGTCCGTCGCGCTCGAAACAGAACCGCCACGATCGGCGACCGATCCACGTCGGCGCGAAAGATCGCATCGAACGTGCGCGATGCGGGCGCGTCGACGGCCGTCTCGTGCCGTAGGCGAACGTCGTACTCAGGCATGACGTCGTCGAGCAGGCAATCGCGGCGGGCGCCGCTGCCGAAGCGCGCCCAAGCCACAGCCGCGAGCGCGAGATATGCCGCGGCACCGGCGACCGCACATGCCGCCACGGCGCCGGAGGCTCGCCGCAATCCGCGGTGTCGCGGACGGCGGGCATCGCAGCGCCCCAGGCGCTCGATTCGGGCCAACCAGCGATTGCACGCGCTCGGCGAGAGATCTCCCACGCGTCCGACGAGCGTTTCGGAAACGGGAGCGACGCCGCAAAACGCGAGATTTCGAGCAACGGCGCGCAGGGCGTGCGCG
>Ga0070738_10006839_pt1 | contig 11721 bp, 7 predicted proteins | sample Coa_R2_2_FD_66446 | JGI IMG/M metagenome (GOLD analysis project Ga0070738, IMG submission 66446) | Surface soil microbial communities from Centralia Pennsylvania, which are recovering from an underground coalmine fire - Coalmine... | ecosystem: Environmental > Terrestrial > Soil > Unclassified ... | reverse complement strand
CCTTTCCGGCGAGAAGGCTTACGAGGAAATCATCATCCATGGCGACGGATGGTACATCAAGAACAACATCGTCCTCTATAAGGGCCACAAGATCGTCGCCATCGATCGCGCAGCGAAAACCGTCACGTCCGATCGCGGCGTGACCGAGAGCTACGACAAGCTGGTGATCGCCACCGGCTCCTCGCCGATCGTCATTCCTGTTCCCGGCCGCGACCTTGCCGGCGTGCTGACTTATCGCGATCTCGACGACGTTCACGCCATGCTGCTGGCGGCGCAATCGCGCGCCAAGGCGGTGGTGATCGGCGGCGGACTGCTCGGCCTCGAAGCGGCGGCTGGCCTGAAGAGCCAGGGCATGGACGTCAGCATCGTCCACCTTATGCCGACTCTCATGGAGCGCCAGCTCGACCCGGCCGCTAGCTATCTGCTGCGACGGGCGATCGAGGAGCGCGGCGTCAGGGTCTTCACCAGCGCCAACACGAAGAGGATCCTTGGCGAAAAGAAGGTCGAGGGCGTCGAGCTCGAAAGCGGCGAGATTATTCCGGCGACGCTGGTCGTGATGGCGGTCGGCATCCGGCCGAACGCGCAGTTGGCCAAGGACGCCGGCCTTTCGATCAATCGCGGCGTCGTCGTCGACCAAGGCATGCGAAGCTCCGATCCAGACGTCTTCGCGCTGGGCGAATGCGCCGAGGTTGAGGGGCGCGTCTATGGCCTGGTCGCGCCGCTCTACGAGATGGCCCGAGTCGCGGCGGCGCAACTCGCTGGAGAGACGGACGCCGCTTTCGTCCACAACGACACGCCGACCAAGCTCAAAGTCACGGGCATCGACGTGTTCTCAGTCGGCGATTTCGCCGAGGGCGACGATCGCCAGGAGATCGTGCTGCGCGACGCGTCAGCCGGCGTCTATAAGCGCGTCGTTCTGAAGGACAATCGCATCGTGGGCGCCGTCCTTTACGGGGAGATCGCCGACGGCGCCTGGTTCAACGATCTCAAGAAAAAGCAGACCGACATATCGCCGATGCGCGATACGCTGATTTTCGGTCAGAATTATCAGGGGAGCGCCCCCCTCGACCCTATGGCGGCCGTTGCAGCCTTGCCGGATGACGCGGAGATTTGCGGCTGCAACGGCGTATGCAAGGGAAAGATCACCGGCGCCATCGCTTCGAAAGGCCTGACGTCGCTCGACGACGTTCGCGCGCATACCAAGGCCTCGGCCTCGTGCGGCTCCTGCACCGGCCTCGTCGAGCAATTGATGAAACTCACGCTGGGCGAGGCTTACAATCCGGCCTCGGTCCAGCCGATGTGCGCCTGCACGGCGCTCGGCCATGACGACGTGCGACGGCTGATCAAGGCTAAAGCGCTGAAGTCCATTCCCGCCGTCATGCACGAGCTCGAATGGAAAACCTCATGCGGCTGCGCCAAATGTCGGCCGGCGCTGAATTATTATTTGGTCTGCGCCTGGCCAGGCGAGTATGTCGACGATTCGCAGTCGCGCTTCATCAATGAGCGCGTGCACGCCAACATCCAAAAAGACGGCACCTACTCGGTCGTGCCGCGCATGTGGGGCGGCGTGACCAGCGCCAAGGAATTGCGCGCCATCGCAGACGTCGTCGACAAGTTCCAAATCCCGACGGTCAAAGTGACCGGCGGCCAGCGCATCGACATGCTCGGCGTCAAGAAAGAGGATTTGCCGGCGGTCTGGGCCGAGCTCGGCAAGGCGGGCTTCGTCTCCGGCCACGCCTACGCCAAGGGCCTGCGCACGGTGAAGACTTGCGTCGGCTCCGAATGGTGCCGGTTTGGCACGCAGGATTCGACGCGGCTCGGCGTCCGTATCGAAAAATTCATGTGGGGCTCGTGGACGCCGGCCAAGGTGAAGATGGCGGTCTCCGGCTGTCCGCGCAATTGCGCCGAGGCGACTTGCAAGGATGTCGGCGTGGTCTGCGTCGATTCCGGCTACGAAATCCATTTCGCCGGCGCCGCCGGCCTCGACGTCAAGCAGACCGAAGTCTTGTGCCTGGCCAAGACCGAGGACGAGGCCGTCGAGCATATCGCTGCGCTGGTCCAGATGTACCGCGAGCAGGGGCGCTATCTCGAGCGCATCTACAAATGGGCCAAGCGAATCGGCCTCGCCGAGATCCGCCGGCAGATCGTCGACAATGCGGACATGCGCAAGGCCTATTTCGAGCGCTTCGTCTTCAGCCAAAAATTCGCCCAGGCCGACCCGTGGTCGGAGCGCGCTTCGGGCAAGGACAAACACGAATTCCGGCCGATGGCGACGATCGGCTTCTTGCAGGCGGCGGAGTGATCGATGCGCTGGATTGCGATTGGCTCGATCGCCGACATCCCGTCGCGGGGCGCGCGTTGCGTTCACACCCCCGCCGGCAGAGTTGCGGTATTTCGCACCGCCAGCGACGAGGTTTTCGCGCTCGAGGATCGCTGCCCACATCGCGGCGGTCCCTTAAGCCAAGGCATCGTGCACGGCGCCGCCGTCACCTGCCCGCTGCACAATTGGGTCATTAGCTTGGAGACCGGCCGCGCCCAGGGCGCGGACGAGGGGCAAGCGCGCGTCATTCCGGTCAAACGGGAAGGCGACAAGCTCTTCCTCGCTTCCGACGCCTTGATCAACCGGGCGGCGTGATCCGTGGCCAATGGGAGCGCCGTTGCGACGACTTGTCCTTATTGCGGCGTCGGCTGCGGCGTGCTGGCGGAGAGAAGCGCCGGCGGCGCCTTGAGCCTGCGCGGCGATCCTGACCATCCCGCCAATTCCGGTCGCCTCTGCTCGAAAGGCGCGGCGCTGCTCGAGACGATCGGCCTCGAGGAACGGCTGCTCTACCCGGAGATCGGCGGCCGGCGGGCGGGTTGGGACCAAGCGCTCGACCTCGTCGCCTCGACCTTTTCGCGGACCATCGCCGAACACGGGCCGGATTCGGTCGCCTTCTATGTTTCCGGTCAACTCCTGACCGAAGACTATTACGTCGCCAACAAGCTGATGAAAGGCTTTATCGGCTCGGCCAATATCGACACCAATTCGCGCCTGTGCATGTCCTCCGCGGTCGCCGGACATCGTCGCGCCTTTGGCGCGGACACGGTGCCTGGGACGTACGAAGATCTGGAACTGGCCGATCTCGTCGTCCTTGTCGGCTCCAATCTCGCCTGGTGTCATCCGGTCCTTTACCAGCGCCTCGCCGCGGCCAAAGCCAAGCGCCCCGAGATGCAAATCGTGCTGATCGATCCGCGCCGCACGATGACCGCCGATATCGCCGATCTCCATCTCGCGATCCGCGCGGACGGCGACGTTGCTTTGTTTTCCGGGCTTCTCACCTTTCTCGCCGATCACGGCGCGGTCGCGCGCGATTACGTCGTATCCTCGACAAGTGGCTTTGCGCAGGCGCTGGCGGCGGCGCGCGCGCTGAGCTTGGACGAGACCGCCGCCTTGATCGGCCTGTCGCCGAGTCGGCTCCTCGCGTTCTATCAGCTCTTCGCGCGGACGGAGAAGACGGTCACGGTCTTCAGCCAGGGCGTCAATCAATCCTCGGCGGGCACGGACAAGGTCAACGCCATCATCAACTGCCATTTGGCGACCGGCCGCGTCGGCCGGCCCGGCATGGGGCCGTTCTCGGTTACGGGTCAGCCTAATGCGATGGGCGGACGCGAAGTCGGCGGTCTCGCCAATATGCTGGCCGCGCATCTGGAGATCGAGAATCCCGTCGATCGCGATCGCGTTCGGCGGTTCTGGCGCGGGCCAGCCATCGCCAGCCGGCCGGGGCTCAAGGCGATCGACTTGTTCCAGGCGCTCGCCGATGGCCGCGTCAAGGCGATCTGGATCATGGCGACGAACCCGGTCGTCTCGATGCCGGACGTCGCCGCGGTCGAGGAAGCGCTCGAAACCTGCCCTTTCGTCGTGGTCTCCGACGTCTCATCCAAAACCGACACGTTACGCTTCGCCGATGTCGCCTTGCCGGCCGCCGCCTGGGGCGAGAAGGACGGGACGGTCACGAATTCCGAGCGGCGGATTTCGCGCCAACGCGCCTTTCTGCCCTTGCCCGGCGAAGCAAGGCCGGACTGGTGGATCGTCTGCGACGTCGCCCGCCGGATGGGTTTCGCCGAGGCCTTCTCCTATGTTTCGGCTGCTGCGATCTTCGCCGAGCACGCCGCGCTCTCGGCTTTCGAAAATCGCGGCGCTCGCGATTTCGATATTGGCGGGCTCGCCGGGCTTGACGAGACGCAGTACGAGGCCATGGCGCCGACGCAATGGCCGGTTCCGGCCGAAGGCGCCGTGGGAGGCCGCCTGTTCAGCGACGGGCGGTATTTCACGCCGGACCGCAAGGCGCGCTTCGTCGCCCTGCGGCCAACGGCCGAGGCGCGCGCGAGCAGGGATTTTCCGCTCATTCTCAACACCGGACGCGCGCGCGATCATTGGCACACGATGACGCGCACGGGAAAGAGCGCTCGCCTGTCGCAGCATCTCGCCGAACCCTATGTCGAGATTCACCCGGCGGATGCGCGCCGCATCGGCATTGCCGACGCCGATATCGTGCGCGTCTCGACCAGCAATGGCGCAATTCTGGTTCGCGCCTTGCTTTCGAATCGACAATCGCGCGGCGCCATCTTCGTCCCGATCCATTGGACCGATCAATTCGCCGCGGCGGCCCGCGTCGATCGGCTCGTCCCCGCTTGCGTCGATCCGCATTCGGGACAGCCGGCGTCGAAACACGCGGCGGCCCGCATCGAACGCTTCGCCGCCGCTCAATACGGTTTCGCCGTCCTCCGCGAACGGCCCTCCGCGCTCGACGCCGACTATTGGGCGTTGGCCCGATGCGTCGGCGGCTGGCGGGTTGAACTCGCCTTTGCGCGCGATGATCGCGACTGGCCGGCATTCGCCGCGCGTCATCTGCAGAAGAGGCCCGACGCCCAGATGCTCGCCTATCATGATGTGGGCGCCGGCCAGCAGCGCTTCGCATGCTTCGCCGGCGACCGTTTGGTCGGCGCTTTGTTCCTTGCGGCCGAGCCGGTGGCGGTCTCTCGCGATTGGGCGGTCGATCAACTCGGCGCAGAATTTTCGAGCCGCGGCGCGCGGCTCGCCATTGTCGCTGGCCGGCCGGCGCGCGGCCTCGCCGATCGCGGCAGATCGATCTGCTCGTGTTTCGCAGTCGGAGCGAATCAAATTGCCGCGGCGATCGCCGCCGGTTGCGCCAGCGTCGAAGAGATCGGCGCGAAGACGCAGGCGGGAACGAATTGCGGCTCCTGCCGCGCTGAAATCAAAGCGCTGATCGAGCGGAGCGCGCTGCAAGCGGCGGAATAGACCTCCTTCGCGGCAAGGGAGCGGCTGCGCCATGCGACTCCCGCTTTTCGCCCTCAAATCTTGACACGCATCTCCTCGACCGGCCCGCGCCGCTCGAGAGGCGCGCCCGCCTCGCGCCGTTGCGATCAATCATATTTGACTATTTATTCCGCCCTCGAGCGATACTTTGAGACAGGTCAACGGTTCCCCATTGCATGGATGTATTGGTCTGGCGGCAATGGAGCGCGTCGAACGCCTGACAGGCTTGCGACGAACGCGGCCGCGATCGGAATGGAGGACCATATGCCTGAAGGCGCGAGGACCGGCCCCACAGCGCGGCCGCTTTCCGCTCAAGAATTGGACCTGATCAACGCCTGGTGGCGCGCCGCGAACTATCTTTCGGTCGGGCAAATCTATCTGCTCGACAATCCGCTTCTGAAGGCGCCGCTCGAACTGAAGCACATCAAGCCGCGCCTGCTCGGCCACTGGGGCACGACGCCGGGACTGAATTTCATTTATGCGCATCTCAATCGCGTCATCAAGGCGCGCGGCCTCGACATGATCTACATAGCCGGGCCTGGCCATGGCGGGCCGGGCGTGGTCGCCAATGCCTGGCTGGAAGGAACCTACAGCGAAATCTATCCGCATGTGCCGCAGAACGCCGTCGGCATGCAGAGGCTGTTCAAGCAGTTCAGTTTTCCAGGCGGCATACCGAGCCACGCCGCGCCCGAGACGCCCGGCTCGATTCACGAAGGCGGCGAGCTCGGCTACGCCTTGTCGCACGCCTATGGCGCGGCGTTCGACAATCCCGACTTGATCGTCGCCTGCGTCGTCGGCGATGGCGAAGCCGAAACCGGCCCGATGGCCGCCTCCTGGCACTCCAACAAATTTCTCAACCCCGCGACGGACGGCGCGGTTTTGCCGATTTTGCATCTGAACGGCTACAAGATCGCCAATCCGACCATTCTCGCCCGCATACCATCGGAAGAGCTGCGCAGCCTGTTCGTCGGCTACGGTTATCATCCCTATTTCGTCGAAGGCGATGATCCGGCGGCCATGCATCAGCTCATGGCGGCGGCGCTCGATCAGGTCATGGCCGAGATTCGCGCCATCCAGGACGAAGCGCGGCGAGGAGGGACAAACAAGCGGCCGACTTGGCCGATGATCATCTTGAAGACGCCGAAGGGTTGGACCGGCCCCAAAGAGGTCGACGGGCTCAAGACGGAGGGGTTCTGGCGTTCGCATCAAGTGCCGTTCGCGGAAATGGCGACCAAGCCCGGCCATGTGAAGCTCCTCGAGCAATGGATGAAGAGCTATCGGCCGGAGGAGCTCTTCGACGCGAACGGCGCCCTGAAAGCCGAGATTGCGGCGCTCGCGCCGAGCGGCGACAAGCGGATGAGCGCCAATCCGCACGCCAATGGCGGCGTATTGATGCGCGAGCTCGATCTTCCCGAGATTTCGGCCTACGCGGTCAAGGTTGCCGCGCCGGGCGACACGATCGCCGAGGCGACCTCGGTCATGGCGCAATATCTGCGCGACGTAATCCGCGCCAGCGAAGCGAATCGCAATTTCCGACTGTTCGGCCCCGACGAGACCGCCTCCAACCGGCTATCCCATGTCTTCGAAGCGACCGAGCGGACATGGAGCGCGGAGACGCTGCCCGAAGACGTTCATCTCGCGCCAGGCGGCCGCGTGATGGAGATACTCTCGGAACATACCTGCCAGGGCTGGCTCGAAGGCTATCTGCTCACCGGCCGCCACGGCCTTTTCAATTGCTACGAAGCTTTCATCCATATCATCGACTCGATGTTCAATCAGCACGCGAAATGGCTGAAAGTCTGCAATGAAATCCCATGGCGACGGCGAATTCCGTCACTCAACTATCTGCTCACCTCTCACGTTTGGCGACAGGACCACAACGGTTTCAGCCATCAGGATCCCGGCTTCATCGACTATGTCTGCAACAAGAAGGCCGACATCGTGCGGGTCTATCTGCCGCCGGACGCCAATTCGCTGCTCTTCGTCACGGATCACTGTCTGCGGAGCTGGAACCGCATCAATGTCGTCGTGGCGGGCAAGCAGCCCCAGCCGCAATGGCTGAGCATGGACGAGGCGATCAAACATTGCACGGCGGGAATCGGCGTCTGGGAATGGGCGAGCAACGATCGCGGCGGCGAGCCGGACGTGGTCATGGCCTGCACCGGCGACGTTCCGACTTTGGAGACGCTTGCCGCGGTCAGCTTGTTGCGCCAGCACCTGCCCGATCTCAAGGTCCGCGTCGTCAACGTCGTCGATCTGATGACATTGCAGCCGCATGAGGAGCATCCGCATGGCTTGACCGACCACGATTTCGACGCGCTGTTCACGACCGACAAGCCGGTGATCTTCGCCCATCATGGCTATCCCTGGCTCATCCATAGGCTGACATATCGCCGCAAGAACCACGACAACATTCACGTCCGCGGCTACAAGGAGGAGGGTACGACGACGACGCCGTTCGACATGGTCGTCCTCAACGCGCTTGATCGGTTCCACCTCGTTTCGGACGTCATCGATCGGTTGCCGCAGCTCGGCTATCACGCCGCTTACGCCAAGCAGGCGATGCGCGACAAATTGATCGAACACAAGGCTTATATTCGGCGACGCGGCGAAGACATGCCGGAGGTCAAGGAATGGCGCTGGTCGCCGGTTGATCCGGCGCAGCGTGAACAATGATCGTCCGAATTGCGCGCCGGCCAGATCGCACAGCCGTCATTGCGAGGAGCAAACCGCCGAACCGATCCAGAATTCGTCGTCTCCTGGATTGCATCGCTCCCCCCGGCATGCCGGATGTCCATCCGGTCTAAAAGCGATTTGTCTAACCAAGCAGACCGAGGGCCTCGTCGGCGATCGTCTGCTCTTCGTCGGTTGCGATCACAAAAATCGCCGCCGCGCTGGCGGGAGCGTCGATGCGCTGCGCATTTCTGTCGTTGGCCTCGGCGTCGACTTGAGCGCCGAGCCAAGCGAGCCTGGCGCAGATCGAGGCGCGAATCGCCGGCTGGTGCTCGCCGATTCCGGCCGTGAACACCAGCGCCTCCAGGCCGCCAATCGTCGCAGCGAGCGCGGCGACCTCGCTGCCGACTCTGAAAGCGAACAGATCGAGCGCTTCACGGGCCTCAAGCGCGTCGCTCGCCAGCAGCGCGCGGCTATCGGCGCTGAAGCCGGAGACGCCGAGCAGGCCCGATTGGCGGTAGAGCATCTCCTCGAGCGCGTCGACGGACATGCGCTGCTCTTTGAGCAGATGAAGCAGCACGCCGGGATCAACCGCGCCGCACCGCGTCGCCATCGGCACGCCATCCAGCGTCGAAAAGCCCATCGTCGTGTCTTGACTGACGCCGCCTCTCAGCGCGCAAAGGCTGGCGCCGCTGCCGAGATGCGCGACCACCACGCGGCCATTGGCGATGTCCGGCGCGATGCGCGCCAATTGCCCGGCGATATATTTGTAGGAAAGGCCGTGAAAGCCGTAACGCTTGACGCCTTCGTCGAAGAGCCGCCGCGGCAGGGCGAAGCGCCGCACGAGGTCACTCTGGCTGCGGTGAAAGGCGGTGTCGAACGAGGCGATCTGGACCGTTTCCGGCCGCAAACGTTTAATCGCCTGAATCAAGTGGATGCTTTGCGGCTGATGCAGAGGCGCAAGAGGCGTGAGCGCGACGATCGCGCCGAGCGTCTCCTCGTCGATGACGGCCGGCCCGGCGAAGCGGTCGCCGCCATGGACGACCCGATGGCCGATCGCGGCGAGCGCCTTGAACGAGAAATGGTCCGCGAGCCAACCCAGCGTCTCGTCGATGACGCCATGAGCATCGTCGTCGAGCGCGGATTTGAGCGGAATTTCCGCTTTTTGCGGTCCTTCGACGATGCGAAGCGAGAGCGGCCGGCGCTGCAGGTCGATCACGCCGCGACCGATCCTTTGCGCGTCCGGCCGGCGCGCTTCGTAGATCGCGAATTTTATGCTCGACGACCCCGGATTGAGAGCGAGCAACAAATTCTCGCGCGTCACGGCGATCGCTCCTCTTACGATACTCGCGGCCTACGCCCGACGATGATGAGCACTATGTTACGTCGCAGCCCTATGATGAAGTCGAAGCTCCGTTCGGGGCGATCAGAGAGAGCTTGGGAAAATAGGTCCGATAACGCCTCGTATCCCTCGTCATCAGCGAATATCCTGCGACAGCCGCGTGAGCGCCGATGAAAAAGTCCGGAAGCGGCAACCTCCTTATTCCGCCTCGCCGTCGATAGGTGAGGAACGCCTTGCCTGCAAGAAAGGCGGCTTCGTACGGAATAGGCTCACGATCGAACATAGCTTTCGGCAGGGCGGCATCGAGATCCTCGATGCGCGAATATCGGATCGAGACCTCCGCATAAATGACCGGATTGATGACGAGGCGATAGCGATCGGCGGCGCGTTCGATGGCTTGCGCAGACCAAGCAAGCCAACGCACATCTTCCGTCATCACGTCGAGAAGGACGTTGGCGTCAACCAATACACCAGTCATTCAGTCATCGCGGGTCAGCGCCATTATAGCATCAGTGCTCATCGCGACATCGCCGCCACCGCGGAGATGGGCGACGAGTCGAGCCCCGCGACCGCCCTTCTTGCCAGCTCGGGCGCGAACGATGCGCACGACCTTACCGTCGAACTCGAATTCCACCTCGGTATGGGGCAACAGGCCCGCCCGCTCGCGGATGTCAGCCGGGATGGTCACCTGCCCCTTGGACGTAATGCGCATTGACCGCTTCCTTACTCTTACATGTAAGAGTAAGGAATTCGCGCCGTTTTGCAAGCGCCCTGCCAGCGGACCACGGAAGGCTACGGCTGGTCGCCTCGAACGCGGCGAGCGCGGACGCATCGCGCCGAAGGTCACGCACGATCGGGTGGAATTGGACCTGCCCCTGACGCCGTCGCGCACGGCAAGCTAGGGTCCGCAGACCTCTTGGAAGCGGCGGAGAGGGAGTCCGCCAACAAAAGGCGGGCAAGCCGGGCCGACGATTGCCGTGAAGGTCGCCGCCGCACGATGTTCGGGTGCGCCTGTTGGCGCCAGACCCAAGAGAGGGCATTCGACGCTCACGATCGGGCGTTCGCCTTCGCCAGCGCGTCACGCTGCGGCTCGCAGACACGGGAAGCGCCTCACGCGCCGGCCGTTCTCCGACTATCCTAAGCGCCCAGCGTCAATGCCGGCGCATGGTCAGCACGCCGGCGCTGAATAGCGCCGCAACGAGCAAGACGCCTTGCACGATATATTGCCAATAGGTCGGCACGCCCATGATCGAGAGACCGTTATTGATGACGCCGATCAGCAGCACGCCGATCAGCGTGCCGAGAATATGGAATTTGCCGGGCCGCAGCGACGAGGCGCCGATGAAGACCGCGGCGAAGGCGTTGAGGAGATAGCCGTCGCCGACCCCTTGCGGGCGTCCCGCGCCGAGCACCGCCGCCGCCATCAACCCGCCGAGCCCGGCGCAGGCGGCGCAAATCGCCAGCGCGAAGGGCGCGTAGCGTTTCACCGCGATGCCGGAAAGGCGCGAGGCTTCGGCGCTGCCGCCGATCGCATAGAGATGCCGGCCGACTTGCGTGTGTTCGAGCAAAAGCCAGAGCGCCAAGCCGACGGCGAGCATGATCAGGATCGGATTGGAGACGCCCAGGATCGCGCCTTGGCCGATCGCCATGAAGGCGTCCGGAATGCCGGTGATGATCGTCTTGGAATCCGAAATGCCGAGCATTGCGCCGGTGATGATCGAGCCGGTCGCCAGCGTCGCGATGAAGGCGGAAATGCCGAGATAGCTGACGATCAGCCCGTTGACGACGCCGATCGCCGCGGCGATGGCGAGGGAAATGAACACCGCCTCTGGCACGCCGATCGCATCGGGATGTTGCACGAGAAGGAACGTCGCGACATAGCCGCCGAGCGTCGCCATGGCGGCGATCGAGAGGTCGAACAGGCCCATGACGAGGCAGACGGTCAGGCCGAAGGCCATCGTGCCGAGGATCGAAATCTGGTTCATGATGTTGAGCAGATTATCGACCGTCGGAAAAACGTCCGGGCGCGCAATCGAGAACACAACGAGCAGCGCGACGAGCGAGACCAAAGTGCCGTAGCGTGCGAACCACAGCGCGAAATCGGTTCTCGGGGAGGCGGTGGTTGCCGCCTTCGAGCTAATTCTCATCTCCTGCTCCCGCCGCAAGGTTCAGAATATTCGCTTCGGTCGCGTCCTTGCCGACGAGTTCGCCGACAATGCGCCCGTCGCGGAACACAAGCACGCGCCGGCAGACACGCGGAAATTCCTCCACCTCCGCCGAGGTGAAGATCACCGCCCCGCCTTCCGCGGCGATGCGGCGGATCAAAGCGTAGATCTCGGCCTTGGCGCCGATATCGACCGCCGCGGTCGGCGAATTCAGCATGAAAATC
>Ga0070738_10006838_pt1 | contig 11722 bp, 9 predicted proteins | sample Coa_R2_2_FD_66446 | JGI IMG/M metagenome (GOLD analysis project Ga0070738, IMG submission 66446) | Surface soil microbial communities from Centralia Pennsylvania, which are recovering from an underground coalmine fire - Coalmine... | ecosystem: Environmental > Terrestrial > Soil > Unclassified ... | reverse complement strand
TTGTTGGTGAAAAATGCCAGTCGGATTGTTCCTGAAAACTTAGAGATGGCTGTAGAGGCATTATGTTATGCAGCTGCTAAAAATGATACCAATACTATTATGCTTATCCTAGAACATTTAGTGCCAGGATACAAGCCCAAATATTTACACAATAGTTTACCAGAAAAGGCTTTAAAAAATAGCACCGTCGTAGAAAAAACAAATATAACTTCTCTCCCATATTCCGACTATCACAAGGAGCAATTAATAAAATGAGTTATTAAACTATCAAGTGTTAATTTGAAACTCATAATTGTTATGAATACAATTAAAAATAAAGAAGGAGAATTATTTTGAAAGCAGTTGATCTTATTAAGAAAGTCACAAAAAAAATAATTAGAAGGCATTCTAAGTGGGCAATTGCAATTTATATAGGTGAATCTCCTTTTAAATTGAGTTCTCCTAAAAATATAAATAATCCTATTTTAACTGCTGAAGATGTAAGTGATATACCTGCAGACTTTGTTGCTGATCCATTCATGCTTTATGATAACGAGAACTGGTATATGTTTTTTGAGGTTCTAAATCTTCTCAAGAATGTAGGAGAAATAGGGTTAGCAATCAGTAATGATGGACTGCATTGGACCTATAAACAAATTGTGCTTCATGAACCTTTCCATTTATCTTATCCATATGTATTTAAGTGGCAAGACGATTACTATATGATTCCAGAAAGTTCTCAAGTAAATTCTGTTCGTTTATATAAAGCCACCAGTTTTCCTACACAATGGTCTTGTATAGCAACTTTACTAGATAAACATGACTTTGCAGATTCTTCTATTTTTCAATACAATAATTTGTGGTGGCTCTTTACAGTAACATCAGAGGATAGAAATATTCTACGTCTCTACTATTCTAATCAGTTAATGGGTTCTTGGATCGAGCATCCTAAAAGTCCTGTTATAGAGGGAAATAAAAACATAGCAAGACCAGCTGGTAGAGTTGTAGTATTTAATGACAAAATTATTAGATATACCCAGGATTGTGAGCGTATTTATGGTAATCAAGTTCGAGCATTTGAAATAACTGAACTGACAACAACAAGTTATCAAGAGAAAGAATTTCGAGAAAATCCAATTATCAAGGCAAGTGGATCTGGTTGGAATAAAACGGGGATGCACCATATTGACCCTCACCAAATTGATAAAAATAAATGGCTAGCCTGTGTAGATGGAAAAAGTTCTCGATTAGCTTTGGCAACGAAATTTAATAATAGTACTTTGATTAAAAGTGCTGATTGAGCATTACAACCTCTAAAGTTTAATTCGGAGCGTAAGAGCGTAAATCCGAGTTTAATGAGTTTTACCCGCTAGAGATACTTCCAGGTTGAGGAAAGCCTTTTCCCAACATTTATCCTTTCTTAGGGAGGCAGTATGAAAATTTGGCGTTTACAAAGCTTACTTAATTATTGGAAAAAGTTGACAAGCGGCTCTATCAATCGCCAAATTTTAGGTGCAGCTCTGACAGTTGGTTTATTCACGGCGTCGGTCAAATTGGCGTCCACAGGTAAAGAATTGGTGGTTGCCCATAAATTTGGTACTGGAAATGACCTAGATGCATTTTTAATTGCCTTAGTACTTCCTTTTTTTATTGTCAATGTAGTTGCTGGTTCTTTTAATGCAGCCCTGATACCTAGCTATATTCAAGTGCGAGAGCAAGAAGGTAAAAATGCAGCTCAAAGACTGTTTTCCGGAGCAGCAATAGGAAGTTTGGGACTGCTAATAATTACAACAATACTGATGGTAGTCAGTGCACCCCTATATCTACCAAAAATGGCTGCTGGGTTCAGTCCTGAAAAGTTAAACCTGACTTTTCAACTGCTTTGTGTGATTGCGCCTTTAGTTCTGCTGAGTGGGATGATCACTCTCTGGAGTGCGGTTTTAAATGCAGGGGAGCGTTTTGCTTTAGCAGCGGTGTCACCAATTATTACTCCAATTGTAAGCATCTTATTGCTCTTGATATTTAAGCCTTGGGGTATCTTCGCATTGCCAATAGGACTAGTCTGCGGTGCAGTTTTAGAATTAGTCGTTTTGGGAACAGCACTGAATCGGCAAGGAATTTCATTGCGTCCAAAATGGTACGGATTTGACACTCACTTGCGTCGGGTTGCTGGCCAGTATGCTCCAATGATTGCAGGTAGTTTTTTAATGTGTAGTACAAGTCTAGTAGATCAATCAATGGCAGCAGTTTTGTCACCTGGAAGCGTATCTGCACTCAACTATGGTAATAAAGTAATTGCAATCCCAATTAGTCTAACCACCACAGCATTGAGCACTGCTGTGATTCCGTATTTTTCCAAGATGGTCGCCTGTAATGATTGGGCAGGGTTACGTCGTACGCTGCTTAAGTTTATGCAGATCGCCTTTGTTATCACTATGGCACTAACAGGATTTTTAATCGTGTTTTCTGAGCCTATAGTCCAAATACTGTTTCAACGAGGTTCGTTTACAGTTAGGGATACTCATCTAGTAGCTCAAATTCAATCCTGTTTTGCTTTACAGATACCTTTTTATGTTGTGGGAATCCTGTTTGTTAGGTTGATTTCGGCCATAAAGGCTAATTATGTATTAATGTATGGTTCCGCAATTAATTTAATAGCTAATGTTAGCTTAAATTACATTTTTATGCAAAAGATGGGAATTGCTGGAATAGCACTATCTACTAGTTGTGTATATGCAATATCTTTCTCGTTTTTATTTTATAATTTGTGGCAAATTTCTAGAAGATATGTATAATTCATATTTTTGTGAGTATTTTTTAAATCAAGTTGTCAAATTAACAGATATTAAAAAATAAGATGCATCTAACTTTAGTCATTAATTCACTTTCTCCTATTAATTATGGTGGTGCTGAGCGTGTCATATCAATGATGGCAAATTACTGGGCAGAAAAGGGATGGAAAATTACTCTATTGACTTTTGATAACATTACGGAAATTACTTTTTATGAGCTGAATTCCTGTATTATTCATATTCCTTTAGGCATAGCTGGAGATTCTCTCAACCTAATGAGTGGTATTTATAATAATTTGAAGCGCATCCAAACACTACGCTCTACAATCTATAAGAGTAAAGCTGATGCTGTGATTAGCTTCATGTCTACAACAAATGTGCTATCTTTACTAGCAACGCGATGGTTAGATATTCCAGTCATAGTATCAGAACGTAATCATCCTCTAAAACATTCTATGGGTATGGGGTGGGAACAATTACGCCAATTAACTTATCCATTTGCTGATCGAATAGTTGTTCAAACTGAGATGGTAAAGAATTTTTTTCCATCTCAGATGCAAAGCCTTTTCTGTACTATTCCTAATCCAGTCTCATTACCCCCAACACAACAAGAATTATCAGACAAGTTGTTAGATAAACCATCACTCATTGCTATAGGACGCTTGCATAAACAGAAAGGCTTTGATCTATTACTACAAGCTTTTGCAAAATTGAAAGATCTTTACCCAGAATGGAAACTGACTATTTTAGGAGAAGGAAGCCTACGCTCAGAACTAGAAACCTTGCGTAATCAGTTAGAACTAGGCGATCGCGTTCATTTTCTGGGGTTAGTCAAAAATGTCTATGCTTTTTTAAAGCAAGCAGATGTTTTTGTAATGTCTTCTCGCTTTGAGGGTTTTCCCAATGCCCTTTGTGAAGCAATGGCTTGTGGTCTGCCAGTTATTTCCACAGATTGTCCTAGTGGACCTCGGGAGATTATTCGTGATGGTATAGATGGTCTTTTAGTGCCGAATGAAGATGTGTCAGCACTAGCTGCAGCAATGGATCGCTTAATGTCTAATGGGGAAGAGCGGAAACGTCTGGCAGCTCATGCGCCAGAAGTAACTGAACGCTTTAATTTAGAGAAAATAATGGGGATATGGGAAGCATTACTAGAACAAGTAACAATGAAGTAAATAAATGATTATAAAACAAGATTAACTATTAGTTAAATCAAATTAAATACAAAAGTAAAGATTTGACAAAGGATACGATGAATTCTCACATGAAGGCTGAAATTACCTGTGCTCTAAAAAACTTTGTAGGCATAAATGGTCACAAAGACTATCTACCCCATTTCCGCTTGGAAGATATCAAGATATTTAGCAATATAGATATTAAATTCGGTAAAAGATATATATCAAAAAAAAGCTTATGTTCCTTTTGAACCCTCTAAAGGCTTTAAAAGTCACATAGAATACATTGGATAAGATTTGAGATGATATCGTCAAAAATCATATAAATAGCAAAATTACAATTTAATCATATTCTGTAAAAATTATCATTTTAATATTCTATTTCATTGGAATCAATTATGTTAAAAATTGCTTTTCTCATTCGCGATTTAAACTATGGTGGTACTCAAAAGCAATTAGTGACCTTAGTAAAAGGTATTAATCAGCAATGTTTTGATGTGACAGTTTTATACTTTTACCCTGATGGACCTTTAGAAAAAGACTTAAAAGACAGTGGAATTAAATTGATATGCTTGGAAAAACGTGAACGTTGGGATGTGTTTAGCTTTTTTTCACGTCTTATACTGCATATTAAATACATACAGCCTGATATATTGCATGGATATCTTAACGAATCAAATTTGTTAACTATATTCTTAAAACCATTTTTCCCATCCATCCGCGTCATTTGGGGAGTACGCGAGTGCAATGCTACCTCTAATCTTTATGGTTGGTTAGGGCGTTTACTTTCCCAGCTAGAGTGCATTTTATCGCCCTTGGCCGATCAAATCATTGTTAATTCCTATGCAGGCAAAGACCATTACCTAAGTTATGGATTTCCTGCTGATACAATGGCGGTCATTCCCAATGGTATTGATACCGACTGTTTTAAACCTGACCAAGAAAGTAGAGCAAAATTACGAACAGAATGGGGAATTCCAGAAAACACAATTTTAATTGGCTTAGTCGGGCGACTAGATCCAAGGAAAGACCACGCCACATTTCTTAGAGCAGCAGCTTTACTGCACCAAGAGATTCAGGATATACGTTTTATCTGCGTGGGTGGAACAAAAAACCGTACACAGGAATTGTATCAGCAGGAACTTTATCGGCTGACTGAGGAATTAGGTATTTCTGAGAAAGTGATCTGGACAGGAGCACGTGCAGATATGCCTGCGGTAAATAATGCACTTGATATATCTATTTCGTCTTCTTATTCAGAAGGATTTCCTAATGTCATTGGAGAGGCGATGGCATGTGGAGTTCCTTGTGTGGTTACAGATGTAGGTGACTCAGCTTGGATTGTTGGTGATACTAACCTAATTGTGTCTCCTAAAGATCCAGAAGCCTTAAAGCATGCCATGTATAGCTTGATAAAAAATTTGAGCACAAATAATTACTCTAAAAAAAATATTCGCCAACGAATAATTGATAATTTCTCTGTACATCAATTAGTTCTTAAAACAGAAGATATCTTTTCACTTCTATCTTATGAATCCAACTCTAAATAAGAAAATCAAAAAAATAGATTTGCTTTTGTGCTATCAATGCGTTCTAGCTATAAGTTCTGTATTGATTTTCGGCACAAATTTAGCTACATATTTATTTGATATTGGAATCGCCCCTCCTCCTACAACATGGATTATTTGTTTTGGTATAGCAGCGATTCCTTTACTTTTTTCATTTTCTTCAAGATACAAATACATATCTCTAAACTCTGTTATTTGGTGTGGGTTGTATTTAGTAGTTTCACTAGTTTCTTTTTTGTTTTCTGATCAGTCTGAAATTATTAGTCAAATATTTAGAAATAGAATTTTATCAGTGTTTTTTTTATTGTTAAATTTGTTCCTTTTTTCTAAAAGTAAAAATCTTGAAATTTGGGTTAGACGTACAATTTTTGTTGTAACAATCATTAGTATTGCTAACCTGTTTTATGAATTTATTTACCCTTCAATATTTACTGGACTAACTGGGCTAAATGATTCAGGCCGCCCTGCAGGATTTTATGAAAATCCAAATACAGCTGGTTGCGCTGTGTTACTTGGTCTAATTTTCAGCATTAGTATTTTGCCGCTGAAATACCGATTACTCTTTCTCACAATATGTGGTGTAGGAGCTTTTCTAACCTTTTCCCGAGGAGCGATGATTGGGTGGCTAATAATAACTGTGATTTTTACTGTTAAACATATAATTCCTCGTCGTCAGGTGATATATGGAATTTTGGCTCTATTAGGAATTCTTATTTCATTAGGAATTTCATCAGATTTAATCGCAAATCAGCTAAGCTCTAATTTTAATTTAAGCAATAATGCAATGACAAGAATGGAATTTTTATTGAATCCTAAGTTTGAGTTTGTTAATGATGATACTTCTAGAGTAGATATAATTCCCTTTGCCTGGGGTCAATTCCTCGAATGCCCACTATTTGGTCATGGCATTGGATATACAGAGATTTGGGGCGATATTCGTCCCCATAATATGTATTTGATGATGATAGTTGAACATGGTTTTTTAGGCATTACTATTTTACCGACACTAGTCTTTTTGAGTATAAAAAATGCGCAAAGAGAAGTTAAAACTATTGGATTAAGTTTTGCTATTTTTATTTTAGTATGGGGGTTGTTTAGTCACAATATTTTGGAAGAGCGTAATATTTTATTGATGTTTTCATTAATGGCTTCTATGACTTTGAGAAGCCAGTTAGAACAACGAAATTCAAGTCCAAAAACATTAATACAAAAGAATCAAGGTCTAAGGTTATGAAAATTGTTTATGTTACTACTAACCTTTCTACTGGTGGTGCTCAAATGATGCTTTATAGATTACTATCTCGAATAGACAGAAAGCGATTTTCGCTAGATGTAATTTCTCTAATGGATTGTGGTAATGTTGGTAACCTTCTTGCTAGCTTAAATATACCTATTTATACTATGAATATGAAAGCAGGAATGCTAGCAACACCAACTGTCATCTGGCGATTAATTCATACACTAAATACTCTTAAGCCTGATTTAATTCAAGGCTGGATGTATCACGGCAATTTAGCAGCACAAGTAGGAGGTATTTTTTATTCACGAAAAATACCTGTTTTTTGGAATATTCAGCACTCAGTATATTCACTAACTTATGAAAAGAGAATGACAGCAAATGTTATTAAATTATGTGCATTACTTTCAAAGTTTGCAAGCAAGATTATTTATGTATCTAGAATTGGCAAATTACAGCATGAAGGTTTAGGATATTGTGTTGATAATGGCTGTGTAATTCCCAATGCAGCGGATACTTCGCTATTTATACCATCATTTACAGCAAGATTAGCTATTCGCAAAGAACTCGGTTTAACTGACAACGCTTTTTTGATTGGTTTAATTTGTCGTTATCACCTAATGAAGGATCATGCAAATTTTCTACAAGCAGCTGCAATTTTGTTGAAAATCTATCCAGACGTACATTTTATTTTAGTTGGAACAGATGTTGACCAAAACAATCAAGAATTGTATCAGTTAATTCAGAAACTAGAAATTTCTAATCGCACTCATCTGTTGGGTGAACGTAAGGATATCCCTCAGCTGACTGCGGCACTTGACATTGCTGCTTCCGCATCTGCCTATGGTGAAGCGTTCCCGTTAGTAGTTGCAGAAGCTATGTCTGCAGGAGTGCCTTGTACAGTAACAGATGTAGGAGACTCAGGCTGGATTATAGATAAGACGGGTAAAGTCGTGCCTCCACGAAATCCAGAGGCACTCGCTTATGCTTGGAAAGAGTTAATTGCTCTAGGTGCGGAAGGCAGAGAAATGTTGGGAAACGCGGCACGAGAAAGAGCAATTGAACACTGTGCTTTAGACTCTATTGTTACTCAGTATGAGGCGTTGTACGAAAATGCTTAGGCAAAAAAATTATTCCAATCAGATTTTGGAGATATTACTTTTCACTCAATGTTCAAGACAGTGATGTAAAAAAGGATTTTCAATTTATTAACTTTGTCAAAAACCAGAGTAAAACCTCAAATTTAGCTAAAATAATGCAAGGAACTATAAAATGTCGAAAGTTGTATTAATCTGCCAAAGAAATAAAAAGAATAAACACTCTCACGCAGATATTGAAAGATTGTCTAACAGATTAATGCCGGATAATTTTTCTCCAAATCCACCTCATACAATCTGTAAAGATGGAGTTTTGATAAGTATATTTAATCCTAATAAAACTCTGGGCATACATGATGCCAGTGTTTATTTAGGACAAATTATTACAAAACAAGAGTATTGGTGGCAACCTCAGACATATATTTCAGATGGCTCATTCGCTTTATTCCGTAGCAATGAACAATTTGTGGAATTAGTAAGTGATGTATTGGCTTCAAGAACAATTTGGTATATTAAAAATGAGCAAGAATTTATTGCCTCTACATCACAACGCGCTATTGTATTTTTCCTCAAAAGTTTTCATCCGAATAAAACTGTATTTTCGTGGATGTTATCTTCTGGTTCACTTGGTTTTGGCTTATCATGGGATACCAGAATAAAGTGTGTAGAGGCTGATTCTAGTGTTTTACTAAATCGTTCATCTTGGGAGTTACAGAACAACAAAAAAACACAGTATTATCAAATTAAAAAACTATCTAAGCAACAACATAAAAAGCATTTGATAGAAGCTTTGGAAAATACATTTGCAAAATACAATTTCGATTATTCAAATTGGATTTTGCCTCTTTCTGGTGGTTTTGATAGTAGAGCTATTCTTTTGATGTTAAAGAATAAAAATGATCTGCAAACTGTCACATGGGGTTTTAAATCCTCTTTATTGGATCAAAATAGTGATGCTTCTATTGCCAAAGTATTAGCAGAATATATAGGTGTTAAACATAAATACTTTGAATTAGACTCATCAACTGAATCATTAGACAATATTTTTAATAGGTTTCTAGTTGCAGGTGAAGGAAGAATTGATCATATTTTAGGTTATATGGATGGCTTTAAAGTCTGGAAAGAATTATTTGAACAAGGGGTCTTAGGTATTATTAGGGGGGATGAAGTTTTTGGATTCCCTGTATTGTCAGCTTTTACCCCTTTAGATGTAAGAAAAGTTCTTAATATTAATGTATTGTCGGATTACCATAACTACAATATAATTGCAAAATTTGGATTTGAACAACAAATTTTTCCTGAACTCTTAAGAAGAAGAGATATGGAGTCTTATGAGAGTTGGCGAACACGTCTTTATGAGGATTTTCGTATTCCTTTTATTTTAGCAGCATTAACTGATTTAAAGTGTTCTTATGTTGAGGTAATTAACCCATTACTTTCAAGGGAGATCATAGAACAAGTAAGGCAAATGCCTAGTTGTCTACGTAGTCAGAAAAAACTATTTAAAAGTATTGTTTCTTCGATTAATCCTAAACAAATAAAGTATGCACAACCAATGTCAGTGTTAAAGTTAGAAGATTTATTGGAAACTCAAGATTTTGTAAATTTCTTATCAAAGAAATTAAATACAGAACGTGCCAGAACAATATTATCGTCTGGCTTTATAGATTATATTTTAGAAAATCTGCAAGTATCTAGTGAGAAAAATTCTAGAAAGAGCTTGAAGCAAAAAATGAAAAGCATGGTTTCCGAAGAAATCAAGTGCTATTTTAAAACATTATTTCCAGCTAAATCTATTTCTATAAATATCAATAGGCTAGGATTACGTGCTTTAATCATTTGTGAGATGGTTCAAATACTTTTTGAAGATGCTAACCAGTAGTTTAAAAATTGTCAATAGAAGGAAATAAAAGAAGCACCATTAAAAATCAAAAATTCTAGTAGGATTTTTTTGAGATGTCTCTTATTTTTAAAAAAAAGAAAAGGACTATTAACAAATTTAAAATTATCATCAGCATATTGGGTATGCTATTAACTTTATATGCTTGTTCAAGTATAAGATTATTAGCAGACTCCTCCTCAAAAACTCCTATTGTCTGGGTGACTTCAGGTCTACAAAGGATAGGAACACATGATCAACCAGAACGCCCAAGCAACATTCAGCTTTATGCAGCTCGTGGAGAATATGAACCCTTTCAAATTGGCATTCGAGCACCAAAGAGTGGTTTGACAAACGTGAATGTTTTGGTTTCAGATTTATCTAATGAAAAAAAACAAGTCATTTCAAAGAAGAATATTACACTCTACCGAGAACATTACATTTACGTTAATCATTCAAGTCCTGACCAAAGAGGCAGTAATAATCGATCCCTAGGTCCTGGATGGTACGCCGATGGGCTAATTCCGTTTGTTAATCCTGAAACTCAAGCAAATCTTACAGGTTTTGAGTTAGACGCAGTTCCGTTTAACCTCAAAGGTGGAGATAACCAACCTATTTGGGTAGATATATTTGTACCTCACAATGCTCACTCTGGACAATATCACGGTACTTTTACAATCACTAGTGATCAAGGGGTCACTACAGGTAAATTCCTATTGAAGGTCTGGAATTTTGAGTTGCCTCTAAAACCATCGCTTGATTCTTCCTTTGCATTCTGGGAAGAAAAAAGTAAGAGTGCTATGGTGGAACTACTAAAACACAAACTCATGCCTTCAAGGGTGAATCCCGCAGACCAACGCGAATTGATTGATAAGTGGGGATTGCGCTCCTTGCGTCTTCCTTTCTGGAGTGGGGCTGATCTCAATAATTGCTCAATGGAGCCTCCTCCTTCTGTCGAGGAGATCCGCAAAGCTGCTAGCACTCATCAATCTGATCTCTTTTTGTATGCTAGATATGCCGACGAGATTAATAAATGCTCAAATCTGATTGAGCCAGTGAAGCAGTGGGCACAAAATTTTCACAAAGCTGGAATCTCAACTGCTATAGCAATGCTCCCAACACCTGCTCTTTATGATGATGGTTCCGGAACTAGACGTTCTGCTGTAGACATCTGGATAGTATTGCCGGGGATGTATAATGCGGCTCCTAAGCGAATATCTGAAGTTTTGCAAAAAGGAGACAAAGTTTGGTTTTACAATGCTCTGGTACAAGATGGTTACTCTCCTAAATGGCAAATAGACTTTGAACCAATAAATTACAGAATTCCGCACGGCTTTATTAATCAAAGTCTTGGGTTGACAGGGGTTTTGTATTGGCAAGTTGATTTATGGACAAAAAAACCATGGAAAGACGTTCAAACTCATTCTGACAAGGATGGCTATTATCCTGGTGAGGGAATGCTAGTTTATCCTGGCAAGCAAGTAGGAATTGAAACTGTTGTCCCTTCCATGAGACTCAAGTGGGTGAGAGAAGGGGTGGAGGATTACGAATATATCGAGATACTTAAACGTCTTGGTTACAAGAATTGGGCACTGACAGTCAGTCGAAATGTAGGTCTTGACTGGAAGAACTGGACACGCGATCCCAATGCTCTTGAATCAGCCCGACGGCAATTAGGCGAGGAAATAGAAAGGCTTTCTAGTAAAAAAACATCACATTCTTTAGGAAACATATGAGCGATCGCATTGCAGTTATTGGTCTGGGCTACGTTGGCTTACCTGTTGCTCTAGCATTTGCCAAAAAATTCCCTAATACTGTTGGGTTTGATGTAAACATAGAAAAAGTGGCAAGACTAAACCAAGGTATTGATAACACAGGGGAAGTGTCCGTTGATGAGTTGAGTACTACTACTTTGAGGATCACTTCAAATCTGTATGAGCTGGAAGATATCAACTTTTTTGTTGTTGCTGTACCAACTCCAGTTGATCGCAACCA
>Ga0070738_10006837_pt1 | contig 11724 bp, 9 predicted proteins | sample Coa_R2_2_FD_66446 | JGI IMG/M metagenome (GOLD analysis project Ga0070738, IMG submission 66446) | Surface soil microbial communities from Centralia Pennsylvania, which are recovering from an underground coalmine fire - Coalmine... | ecosystem: Environmental > Terrestrial > Soil > Unclassified ... | reverse complement strand
CGAGGCGACCGCCGCGCTGCGGGAGCAGGCGCGGCGGCGCGTCCCGGACCATTTCGACACCTACACCCGGGGCGAAGTCCTCGTCGAGCAGGGCCAGACCATCGGCGAGGAGCAGCTCATCCTGCTCCGGCTCGAGCATGACGCGGCGGTCGCCGCGCTGAGCTTCGGCCAGCGCGCCCGCCGCGCCCTGGGCATCCTCGGCCTGGTCATCGCCCTCTACGTCCTGACCGGGTATTACGTCTGGAGGCACGAGGTCCGGTTCGTCCACGAGCCGCGCCGGATTGCCATGGTCTGCGGCCTGGTCGTCCTGGCGCTGGGCCTGGTGCGCGTCCTGGGGATGCAGACCTGGGACGCCGAGCTGGTCCCGGTCGCCATCGCCGCCATGATCGTCGCGATTGCCTCCAACCCCAATTTTGCTCTTATGATCACCTTCGCCCTGGCGCTGTTGACCTGCGTGGCGCTGGGGACGGATATCCCCCACTTCCTGGTCGTGATGGGGGGCACTGCGGCCGGGGTCTTGACCCTCACCGAGGTCCGCACCCGCACCAAGCTGATCAAGGTCGGGGCCACCGCGGCGCTGACCTACTTCCTCATGACCTGGGCGACGGGCCTGTGGCTGGGTCAGCCGATCGAGCTGGTCCGCAGCGACGGCTTCTGGCGCGCCGGCTGGGGCCTGATGGCCGGCTTCTTCCTGGGCGGAAGCCTGCCGTTCCTGGAAGGCGCGCTGGGGATCGTCACGGGCATCAGCCTGCTGGAGCTGGGTGACAACACCCATCCCTTGCTCCAGGAGCTGGTCCGCCGCGCGCCGGGGACGCACAACCACTCGATCACCGTCGGCGCCATCGCCGAGAGCGCCGCCGAGCGCGTCGGCGCCGACTCGCTGCTGGTCCGCATCGGCGCCTATTTCCACGACATCGGCAAGATGCTCAAGCCCCACTACTTCGTCGAGAACCAGGTCGGTTCGATCAACCGGCATGCCAAGCTCGCGCCGGCGATGAGCACGCTGATCATCATCGGGCATGTCAAGGACGGCGTTGACCTCGGCCGGCAGCACCACCTGCCCGAGCCGATCCTCGACCTGATCGAGCAGCATCACGGCACGACGCTGGTCGAGTACTTCTACTACGAGGCCAACCGGCGCAACGGCGCCAATCCCGACGCCGCCACGGTGCCGGAGAGCGCCTTCCGCTATCCGGGTCCCAAGCCCCAGACCAAGGAGGCGGCCATCTTGATGGTTGCCGACGCCGTCGAGAGCGCCAGCCGCACCTTGTCCGACCCCACTCCGGCCCGGCTGGAGGGCCTGGTCAGCGACCTGGTCGACAAGCGGCTCCGCGACGGCCAGTTCGATGAGTGCGGCTTGACGCTCCGCGAGATCGCCGAGATCCGCGAGAGCCTGATCAAGTCGCTGATCGGCATCTACCATGGCCGCGTGAAGTACCCCGAGCATAGAACGGCATGAGGCGTGCTCTCGTAGGTCAGGCTTGAGCCTGACAGGATCGGAACGTCAGGCTCAAGCCTGACCTACGACGGGAGCGGCTTTCGTGCCGGGGTCATGAGGAGACGCCGTGGAGATCGAGGTGGAGATCAGCGACACGCAGAATCACCTGCGGGTCGATCGGGAGAAGCTGGCCGGGCTGGTGCGGCGGGTGCTCGACCGTGAGGGATACCGGCGCGGATCGATCTCGATCGCGCTGGTCGATCAGGCGACGATCCAGGCCCTCAACCGGGCTCACCTCGGCCACGACTGGCCCACGGACGTAATCAGCTTCCCGCTCTCGCATCCCGATGATCCGGACCTGGCCGGAGAGCTGGTCGTCTCCGCGGAGATGGCCCTCACGACCGCCGTGGAGATTGGCGTGGAACCGGCCCACGAGCTGGCACTCTACCTCGTGCATGGCCTGCTGCACCTCTGCGGCTACGATGACCGCGCCGAGCCGGACGCCGGCCGGATGCGGCGGCGGGAGGAAGAGGTCCTGGCCGACCTCGGGATCCCCAACCCGTTCCACCGGGTCGGGCCCAACCTGGCCGCCGGAGTCTTGCCAGGCGGCACCGCCGTCCCTCCAGCCAGGCGGACGCATCCTGAACCATCGGAGATCCTTCCGTGATCGCCTGGAGCGTGGCCGGGATGCTCGTGGTGGGCGTTCCGGTCGTGGCGTTGCACCTGTTTGCGATCGCCTTGACGAAGGCGCTGCGGTCCTACTCGCCCAGCCGGCTGGAGGAGCGCTGCGCGGCGCGAGGCCGCCGCGACCGGGCCGAGGAGGTGGCGCGGCTCGATCAGCGGACCGAGCGGGCGGCCGAGGCGCTGGCGATGGTGACCGGCTTGTTCCTGGCCGCGCTGGTGGGAGTGGTCATCGGCCAGTTGGGATCACCACCCGGGCTCGAATGGGTGATTCCTCCCGTGCTGGCGATCGGGCTGCTGGGTTATGTCGTCTCCGGCGTGATCGGCAAGGTCTTCGCCGAACCGATCCTCGACGCGACCTGGCCGGCGTCGGGTCCGATCCGCGCCGTCGCCTGGCCCCTGACCTTCGGCTTGCGTCAGGTGGAGCGGCTCGTCGAGTGGATCGCGGGCCTGGCCGAGGTCCCGCGCCCGACGAGCGTCGAGGTCGAGATCCCGACCGAGGAGCCCGTGCCGGAAGACGACGAGCCCCCGTTACCGGAACCCGCCCGCGCGCTGCTCCAGCATGCCGTGGAGCTGACCCGCACCGATGTCGCCGCGCTCATGACCCCGCGGCCGTTGATCGTCTCCCTGCCCGCGACGGTCACCGCCCTGGAAGCGGCCGCCACCTTCCGCCGGTCCGGGCTCAGCCGGGTGCCGATCTACGGCGCCAATCACGACGACATCGTGGGGATCCTCTACGTCAAGGACTTGTTTGCCGGCATGACCGAAGTCGAGGACCCGGAGCAGGTCAGCCCGCGCCGGCTGGTGCGGCCGGCCTTCTTCGTGCCGGAGACCAAGAACGCCTTCGAGCTGCTCGAGGAGCTGCGCAGCCAGCGCCGGCAGATCGCGATCGTGCTCGACGAGTACGGCGGCGTGGCGGGCCTGGTGACGCTCGAAGACCTGCTTGAGCAGCTCGTCGGCACGATCGACGACGAGCACGATATTCCCACACCGGCCGATCCGATCCGCGAGGTGGGGGAGTCGCGCTACGAGGTCGACGCGACCCTGCCGGTCGAAGAGCTCAACGACCGGCTGGGTCTGCACCTGCCGACCAACGGCGAGTACCTCACGGTCGGCGGCCTGGCCTTCCACACCCTCGGCCGCGTCCCCGAACCCGGGGAAGGCTTCCGCGTCGACGGCGTCGACTTCACGGTGGTCGACGTCAAGGACCATCGCATCCGCCGGTTGGTTATCGACCTCCAGGGCGCGGAGTCGGTGCGGACTGGACCCTGATTGCAGAAGGCCAACCCCGGGAATCCTCGGCATCAGCTGGCGCGCGGATTCCCGGCCGGCGGCTCCAGCAGCCTCTTCATCGGTGCCGGAAAACGACTCCATGTCTCCTGGTAAGTGGTCTCCAGTGGCGCGGGGACATCGAACTCTGGCTTGAGGAACAGCGGCAGGTCAGGGAGCGCGTCGTCCGTAGCGATTGGATCGATCCAGGCCACCGGGGGCGGTCCCGCGTCGGACGAGGCGAGCGTCAACGGCTTGCTGGCGGGCAACTCGAAATCGTCTTCCTTGATCTGATCCCACATCGCCTTGGGGATGCTCTGGGGATCGCGCTTGCCGGGCGGGAACCGGTCGATCACCAGCAAGTGAATCTCCTGCATGATCAAATCCGAGGACTTCACAACGAACCTGCGCAGTGCGCTGGTGCTCGCTTTGTTGCCGGGGGAGAGGATTACGACGACGACACTCCTGGGCGACCACCACCTTTGGACCACCCGTCGCACCGCCGAGAGGGAGGGGACGGATTCACCGCAGAGACCGCAGCGGAAGACACCGAGGAGAAAATTGTCCGTCGGCGAGTCAGTCAGCGTCCCACCGAACGGCCCCGGCGCCGGGCCGGCCCACCCAGCCCAGGTCTCCCCCGCGCGATTTTTGGGGAGCAGACCAGTCGTCTCCACCAGCAGCAGAATGGCCCAGGTCAGCAGCGTTGTCCCCATGCATTTCTCCGCGGTGAAGAATCAGAACTCGGCGTTGCCCGGGGTGCGCGGAAACGGGATGACGTCGCGGATGTTGCTCATTCCGGTGACATAGACCATCATCCGCTCGAAGCCGAGGCCGAAGCCGGCATGAGGCACGGTGCCATAGCGCCGCAGGTCGCGGTACCAGTTGTACTGTTCCTTCGCGAGACCCAGCTCATCGAGCCGTGCATCGAGCACGTCGAGCCGCTCCTCCCGCTGGGACCCGCCGATGATCTCGCCGATGCCGGGGGCCAGCACATCCATGGCGGCCACCGTCTTGCCGTCGTCATTGAGCCTCATGTAGAACGCCTTGATCGTCTTGGGGTAGTTCATGACGACGACCGGCCGCCCGATCAAGGTTTCGGTGAGATAGTGTTCGTGCTCTGATTGAAGATCGACACCCCATTTTACGGGGAACTCGAATTTCTGCCCCTTGGCGACCGCTGCTTCGAGAGCCTTGATGGCCTCGCCGTAGTCCATGCGCTCGAAGGACGCGTTCACGAACGCCTCGAGCCGGCTCAGGCAGTCCTTGTCGATGTGCTGCGCGAAGAAGGCCATGTCGTCGGCCCGCTCCTCCAGCACGGTGCGGATGAGGCTCTTGAGGAAATCTTCGGCGAGATCGGCGTCGTCGTGGAGATCGGCGAAGGCGATCTCGGGCTCGATCATCCAGAACTCGGCGAGGTGCCGGGTCGTGTTGGAATTCTCGGCGCGAAAGGTGGGGCCGAAGGTATACACCCGGCTGAGCGCCAGGCAGTAGGCCTCGACGTTGAGCTGGCCGGAGACGGTCAGGCTGGCGGGCTTGCCGAAGAAGTCGGCCGAGTAGTCGATGCCGCCGTGCGGGTCGCGGGGCGGATTGGCGAGGTCGAGGGTGGAAACGCGAAACATCGCCCCGGCCCCCTCGGCGTCGCTGGTTGTGATGATCGGCGTGTGCACCCAGACGAAACCATGATCGTGGAAATAGCGATGCACGGCCATCGAGAGGCAATCTCGGACCCGCGCGACCGCGCCGAAGGTGTTGGTCCGCGGGCGCAGGTGGGCCACCGATCGCAGGTGCTCCATCGTGTGGCGCTTGGCCGAGACGGGGTAATTGTCCGGGTGCTCGACCCAGCCGATCACGTCCACACGATCGGCTTTGACCTCGAACCGCTGACCCTTGCCCAGCGACTCGGTCAGCGTGCCGGCGACGCGGACGGCACAGTGGGTGGTCAGGTGCAGGATCTCGGTCTGGTAATTGGGCAGGCTCGCTTCGGCGACGACCTGGATCGGCTCGAACCCCGAGCCGTCGTGGATCTGAAGGAACGAGAGCCCGGCCTTGGAGTCGCGCCGGGTGCGCAGCCAGCCCTCCACGACGACCGGCGCGCCGACCTCGACCCGTCCGGCCAGGATCTCCTGGATCGTCCACGGAGTCATGAGGACCTCCTCCTGACAGGCGCATTTCCGAGCGCAAAGCCTCAGGAGGATCATGACGAATGTCGAGCGGCGCCTCAAGGGGGAAGGAGCGCAGAAGGTCGGCGGACAGAGCCGCCTCCTACAAAGGCCAGATCCCGGTGTGTTCTTGTAGGAGGCGGCTCCGTCCGCCGATCCGCGCTTTCCCCTTGGCGTGGACCGATTATGATCCCTCAGCGCGACGAGTTGCCCCCGCCGGCCGGCGGGGGCAAGTCCTTGGGGCGTAAGTCTCGGACCTCGTCCAACGCTCGCAAATCGTCCAGGCCCCGGCGCACCGCGGCCGCGAAATCGGCGTCGGACACCGTCTCGGGGGCGAAGTGGGAAAGGGGCCGGAGGGTTTTGGAGCTGCCCTGGGTGCCGGCCGTGACGCCGAGCAAACCCCCGGCGCCACCGACGCCCATCATGAGCAGGTCGCGGCGGGCGCGGCCGGCGACGTCCTCGAGTGTCGTCGGCGGGCGGTCGGGCGGCAGGGGCACCTCGGCCCACGTCGAGACGTTCTGCTGAACTCCCCTGGCATCGCGGTGCTTCTCGTCCCAGTAGGTCGCCCACAGCGGCACCCGGGCCTTGCCCGGCAGGTCGTCGAGGCGACCGGGTTCGCCGGGCATGGACGACTGGTCATTCTCGGGCAAATAGACGCGCTTGCCGTCCTCGATCCGAAAGAACCTGCGGGGCACGATCAGCCACCAGGCGAACTCGACCCCCTCCCGCGTCGCGCTGCCCAGCACGATGCGGTCGTACTTGCCCCCCAGCATTCCGTTCGACATAGGCTGGAAGGCGACGTCGAGCGCGACCACCTCGGGGTTGACCGGCCGCCGTCGCGGTGGGTACGTCTTGAGGAACTCGGGCGTCCCGCGCACCGACGAGACGACGTAGAACCCCTCGCGGTCCTTCAAGGGCTGGAGGTCGTGGACTGCCAGGATGAGCCCGCCCAACTCGACCTGGAAAAGCGCCCGGTCGAGCGGGTAACGGCTGTGGAAGGCCTCATCGCGGTCGACCACCCGCGCGCCCGCGGGCAATCGGACTGCGACCCGCTCGGCGGGGACAGGCGCGTCGTACTCGATCCGGATCTCGCGGACCCGCCTCCAGGTCCCATCATCCCGACGCTGCTGGACCGTGATCTGGTGGATCCGCCCATCCGGCTCAGCCAGGACGAGGCCGCGGAACACGGGCTGACCGACGGGCCGAGCCCCCTGCGGCAGGTTGCGATTGACGTCGGGCGGGGAGAGCGTGAAGCCATGGCAAGCCCGGCCGTCCACCTCGCGATCCAGTTCCGGCGACCGCACGCGTGCCCAGTCGCCCGGGATGTCGGGCAGCGCGAGCATCTCGGCGAGCTGCATCGTGAAGAATCCCGGGCTGCGCTGGCGGAGCACGACGAGTTCGCCGTCGCCCGCGCCGGTCCGCCACGACCACTGGAGCTTCCCGTCCTCGACGATCACCTGTTCGGGCGACTCGGCGCGGAGCCCCTCGTCCCGGCGGTACCAGATCTCCGCCCGGTGGGTCGCGTCCCGGTCGTCCCAGGAGGTGATCACCAGGTGCGCCGACCGCGCCCGCTTGAGCCCGTCCTGCACGGCCGCCAGGAGCGTCGACGGCTGGCTGGCGACGATCAGCCACGCCAGCCCCAGCGCGGCGAGCAGCCCCGAAGCCGCCAGTCCCACGAACAGCCGGCCCCGGCGCCGCCGGGCGCGCCGGGGCGCGGCCGCCCCGATCCGGGCCATCACGTCGTCCACCATCGAGCCGACCGGCCACTCCGCGCGGAGCCGGGCCAGGCAGCCGTCCAAGTCGTCCGGAGTCGTCATCCGATCACCCCCTTGGTCCTGACCTTCAAGCGCTGGATCGCGCGGGAGAGCTGCTTGGTCACGGTGCCGACGGGCCGCCCCAGCGCCACGGCGACCTCGGCCACGGAGCGGCCCTCGAGGTAGTGGAGCGTGACGACGAGCCGCTCGTGCTCCGGCAGTCGGGCCACGGCCGCCAGCAGCTCCCCGGCATCGGCCGAGAGCCGGGTCGCCGGGTCGTCGTCGCGGTGGTGGTCCTGGGGCGGGTTGGTGCCGGCCTCGTCCAGCGACCGGCTCGGCTCGCGCGCCCGCCGCCGCGCCAGCCGGATCGCCTCGCGGCGGGCGATCCGCAGCAGCCAGACCCCGAACTGCTCCGGCCGGCGCAACTCGCCAAGCCGGTGGAATGCCCGGAGGAAGGCCTCCTGCCCCGCGTCGGCCGCGGCGTGGTCGTCCCGCAGGACGCGCCAGGCCGTCGCCCAGACCGCGCGCTCGTGCCGCCCGACCAGCGTGGCAAAGGCTCCAAGGTCACCGCCGAGCACGGCCTGGACGATCTCGGCATCGGCCTGCATGGGCATCCCTCTCCTCGGTGTCGTCCCTACAGAGAAAGAGGCGCCGGGCCAGCAAAATGCGACCGGAATCCCGAAAACCCCGTCGGGCGAGCGGGTAACACACTCGCATCGCCGACCGGCCCCACCCGTCTCGGGCTTTCGTGCCGAGGCGAGCCGGCGTAGAATCCATGGGTCGCGGTGATCTTGAGCGAGGAGAGCCAGACCATGGGTATGCTCGGCGAGGAACCTGAGGTGAACACGGTAAAGGACGTTGCCCTGCCCGATCACGCGCGCGAGCCATCTCCTCGTTTCGTGCCCTGCAACGATGCGACAGGCCGCGTCCTCCCGATCACGCCCGAGGAACAGGCCCGCAATGCCAGGGCGATTGCCGCCTTCGTCGAACGGATGCTCGCCATGCCTGATGAAGACCCACCGGGGGCATGGGAAGACGCCATGCGCGATCTGGACGCCCAGCGTCCCCACCGCAAGCTCTTCGAGGGTCTCTGCTGATCATGGCGCGGCTGATCCTGCTGGACAGTGGACCGCTCGGCCTGATTGTCCGCGCCCCGAACAAGCCGCAGGTGGTTCGGTGTGTCACGTGGCTCAAGGCGATTCGGCAACCGGCGCGACCGTCGTCATCCCGGAAATCGCCCATTACGAGGTCCGTCGCGAACTTCTCCGTATCCGCGCTGTCGGCAGCCTGCGACGCCTGGACGACGCTCTGGATCCCAGCAGCGGCTTGAGACACCTGGCCCTCTCGACCAACGCGATCCTCATGGCCGCGGAGTTCTGGGCTTCTCTCCGACAGACAGGTATCCCGACGGCATCACCTGACGCGCTCGACGCCGATGCCATCCTGGCCGGCCAAGCGGCCCTCGCCGGTCAACCGGGGGATACCGTCACCATCGCGACAACGAACCTGGCACATTTGAACCGTTTCCCCGGAATCGATGCCCGTATCTGGGATCAGATTCAGTAAGGATGTTCAACGGCCGGGGGGGTGGGGCCGGTTGGAGGGCCGAGAAAGACAGGCACATCGCTGCTCACCCGTGCCCCACGGGGTCAGAGCGCTACGACCCCGTTTTTCGCCCCCTCCGACGCCCTTCGAGCACCCGCTCAGCGCTTGGGCGGCCGCCCTTTTTTCTTCGGAGCGGCAATCTCGGGCGCGTAGGCCCGTTCGGCTTCCGTGATCGTATCGATGGCTCTCTGAAAATCCCTCGAGGGACCGAGGAATGCCGCCGCCTTCGTCGACCGCCGGAAGGCATCCAAGGCTTCCTTGACAGTGCGATCGGCCTGCAATTTCCGGTATTCGCTCATGGCCTTGTCGTGAATCGGCTTCAGTTCGCCAGCCGCCTTGAGGAAGTCCGACCGCTTCGCTGCGAAATCCTTCGCAAGCTCATCCTTCCGCTCCTTGGGAACCTGCCGGCTCCGGAGCAACTCGGCGGTACGGGCGGCGGCGGCGCGCTCTCGTTCCAGCCCGTCACGAAAGGCACGAGCGACCTGATACTGCTCGTTCTGGAAGGAGTTGGCCTTCGACCCATTGGGCATGTTGGAAAGAGCCGCGTTGGAGGAGTCGATCTGATTGCTGCGCAGAACCCGGAATTCCTCCGCTTCTGCGAGTTGCATCTCATTCTGAAGCACCAACGCATATTGCTCGAATGCCCGGGCCATCTGGTCGATGAGGGGGCGGATCTTCTTGGCCCTCTCGAGGACTTCGTTTTCTGACGCGACGACGAAATACGCGCCGGACCGGGTCAGGCCACGCGCCTGGAGCAATTCCTCCGGTGAACCCCTCACGAGAGGAGGTGCCGGCGTCTGGCCCGCCGCGGCCTGTGCCGATTTGGTCATGGGCATGCTGACGATAGTCGTGGACGGCGGTTGGATCGTAGGGTCTTTGGTCAACGTCTCGGCCGCGCCGCCGACATCGGCCGCGGCGTCTGGCACCCGTGGCTGATCCCGATCCTGTCTTTCGGCCTGGGTTCGGGCCACGCGGAAGCCGCAGACGAGGCTCCGATCGGTCGGGACGACCCCGCCGCGGTTCGACCACCAACTCGCGCGCTGCGGGCTGCGCCAGCCGCTTCCCCCACGCCTGACTCGAGTCGACATGCCGGTTGGTCCCGGCGGGTCGTCCACCGGGGAACGCTGATAATACTCGGCCGAGTATTCATCGAAACACCACTCCCAGACGTTGGCCGCCATGTCGAACAGCCCAAACTCGTTGCGGCGCTTCTTGCCAACGGGGTGGGTACTTCCATTGGAATTCGCTCTGAACCATCCATATTCCACCAGCGGTTCTGGACCGGGGGAGTATGGCCCCGATTTGCCCCCGCGGCAGGCATACTCCCATTCCGCCTCAGTCGGCAGCCGGTAGCCGGAACCCTTCGTGTCCGGCACGATCACCTCTTCCTCGTTCACCCGGTAGTAGGGAGCGAAGCCCTCTTTCTTGCTCAAGCCATTGCAGAAGAGCACCGCGTCGAACCAAGAAACCTGCTCCACCGGATATTCACCGTTCGGCTGGCCGGCGACCTTGTCCCTTCCCTCGCCCTTCGGCGAGAAATAACTCGGATTGTTCCCCGTCACCGCCTCGTATTGCGCCTGCGTCACCTCTGTCACGCCCAGGTAGAATGGCGTGCTGATCCGCACTTTGTGCTCGGGCCTCTCATTAGGGGGAGCGTTGGGATCGGGCGAGCCCATCAGGAACTCGCCTGCTGGCAGGAGGGCAAGCTTCATCCCAATTGAGTTGATCGTCACCGGCGGTTTGATCCCGGATGGCGGAGGCCCTGCGGCGGCATCCGGACGCCGGTCCCCTGCTAGGGTCGTCGCCCGCTCACCCTGGGAACCTGCCGCAGGGGCCGAGGGTGGGCTCTCGGAACCCGACGCGGACGACACGATCTCGGTGCCCGATGGGGAGGTGTTGGGTCGCACCGACGGCTTGCCCCCGGGCGAGTCTCCGGTCTCGCTCGCCCTGGCAGACAGCTTGCCACGGCCTGGCGCCGTCTCATCGATGGTAATGGTGGTATTGCCCTTCTCGGTGTCAATCGTGACGCGGCCGTTCTTCGTGATGAGAATGATGATGACTCCGAGCATGAGGCCGAACGCACCAGACGCGATGATGAGGGGCAACGACTTCCACGGTGGGCGACTGCCGGATCCGAGGGCTGGGGCCGCTTGGAGAGCATCCCCGGAGCCGCTTGGCCCCGCAACGGCGGCCAGGATCTGCGACTGCGACCCCGACGAAAACGAAGGCGAATCCGCCGATTTCGTAGGTTGCTGAGGCGTGCTGGTCACCATCTCGGCCGTCGCGGGGACGGCCTGATTCTTCTCGACCCGGGAGCCGGGCTCTCCGAGCGTGGAAACCTCGGGCTTGGCGGTTGCAGCCGCCTTCTTGAAGAAGGGCTTGAGAGCCTCGGCGACCTCGGCAGGGGTTTGGAAGCGGCGGTTCGGGTCTTTCGCCATCATCTTGGCGACCAGGGCTGCGAGCTCGACCGGGACCTCGGGGCGGACCAGGTTCAGCGGCTGGGCGGTCATCGAGAAGTGGGCCTGGAGCAGGTCGTAGAGGCTGGGTCCCTCGAATGGCGGGGCGCCGGTCAGGAGGTAATAGAGGGTGCAGCCCAGGCTGTAGATGTCGGCCTGGATGCCGGCCGACTGGGCATCGCGGATCTGCTCGGGCGCGATGAAGTCGGGCGTGCCGAGCATCTGGCCCTCGTGGGTCAGGCCGCCGTCGATCGGGCTCTCGCGAGTCGCCCTGGCCAGGCCGAAATCGAGCACCTTGACGACCGCCTTGTCCCCCTTGCGGGCGAGCATCAGGTTGCCCGGCTTGATGTCGCGGTGGACCA
>Ga0070738_10006836_pt1 | contig 11729 bp, 12 predicted proteins | sample Coa_R2_2_FD_66446 | JGI IMG/M metagenome (GOLD analysis project Ga0070738, IMG submission 66446) | Surface soil microbial communities from Centralia Pennsylvania, which are recovering from an underground coalmine fire - Coalmine... | ecosystem: Environmental > Terrestrial > Soil > Unclassified ... | reverse complement strand
ATGCCGGTCGGTGTTGAGTCCTTTGAGAAAGTGTCGTATTTAGGTGCGGCTGGAAGCGGCAAGCGTGGTGATTGCGGTCTGGAAGATCGCGTTCGGAATGGGGATGGGCATTCTCAAGGGCCGCGACGCGGCGGAGCGGCATGTCTCTTTAGTTATGTTGGGTCGCAACGCCCGGAGTTGCGTCACGTACGGCATGCGCAAGACTGTGCCCGTGGAAGCCGGCCGGGTGCTTTGATCCGCAGGCTCCGACATTTTCGCGCAAAACAGGATGTTTTCTTCAAAACTTTGTTTTCGCGAAAATGCGGAGCAGCGGTGGAATTTCCACGGATGGAAATTCCACCAGTGGCTGCGGCTCAAAGCACCCGGCCGGCTTCCCGCGAGGAAACCGCCGCATGAGCTACGGTGATGCGATCTCATTAGGGCGCGATGCCATCTTCGTGTGTTTTATGGTGGCAGCACCCGTGCTGCTGATCTCGATGGTGATCGGCCTGGCTATCTCGATCTTCCAGGCGGTGACGCAGATTCAGGAGCCGACGCTGACGTTTATTCCGAAGATCATCGGGTCGGCGCTGGCGATTCTATTTTTCGGGCCGTTCATGCTGGCGCTGCTGACTGATTTTACGAGCCGCATATTCATGCACGTCAAGGATTTTATCCACTGATCGATCTGTTTCACGTCAGTCAGGGCCAGTTTGAGACGTTCTTGCTGATCTGGCTGCGCGTCTCGACGATGCTGTACGTGTTTCCGGTCTTTCAGGCGCGGCAGATTCCGACGCTGGTCCGGATAGGGTTGGGGCTGCTGATCTCGTTCGTGCTGGTGCGTGCCGTTCCGGTGATGCCGGCGCTGCCGGATATCGGCGCGCTGGCGGCCGCCGCTGTGAGCCAAGTGGTCCTGGGTCTGATCGTCGGTTTCGTCGCCTATCTGGTTTTTACGGGGATCCAGTTCGCGGGCGAGATCGTCGACATCCAAATCGGCTTCGCGGTGGCGAACGTGATCGATCCGACCCGGCAGCAGCAGGCGACGGTCCTGGGCGAGTTGGAGTTGACCCTTGCGACGCTGTTCTTCCTGATCTCGAACTCGCATCTGCTCTTCCTGCAGGGTATCGGGGGATCGTTCCACCTGGTCCCGCTGCCGTACATCGATCTGAATCCGGCGGTCGCGGGCGACGTCGTCAGCGTGCTTTCGGCGGCGTTTCTCGTCGTCATCAAAGTCGCCGCGCCGGCGGCGGTCTCGCTCTTTATCGTCAACGTCGCGCTCGGCTTGATGGCGCGCGTCGCGCCGCAGATGAACGTCTTCGTCGTCGGCTTTCCGCTGCAGATCGGCGTGGGGCTGATGATGCTCGCCGTCAGCGTGCCGCTGCTGGGGTACGTGGCCCCGCAGCTCTTCAACCAAACGGCGCATAGCATGGACGCCGTCATGCGCGGGATGGCCGTGCGCTAGAGGCGCTTCGTACCTAGAAGTACGAGAACTGCCCGATCTTGTTGCCGAGCTCCTCGGTGAAGTAGAGCTTCCCGTCCGGCCCGAGCGTGATGGAAGCCGGGACCGCATTCGGCGTCGGAATCTTGTATTCGGCGGTCTTGAGCGTGTTGACGTTAAAGGCGCCGATCGCGTTATTTACCGGGTCGGCGAAGTAGAAGTTGTTGTCCAGGCCGACCGCGAGCGCAGTGGCCGCCGCGGCGCCCGTCAGCGCGTATTCGTTCAAAGAACCCGTCGCGGTCGAGATGCGTCCGATCTTCGGCGCACCCGGGGTGTTCTCGGTGAACCACAGGGCGCCGTCCGGCCCGACGCGGATCTCCGTGGGCTGCGAGCCCGACAGCGCGATCTCACGATCGACGGTGTTGGTCAACGTGTTCAGGCGCCCGATCTTCGCCGCCCCGTTCTCGACGAACCAGATGTTGGTGTCGGGTGCGGCGATGATCCCCAGCGGATTGGCGTTGGCCGTCGGAATGGTGTAGGGTCCCGCGACGATCTGCGTCGTCGTGTTGATCGAGCCCAGCGCGTTGAGGCCCGGCTCGGTAAAGTACAGGTTGCTTCCGGGGCCGGAGACGATTCCGTAGGGTGCCGCGCCCGCGGGCAGCACGAACTCTTTGACCGTGTTGAGCGTGATCGTTGCGACTCGGCTCGCGTTGGTCTCCGTGAACCACAGGTTGTTGTCCGGTCCCAGGGTGATTTGATTGGGGCCTGCCGCCCGTGAGGTCGTGCCGAAGAGCGTGAACGTGCCCGCGCTCAAGTTATACGAGGTGATGCTGCTCGAATTGAACAGCGTCACGTACAGATTGCTGTCGGCCCCGACCGCGATGCCCGTGGGCTTGGCGGCCAAATTCGTAATCGCGATTTCCTGGGTGACGCTCGGCGGACTGGAGGTGGGGCTTGGAGGCGGCGTCGAGCCGATGACGGTGCCGTTCCCGCAGCCCGCAAGAGCCGCCGCGAGCACCGCCGCTGCAAAACCGATCGAAACCTTGACGCGCATACCTCTCCCTTGGGGCCGCACCCCGAGTGGGGTGCGCAAACTCCGCCCTATTCGTCGCACCGGGGGGTGCTCCCGCCGGAGTAAGGCGGCGGTTAAGAGTCGTGACGCGGCTGTTGGGCCTTTTCGCGGCGGCCGAATATACGCATAGGAAACCGGACGCCGTGCCGGCGCGGAGGCTATGCCCAGACCCGAGCAGACCGAAAGAGCCACTCCAAAGCGCCGTGAAGAGGCGCGAAAGCGTGGACAAGTTGCCAAGAGTACCGATCTCGCCGGCGCAGGCGTCTTTCTTGCCGGCGTCTTCGCGCTGCATACGCTTGCACCGGTCACCTTCGACAATATGTCCGCGTCGATGCAGACCATTCTCTGGCGCATTCACGAGCATCAAGATTTCACGGCCCAATCGGTCTGGCTGATTTTTGCGCGCGGCTTCGCGGCTGCCGCTCTGCTCGCCGGCGTACTCTTTGGCGCGGCGATGCTCGCGGCGCTGGGAATCAACGCGCTGCAGACGGGCTTTTTGGTTTCGGCCAAGCCCCTGACTCCCAGTTTTGCCAAGATCAACCCCGCCGCGGGCCTTCAGCGCCTGTTTTCCAAGCAAGTCCTCGTCAATCTCGCCAAGCAACTGCTCAAGCTCGGCGCAGTGCTCGTCATCATCTATACCAGCGTGGCGGCCAACCTGCAGACGTTTTTCATGCTCGGCCAGATGCCGGCAGGCGCCGTAGTCGCGTTCACCGGCGAGCTCATCTACGGCATCGGATGGAAGTTCGGTTTCTTGCTGTTTCTCGTCGGCGCACTCGACTACGCGTTCGAGCGCTGGCAGTACGAAGAGAACCTCAAGATGAGCAAGCAGGAGGTTCGCGACGAATACCGCCAGAGCGAAGGCAATCCGGAGATCAAAGGGGCGGTCAAGCGGCGTCAGCGCGAATTTGCGCGCAGGCGCATGATGGCCGCAGTCCCCAAGGCGACCGTCGTCGTGACCAACCCGACGCACTTTGCCGTTGCGCTGGAGTGGGACGAGATGAAGATGGAGGCGCCGGTGCTGACCGCCAAGGGCGCGGACTTGGTCGCCAAGCGCATTCGCGAAATCGCAGTCGAGCACAACGTTCCCATCATGGAGAATCCTCCGCTCGCCCGCACGCTGTATGCCAAGGTCGAACTCGATCAGATGATTCCGCCGAATATGTATGCGGCGGTGGCACAAGTGATCGCGTTCGTCTTTAAGCTCAAACGGAAGACGATAGCATGAGCGCGGCGGCGGCACAGCTTTCCCAATCGGGCGGCGGCGGCTTGGCGCGGCGCTTGAGCGCGGGCGCGCCGGTCTTCGTGGCGGGCGCCTCGGTCATGCTGGTCATCCTGATGATCGTGCCGATCCCGTCGGTGCTGCTCGACTTCCTGCTCTCGATGAACATCATGGTCGCGCTGCTGATCATCGGCGTCTCGCTCTATGCCGAGAACGCTCTGGCGTTCAGCGTCTTCCCGACCCTGCTGCTCATCGTCACGCTCTTCCGGCTTTCGCTCAACATCACTGCGACCCGCCAGATCCTGCTGCACGGCTACGCCGGCGAGGTCATCAACTTCTTCGGGCAGATCGTGATCGGCGGCAACTACGCCGTCGGCTTCGTGATCTTCCTGATCCTGATCGTCATCCAATTCGTCGTCATCACGAACGGCGCCGGCCGCGTTGCCGAAGTCGCCGCGCGATTCACTTTGGACGCCATGCCCGGCAAGCAGCTGGCCATCGACGCGGACCTCAACGCCGGCCTCATTACCGAGGCCGAGGCTCGTCAGCGCCGTAAGGACATCCAGCGGGCCGCGGACTTCTACGGTGCAATGGACGGCGCGAGCAAGTTCGTACGCGGCGACGCCATTGCCGCGCTGATCATCGTGGCGATCAACACGGTCGGCGGCTTTATCGTCGGCGTCGCGCAGCTGCACATGACGCTGCTGCAGTCCCTGACGCATTTCACGCTGCTCACCGTCGGCGAAGGCATCGTGACCCAAGTGCCCGCGCTGCTGATCTCGACCGCGACCGGTATCGTGGTCACGCGGGCGGCTTCGGAAGGCGACTTCGGCGCGGATCTCACGCGGCAGCTGAGCGGACAGCCGATGGCGATACTCATCGCCGCCTGCATGACCGGATTGTTCGGCCTGGCGCGGCTGGCGCCGTGGTTCATGCTCCCGCTTTCGGCGGCGCTCTTCATCTATTACTTCCGTACGCGCAACCGGCAAGGCGACCAGCGCACCGGACAGCTGCCCGCAAGCGCACAAGGCGCGGTCGCGGCGGCACCGGGCGGCCAGCAGGCGATCAAACCCGCCGAATCGGTGGTGCCGCTGCTGTCGTACGATCCGATGGAGCTCGAGATCGGCTTCGGCTTGATTCCGCTCGTGGATACGACGCAAGGCGGCGATTTGCTCGAACGGATCACGCTGATCCGCCGGCATGCGGCGCGCGATCTGGGGATCGTCGTGCCGCCCATCCGCGTGCGCGACAACCTGCAACTCAAGCCGAGCACGTACGTCGTGAAGATCTACGGCCTTGAGGTCGCCTCGGCCGAAGTCATGGTCAGCCGCCTGCTCGCGATGAATCCCGGCACTGCGATGCAGCCGCTCGACGGCATTCCAACGACCGAGCCGGCGTTCAACCTTCCGGCGCTGTGGATTCCGGAGTCCGCCAAGGCGGAAGCCGAGATGGCCGGCTACACCGTGATCGATCCGACCAGCGTCATCGCCACGCATCTGACCGAGATCATCAAGTCGCACGCACCGGATCTGCTCGGGCGGCAAGAGACGTCGGCGCTGCTCGACAACGTCAAGACGCATTACCCGGTCGTCGTGGAAGAGCTCGTGCCGAACTTGCTGACGGTCGGCGAGATTCAGCGCGTGCTGCAGAACCTGCTGCGCGAGCGCATTCCGATCCGCAACCTGCTGATGATTCTGGAAAGCCTGGCCGACGCGGCGCGCGTGAGCAAAGACGTCGACTTCCTGACCGAGCGCGTCCGCTCGGCGATGGCGCGGCATATCTGCGCGGAGTACGCCGAAGACGGATTGCTTTCGGTCATCACCGTGGATCCGCGCTTGGAGGCGCTGCTCGGCGAGGCCGTGCGGCGCGGCGAGGACGCATATGCGCTGCTCGATCCGAACACGGTCGCCAAGATCTACTCGTCGCTGACCAAACAGATGACGCTCGCGCAGTCCTCCGGACTGCATCCGATCGTGCTCTGCTCGCCGTCGGTTCGCTTGGCGCTCAAACGCCTCACCGAGCGTGCGGCGCCCCAGCTCGTCGTGCTCTCGTACTCGGAAATTGCGCCTGGCTTGCGCGTCGAGTCGATCGGGCAAGTCTGCACCACCGACGAAAGCGCCCAAGCGGAGCCTGCCGCACCGTGACGCTGCGATCGATTTTCGGCGCCCGCGCCAAGCGTGCGCGCGTTCCCGAAGAGCAGCTGCCGGTGCTGCACTCGTTCGTCGACGTTACCGTGCCCGGCCGTAAATCGCTTTCGGCCGCGGTCGAGGAAGTTACGCCCCGCATCATCGTGCTGGGCGACGTCTGCGGCCGCGTAGGCGAACGCGCGTCGATCGTCTACGAAACGCCCGCCGGCCGTTTCCGCTTGGCCGCGCCGATCGTCGGCCTGCGCAGCGGCATGACGGTGTTCGGCGTTCCTTCGCGCGTCGATACCCTGGCGGGCGGAGCGCAGAAGCGCTCGACGGTCCGGATGGACGTGCTCGTTGCCGGATCGTGGCGGTTCGCTCCGAGCGGCCGCGCAGTCGGCGAGTTCCGGCGGGGCAACGTCAGGGATATCAGCCGCGGCGGCTGCGCGCTCATCATGGATCGCCAGTGCAAGCTCGGGCAGATGCTCGAAGTGCAGCTCTTTTTGCGCACGGGCGAGGCGCCGCTGACGCTGCTCGCCGAGGTGATGCGCTGCGAACCGATTCCGACGTCCGGCAAGTTTTCGCACGGTTTGCGCTTCCACGGGCTGCGGCCTGAGGAAGATCAGGCCATCCTCGAATTTATTAACAATAAATTGGCAGATCTCCGCAGCCGCGGTCTGGCATAACCCGCCGTTTCCTAAGGAAAACCCGGGCCGCGGCCGATGCCTGTCAAGAGACCTTTCTAAGGATAGATGGGAGCGCGTAATGAGCAAGCGGGTCCTCATCGTTGACGACGCCGTCGTCATGCGAATGATGATCAAGGGCATTCTGAGCAAAAATGGATTTGACGTCGTCGGCGAGGCCCAAAACGGACTCGAGGCGGTCGACAAATACAAGGCATTGAGCCCTGATTTGGTCACGATGGACATGGTCATGCCCGAGATGGACGGCATTTCGGCAGTGCGGCAGATCATGACGCACGATCCCGGTGCGAAGATCATCATGTGCACGTCGATGGGTCAGCAAGCGCTGGTCGTCGAGGCGATTCAGGCCGGAGCCAAGTCGTTCATCACCAAGCCGTTCCAGCCGCCGAAGATCCTTGAAACCATCAACAAGGTGCTGGCGTGACGCTGCAAAGTTTGAACCTGAACGAACTCCAAAAAGACGCGCTCAAAGAAGTCGGCAACATCGGCGCGGGCCATGCGGCGACCGCACTGTCGCAGCTGCTCAACGCCAAGATCAACCTGAGCGAGCCGCGCATCGACGTCATTAAGTTCCGCGATCTCGCCACGCGCGTCGGCCACGAAGACCGTATGGTCGCCGCTTTGCACATGTACATTCGCGGGGAGGCTCCGGGCCAGATCGTCGTGCTCTTCGATCGCGAGCAGGCCCTGGATTTCGTCTCGACGTTCCTCAAGCGCGTCATCGGCGATATTCAAATCTTCGACTCGATCGCCGACTCGACGCTCAAGGAGATCGGCAACATTATCGCCGGCTCGTACTTGTCCGCCATCAACAACCTCACCGGTCAGAATGTGCTGCCGTCCGTGCCGACGCTCTCGTACGGCACCATCCAAGCCGCATTCCGCACCCTGATGTCGATTCTTCCGGACCAGGACGTGTTCTTGATCGAGAGCAGCTTCCTGGACAAAGAAAAGGAAGTCTCCGGCCAGTTCATTCTCATCCCCGAGACGGGTTCGCTGGGCCCCCTATTGGCAGTTTTCGGAGTCGAGTGATTGCGGTAGCCTGGTAGGGGCGCGACAGTGGCAGAAGATTACTTCGACCGGAGCGAGTTCGTCGCGTATTTCCGCGACGAGGCCGAAGAGTTGCTCCAGCAGATCGATGCCGATCTGCTCCAGCTCGAAGATTTCGTTCAGTCCGGGCGCCCCGACACGGAAATCGTCAACTCGCTCTTCCGCGCGCTGCACACGATCAAGGGCAGCGCGGGGATGCTGCAGTTCTCGGCCGTGCAGTCGCTCGCGCACAAGCTCGAAAACCTGTGCGACCTGCTACGCAAGGAGCGTATGCCGCTCTCGGAGAGCTGCGTCGACATCCTTTTTGCCGGGCGCGATTTTCTCACCGACCTGGTCGCCGCAGCCATCTCCGGCAAAGACCAGCCGTCCGGTCTACAAGAGTACTCCGCCCGCCTGGACTCCTTCGTTGCAATTTACGAAGAGACCGCGCACGTCATCGAAGGCGCCGGCCAGGAAGTTTCTTTCGACGAAGCGGCCGCGCACGAGAACCAAGACGCAAGCGCGGACGACGTAGCGGCATTCGAAGCCGAGGTCGAGCGTCTGCTCGAACAGGCTCAGCTCGCCGGCACGATGCAATCGCAGGAGCGGCAGCCCGAAGAAGCACTGGACGCGCTCGTCGAAGCGGCGCTCTCGGTCGCCGGTGCCGCCGAGCTGCAGGCGCAAGCCGATCCCGCGAAAACCGACGCTCCGGCGCCTCCGCAGAACGTGCAAAACCGGGCTCGCGCCGACGCCCCGGCCAAGAAGTCGGCCGCGCACCAGACGATTCGCGTCGACATCGAGCGCCTCGACCTGCTGCTCAATCTCGTGGGCGAGCTCGTCATCAACCGGACGCGGATCTCGGACATCGCCGGAACGCTCGAACGCGCGCTCGTGGACAAGAACGGCGCCGCCGCGCGGCTGAACGGCGAGTCGAAAGAACTGCTGCCGCTGGCAAAAGAGCTCGCGGACAGCTCGGCGCTGCTGGCGCGCACCACCAACGAGATTCAAGAGTCGATCATGAAGGTCCGGATGGTGCCGATCGGCCAGGTCTTCGATCGCTTCCCGCGCATGGTGCGCGACGTGGCCAAGGCGCGCGGCAAGGAAGTGCAGCTGCAGATCTCCGGCGCCGATACCGACCTGGACAAGACGATCGTCGACGAGGTGGGCGAGCCGCTGATGCACCTGCTCCGCAACTGCGTCGATCACGGCATCGAATCGCCCCAGGAGCGCGCCCAGCGCGGCAAGCCCCGCCACGGAACGATCTCGCTCAACGCGTATCACGAAGGCAATCAGGTCATCATCGAGGTCAGCGACGACGGAAACGGCATCGACCTCGAGCGGGTACGGGCGCGCGGCGTCAAGCAAGGGCTCATCGGCGCGGAGGATCGCCTTTCGGACCGCGAGATCGTGGAGTTGATCTTCACGCCCGGATTTTCGACGGCCGAAGTCGTCAGCGACGTCAGCGGCCGCGGCGTCGGAATGGACGTCGTCAAGAAGAACATCACCCGCCTCAAAGGCGTGTTCGACGTCAATACCGTTCCGGGGAGCGGAACCACGTTTACGATTAAACTGCCGCTCACGCTGGCGATTATCCAGGCACTGCTCGTGCGCGTCGGCGCCGAGTTGTATGCCATCCCGCTCGATTCAGTCATCGAATCGCAGCGGGTCGAGATGCCGGACGTGCAAACGGTTCACGGCAGCGAGGTCATCACGCTGCGGGGGCAGGTCGTTCCGCTCATTCGCGTTGCCGAGTTCTTCCAGCTCGGCGGCGATCGCGATCCGGAAAAAGCCATGATCGTCATCGTGGGCCTGCAGGGCCGTCAGGTCGGTCTGGTCGTCGACTCCTTTCAAGGCGAACAGGAGATCGTCATTAAGCCCCTCTCGGACGTCGTCGGGCGAATCCCGGGCATCTCGGGCGCAACGATTTTGGGCAACGGATCGATCTCGCTGATCATCGACGTCCATTCGCTGATTTCAGAAGCCTACAACAGCGGGCGCGTAGCGCGCGCCGAATTCTCCGGAGTATAGGAGCGGCCAAATGCAAACGATGGAGCAAAAGGAAAAGGCGCAAACTTCCGGCGAGGTCGTGCAAGTCGTCTCGTTCCGGCTGGGCAACGAAGAGTACGGAGTGGACATCTCGCAAGTGCAGGAGATCATCCGCATGGTCGAGATCACGCACGTGCCCCGGGCGCCGCGATTCATGGAGGGCGTCATCAACCTGCGCGGCCAGCTCATCCCCATCATCGATCTGCGCACGCGTTTCTCCATGCCGCGCGCCGACCAGACCAAGAGCACGCGCATCGTCGTAACGGAGATCGGCGCCAAGCGCGTCGGCATGGTTGTCGACAGCGTCTCCGAAGTCCTGAACATTCCGATGGAACACGTCGAGGACGCCCCCGATATGATTGCAGGCGTCGGCACCGACTATATTCAGGGCGTCGGCAAGGTAGGCGACCGGCTGGTCATCTTGCTGGACCTGACCATGGTCATCAGCGGCGAGGAGAAATCCGTCCTCGAAACGGCCGACCTCGCCTCCTAGGCGCGCCGGGGGCTGCCGGCCGCCCGGTTGGAGTCCGCGTAACTTAATTCATTAGTTGACAAGGACCCCGCCATCGCGCTATATTCTACTAAGGAATTAGTTTTCAGCCGGCAGCGGGCACCCGTGTACGCGCCGGTCCTGCGCTCTATCGCGCGTTGGAGGTATCAGTGGCCCGGAAGAAATCGTCGACGCTCACGGAAGCCGAGCTGCGGCTCATGGAAGTGCTTTGGGACATGGGGCGGGCAACCGTCGCGGAGGTCACCGAGCAGCTTCCGCCCCCGCCGCTGGCGTATAATACCGTGCTGACCACCATGCGTATCCTGGAGCAAAAGGGCTACGTGCGCCATAAAGAGGACGGCCGTGCTTACGTGTACGAGCCGCTCATCGCACGCGACGATGCCGCCAACTCGGCAGTCGGCACCATTTTGCAGCGCTTCTTCGGAAACAAATCGGGCGCGTTGGCGCTAAGATTAGTCGAGGACCACCGGCCGACCGACGAAGAGCTGCAGCGCCTCAAACGCCTCATCGCAGAGTACGAGGAAAAAGGCTCATGACAACCGCGCTCAGGCTGCTCGAACCCGTCGCCCGCGTTGCCGTTGCCACGCTGTTCAACAGCTTGTGGGAGGCTGCGCTGATCGCGCTCGTCGTTTGGGCAATACTGCGGCTCGTACCCAACGCGAGTGCGACGACCCGCTACGCGGCGTGGTCGTGCGCCCTGGCGGCTTCGCTCTTGCTTCCGCTGGCGACGTCGTTTTCGTCGATCACCGTCACGCAAACGGCCGTTCGCGGCAGCGCGTCGGGATCGCAGCTTCAGCATGCGGCATCGGCGCAGCAGCGCACGAACGCCGCCGCGACTCGGCGCGCAGCCGTTCGCAACACGGTCTCGCCGCCGCACGCGGCGACGCAAGCGAGTGCACCCGCGGCGTCGCGCCCGGCGCTTCGGCTGCCGGATCGCTTCCGCTTCGCGTTACCCGAGTGGCTGGCCATCGGACTCTTCGCGGCGTGGGGCCTTGCGACGTTGGCGCTGCTGGTGCGTCTGGGCGTCAACCTCTACCGCTTGGAGCGCTTAAAAGCCGACGCATTACCGCTGCCGATCGATTACCGCGAGCGCCTCTCGAAGTGGGCGGCGGCCGATAAGGGCGGGCGCGACGTGCGCCTGTGCATCTGCGACCGTATCGAAGTTCCCGTCGCCGTCGGCCTGTTCGACTCCATGATCCTGATTCCGCAGCACTTGCTCGACACGCTTTCGCAGGACGAGATCGACCAGATCATGCTGCACGAACTGGCGCATCTCCGCCGCGCCGACGACTGGACCAACGGCGTTCAGCGCGTGATTCAATCGCTGTTCTTCTTTAATCCGGCCGTGCTCTTCATCGCACAGCAGCTCGACCTCGAGCGTGAAGTCGCCTGCGACGATTGGGTCGTGCGCCAAACCGAAAGCGTCCGCCCCTACGCGTCATGCCTGACGAAGATGGCTGAAGTCACTGCCTGGCCGCACCGCGCGATGGCCGCCCCCGGCGTCTTCGTGACGCGCCGCGGCCTCTCGGTTCGCGTCGAACGCCTGCTGCGCGCGGGCCGCGACATCCGCACGAGCATTTCGTTCGGACCGGCCGGCGCGGTCGT
>Ga0070738_10006835_pt1 | contig 11730 bp, 11 predicted proteins | sample Coa_R2_2_FD_66446 | JGI IMG/M metagenome (GOLD analysis project Ga0070738, IMG submission 66446) | Surface soil microbial communities from Centralia Pennsylvania, which are recovering from an underground coalmine fire - Coalmine... | ecosystem: Environmental > Terrestrial > Soil > Unclassified ... | reverse complement strand
TTCCCGGCGAGGAACGTTTGCGCGGTCGCGGCGTTTCGAGCTGCGCCACCTGCGACGGCGCGTTCTTTCGCGACAAGCGCATCGTCGTCGCGGGCGGCGGCGACTCGGCGATGGAAGAGGCACTCTTTCTGACGCGGTTCGGCAGCCGAGTGACGGTCGTGCACCGCCGCGATCGCCTGCGAGCCAGCCGGATCATGGCCGATCGGGCGCGCTCGCACCCGAAGATCGATTTTATCTGGAATGCTGCGATCGAAGCGGTCCACGGCGAAACGCACGTGAGCGGCTTGCGCCTGCGCGATCTGACCGACGGCCGAACGTACGACTTCGAGACCGACGCGCTGTTCGTCGCCATCGGTCACACGCCCAACACGGCGATCTTTGCCGGACAGCTCGACCTCGACGAACGCGGCTACATCGCATCGCCCGACGGAACCTCGACCAACGTGGACGGCGTCTTCGTGGCGGGCGACGTGTACGACGTCCGCTATCGCCAGGCCATTACCGCGGCGGGCGCCGGGTGCCGCGCGGCGATGGACGTGGAAAAGTACCTCGAAGCCGCGGAGTTCGAGGTAGATTCGCTGGCGCGGCTCTCCCCGCTTTAGATTCCGCCGACGAAGCAGCCCGGATTGAGCGTGCGCCGCGGATCGAAGCGCTCCTTGAGCGCGCGCATGCGCTCGATCGCCGCCGGAGGGGCGCCCCAGACGCGAAGGAAGGCTCGATTGGGATGGTCGCCGGCGACGACCTGGGCGCGAGGCCGCACGTCGTGCCGAGCGTCGTCGAACGATTCGATCTTCGAGCCGAGCGCGTGCGCGTCCAGATCGCTGACGCGCAGCACGACGTCGCCGTTCATGACGTCCACGATCGTTTCGCTGCGCAGGCCGAAGCGCTGGGCCAGCTCCTGCAGTTCGCTCGCGCACCGATTCGCTTCGCCGGGAAAAGGATACAGCCGGTACGTGATCGAGCGTTCTCCGAGCGTCGCGACGTAGGCATCCACGACGCGTTCGAAGGCTTCGCGCGCGCCGGCGTCCATCACGTGCGTCTCGGGAACGCCGGCGCGGCCGAGTGCCGAACGGAGCTCGCGCGTCGCGCGCTCGACGAGCGCCTCGCTGCCTTCGAGCAGCGCGAGAATGCGCCCCTCGGCACCCTCGTCGCCGTCGATTGCGTGAGTAAAACCGTCGACGGCAAAGGCCGCCGCCGGCGCGATCCCAAGCGCGGCAAGCTGCGCGCACGCGCGCTCGCGCGTTCCCTCCGGCAGCGGCGCCAAGAAGAGCCGTGCGTGCGGCGGCAGAGGAATCGTCTTGAAGTTCGCGCGCGTCAGCACGCCCAGGGTGCCGAAGGAGCCGATGTAGAGGCGGGTCATGTCGTAGCCCGCGACGTTCTTGGAAACCATACCGCCGGCGCGTGCGATGGTGCCGTCGGCGAGGACGATCGTCGAGCCGACGAAATAATCGCGCGAGCTTCCGTAACGGTGGCGCCGCGGCCCGCGCCAACCCGCGGCGAGCGTGCCCCCCAGGGTGGCGTATTGCGGGCGCGGCGCGTCGAGTGGGAGGAACTGTCCCTCGCGCGCGAGCTGCACGGCAATATCCGACACGACCGTTCCGGCGAGAGCACCGGCGACAAGATCGGAGGCTTGATTTGCCATCATTCCCGTCAGCTTCGTCGTGATCAACGTCACGTCGGCGCGTTCGGCCGGGAATCCCATGCCGCTCAGTGTTGCGCCTCCGCGCACGGCGATCTTATCGCCCGCAGCGTCGCAGCGGCCGACGAGCTCGGCCAGCTCCCGTTCGCTCGCCGGAACGACACAGTCTTGCGCCGCCCTCACGGAGGTGTGACCTCGGCGCAGCGAAGGCCGCTGGGAAAAATCTTTTCCGGATTGAGCGCTCCAACCGGATCGAAGACGTCGCGGACCCGTCCCATCGTCGCAAGGTCGGCGGTCGAATAGATGCGCGTCATGGCGTCGCGCTTTTCCCAGCCGATTCCGTGCTCGCCGCTGATCGTTCCGCCGAGCTCGATCGCGGTCTGCAGTATTTCGTTTCCGGTCTCCACCACAGCCGCGACTTGTTTGCGGTCGCGCTTATCGTACATCAAGAGCGGATGCAGGTTGCCGTCTCCCGCGTGAAACACGTTGCCGACGGTGATGCCGTTCGCGGCGGCGGCCGCCTCGACGGCGCGCAGCGCCTGCGGAAGCTTGCTGCGCGGGACGCAGACGTCTTGCGTGTAGTAGTTGGGCGCAATCCGGCCGGTCGCGCCGGCGGCGCTCTTTCGCCCCGCCCAAAGCGCATCGCGCTCGGCTTGGTTTCGAGCGCTGCGCCAGGACTTCGCACCATGCTCGATCGCGATGGCGTGGATCGCCGCTTCGGCCGCGCCGACGTCCTCGGCGAAGCCGGCGCTCTCGACGAGCAAAACTGCCGCCGCGTCGGTCGGGTATCCCGCCGAAAATGACGCCTCAACGGCTCGCGTGATGACGGCGTCCATCATCTCGAGCGCGGTCGGTAGAATGCCCGCGCCGAGGATCGCAGAGACGGCCTGCGAAGCGCCGTCGAGATCGTCGAAGGCGGCGACCGCGACGTTGACGGATTCGGGAAGCGCCAGCAGCCGCAACCAGGCCGACGTGACGATACCCAGCGTCCCTTCGCTGCCGACGAACGCGGCCGTGAGGTCGTAGCCGAACTCATCGACGTGCGTCTGAAAGACGTCGCCGGCCGCATCGACGATCTCCAGACCAAGCACGTGATTGACGGTGGTACCGTACGAAAGACAATGGGCGCCGCCGGCGTTGGTCGCGATGTTGCCGCCGAGGGTCGAAATCCGCTGCGACGACGGATCGGGCGCATAGAACAGGCCGCGCGGCCCAACCGCAAGCGAAAGATCCAAGTTGATGACTCCCGGCTCGACGCGGACGCGTCGATTACGGTCGTCGAGCTCGAGCAAGCGATTCATTCGCGCAAAGCAAAGCACGATGCCGCCGGCGACCGGCACGGCGCCGCCGCAAAGGCCGGTCCCGGCGCCGCGCGCGACGATCGGTTCGCCGCAGTGGCGCGCGATCTTGACGATCGCGGCGACGTCGCGCGTCGAAGCCGGCAAAACGACGGCGGACGGCGTTCCCCCCTCGGTGTATGCGTCGAATCCGTAGACCGCGAGATCCTCGGGCGCCGTTTTGACGGCATCCTCTCCCAGCGCTTCGACCAGCCGCTCGCGGAGCATCGTCTCAATCGTAGAGCCGATACCGCCGGCGCGTCACCTCGAACTCGTCGAGCGCGGGACGCCATTGTGCCAAAATCGCGTCGGCGCTCTTGCCGGCCAGTAATGCCGCGCGGAACGAGTCGGTGCCCCAGTCGCGATCGAGGCCCGAGAGGCTGTTCACGTCGATCGCGTGCGGGAAGAGATCCCGCACCGCGACGGCGATTTCGACGGCGGTGCGCACGGCATAGAAGCGGCGCGGTTCGAAGACAACGAGCTCCACTCCGGTGAGCTCGCGGCCGTGCCAAAAGCCGGTCAGCGGCTGCCACGCGGCAGGCACGAACCAGACGCCGGGCAGGCCTCGTTCGTTGAGCCGCGCGGCGAGGCGGCCGCCGTCGATGCCGACGGCGCCGGCGAGAAAGAACGGCATCGTGTACCCGCTGCCGTTGTTGATGCCGACGTTGTCGAGCAGTCCCGTGCCGACGTAAACGATCGTCGTCTCCCACGTCGGGATGTTCGGGGAAGTAGGAATCCACTGCAGTCCCGTATCCGGCCAGATCATCGAACGCCGCCAGCCGTTCATGCGAACGACGCGAAGCTTTGCGCCGATGCCGAAACGCTCGTTGAAGAGCGTCGCCAGCTCGCCGACGGTCATGCCGTGCCGGACCGGAATCGGATAGAGTCCTACGAACGACTCGTAAGCCGGCTCGAGCACCGGTCCTTCGACGATCGCGCCGCCGATCGGGTTTGGCCGGTCGAGCACCCAAAACTCTTTGTCGAACTCGGCCGCGCCCTGCATCGCATACGCCATGGTCGAGACGAACGTATACGCGCGCGCGCCGACGTCCTGAATATCGAACAGCAAAACCTCGACGTCCGCGAGCATGGCGGCCGTCGGATGACGCGACGAGCCGTACAGACTATAGACCGGAAGGTGCGTCTGCTGGTCGACATACGAGCCGACCGACGCCCCGGCATTGCGGTCGCCGCGGAATCCGTGCTCGGGCGCGAACACCGCATTGAGACGTATCTCGCCGTGGCGGCGGATCGCATCTACGATCGAGACGAGCTCCGACGTGACGCCGCTCTGATTCGCGATCACGCCGACGCTTCGTCCGCGCAGCTCCCGCCACTCCCCCCGCAGAAAAACCTCGTCGCCGAGCTCGATGCGCGGTCGCGGCAACGGCTGCGCGGAAGCCGCAGCGACGCCGGCAAGCGCCGACGCCGTCGCGACGCTCAGGAATCGCCGGCGAAGCGTGGCTGCGTCTCCCGCCGTAGGATTCCGGCTTCGTGCGCCCGCGCGAAGAGGGCGCGCACGGCCTCGCGGCCGACTTCGCCGAGATCTTCGGTAAACTCGTTGACGTAGAGCTCGATGTGCCTGCGCGTGACGTCGTCGTTCATTTCTACGGCGTGATCGCGGACGTACGGCATCACGCGATCCTCGTGCGCGCGCGCGAAGGCCAGGCTGGCGCGAATCGCCGTATCGATACGCTGGGCCGCCGCGTCGTCGAGATCGTCGCGCACCAGAATCGCGCCGAGCGGTACCGGCAACAGCGTCATGTTCTCCCACCATTCGCCGAGATCGGCGATGGAGATGAGCCCGGCGTCGCGATAGGTGAAACGGGACTCGTGGATGATCAGTCCGGCATCGACCTCTCCGCGGGCCACCGCTGGAACGATGCGATCGAAGCGCATTGCGACCGTCTTCGGGCGCCTGCCCAGCGCCAGCTGCAGCAACATGAAGGCGGTCGTGCGCTCTCCCGGGATGGCGATGCGCTTCTCGGCGATTTCGCTGAAAAGCGGCGGCGCCTCGCCGGGCAGGGCGACGAGCAACGGACCGCAGCCGCGGCCCAGCGCGCCGCCCGCGGCCAGGATCCGGTAGCGATCCATCAGGTACGGAATCGCGCCGTAGCTGACTTTCGTGAGCTCGTACTCGCCGCGAGCGGCAGCTTCGTTGAGTTCTTCGATGTCGGCCAGGTGCGCGCGGACCTCGGGCGCGTCCGGAAGCATGGCGTTGGCGAGCGCCGCGAAGACGTAGGTGTCGTTCGGACAGGGCGAATACGCTAAGGTATAGGCGTTCATGCGGTCGCGTCCACGCGCAGTTGGTGCAAGTCCAAGAGCGCGTACAATATCTTTTGCAATCCCTCCACCCCTGCGCGAAAGTCCCAACCGCTGCAGCTTCGGTCGCCGCACCTATTGGAGATGCCGCGAACTTCGATCGCCGCCACTCCGGCGCGCGCAGCCGCGCGCAGCACGGCAAAACCCTCCATGGACTCGACCTGCGCGCCCAAATCGTGCAACCGGCGTGCCGTTGCTTCGCTCGAGGTTACGCGCGCGACGGTCAGGCCGCGAACGCCCCGAAAGCCTCGCGCGCGCAGGGCCTCGACCAGGCTGGGATCCGAGCGGGCCGAATCGACCAGGGCCGAGCCCGCGGGAAGCGCCAGCGGCGCGCCGCTCTCGAGCGCGAGTTCCATCGAGTCTTCTTCGACCACGACGCCGTCGCCGACCGTCGCGGCGCCTTCAAAGGCCCCGGCGATGCCGGCATTGATCACGAGTGCGAAGGCGCCTTGCGCGAGCGCGGCGGCGACCGCGCACGCCGACTCGACCGGACCGACGCCGGTGACGAGCGTCGTTACTCCGGCGCGGGGCCGATAAAAGGCCAGCTCCTCGTCGACGGCCGCCGTCAGTAGAATCACCGAACGCCGATAAACTTGTGCGTTTGCAAGGAGAGCCGGAAGCGCTGCGGATGGGCTTTGGCGTACTCGAGTGCGAGCGCCACGTTTGCCGGCTTGTTGCCTTCGGGCTGCAGCAAGATCGTCGGCTTGCTTTCGAAGAGTCGAAGATGCTCTTCGGGTACCCGCGCGTCGACGATCAGCTTCGCTTCGTCGGCGCGCGCGGCCATGCGGGCGTCGACGCGTTCCTTGGGCGAGACGCAGAGCCAGACGTCGGCGGGAAGCTCCGTAAAGATCGTTCCGTTCGATTCGACGTGCACTCGCCGCCCGTCGCGGCGCAGCGCCTCGACGAGCGCCGGCGTCTCGCTTTGCGCGAGCGGTTCGCCGCCGGTCAGCACGACCATCGGGCAGTCGCCGCCCGCTTCGCGTACCATCTCGACGACGTCGCCTACGCTCGCGAAGAACTTCATGGAGTAATCCGTATCGCAGAAATCGCAGGCGAGATTGCAGCCGGCGAGGCGCACGAAGACCGCCGGCGTGCCGGTCCAGGTTCCCTCCCCCTGAATGCTATAAAAAATTTCGCTCAGCGCAAGCACGTGCGGCCGCTCACGCGACGTCGGACCGGCGCAGGACGGCGCACGCGGTACGCGTCTCCCAAAGCACGACCTCGTCGAGGCGTATCAGCGCGCCGGCCAAACGCTTCCAGATCCACAGCACGAGGTTTTCGACCGTGGGATTCTCGATGAACTCGTTGAGATTGCGATGATCGAGGACGTCGATCACGCGTTCGGCGACGAGCTGCTCGATCCGGTCGAAGTCTTGCACCATGCCGCGCGCCGAGCCGCGACGCTGCAGCGGACCGCGCACGGCGACCTCCAAGCGATACGAATGACCGTGCATTCGCGCGCATTTTCCGGGATGGAACGGCAGCTGGTGGGCGGCCTCGAACTTGAAGCGCTTGCGGATCTGCGTTCGGGACCTACATCTCTCCGTTGGGGCCCATCGCTTCGAGGTGGCGCTTGAGCGCCGCCAGGAAGCCGCTGGCCACGTAGCCGTCGACGACGCGGTGGTCGAGCGACAAGCACGAGTTCATCATCCGTCGGATCGCGATCGAGTCGTCGTCGCGGACGACGAGCTTCTTGACGACGGCCTCCATCGTGACGATTCCGGCTTGACCGGCGTTGATGATCGGCGCCGAAGCCCAGGAGCCGTTGGCCCCGTTGTTGTTGACGGTGAACGTTCCCCCGGCCAGATCGTCGACGCCGAGTTTTCCTTTACGCGCCTTCTCGATCAGCTCGCCGGCGGCTACCGCCAGCCCTTTGATCGAAAGCTTGTCGGCGTGCCGGATGACCGGCACGACGAGATTGGCCGGCAAACCGATGGCGACTCCGATATTCACCTCGGGATGGACGTAGATGCTGGCCTGATTCGAGTCGCCGGCGCCGACGAACTTGGCATTCATCAACGGAAAGGCCGCGAGCGCCTGGACGACCGCGCGGATGAAGAAGGGGAGCAGCGTGAGGCGGTAGCCCGTCTCGCGCTCGAAGCGATCCTTTTCGCGTACGCGCCATTCCCAAACGTCGGTGACGTCAACCTCGACCATCGACCACGCGTGCGGCGCAGTGTGCTTGCTTTCGACCATGCGGTCCGCGATGATGCGGCGAGCCTGCGAAAGCTGCACGAACGTGCCCGGTATGGCCTGTGCGTAGTTGGAAGCCGGTGCGGAACTCGGGGCCGCCGGCCGGGCGGCGACGACGCCGCGCGCGGCGGCGACGACGTCGTCCGCGGTGACGCGTCCGTTCGTACCGCTGCCTTTGATCGTTCGAATATCTACGCGATGCTCGCGCGCTAAGCGCCGCACCGCAGGCGAAGCGCCGCGCGCCGCGCTCTCGATTTCGGCACTATCGGCCGTTCCGGCCGGCGCGCCGTTTCCGGAGGGCGCGGGGGACGGTTTGGGCTGCGGAGATTGCGCACGCGCCGGAGCCTGGGCTGCAGGCGTTGCCGGGGTTGCCGCCGGCGCCGCACCGACCTCTTCGATCACGGCGATCGGCGTGCCGGTCGCGACGGTCTCGCCTTCTCGGACGAGCAACTCGCGAATCGTTCCCGTCACCGGCGAAGGAACGCCGGCGTTCACTTTGTCGGTCGAAACTTCGACGAAGTCTTCGTACTTGTCGACGGTATCGCCGACGCTCTTGAGCCATTGCGCGACCGTTCCCTCCGTTACGGTCTCGCCGAGCTGCGGCATCGTTATCGTCGTGGCCATTAGAACTTCACCATCTCCCGCATCGCTTGTGCCATCGCCCCCGGCGAGGACATGAACTCTTCCTCGAGCGGCAACGCGTAACCCATCGCCGGAACGTCGGGGCCGCAAAGACGCCGAATCGGCGCGTCGAGGTCGAAGAGCGCCTCCTCGGCGACCATCGCGCTGATCTCGGCGCCGATTCCGCCGAACTTGTTGTCCTCGTGGACGATCAGCAGTTTGCGCGTTTTTCGCACGCTCTCGAGAATCGTCGTCTTGTCCATCGGGCGAATCGAGCGCAGATCGATGACCTCGACCGAAAGGCCGTCTTCCTGGAGCTGACGCGCCGCATCGAGCGCCCAGTGGACGTAGAGCCCATACGAGACCACGGTGAGCTGCGCGCCTTCTTTGAGCACGTTGGCTTTGCCGAGCGGAATCGTGTAATGTCCGTTGGGCACTTCACCCTTGATCAGTCGATACGTCTTCTTGTGCTCCAGGAAAAGCACCGGATCGGGATCGTCGATCGCGGTGTTGAGCAGGCCCTTGACGTCGGCCGGAAACGCCGGGGCCACGATCTTGAGCCCGGGCACGTGGTAGAAGAGCGCTTCGACGGAGACCGAATGCGAGAGGGCGCCGCGCACGCCGCCGCCGTAAGGCGTGCGGATCACGAGCGGGCAGGTGTACTCGCCATTGGAGCGATAGCGGATCTTTGCCGCCTCGCCGACGATCTGATTGAACGACGGATAGATGAAATCGGCGAACTGGATCTCGGCGATGGGCCGCAGACCCTCCATCGCCATTCCCACGGCGATGCCCACGATCGAAGCTTCGGCGATCGGCGTGTCGATGATACGGCGTTCCCCAAACTCGCCGACGAAGTCCTTGGTGATCAAGAACACGTTGCCGCGCGCGCCGACGTCTTCGCCGAGAATGAGCGTGCGCTCGTCGTTGCGCAGCGCTTCGTAGAGCGTCGCGCGAACGGCTTCGACGTTGTTCATCACGGTCGAGTTTGCGCTCACGACTGCCACGGCTGCCAGGCTCCTTCGTAGAGGTTGGTGTAAAGATCCGCCGCCGACGGGTACGGCTGCGCCTCGGCCGCGTCGGTCGCTTCGTTCGTCTCCTGCAGGACCGACTTCCGGAGCTCGTCCACGTCTTGCGCCGTCAAAACGCCGTGCTCCACGAGCAGCGCCTCAAAGGCCGGAACCGGATCTTGCTTGCGGCGCTCCGTCACCACTTCGCGGGTGCGGTACGTCATGTCGTTGTCGTCGGTCGAGTGCGCGAGATAGCGATAGCAGGTCCCCTCGATCAACGTGGGGCCGCCCCCGCCGCGCGCGCGGTCCATCGCTTCCTTCACCACCGCATAGGTCTCGATCGGATCGAAACCGTTGAAGCGCTTTCCGGGCATCCCGTAGCCCGCGGCGCGCTTCCAAATTTGCGGCTCGGCCATCTGCTTGTCGAGCGGCGTCGAGATCGCCCATTCGTTGTTCTCCACGAGCATGACGAACGGGAGCTTGTGGATCGCGACGAAGTTCATAGACTCGTGCCACTCGCCTTCGCTGGTCGTACCGTCGCCGCACGTCGCGAGCACGGCGCGGCCCGACTCGCCGCGGTACTTCATCGCGTAAGCCGCGCCTACCGCGTGCGGGAGATGAGCCGCCAAGATCGAGGAAAACGACATCAGCCCGGCGGCCTTTGAGGAGTAATGGTTGGGGAACTGCCGGCCGCCGTTGTGGTCTGGCGCACGAGCGAAAATCGAGAGCATGATCTCGTACGGCGAAAGACCGATCCCCAGGCAGAGGCCGAGATCGCGATAGTACGGCGCGAGAATGTCGCGCCCGCGGTTGAAGGCCATCGCGGCGCCGGCCTGCAGCGCCTCGTGGCCCTCGCTGCCCAGGGCGAAGGGAACTTTACCTTGCCGGTTGAGCTGAAAGCCGCGGTTATCGAGCTGCCGCTGCAGCAGCATGTTGCGGAACATGGCCCGCAGCTGCTCGTCGGTCAGACCGTGCCGCTCTTCGATCTCCGTTCGTTGATTCAGATCCACGGGTTCGCTCCCTCGGCGTAAACTCGTTCGTACAGCTCGGCGGCAGCCGGATAAGCCATCGCTTCGGCCCGGTCCGTGGCGTCGTTGGCCTCTTCGAGGACCGACCGCTTCAACTCTGCCGCCTCCTGCGCGGTCATCACGGCGCAATCGACGAGCAGGCGCTCGAAGCAGGGAACCGGGTCGCGCGCGCGTCGCGCTTCGACCTCTTCGCGGGAGCGGTAGGTACGGTCGTCGTCGTCGGTCGTGTGCGACAGAAAACGATAGCATTTGGCTTCGACCAGCGTCGCGCCGCCGCCGGACCGAGCCCGGTCCAGCGCCGACTTGACCGCCGCGTAGCACGCGAGCGGATCCATACCGTCGACGGCTTCACCCGGAAGGCCGTAACCGGCCGCGCGCTTATAGACGTCGGGCTGCGCCATCTGCTTGTGAAGCGGTGTCGAGATCGCCCACTCGTTGTTCTCGCAAAGGAAGACGACCGGCAACTTGTGGACGGCGGCGAAGTTGAGCGACTCGTGCCACTCGCCCTCGCTGGTTGCGCCGTCGCCGAAAGTCGTCAGCACCGCGCGTCCCGGCTCGTTGCGATACTTTAGCGCATAGGCGGCGCCGACGGCGTGCGGCAGTTGCGCTGCAATTACCGAGCTGATCGTCTGAACGCCGAGCCGGCGGCTCGCATAGTGGTGTGGAAACTGGCGTCCGGCCGAGTGGTCGGCCTCTCGCGCGAAGAGGGAAAGGAGTACTTCGTACGGCGTCACGCCGATGCCGAGCGCGAGCCCAAGATCGCGATAATAAGGAACGAGAATATCGTTGCCGCGCGAGAACGCCATCGCGGCGCCGGCTTGAACGGCTTCGTGTCCCTCGCTGGCCGACGCGAACGGGATCTTGCCTTGGCGGTTGAGCTGGAAGCCGCGGTTCTCCAGCGTGCGCTGTACGAGCATCGTGCGCAGCATCGCGACGAGCTGCGCATCGGATAAGCCATGACGCTCCAACGAGGCGCGCTTGGGCACCCCGCTCTCTCTTACGGCCACGCAGCGTAGTCGCTCGCCGTCGGGGTCAAATCCTGCGCCCGAAGGTAGCGCCCGGCGGCGCGCCCAAAACCGAAGGCCATGCTCCGACGGGCCGCGGCGTTTCTCGTGGCGCTGGCGCCGCTTGGCGCGCCGGCGAGCGCGGCCGACGCTCCGGCGAATGGGCTCTTCTCGCTGCCGGATTACGATTTATGAGGTGGGGAGGGACGATCGCATTTGCGACCGCGACCATGACGCTCGTTTGCGGCGCGGCGGCGCAAGCGCGAACCGAGTACTGCCCGGCGAATCTCTGGTATCGACCTGCGATTCCCGCGGCGGACGACGGCCGTTCGAGCGGACTGGTTTACGGTTTCTTCGCCGGCGCTCCCAGGACGCTCGTGTCGGTAAAAATCGTCGCGGACACCGACGGCGGCTGGTTTACTTGGGACGATTCCGGCGTGCGTCTCACGGAACGAACGAACCATGAGGCAGAGTCGACGCGCCGCGTGGCGACGTTCGGCAAACCGGTCTTCGTTCGGCATGCCTGGGTCGTCGAGGCGCGCACCTCCGGCGATTCGCTCTACGGCTGGGATGCGA
>Ga0070738_10006833_pt1 | contig 11731 bp, 9 predicted proteins | sample Coa_R2_2_FD_66446 | JGI IMG/M metagenome (GOLD analysis project Ga0070738, IMG submission 66446) | Surface soil microbial communities from Centralia Pennsylvania, which are recovering from an underground coalmine fire - Coalmine... | ecosystem: Environmental > Terrestrial > Soil > Unclassified ... | reverse complement strand
GTCTCGGACCTCCAGGAGCACCGCCCGAGGATGCCGTCTCATGACAGTCCTCACAGGACGAGCTTCGCTAGCATTCCCCGGGCTTAGCTCCCGGGTAGGAGGGTAAAGCCATCAGCTTCGCCCGAGGGCTGATCGAGGAGTCGCGCCGCACCCATCCCTGGCTGCACCACCCGCTGTTCCAGGACGTCTGGGCCGGCAAGCTGTCCCGCCGCCAGGTGCGGGACATGATCAAGCAGCAGGGCGCCTTCTTCCTGGACACCATCCGCCACGCGGCGGTCCGCCTTGCCGCTGTGGGCGGGCCCTTCCCGACGCGGGCCGACCTGGACCTTCAGCGCGCCATGATGGCGACCCTCGTCGAAGAAGCCGGCACGGACACAATCGGCGGCAAGGAGACGGCTCACCCGCTGCTGTTCGTCCGCATGGCCGATGGCTTCGGCATCTCGGAGGAGGAGCTGTTCGGAACCGAGTACCTGCCCGAGATCGTCAACGAGAAGAACGAGCTCTTCCGGCTGCAGACTGAAGGCCCGCTCGCGGCGCTCTGCGGCGGCGCCATCGCCAGCGAAGCCATCAACCACGAGCACTCCGCCCGCATGCTGGAGGCATACCGCTCCCACTACAGCATTCCGGAGGGGGCGCTCGCCTTCTACGCCGTCCACGCCGGCGGCGTCGAGGAGGAGCACGGCGAGCGCGGCATCCAGCTCGTGGATCGCCTCGCCGCCACGGCCGAAGCCCAAGCCGCCGGCCGCCTGGCTATGCGCCGCGCCATCGCCGCCCGCACCGCCGCATGCGATGCGATGTACCGCCTGGCGCAGCGCCTGGAGTAACCGCCCTTTCCGGCGAATGTCATCCTGAGCGCAGCGAAGGATCCGCCCAATACGATCAGCGGTGGGCATACCCCGCCGAGCCATGAAACAATGGCAGGCATGCGCTCTTTCCGTTTCCTCCCGCTATCTCTGGCGCTGCTGCTCGCCGCCTGCGGCGGCGCGGCGGCCCCTTCCGCGGCTCCGGCATCGCAAGCCAGCGCAGCTCCGGCCAGCGCGAAGCCGGCGGGGCCAGCGTCAGCGGCTGCCAGCGCGCCGGCTAAGCCAGCGGCGAGCGGCTCCGCCGCGGCCAAGCCGGCGGCCGGCGGCGACATCAAGGTTGGGCTGCTGGAGCCGCTGACAGGCTCATTCGCCTCCACCGCCAAGGACAACCAGGACGGCTTCAACCTCTATCTCGAGACTGTCAGCAGCACGGCCGCCGGCCGGAAGATTCAGGCCATTTATGCCGATACGCAGGGCCAGGCGCCGACCGCCCTCACCAAGGCCAAGCAGCTCGTTGAGAGCGACAAGGTGCAGGCGCTGATGGGTATCACCCCTACTCCGGAGTGCTACGCCGTTGCTGATTATGTAAAGACGGCGCATGTCCCGCTAATCGTCAGCGCCAACTGCAGCGCTGAGGACCTGATGACCAACCCGCAGCACAAGAGCCCGTACACCGTGCGCTTCACGCAGACCAACCTGGGCGTGGCTGACCCCGGCGCCGACTGGGCTTACAAGAACGGCCTGCGCAAGGCGATCCTCTTCACGTCCGACTACGGCGGCGGCCTGGAGCAGAGCGACGCCTTTGCAGCGGCATTCATCAGTCGCGGCGGCAGCATCGTGCAGGAGCTCCACCCCGCCCTCGGCGCGCCCGATTTCGGTCCCCTGCTGGCCCAGCTCGATCCCAGCGCCGATTCCATCTGGACGTTCCTGCCGGGCGCCGATGGGCTGCATTTCGGCCTGCAGTACGGCGACTACTCGCAGGGCCGCAAGACCCAGGTGCTGGAGGCCTTCGCCGACATCTCGGCCGGCCCCAACCTCACCCAGCTCAAGGACAAGGCCGTCGGCCTCATCGCCTCCAACGTCTGGAGCGAAGCCTACGACGCCCCGGCCAACAAGGAGTTCATCAAGGCGTTCCAGGCCAAGTACCCGGGCCGGCTCCTCTCGAAGGACGTGGTCCAGGGCTACGTCGGCGCGCAGATCCTGGAGGAGGCGGTCAAGAAGGTCAACGGCAACATCGAGGACGCCGACCAGTTCATGCAGGCGCTCTACTCACTCCAGCTCGACACGGCCAAGGGGCCGGTCCACCTCGACGCCAACCACGACATCGTCCAGAGCTACTACATCTATCAGACGGTCAAGCAGGGCGATGGCTTCGGCCAGAAGCTGCTCGACACCTACAAGGACGTGAGCGCCGCCGGCAAGTTCACCCCCGAGCAGCACGAGAAGCTCAAGATCGGCACCCACAAAGGCCAGTGGGTTGGGATGACCAAAGACAAGCTGGCGGCGATGATCGGCTGAGGCTTACCGGAAGGTCGCGTTGAAGAGGTCGGTCCAGGCTTTGGTCTGGGCCTCGATCTGATCGGCGGTCTTGTCCTGCTCGGGGAGCCAGAGCTTCTCGTTGGTGGGCGGCTTTTCGGCGGCGGTGTGCATGCCGATTGAGGTGAACACGCTCTGGGCATCGCCCAGCAGGTAGTCCAGAAAGAGCAGCGCCGAGTAGGGATGCGGCGCGCGAACGTTCATGCCCACCTCGCCGGGGTTCACGACAACCTCGCCCAGCGGCAGCCACTTGACCGCCGCGCCCTGCTCGTGGGACAGCCGGTAGGCGTCGCTCTCGAAGATCGTCGGTGAGGCGGGAATCTCGCCTTTGCCAATCAGGTCGTTCACCGAGGTCGCCGAGGTCTGATAGACGTGCGGCTTCTGCTGAGTCTCGAGCTGCGTGAGGAACTGCTTGCCCTTGTCCTCACCCATCAGCTGCAGGATGGAGCCCACCCAGCGAGGGCCGGTGGTCGATCCGGCGATGCCGAACCCGGCGAACTGCGGCTTCAGGAGGTCTTCCGTGATCGTGGGATCCGGCCCCGGCGCCATCTTGGTGTTGTAGGCGAAAGACACGTACTGCACGCGGTCTACCGCCGTCTCGACCAGGCCATTGGACGCGCCGTAGGTGAATCCTTCGGGGAAGTTCGCCACCAGTGGCGTGTAGTACGGCGTCAGCAGCTTGGCGGCCGAGACGATCCGCAGCGCCGTTGGCGGCGACTCCATGAGGTCGAACACATCCTTGCCGGCTTGGGCCTCCTGCGTGGCGCGCGTGATCAGCTCGTTGTCGGTCCCGCGGAACACCTCCGGCGCCATGAACGGGTACTTCTGCTTGAACCCGGCGAACAGCCGGTCAATCGCCGGCCCCGTCAGCGACGTGTACCAGGTGAACTTGCCCTCCTTGCGGGCTCCGTCCTCCAGCAGCTGCTGGCGGTCCGCGCCACGATAGGCGGCGATCTGCGCCGGCGTGGCAGGTTTGCCCTGCCCGCTGCTCGCCCCCGACGGCGCCGGCGCCGCCGTCCCGCCGCACGCGGCAAGGAGCAGCGCCAAGCCAACCAGCGTCATGCTGAGCGCAGAGCGAAGCATCCCCACACCTGCCGGGAGACCCTTCGCTCGAAGCTCAGGGTGACAAAGAGCGCTCATCCCCACAGCTCCTCCGTGGCCAATCTCGCTCCCTCGGCCAGCGTGGCCAGCTTGGCCCAGACGACGTCGCCCGCGACGTTGCCGCGCGCAGCGGCGGTGCCGAAGCCGCAGTCTACGCCGGCTATCACCCGCTCCCGACCGACCAGCTTGGCGAACCGGACGATGCGGTCGGCCACCAGCCTCGGATGCTCCACGAAGTTGGTCGTCGAGTCGATCACGCCGGGGATGAGCACCTTATCGTCCGGCAGGCGAACGTCCTCCCACACCCGCCACTCGTGCTCGTGGCGCGGGTTGGCTGCCTCGATCACCAGGCCCTCCACCTTGGACTTGAGCACCGCCGGCAGCATGTCGGCCAGGGCCACGTCATGGGTGTGCGGGCCTTCGTAGTTGCCCCAGCACAGGTGCAGCCGCAGCTGGCCGGCTGGGATGCCTTCGACGGCGTGGTTGAGCGCCTCAAGGCTCTGCTCGGCATTGGCCACGAAGTCTGCCAGCGGCCGGTCCTTGAAATGCCGGTGGCGGCCCATCGCCAGGTCGGGGCAATCCAGCTGGACCACGAAGCCCGCATCCGTCAGCGCTCGGTACTCGTGCCGCATCGCTTCGGCAACCGCCTGCAGGTAGGCCTCCTGCGAGGGGTAGTAGTGGTTGTCCAGATTCATGGCGATCACCCCCGGGGATGCCGCCGGAACGAAGCATTCGTCCGGATTCTTGCCGTCTAGCGCCCCCTTCAGATGGGCCACGTCGCGCTCGATGGCCGCCCGGTCCCGCAGCTCGATTGGCCCCTCGCAGGCAGGATTCACCTGCGCTCGGCCGGGCTCGCTGGCGCGCCAGCCGGCGAACTCCGGGAAGTCGGCAATGTCGGCGAACTGCGGCGTCGCGCTCCTGCCGCCGAAGCCGCTCAGCCTTCCGGTCACGTAACGGACGAAGCCCGTCTTGCTCATCTCGCCGTCGCTGATGAGGTCCACGCCGGCCTCCTTTTGGCGCCTCACCACCTCCGCCACCGCTTCGGCCGTGAGCCGGTCCAGCTCAGTCTCGTCTACGGGCTCGCCGGCTTCGTAGGCCAGCAGGATTTGGCGCAGCTCAGGCGGCCGCGGCAGGCTGCCGGCGTGGGTCGTGAGAATGCGCTCGGTGCTTCGCTTCATGGGTGCCGGCCATCCTACCAATCCCCCGCGGGAGTACGCTAGGGAGACCCTGTTCTGAGGAGACATCTCTTGGCGCGACAACGGTTGCAACCCGCGAACCTGGAAGATCCCGTCCGCTACAGCCGTGGCTGGAAAGTCGGGAACACCGTCTACCTGGCCGGCGCGATCGGACACAACCCGGATGGCAGCCTCACGCCCGACATCCGTGTCCAGACCCGCCGCTCGATCGAGCAGCTCGAGGCGGTGATGAAGGAAGCCGGCGGCACGCTGAAGGACATCGTGAAGCTCACGGTGTTCATCACCGACATGCGCTACCGCGAGGGCTATGGTGAGGTCCGGGCCGAAATGTTTCCCGGCGATGCTCCTGCCAGCACACTCATCCAGTGCGTCGCCCTGGCCGCGCCCGGCGCGATGATCGAGATCGAGGCAGTGGCGGTGCTCGACTCCTAGGAGCCGAAGACGCTGGTGTAGACCAGCCGGTGGAACCAGTGCGGGCCGGTCTCCTCCTTGGGCGCGAACCGGCCGCGCGGCGCCAGTCCTGAGGCCAATCCGCGGCTGACCTGCCGCATGGCGTCCACGTCCTCGGCGTCCACCTGCCGGTTCAGCCACACCTCCTCGCGGCGGGCATACCGCTCTCGGTCGAGCACGTAGTGGTACCACAGGAACAGCGTCCGGTCGGGACGGTTCGGCTGGGGCATATAGACGTTCACCGACAAGCCCCAGGGGTAGAAGTTCAGCGTCAGGTTGGGGAAGATGAACCACCACAGCGCGAACACCCGCCGCTGGAGATGGCGGAAGTGTGCCGGCAGCAGATCGGGCTCGAAGCCGTAGTCGGGGTTGGCGGCGTAGGCCCACTGGAGGGCGCTGTGGGCGTACAGCTCGGTCTGATACGAGCCCAGGTCGATGGCGTCCGCGAGGCCGCCCGGCGCGCGGTGGATGTACGCCAGGTGGAACACGTCCATGTAGTTCCAGGCGTGCTGCTTCCAGTTGCCTTCGACTTCGCGCACCTCGCCGGCCATCGGCTGGCGCTCCAGCCGGTCGAGTGGCAGGCAGGCCAGCGAGTCGTCGACCTCGCGCATCACCTCGCCGAACGGCGGCGCCGGCTCACCCAGCGCCGCAAAGATTAAGCGCCGCCATTCGGCCACAGGCAGCGCCTTGAGGTGGTCGTCCTGGCACGGCGGAATGCCCTCGAATCCTGGCTGCCCTATGTACCGGCCGGCAGAGTCGAACCGGCGGCCATGCTGGCGGCAGACGATGGTCCGCTCACGGCCGGGGCCGTGCACCAGCGGGAACCAGGCGTGCGTGCACACGTTCGGCAGGCAGCGCAGCTTGCCCTCCCAGTCCCGCTGCAGGAACAGCGGCCGGCCAAGCAGGTTCACGGGCGCATACGATCCCCGCAGCCGCACCAGGTCCGGCAGATCCTGCTCCGGCTGCGGCAGCGGCAGCCAGCACCGGCTGAAGATGGTGGCGAGCTCGCGCTCCAGGAACTCCGGGTCCGTGAACGCCCCCGCCGGCAGCGTTCGAGCTCGGCCGATGTCGGGATCGACGAAGCACTCGTCCGCCTGGAGCATGGCTCCAATTGTGATCGTCAGCGCGGTGGCGGCAGCGAGACCAGGAGCCCGGCGAGGACCAGTACGCCGCTGAGGGCGGCGATCTCGCCCATCCAGGCCGGGCGCCGTTGTCTGCGGCGCATCGCCAGCCAGCCCAGGATCAGCGCCGGCGCCAGCACGACCTGCTTGATCCACAGCACCTCGCCGTAGGTCGAGAGCAAGGCGCCGGGGTTGGGGATGTGGACGACTGCCATGGCCAGGCCGGTCACGCCGATGATCGCCAGAGACGTGAGGACGATGCGCCGCGTGCAGCGCAGGGGGCGGCCCTCCTTCCAGCTCATCATGAGCCAGCTCAGGCAGGCCAGCCACAGGCCCATGCCGGCCAGATGGAGGCCATGCACGATCAGGCCGAGCCAGTCCGGCCGGAAGCTGGCGGCGTGCTGGCCCAGCGCGTCGATCACGGCCACCGCCAGCCCCAGGCCGACGGCAGCCCAGCCGGCCAGGCGCTGGTTCACGCCCGCGGGTGGGCCGTCCTCATCGGTCCCCAGCGATCCAGCCACCTGACCGGAGGCTGCAGCGTGAGCCTGGCCCATGCCCGCGGGCGGACCGTCCTCATCCGGCTGCGCAAGGACCAACGGCGGCTGGAGACTGCCGCCGATCACCCACAGCAGCAGGGCGGCGGCCAGCCGGAAGCCCAGCAGCCGGCCGAACAGCGAGGCCAGGGCATCGCCAATGGCATCGCCGTCGAACATCTGGTCGAGCCCCAGGCTGCCGGTTTGGCCCAGCAGCATCAGCGGCTCGGAGAGCACCAGCAGGAGGATGCCGGCGCTGGTGAGCCGCCACCGGATGCGAGGGCTGGGCAGCTCTTCCGGAGCGAAGCGGGTGAGGATCAGGCCCACTCCGACCGTACCAAACGCCAGGGCGAACCCGGCGAAATGCAGCCAGCGGCCAAGCGTCTGCAGCGCCAGGCCAATGGGCGTGACCTGGCCGACCTCGCCCGTCCCAGCCGTGGCAGGCTGGCTCGGCTGGCCTACGCTGAACGCGAAGCGGCCGCGTACCGGGTGCGTGTCACTGGAGTCCACTTGCCAGTCCACGACGTAGGTGCCCTGCTCTGTGGCCTGAATGGGCACGCTCGCGGCGTCGTCCTCGGCCGTGGCCTTGCCCTGCTGGACCTGCTTCCCTGAAGGCGACAGTACGCGGATACCGCGCCCAACCGGCTGCACCGGCTCGCTGAAGGTGATCCGTACGGCGGCCGGCGCCTGGTCCAGCACCACGCCGGTCTGGCAGCGGGGATCGTTCGGCTGCACCCGCGGCTGCACCAGCGGGCCGCACAGGTCGGGTGGCTCAGACCGAACGAAGCTGGCGTGCGCCAGGGCGACGGCGGGGGCGGCCAGGGAGAGGCCTACTCCGAGGAGCGCGCAAACGCAGGCGCGGGGAACCCTCACCTAGCCTCTCCCACTGCGGTGGGAGAGGAACATCTAAGCCGGCGCGCCGGCGCCAAGAGGGCGGGCGGGCAGCAGCGGCCGGCTGGAGCTGCGGCCGATGCGAATGACCACGCCGGCCGCGATGAGGCACAGCAGCCCCGAGCTCATGAAGGCGATCTGGTAGTCGCCCAGCCAGGTCCGCAGGGCGCCCGCTCCGAAAGCCGCGAAGCCGGAGCCCAGCTGGTGCGCCGCCGCGATCCAGCCGAAGACCACCGGCGCGTTGCGCTGCCCGAAGGTCTTGCCCACCAGCCCAACCGTGGGCGGGACGGTGGCGATCCAGTCCAGGCCGTAGAAGATCATGAACCCCAGCAGGCCGAACATCCCGAGACCGTAGGCGTACGGCAGGAACAGCAGCGAGATGCCGCGCGAGAGGTAGTACACGCACAGCAGCAGCCGGTTGTCGAAGCGGTCAGTCAGGAAGCCCGAGCAGGTCGTGCCGACGATGTTGAATACGGCCATGACCCCGAGGATGCTGGCGGCCGTCACCTCGGAAATGCCGTGCTCCACCGACGCGGGGATGAAGTGCGTGCCGATCAGGCCCAGCGTGCTGGCGCCGCAGATGAAGTAGCTGATGCTCAGGAACCAGAAATCGCCCGACCGGACGCCCAGGCGCAGCGCCGCGATCGGCCCCAGCGGCGGCTTGTCGGGCGCGGGCGCGGCATCAGCCGGCGCGCCGAAGCGTCGCAGTCCAATGTCGGAGGGGAAGTTGCGCATCAAACCGAGCACCGGCAGGGCGATGAGCACCGCCACGCCGGCCATGAGCAGCATCACCGCGCGCCAGCCGGCCGTTACCGCCAGCATCGCCAGCGGCGGCAAGAACAGGAGCTGGCCCGCCGCGTTCGCCGAGGTGAGGATGCCCATCACGAGCCCGCGCCGCTTGAAGAACCAGCGGCTCGAAATGGTGGCCGCGAGGACCACGGCCGTCGCACCCGCCGCCGCGGCCACGACGATCCCCCACAGCAGGTCCAGCTGCCAGGACGCCTGCATCAGCGTGATGGCGCCCTGGGCCAGAGCCAGCGCCCCGAGCGACACGACGATCACCGGCCTCACGCCGAAGCGGTCCATCAAGCTGGCGGCGAATGGGCCGCACACGCCGTAGACCAGCAGGTTGATGGACACCGCCGTCGAGACGGTGACTCGGGTCCAGCCGAACTCGTGCTCGAGCGGGATGATCAGGACTGAAGGCGTCGCCCGGATGCCTGCCGTCGCGAGCAGCGTCAGGAAGGTGACGCCCGTGATGATCCAGGCGTAATGGATACGGCGGCTCGGCATTGTCACAATGGTAGGGCCACCGTGCCGCATTTCATTGCGGCCCCCACCCCTTTTTGGAAGCAGTTTGTGGGGACACCCCACACCCCGGCAGGGCTTGCAGCCCTGCACCTGCTCCTAATTCGTCGAGTGCGCGGGCGGCGGGCCGGATGGCTTCAGATCCTTGGCGTTCACGTAGGCGTAGTTGCCGGCGTCCACGTCAAGGACCAGCAGGCGGGAGCCGATCTGCGGCTCAACCATGCGCAGGTAGCTGCCCTGCTTCTTCATCCCGAAGACCGTCGACTTGGCCGGGTCGAAGCTGGAGTAGAGCTGCACGTCAGGCCGAACCGTTTGCGCCCAGCCCACGCCCACGGCCACGACGCTGAAGATCGAGCCGATTGCCTGCGTCTGCACCGAGATTGTCCCGCTGGAAGTATCGAGGCTCATGTGGTTGGGCGGGAAGAACACCCATGTGTTCAGAGGAAAGTGGTTCGGGTTCTCGAGTTCGGGCGAGTCCTGGTCGATGACGTAGGCCGCGCGGAGCTCCGACGCATCGCCGTTGGCCATAGCCAGGTCCGAGGCGTTGTACTTGAACAGGATCTGCACCGGATCGGGGAAGGTGGTGACCAGCTTGCCAGCCTTGTCGCGAACCGAGATGTCCACAATCGAGCCGCTGGGACTGAACTGCGCAGGGCCCCCCGGCACGTTCGCCTTCGGCTGCGCTTCCACGTGGACTGTCGCTCCATCGCCAGCTTCGGACAGGGACTTCGGCGAAAACGACAGGCCCACATTGCCGGCGACCACCGTGGAGCCAGCGGCGCTGTCGAGCGGCGTCGAGATGGTCGCCGGGCGATCGTCAGCCAGCAGTGACGGGCTCAGTGCTCCGTACGGCTGGAGCACGGCCGAATTCCTGGCCGCGGCCACCCGCCCCTGGGACGAGGCCGAAGGGCCGGACGCCGTGGCGGCGGCGACGGACGCGCGCACCGAGGGTTCCGGCGCCCCCATAGTGAAACCGCCCAGGTTCGGCATGCCCATCGTGGTGACGAACGCCACGGCCCCCACCAGCAGCGTCGCGACCCCACCGCTGGCGGCAATCTTGCCCTTGGGCAGGTGCCGGTCGGCCGCCCTATGCCCGGCGGGGGGAACGGACAGCCAGGGGCAGCGGCGGTGCGCCTCCGTGAAGCAGTAGCTGTTCTGGTGCGCCAGGTCGATGCGCTCCTGGAGCGACCACAAATGGCAGCGGTGTTCCATCGACGGGTAGTCTTCGTGCCGGTTGCCCTGGCCTGCCACCCCGAGATGGCGGCAAACCACACGCGCCGAATGCGGCTCGAGTACCCGTGTTGCTATCTGCCCGTTCCTCTTCTGCGACGTTGCTGTCAGATTGCTCGGCGGGCGCTCTGGAAAGCACTCCCATCGGCCCGCTGCTCCGGGTACAACGCGAAGCGGGGCAAAAAGTGTCAGCCACTGGGACGGTTGGGGGAAAGTGTCTGATGCGGCTAAACCGTTCGGGCTAGCTGACCTTTCCTGGCGCGCGTTTTTGGGGCGTCCGCCCAGGTGGGTGGAGTCTGCGCGAGCCAGCATTCCAGCTCGGCGGCGGTCATTGGCGCGGCCATCAGGAAGCCTTGCGCGAGGTCGCAGCCCAGGTCCACCAGCTGATCCCAGGCAGCCCGGCTCTCCACGCCTTCGGCCACCACCTGCAGGCCCAGGTTATGGCCCAGGTCGATTGTCGAGCGCACGATCACGGCGTCGTTCTCATCTTCGGCCATATCGCGCACAAAGGACTTGTCGATCTTGATCTCGCGAACCGGCAGGCGTTTCAGATAGGCCAGCGAGGAGTAGCCGGTGCCGAAGTCGTCGATGCTCAGGTGGATGCCCAGCTCGCTCAAGCGCGTCACCACTTCCATCGCCCGAACGGGGTTGGTCATCAGGGCCGTTTCGGTGATCTCCAGCCGCAGCGCCGAGGGCGGCACGTTCGAAAACTCCAGCAGCTCCGAGATGGCATCCGGCAGCATCGGGTCGTGCAGGTTGCGCATGGAGATGTTCACCGCCACGCCCATATCCAGTCCACGCTCCCGCCACAAGCGGTACTGATCGAGCACCGTCCGCAGCACCCATTGGGTCAGCGGCTTGATCAGGCCCGTCTGCTCGGCCAGCGGCACGAAATGGTCGGCGCCGAGGAGGCCCTGGTCCCGATGCCGCCAGCGCACCAGCGCCTCCACGTCGATGACCTGCCGGGTGCGCAGGCTGATCTTGGGCTGGTAGTGCATCACCAGCTCGCCGCCGTCTATCGCCTGACGGAGCTGGCTGCTCAACGTCAGCCGGACGGCGCTGTGCCGGTCCTGCTCGCTGGAGTAGACGCTGAAGCCTTCGCCGTCGCGCTTGGCCGCGTACATGGCTACGTCGGCCCGGCGCATCACCGTCTGCACGTCCTCCCCATGCTCGGGGTACATCACGATGCCCATGCTGCCGGAGATGCTCAGCGTCTGGCCCTCCACCACAAACGGCGCCTCCAGGGCCGCCAGGAGCTTCGTGGCGGTGAGCATGGCCGCGTCCACCGTGGCGCAGCTTGGCAGGAGCACCGCGAACTCGTCGCCGCCCAGCCGGGCAACGGTATCGGACTCGCGCAGGGCGCCGCGCAGCCGCGGGCCGACCTGCTTGAGCAGCATGTCTCCGTAGTGGTGGCCGAAGGTGTCGTTGACCTCCTTGAAGCGATCGAGGTCAATCAGCAGCACCGCCAACGGGCGGCGCTCGCGGCGGGCGGTCAGGATGGCCTGGTCGAGGCGGTCGTGCAGCAGGTTGCGATTCGGCAAGCCGGTCAGCGAGTCGTGCAG
>Ga0070738_10006832_pt1 | contig 11731 bp, 8 predicted proteins | sample Coa_R2_2_FD_66446 | JGI IMG/M metagenome (GOLD analysis project Ga0070738, IMG submission 66446) | Surface soil microbial communities from Centralia Pennsylvania, which are recovering from an underground coalmine fire - Coalmine... | ecosystem: Environmental > Terrestrial > Soil > Unclassified ... | reverse complement strand
GTCGGCACCGGGTAGACGCCGGTCTGCTGGCCGCCGATGCCGACAGTTCCCGCCGGCACGAGCTTGCGCGGCGTTCCGAGGCGAGGCGTGTGCAGCTCCTCCGGCAAGCCGCCCAGGAAGACGAAGCCGGGGCTGAAGCCTACGGCATAAACCAGGTACTCGCGCTTCGAGTGCATGGCCACGACCTGTTCGGGCGTCATGTTGTGCAGGCGCGCCACTTCCCCCAGGTCCGGGCCGCCCTCGCCGCCGTAGACGACAGGCATGACATGCAGCCGTCCGGGCGCCAGCTCGAGCGCGGCCGAGCGCGCCTCTGCGTCCCGGAGCTGCTGCTCGACGGCGGTGGGCTCCGCCTCGCGCGGATCGAACTGGAGGGTCACGGAACGGTAAGTGGGCATCAGCTCGACGAAGCCATCCGGCGGCGCTTGCTCGACGGCGGTGGCGAAGGCTCGCACCTGGCGGTGCAGCTCCGGGCTGACCTCGGAGCCGAATTCGACAGTGAGCGCGGCGTCGGCGCAGGGCAGATAGCGCGCCATCACCCGTTCTTGGCGCGGAACAGGTGGGTGTATTCGCCGGAGTACAGCTGTGAACGCTCGGCGGAGCGCTGGCCAAACACCCGGCCCACCAGGATGATGGCCTGTCGCGTGAAGCGCGCCGCCCGCACCTTGCGGCCGATGTCGGCAAGCGTGCCACGCACGATCTTCTCGTCCGGCCAGCTCACCTTGTAGACGACGCAGCAGGGCGTGTCTTCGGGGTAGCCCGCGGTGAGGAGATCTCGCACCACCTTGCCCATCATCGCGGCGCTCAGGAAGATGGCCATCGTGGCCTGGTGCTCCGCCAGCGCCTTCAGCTCCTCGCGCGATGGCACCGCGGAGGCTCGCCCGGAGCGCCGGGTGAGGATGGCCGTCTGGCTGACATTCGGCACGGTCATCTCGACGCCCAGGCGCGCCGCGGCGGCGAACGCCGACGACACGCCTGGCACGATCTCGTAGGCGATGCCCTCGCGCTCCAGCACGGCGATCTGCTCGTTGATGGCGCCGTACATGGCCGGATCGCCGCTCTGCAGCCGTACCACACGCTTGCCTTCGCCCACCGCCGAGAGCATCAGCTCCAGTGTCTCCTCCAGCGTCAGCGCCGAGCTGCCGTGGACTTCGGCGTCCGGCCGGGCGAAGCGGCAGACGTCAGGGTTCACCAGCGAGTCGGCGAAGACGATCACGTCGGCCTGCTCGATCAGGCTCTTCGCCTTCAGCGTCAGGAGTTGCGGGTCGCCCGGGCCGGCCCCGACGAAATGGACGACGGGCGCTTCTATCTTGGGCTGCTCCGCGAGACCACGATCTGGCCGAAGTAGTCCAGCTTCTGCTTGCGAAGCTGCGAGACGTCGCGAACGATGCGCTCGCCAGGCCAGCCGGCTCTCTCGACGTAGATGGCGTCGCCGGTGCGGCCGGTCGTGTTCAGCGCTTTCAGCACCGCGTCGAGCGCCATGCTGACCTTCAGAATCACCACGGTGTCGAAGGTGGCGACCGCGTGCATGACCTCGCCCGTCGCCGGCACCACGGCGAAGCGAGATCGATCGTCGGCCAGCGGCAGCTGGAGCGCGGCGGCGCCGGCCGTGGCGGAGGACACACCCGGCACGACCTCCAGAGGCACCTCAGGCGGGAGATAGCCCAGCACATGCGTGAACGTGCTGTACAGCAGCGGGTCGCCCTCGGTGGCGAACACGGCCGTCTGCCCCTGCTGGACCGCGGCCGCGATCGTCGCGGCATGCTCCCGCCAGCGGCCGCGGTTTTCCTCGGGCTTGCGCGACATGCGGAACTCCAGCCGCCGCACCTTGCCGGCGTCGACCCACGGCTGGACGATACGCTCGGCGACGCTGTCGTGCTTGTCCCGCACCGGCAGGAAGATTACGTCGGCCCCGCGCAGCAGCCGCTGCCCCTTGATCGTCAGCAGCTCCGGATCGCCCGGTCCGATGCCTATGGCGTACAGCTTGCCGCTCACGCCGGCACGCTCACGATGTATACCGGATTGAGCGCCGCCAGCCGGTGGCCGTCGCCAATGGCTTGCGACCGCGCTGCCGCGATCTGGGTGACCTCCGCCTCAGGGAAGCGTCGCAGGACCAAACTCACGTGCTCGATCATCGCCAAATTCGTGACGAACGGCCGTGGAAGCGCGTCCATCAGCCGCTCCAGGCCACCGCCGTTGCCGCCCAGGAAGACCGAGTCGGGCTTGGGTAGACCTTCGAGCGCTGCCGGAGCCTCGCCCTCCACAATGCGCACGTTCGTGGCGCCGTAAAGCGCCGCGTTGCGCCGCACGCACTCGACCTGCTCAGGGTCTCGCTCGACGGCGTAGACGGTCCCTCGCGGCATGAGCCCGGCCGCCTCGACGCTGAGCGCGCCTGAGCCGGCGCCCACGTCCCACAACACGCCCGCCGGCGCCAGCCGCAGCTTGCTCAAGGTCACGGCGCGCACCTCGGCTTTCGTGATCTGCCCGCGTACCGACTGGAACTGTTCGTCCGGCCGTCCGAAACGGAGCCGGACATCGGATGGCTCGCGGAACAGCAGGACTACGTTCAGGGGATCGACGTCGCGCTCTGCCAGACCGATGAGGGTCGTCTCGATGATGTCCTGATCGGGGTAGCCGAGCCGCTCGCACACCACGGCCCGGCAGTCCTCTACGCCTGCGCGCACCAGCGCTTCCGCGAGCGCGCCCGGCGTCGACTGGGCATCCGTCAGGATCGCCATCTTGGTCGCGCAAAGCGCTGCCGGCACAACGTCGTCGATCGGCCGGCCATGCGCCGAGAGGATGGTGGCGTCGTGCCATGCCTCGCCCACGGCCGCGAACGCCAGCTGCACGCTGCTCACGCCGGGGATCACACGCACCCGATCACGCCCGAGCTCGCGGACCAGCGTGGCGCCGATGCCAAACAGCAGCGGATCTCCGGAGGCGAGCACGACGACACGCTCGCCATCGTCGGCGGCGTGCCGGATTGCCTCGATAGCGCCTCGGAGGTCGCTCGCCAGCTCGATCCGCTGCGCGCGCGAGGAGAAGCGGTCCCCAGCCTCGCGCAGGTGCCGCTTGCCGCCGGCAACCAGGGTGGCGTCTCGCAGCAGCGCGGGATCGATGGAACCAATGCCGACGACCGTGACTGGCGTCCGCGCCGACTCGATTGTTTTACCCGCGGCCAAGGACGTTTCCATCGAAGTCGAACATGATGGTTTCCACGGCCACCTTGCCATGGACCAGGGCTTGCGAGCCTTCGGATGCGCGGCGGCAGATGAGGCCGAAGAAGCCGCTCAGTCCGGCCGGAATCACCATCTCCTGCACGTGGCGGGCGGTGTTGCCGTGGCGGATGCGCTCGGCCAGCTCCGCGCTCGCGCCTGCCTCCAGCGCCAGCTCCGCGAGGAAATCAGGATCGACCTTGTTGCCGGCGACGTGGGTCATGAAGTGTCCCTGCGCGATCTTCGACAGCTTGCCGATCATGCCCACGAGCGTGGCCCGCCCGATGCCACGCAGCGCGCAGCGCTTGAGGGCGTGGCCGGTGAACTCGCCCATCTCCACGAACGCCAGCTCAGGAAGCTCCGGGAACAGCGCCTGGCTGAACTTCTCGCTCCGCCCGCCGGTGCTCAGCACCACCTCATCCACGCCGTTGGCCGCGGCGACGTCGACGGCCTGCTCCACGCTGGCCCGCCACGAAGCCGTCGAGTACGGCCGCACGATGCCCGTGGTGCCCAGGATCGAGATGCCGCCCAGGATGCCGAGCCGGCCATTCAGGGTCTTCTTGGCCATGCGCTCGCCGCCGGGCACGGAGATCTCGACGCGCAGCGGCTCGGCCGTGACCTCCGCGACCGACTCGCCAATCATCCTACGCGGTACGGGGTTGATCGCCGGCCCGCCAACCTCCAGGCCAAGGCCTGGCCGGGTGACTGTGCCCACGCCCTCGCCGCCGGCCAGCTCGAAGTGATCCGCGCGACGCACTCGCGCGCAGATCTCGGCGCCGTGGGTCACGTCGGGATCGTCGCCGGCATCCTTGATGACGGAGCACAGCGCCTCCTCGGCGGTCAGCTCGCAGCGGTGCACCTCGAAGGTCACGTCACGGCCAACCGGCAGCCGGATCGTGACGCTGGACACCGGTTGGCGGGTCGTCAGCGCCAGCGCCGCGGCCTTTGCCGCCGCGGCTGCGCAGGCGCCAGTGGTGTAGCCGGTCCGCAGGCCGCGCCGCCGAGGCGCCGGCGGTAAGCCATCGGAGGTGTCATCGATCACCGGCGGCCGGCAGCCAGGATGAGCAGCGCATTCATCGCCGCGGCCGCGACAGCCGAGCCGCCACGCGTGCCTTCGACTGTGATGGCGGGCAGGTCCCGCTCCAGCAGCGCCTGCTTCGATTCCGCCGCCGCCACGAAGCCTACTGGCGTGCCGATGATGAGCGCTGGCTGGCAGCGGCCCTCGTCGATCATGTCCAGCAGGGTCAGCAGCGCCGTCGGCGCATTGCCGATGACGGCGATACCCCCGTCCAGCTCGTTTTCCAAAGCCCGCATGCCCGCGGCGGTACGCGTCAGGGTGCCCTCACCTAGCCTCTTCGAATGCCATCCGGCGGGGTCGCTTCGCTCCAGCGGTGGGAGAGGAACATCCAGTGCCACGTGGACCGATCCTTCGTAAGCCCGCAGGCCGGCTGCCACCATGCGCACGTCGCAGACTATTGGCGCTCGGGAGCGGATGGCTTGCAGCCCGGCCTCGACGGCGTCCGGGTGCACTCGCGCCAGGCCTGCCAGCGCGAGGTCGCCGGCGGCGTAGACCATGCGCTTCACCACCTCGCGGGCTTCCGACGTCCAGCCGCTGCACGAAGGGATGGCGTCCTCCACCAGGGCCAGGCTGCGCCGCTCGATCTCGTCCGGAGCCAGCCCGAAGCGCTGCATCAGACTGGCAGCAGGCACCGATCTCCTCTCGTACAGCTGAGCGAGGGAATCCGGCAGCCCTGGGCGGCGATGCAGGGACAGTCGCCCTCTCGCGCTTGTCGCAGGCGGTCCAGCATGGCTTCCACGACCAGGGGATGCACGCCAAGATGCGGCGCCACCTGCACTTCCACACTTGGATGGAACGCCTGCTGGGCGATGCGCTTGACCAGGACGCCCGTGTTCAGAAAGTAGGGGATGGCCACCACGCGCTTGGCGCCCAGGCGGGCGCAGCGCTCGATCCCGGCGGCGACGTCCGGCGGCGCGAGGCTTACAAAGCCAGCTTCCACCCAGCCGTAGCGGTTGCGGTCCCACAGCATGCGCGCCGTGCGGAACAGGTCGGCGTTGGCGCTGGGATGAAGGCTGCCGCGCCCCACCAAGAGCACCGCGGTGTCCTCGTCGGGCTCGAACGGCGCTAGCCGCTCCTCGAGAACCTCCAGCAGCCGCTCGTCCGAGCCCAGCGGTCCGGCCAGGGTGATCCGCATGTCCGGATGGCGCGCCTTGGCCAGCTCGATCTGGCCGGGCATGTCGTCCTGGGTATGCCCGGCGAAGAACAGCAGCGCTGGCACCGCTAGCAGCTGGTCCAGCCCGGCTTCGGCGGCGGCATCGAAGGCCGCCTGGATATCGCCTACGGTCTGCGACGGGAACTCCAGCACTCCCGGGAAAACCGGCTCGCCGGACCGATTCCGCAGCGCCTCCGCGTAGCCCACGAACTCAGCCATCCCCTCGGGATCGCGAGTTCCATGCCCCATCAGGACGATGCCCGTCGCTCCGCGGCCACCAGCTTCCAGCTACTCGCCTCCCACTACTGGTATGCGCGGCCGAGCGCCTGGCGGACGGCGCCGGCCACTCGCCCGGCATCGAGCTCGTCCAGCCGGTAGTACTGGGCGCCCATGTCGTGAGCCAGCGCCTCGGCCAGGCCAAGCCGGAGGCCCGCCGTCTCGGTGTCGATGACCACGGAGTGGATGTGTTTGCCGGCGAACTCCGCCGCCAGCTCGCGCGCTTCCTGCACCGGGTCCTTGCCCGAGAGGGAGACGTTGGGCCGCCCATCCGAGATCAGCACGAACAGCGGCACCGCCTCCTGGTGCAGCGTGCGATGGCGGTCGATCGTCACCAGGCCGAGCTGGAGGGCGTGGCTCAACGGAGTGCGTCCGCCAGTCGGCAGCTGCCTGAGCTGGCGCTCGGCCAGGTCCACGCTGTTGGTTGGCGGCAGCAGCAGCTCGCCCGTCCGGCCGCGGAAGGAGATCAGCCCCACCTGATCGCGCTTCTGGTAGGCATCGAGCAGCAGCGACAGGATCGCGCCCTTGGTGGCCGCCATCCTGTCCATAGCCGCCATTGAGCCGCTGGCGTCCACTGCGAACAGGATGAGGTTGGCGATCTTGGTCTCGCGGACCTTCTCGTGCAGGTCGTCCTTCGAGATGCGTACGCGCCGTTTCATTCCCTCGCCCGCGAGCGGGAGAGGGCCCTTGCCTTCAGAACCTCTCCCCTGCCCTCTCCTTCCAGGAGAGGGAGTTTGTTGTGCCTCGCGCAGAGCGGCAGCGCGTAAGCTGGCGTCGAAGGCTAGGCTTGACGGATCCGGCGTCCGGCGCGCCGAGACGTAATGGCCGCGCGAGCCAGTCTCTTTCAGCTTGGTGCGGCGTCCGGAGCGCGGCTGCACGACCTTCCCGGGCTTGACCGCGCCGATCTTCTTCGGCTGAAAGCGCCGGCCGATGTCGTAGACGCGGTCCTCGGGCTCGCCGTTGTCGTCCTTCGAGCCATCGCCCACGTCGGCTGGCGAAGGCGACATGTGCTCCTGGATGGCCCGCTCCAGCTCCTCCTTGTCCGTCTCGGGCGACTGGAAGGGCTGGCGGCGGCGCCGATGCGGCAGCGCCAGCTCGGCAGCGCGGCGGACGTCGTCCTCCGTGACCTCGGTCCGGCCCTCGTACGCCGCCAGCGTGATGGCCGTCTTGTACATCACGATGTCGGCCCGCAAGCCGTCCACCTGGAACCCGGCGCAGATGTGGGTGATCAGGTCGAGCATGCGGTCGTCGAGGTTTACCTTCGGCAGGAGCTTTTCGGCCGCGGCGATGCGCTTCCGCTCGCGCTGCTGCTGCTTCTGCCACTGCTCGGCGAACTGTTCAGGCGTGGACTCGAAGGCGATGCGCCGGCGCACAACCTCGGCGCGATCCGCGGGCTCGAGCCCGCCCTGCACGTCCACCGACAGTGCGAAGCGGTCCAGCAGCTGCGGGCGCAGGTCGCCCTCCTCGGGGTTCATGGTGCCCACCAGCAGGAACTGGGCGGGGTGCTCGAAGGAGATGCCTTCGCGCTCCACGTAGTTCCGGCCCATGGCAGCGGCGTCGAGGAGCACGTCGACCAGGTGGTCGTTGAGCAGGTTGACCTCGTCCACGTACAGGATGCCCCGGTTGGCCGCGGCCAGCAGTCCAGGCTTGAAGCGCACGTGACCTTCGCTGAGCGCCTGGCTGATATCCAGGCTGCCGATCACGCGGTCCTCGGTGGCGCCGACAGGCAGCTCGACGATCTGGACCGGGCGCTTGTTGCCCTTAGGTTGGCGGTGCTCTTCAGGGCAGGCGTCGCCGAGGTCGCAGTTGTAGGGGCAGCCGGCGGTGACTCGGATCTCCGGCAGCAGGTGCGCCAGCGCCCGCACGGCGGTGGATTTGGCCGTGCCCTTCTCGCCGCGGATCAGGACGCCGCCGATCTTGGGGTTGATGGCGTTGAGGACAAGGGCCAGCTTCATCTGCTCCTGGCCCACCAGCGCGGTGAATGGGAAAACGGGATGGCTCACCCTTCGGTCCTCGCCTCCAGGACGGTCTCCATCGTCAGATATGCCTGCTGCAATGCTTCTCTCTGCTCCTGAGACGGATTCTTCCACATGCCGCGCTCGATTGCCTCCAGCAGCCGCTCGGCGATCCCGCGCAGAGCCCAGGGGTTCTTCTCGCCGAAGAACTGCTGCATGGCCTCATCCTCCACGTAGGCTTGCGTCACGCGCTCGTACATCCAGTCCTCCACAATCTGCGCCGTGGCGTCGTAGCCGAACAGGTAGTCGATGGTCGCCGCCAGCTCGAAGGCGCCCTTGTAGCCGTGCCGCTTAACGGACTCGATCCACTTGGGGTTGACGACCCGGCTGCGGAACACGCGCCGCGCCTCGTCGTCCAGGTCGCGCACGCGTACCAGGCTGGGGTTGGCGCTGTCGCCGAAGAACTGGCGCGGGTTCTTGCCCGTGAGCGCCCGGATGGTCGCGATCATGCCGCCGTGGTACTGCATGTAGTCGTCGCTGTCGAAGATGTCGTGCTCGCGGTTGTCCTGGTTCTTGGTGGCGATGGAGATCTCGGCGAACCGCTGCTCGAACTGGGACTTGGCCGCCGCGCCGTAGTCGTTCCGGGTGTAGGCGTAGCCGCCCCAGGCGGCGTAGACCTCGGCCAGGTCTTGGTCCGTAGCCCAGTTGCGGGCGTCGAGCAGCGGCAGGATTCCCGCGCCATAGGTCCCGGGCTTGCTGCCGAAGACGCGGTAGAGGGCCTCGTCTGTCGCGCCATCGCGGCGGTAATGGGCGGCCACCAGGTTCTGCTCGTCGTCCTCCTTGGTTTGGGCCACCAGCCGCACCGCGTCGTCGATGAGATGGACCAGGTTGGGGAATGCGTCGCGGAAGAAGCCGCTGATGCGTACTGTCACGTCGATCCGCGGGCGCTGCAGCTCATCGAGCGGGATCACCTCCAGGCCGGCGACGCGCCGGTTCTCCTTCATCCACACCGGCCGGACGCCGAGCAGCCACAGGATCTCCGCGATGTCGTCGCCCTGGGTACGCATGGCGCTGGTGCCCCAGACCACGATGCCGACTGACTCCGGGTACTTGCCTTCTTCCTCGAGGTACTTGGCCAGCAGCGCGTCGCCCAGCTCGCGGCCAATCTGCCAGGCCGCCGGCGAGGGCAGCGTCTTGGGATCGACCGAATAGAAGTTCCGCCCGGTCGGCAGCACGTTGGCCATTCCCCGCGTCGGCGCCCCGCTCGGTCCCGGAGGGATGAACCGCCCCTCCAGCCCGCGCAGGAGGTTGGCGATCTCATCCGTCGTGTGCTCCAGCGCCGGCAGGAGCGTCTGTTTGATGTACGTGAGGGTTTGCCGGACATCTGCGTGTTGCATTGCAAGCTCGACATCGTGGCCGGCCGCTTCAAAACGCTGCGCGTTTTCCCGCCCGCCCGCCCGCTGCAGGCTTGCAGCCTGCACCGCGGGCGTCAGCAGTCTGCGATTCACATCTTCGATGAACTCAATCGCATCGCCGTTGGATCGCACGCCTTCCAGCGGCGGCCCGGAATAGGGGGCCCCGCGATCGCCCAGCAGCGCGTCGAAGTCGATGCCCAGGGCCGCCGCCGTGGCCTTGCGCAGGGATGGCGCTTCCACGTTGTCCAGGCGGGTCAGCGCCAGCAGCAGGTCCACGAGCTGCGTGCCGGACGGAGGCTGCCCCAGCGTGTGCAGCCCGTCGCGGATTTGCGAGTCCTTCAGCTCGCACAAGTAGCCGTCTACATGCAGCAGGAACTCATCGAAATCGGAGGGCATCTCTGATTCACCCAGATCGCGGTGAAGCTGGGCCGAGACCACCGTCTCCCATATCTGATCGCGGACGATCGGCACCTTCTTCGGGTCGAGCGTCTGGACCTGGTAGTACTCGTCCATCAGCTGCTCGATCTGGACGATCTCGTTGTAGGCATCGGCCGTGGTCATCGCCGGGATGAGGTGGTCCACGATGGCCGCGTGGCTGCGGCGCTTGGCCTGGGCGCCCTCGCCGGGGTTGTTGATGATGAAGGGGTAGAAGTGCGGCAGATCGGTGATGGCCAGGTCCGGGTAGCAGCTGTCGGACAGGCCGAGCGCCTTCCCCGGCAGCCACTCCAGGGTGCCGTGCTTGCCCACGTGGACCACGGCATCGGCCTTGAACACGTCTCGGATCCAGCGGTAGTACGCCAAGTACTGGTGGGTGGGCGGCATGTCCGGCGAGTGGTAGATGGCGATGGGGTTCTCGCCGAACCCGCGCGGCGGCTGAATGCCGACGAAGATGTTGCCGAGCACGATTCCAGGAACGGCCAGCTTTTCCCCCACCCTGAACACCTCGCCAGGTGGTTCTCCCCATGCGCCGGTGAGCTCATCCCGAACCCGCGCCGGCCAATCCCGGAACCACTCCTCGTACTGCGCCGCCGGCACGTGGCCAACGGCGTCGCGGAGCTGCTGTTCCGTCAGGAACTCCCGGTCGTTCGAACAGCGGTCTATCAGCCGGAAGATGAGCTCGTCGCCGGTCTCGGGCACGTCCTCGAGGACGTACCCGGCCTGCTGCATGGCTCGCAGTACCGCGACCAGCGACGCTGGCGTGTCCAGCCCGACGGCGTTGCCGAGGCGGGCGTTCTTGGTGGGGTAGTTCGAGAGCACGAAGGCGATGCGCTTCTCGGCGTTCGGCTTGTGCCGGAGCGCGGCCCAGTTGCGGGCCAGCCGCGCGAAGGCATCGACTCGCTCGGGATCGGGTACGTAGCGGAGCACCGGGCTGCCCAGCCCGCCGGCCGCGGCGGCGACCTCCTCCTTGAACGAGATCGGCACCGTGATGATGCTGCCGTCGAACTCCGGCAGCGCCACGTTCATGGCGGTATCCAGCGGCGACAGGCCGGCCTGGCTGCGCCGCCAGTCGTCCCGTGAGCTGGTGCTGATGATGGCCTGCAGCACCGGCACATCCAGCTTCCGCAGCCACTCCACCGAGCCGGTGGCAAAGCTGAGCGTGTTCACGATCGCGTCCACCCGCGCCTCAGTCAAGAGAGGCTCGATCTGGGCCGCGTTCTCCGGCTTAAGCGAGTAGACGAAGATGGGCACGGGCCGGCAGCCGTGCTGCTCCAGCCGCTCGCACAGCGCGTCGACGAATCCGGTATTGCCGCTCATCCAGTGGGCGCGATAGAACAGGATGGCGATGGCCGGTCCGCTCACCTTCGCCCGCGGCCGCTCGTAGATACCGAACCACGGCAGCTCGCATGGAGGGTCGGCGTCTTGGCCTGCCAGGCGAAGCAGCAAGCTGCGCAGGTTCACCGCTCCGCCGTGGCAGAGGTAGGCGAACACCTCACGCACCGTCTCCGGCGGGACCGAGCTGAGGGACGCGAGCTCCGGGTCGAAGGTTGAATCGCCGGCGCAGGCGATGAACGGCACCCCTCGCGCCAGGCAGGCTTCGCGAAGCTGGGTGAAGGCGGGCTCGAAGGGCCGGCGTCCGCCCAGCAGCCGCATGACCACGGCGGTGGATGCCTGCCGCGCCAGCTCGATCACATCGCCGCCGGCCGCCGGGTTGGCCGCGCGGACCTCAGGGAAACCCTCGGGCAGAGCCGGCAGCACGTGCGACAGCGTGAGGATCTCGGTGTCCGCCGTGCTGAGGAATACGATCAAAGCGCCAACTCTCCCTTTGGAGCGAAGTTCGTCGAGTTGGTCGCGCGGGCCTGTTTTCTGCCTGTCACAGTAGCGCCACTGAGGCGGACTTCCACCGCCTTGCCAGGCGCGCGCGGCTACGCAATTGTAGGCCGCGACAGCTGGCACAGAACCTGCGTTGCCGCCATCCCAACGCGTGCCAACGCGGACCCGGGAAGTTGGAGGAGCACTCATGAATCACTACGAGCCCCTGCGTCGGAAGCTGCAAGAGGAGCGCACCCGTGTGGAGCAGCTCGTGGAGGCGGAGGCGAGCAACCGCAGCACGCTGAGCGCCGGCGCGGACCAGGAGCGCTACGGCAACCATCCTGGCGACGAAGGCACTGAGACCTTCGAGAAGGAAAAGAGCCTGGCCATGC
>Ga0070738_10006830_pt1 | contig 11733 bp, 9 predicted proteins | sample Coa_R2_2_FD_66446 | JGI IMG/M metagenome (GOLD analysis project Ga0070738, IMG submission 66446) | Surface soil microbial communities from Centralia Pennsylvania, which are recovering from an underground coalmine fire - Coalmine... | ecosystem: Environmental > Terrestrial > Soil > Unclassified ... | reverse complement strand
GCCTTCGGGATCCGCGGCAGCGGATCGTCCCAAGTTCTCGTCGCCGTCGACGGCATGCCCGCGCCCGGCATGTTTTCGAACACCGTCGAACTCGGAAATTTGCCCCTGACCGGCGTGGACCGCATCGAGGTCGTCGAGGGAGGCGGATCGACGCTGTACGGCTCCGGCGCGATCGGCGGAGTGATCAACGTGATTACGCAGCGTACAGCCGCTTCCGCCGTCGCTGCGCGGTACGGATCGTTCGGCGAGCGCGCCCTGGCCGTCGACACACCGCACGTTCAGATAGAACGCCTCGTCGCCGCGAACGATTACCCGCTTCCAGGCGGCGCGACCCGTTCCGACAGCGACTACGCCTCGTCCGCGCTGCATGCCAACGACGCATGGCATTGGTCCGCCTACGACGCAGCGCTGCGCGCATCGCTGGAGTCCGATCGCGCGGGCACGCCGGGCCCCGACGGCTTCCTATCGCCGACCTCGCGGGAAGACGACGTGAATGAAGACGCGACGTTCCTGCTTTCACGCAAGTCCGAGCGCGCCGCGCAGACGCTGCAACTGGGAGCCGGGCGCCAGCAAATCGCGTTTTCGTGCGATGCCGCAGCCGATCCGAACTGTAGCTTTCCGTATCCCGCGTTGGATACCGAAACGCGCTTGGGCGCGGGAGTGCGCGCTACGCTTGCCGAGCGCAGCGGGGAATTGCTCTACGGCGCCGATCTTTCGCGCGGCTTCGTGCGCAGCGATAGCGGCGGCGCAGTCGCCAAAGGCACGCCGCCCGTTGCCGACGACGCGTTTGCACAAACTGCCGGATACGTGCAGCGACGTTTCGAAACGCCGTGGGGCGGCGCGTACGCCGGCATCCGCGCCGAGCGGGACGGCGGGCTGGGCGGTGAGTTTTCACCCTCTGCGGGCTTCGTGCTGCGCGTGGCGAACGCAATTTCCGTCAAGGGCAATGCGGCGACCGCATTTCGCGCGCCGAACGCAGGCGAACTCTACTTTCCCGGGTTCGGCAATCCCAATCTGCTCCCCGAACGCGCCAAGGTTGCGGACTTGACCGTAACGGACAACGCACTTGCCGGCGGCGCGGATCTGACGTGGTTTGCGAATTGGACCAACGATCTCATCGCCTATGACTTTACGACCTCGACGATCGATCAGATCGGACACGCCTCCATCGGCGGCTTCACGTTCGACGTTCGTACCCCGGCTCGGCGCGGTATCGCAGTGTCGTTGAACGCGACCGACCTGTACCGCGCGCAGAATCTCGACACGCAGGCGCGCTTGGCGAACGATCCCGTGTTGACCGCAAACTTGCGCCTGGAGTACGCCGCGCGGGCGCCGCGCACGCTCGACGGGTGGGGAGTCGGCGTGCGGGTCGCCGGCGAGCGCGGCACAGTCGTGCATACGGTGCCGCTCTTCGATCAGCCCGCGGAATTCGCTTCGGTCGACGCCTTCGTTCGCGTCCGCGCAGGCTCGTCGTTTTTCACGGTGCGCGGATACAACTTGGGCAACGAGCGCTACGCCGCCGTCGCGGGCTTTCCAATGCCCGGACGCTCGTTCGCGATCGAAGCATCGCTGAGGTAGGCGATGCGCTTGGCCGGCTTGCTCGCGATCGCGCTGGGCGCGGCCCTGCTGGCGACGCTGTGCGGCGGCACGTGGATCGATCCCGCACAAGTCATCCGAGCGCTCGTGCACCCGCGCCCCGATGACGTGTCGACGATCGTGTGGCAACTGCGGCTGCCGCGCGTAGCGATCGGAGCGGTCACGGGCGCTTCGCTCGGGGTTGCCGGTGCGCTGCTGCAGGGTCTGCTGCGCAACCCGCTGGTGGATCCGTACCTCACCGGCGTAAGCGCGGGCGCGGCAGTGGCGATCGTCGCAGGCACGATTGTAGGCGTGACTTTCGCGGCGCTCCCGCTCCTGGGTTTTTGCGCCGGAATCGCAGCCGCGTTGCTCGTCGCGGCGCTCGCGCGCCGCGGTGCGGGGCTGGATTCCACGCGGCTGATTCTCGCGGGCGTCGCCTTGTCGTCGCTCTTTTCGGCGGCGATCGCGCTCATGCTCACGCGGCTGCCGATCGGCGCGGCCGCACCGGCGATTCTGGGTTGGCTGGCAGGCTCGCTCTCGGGACGCGGCTGGAGCGAGCTGGCATTTTGTACGCCCTACGTCGCCGTGGGACTGGTCTGTGCGCTCGCCGCAGTTCCGAGCTTGAACGCACTGCGCTTGGGCGACGTGCGCGCCGCTTCCGCCGGCGTCGACGTCGCGCGCGCGCAATGGCTGATCTTGGGCGCCGCTTCACTGCTTACGGCGTCGTCGGTCGTTCTGGCCGGCACTGTCGGTTTCGTCGGTCTGCTCGTCCCGCACATCGCGCGCCGCGCGGTGGGATCGGACGCGCGCTTGGTGCTGCCCGCGTCGGCGATTGCGGGTGCGGCGATCGTGATGGCCGCCGATGCGGCGTGCCGAACGATTGCAGCGCCGGCCGAGATTCCGTTGGGCGTGCTGCTCGCGTTCTTGGGCGTGCCCGCGTTTCTGTACTTCTACATTCGCAGCGAACGCGCGACGGCGGCGGCATGATCGCGGCACGCGATCTTCGCTTGCGCGCTGGGAAGCGAACGCTGCTTGCAAATGCGTCGTTCGAGCTCCGCGACGCGGCCTTCACGGCAATTCTGGGACCGAACGGCGCCGGCAAGACGACGCTTTTGCGCACGCTCGCCGGGATTCGTCCGCCCGACGGCGGCTCGGTGCTCGTCGACGGCAACGATGCCGCCTCGCTGAGCGCATCGGCACGCGCGCGCCGCATCGCGCACATCGCAGCCGACGAACTCTTCATCGAACAGCTGACCGTGCGCGACGTGATCGCGACGGGCCGCTTCTGCCATCATCGCTGGTGGGAATGGCGCGAATCCGCGCGCGACGCGCTGTCGATTACCGATGCGCTCGACGCGACCGGGATGACCAGTTTCGAGCATCGCGCGTTTGCCACGCTCTCGAGCGGCGAACGGCAGCGCGTCTGGCTCGCGATGGCCCTGGCACAGGAAGCGCGCATGCTGCTGCTCGACGAACCGACGAGTCACCTGGACATCCGGGCCGCACAAGAGATCCTGCAGCTGCTGCGAGCGCAGACGGCGGCCGGCATCGGCGTGGTCTGCGTGCTGCACGACGTGAACGAAGCGGCAGGTTTTGCGGACGACCTGCTGGTGATGGGCGGGGGACAGCTGCTCGGATGCGGTGACGCCGAACGCGTGTTGACGACGCGAGCGCTCGAAGAAGCCTACGGCGTCGAGATGGAGCGCATGCGCAGTGCAAGCGGAGCGCTGCGCTTGTTCACCACTGTTCCTGAGGCTCGGGAATGCCGGGCCCGTGCACGTCCGCCGAGCTGACCCAGCCGTAGCGGCCGCGGTATGCGCCGCTGGTGATTTGCACGCCGACGGCGTCTTCGGGATCCATGCGGAACTTCGAGTGCACGATGCCCGCCATGCAGCTCTGCACGATGGCAACGGTGCCCGGGCGCGCCAGAAGCGCGTGCGGCAGCAGAAATTTGCGCGTATCCGACGAGCCGGACGAAAATGCGACGAGGCGGTCGCGATTATCCCAAACGAGCACGTCGGGATCGTCGACGCCGCCGAACAGCGTGACGCGCATGCCGTGCACCGCGTGGCACGAGGGGGCTGCCCGCACCGGGAGCGCCGCGCCCGCCAGCGCGATTAAAGCGAACAGCAGTGCCGCACTACGCATGGTGCGCAGGCTCCTGTGCGGACGCGCGCGAGACGCGGATCACGAGAACGGCGACGTCGTCGCGCATGGCCTTGCCGGAGCGGCGCCGAGCGCGATCGATCAGCCCCTGCGCGAGCGTGTTCGGATCGGTCGATTCTTGCTCGATCCACTCCATCGCACCGGATGCCTCGAGCAATCGGCCTTTCGTATCGCGCGATTCGCTCAAACCGTCCGTCGAGAGCACGATCGAGTCGCCGTCCTCGAGTTGGACGGTTTTTACGTCGAACGGCTCTTCCATAACGCCGAGGACGGGGCCGGTGACGGCCAGTTGTTCCACGCCTGAGGAACGTCGGATGAACGCAACATCGTGCCCGCCGCTGGCATAATCGAGCCGGAACGTTTCGGTGTCGAGTATTCCGACGAACATCGACACGAACAGGTACGGGTTCTCGACAGTGCGGGGAAACGCCCGGTTGAACTCCTGAAGAATGAAACCGGGATCGCGCCGGCGCAGCGCGATGCCGCGGATGGTGAACTTGATGAACGCGGTCAGCACGGCCGCGTCGACGCCCTTTCCGCTGACGTCGGCAATTAAGATCAATCCGAGACGGTCGGAAAGCCGGTGAACGTCGAAGACGTCGCCGCCGACGGCCAAGTGGCTGCTTGCCGAGCCGTACGCGCTTCCGATACGGCAGTTCGGCAGCGGCACGTGTTCGCTGCGGAAGGCGCGCTGCAGCGTTTGCGTCGTCAGCCGCTCCTCTTCGAGTTCGCTGGTCAGCCGCGAACGCAGTCCGTAGAACAAGATCGTCAGGGCGCCGAACAGGCCCAGCCACAAGACGCGCTCGAAGAGCGAGCGGCCGATCTGCGCTTGGGTAGCGGCCGCGACGCGATCGTTCTTGGCTTGGAGCTGACGCTCGATGAACTGGGAGTCTTCGCTCTCCGCGCCGATCAGCAGTTTGCCGCGTTTGTCGAGATCGCCCGCGGCCTTGGCGGGATTGGCCTTGAGCGGCGCGGCGACTTCCGAGTGCCACTGGCGGTGCGCGCTTTCATAATCCGCAAGCGCACTTTGCGCGTCCGCGAGGCCTTCCCGCGCGAGCAGCGACTGCACCGAGCGCAGCTCGGCCGCATAACTCTCGCTCGTCGCATCGAACGATTCGAGATACGAGGGATCCCGCGTGATGACGTATGCGCGGATGTAATTTTCCTCGTTGAGCTGGATCTTGAGCATGCGCTCGAGCGCGAGCTGCCCGGCCTGAATCTGATGCTGCTCCTGGAACGAACCGTCGATGGCCGAACTCGTGCTCCAGGCGCCTTCTATGGCGACGACGAGCGCGAAGACGAGGATCGTCGTCGCAGCCAGAGTCCCCGCGCTGCGCAGCATGCGCGCCGGTAGTCGCGGAAGGCGGATCAACCTGCGGCTGCCCCTGAGCGTGCGACGTTTGCCACACCGCTAGATTTCGCCAAAGGACTAGGTGGGCGCAACCGAACCTCCGAAAACTTTACACTATGCAAACGCAACTGAATCCGGCGATATTCAAGAGCTACGACGTTCGCGGCATATATCCGTCAGAACTTAACGAAGACGTTGCGTACGGCATAGGCCGTTGTTTCGTGCCGCTGGTGGGCGCCCGGGCGGTCGTCGTGGGACGAGATATGCGCCCCTCCGGAGCACGGCTCTTCGAGGCCTTCGCGCGCGGTGCGACCGAAGCGGGAGCCGACGTCGTCGACGTGGGCATGGTTTCCACGGACGCCCTCTACTTCGCGGTCGGAAAGTTCGGTTATCAGGGCGGCGTGATGATCACCGCTTCACATAACCCGGCCCAATACAACGGGATGAAGTTTACGCGCGACCTCGCGCAGGCCATCTCGCTCGACACCGGCCTTTCGGAGATTCGCGACCGGCTCGCCTCGGGATCTCTTCCCGCAAAAGCCTCCAAGCCCGGAACGGTTTCGCAGCGCAACATCCTGGACGATTTCGCCGCGCACTGCCTTTCGTTCATCGATCCCAAACGCATCAAGCCGTTCAAGATCGCGATCGACGCGGGCAACGGGATGGCGGGCGAAACGGTGCCGCACGTCTTCAAACATCTGCCGTGCGAAGTCATTCCGCTCTACTTCGAGCTCGACGGCAGCTTCCCGAATCATCCCGCAAGCCCGATCGAACCCGAGAACATGGCCGACCTGCAGGCCGCGGTGCGAAAACACGGCTGCGATCTCGGCGTCGCCTTCGACGGCGACGCGGACCGCATGTTCATCGTCGACGAGCACGGAAACTTGATCGACGGCAGCACGGTCACCGCGCTGGTGGCGCTCAACACGCTCAAGCGGTATCCGGGGTGCAAGATCCTGTACAACCTGATTTGCAGCCGCAGCGTTCCGGAGCTCATCGAGAAGCACGGCGGAATCCCGATCCGCTCGCAAGTCGGCCATTCGCTCATCAAAAAGACCATGCGCGAACAGGACGTCGTCTTCGGCGGCGAGCACAGCGGGCATTTTTACTTCAAGAACAACTGGTACGCCGATTCGGGAATGATCGCGCTCATGCAGTGCCTGGAGCTGTTCAGCGAATCCGGGAAGACGGTCAGCGAAACCATCGCTCCCATCGACACGCGCTTTCGATCGGGCGAGATCAACAGCACCGTCTCCGATATTCCGGGGAAGCTGCGCGCCATCGAAGAGCGGTATAGCGATGCGCAGATAGACCACCTCGACGGCGTGACGGTCTCGTATCCGGATTGGTGGATGAACATCCGTCCTTCCAACACCGAGCCGCTGCTTCGCCTGAACGTCGAGGGCGATACGAAAGAGGTCATGGAGCGCCATCGCGACGAGGCGCTGGCGTTGATTCGCAGCTGATCGACGACACCGCCCTCGAGGAGTACGAGCGGGCCCGCCGCACGCTGCTGGCGCACGTAGCCTCGCTCGAAGCGCTTGCCGGTCCCGAGGAGCGTCCCGTCATGGCGTCCGCGCGTTCGCGATTGGAGCGGAGCTCGTTCGTCCTGGCGGTCGTGGGCGAATTCTCGAGCGGCAAGTCCTTTCTGCTCAATGCGCTGATCGGCGAATACCGCTTCGAACCCGTCGCCGGCCGCGAAGAGATCGCCGGTTTGCTCGCCACCGACATTAATCCATCCACTGCTGCAATCACCGAGCTCGAGTACGGGGCGCAGCAGCAAGCCCACGCACATCATGAAGACGGACGGGTCGAGCGCGTGCCGATCGACCGGCTCTCGCGCTTCGTTGCCGACGACGAGGACGCGCCTACTCGCGTCGTCGTTACCGTGCCGTCGCCGTTTCTGCAGCGCGGATTCACGCTCGCCGACACGCCGGGGCTGGCGTCGATCAATCCCGCGCACCGGCGTGCGACGCTGCGTTTTTTACCCGGGGCCGATGCGGTGCTGTACCTCATCGACACGCAGCAGCCGTTCAGCGAAGGCGACGCATCCTTCTTGGCGATCGTTCGCCAGCATCTGGATACGATCTTCATCGTGCAGACGAAGATCGATCTCTGGCAGCAGCGCACGGCAAGCGGAATGCCGGAGTGGGAAGCCGCGCGCGAACGAATCGCGCAACTCGCGGCAGTCCACGCTCCGCAGGCACATGTGTACGCGCTGTCCGCCCGGCAATACGTCGAAGGCCGTTTGCGCGGCGATACCGAGTTGGTCTCGCGCTCGCAGTTCGAAGAATTCGCGCAGGCGCTGGACGCTTCGCTGGTTCAAAATACGGGACGCGCGCGCCTGACGCGAACGCACGCCGAAGTTCGCCAAGCAGCCGCGGATTGCATCGCGCGCATCGATCGCGACCTGGCCATGCTCGAACGCAGCCCGGGCGAACTGCGCTCGCTGCACGACCAAACCGCTCCGCGCATCGCTGCGCTGGAGCAGTTCGTCGATACCGCGCGCGAGGCTGCGATGCAGGCGGCGGATCGAACCGTGGACGCGCTCGACGAACGCGGCGGCGAGCTCGCCCTAGAAGCGCAGCGCGCGCTTTCGCAAGCCTTCGACATCACCGACGTCGCGCGTTTGCGCGATCGCGCCCGGCTGCATATCCTGGTCGATCGAATCCTGGGCGACTTGGTCGAGCAGTTCGCAACGCAAACGGCCGCCGCCGTCGCAGCCGACTACGACGCTGCGCTCGAGGGAGCGCGGCAGCGCTTGCCGGTGCGGTTTTCCTTTTCCCGTGCGGCCGCGAACGCATTCGGAAGCGGCGGCTCGAGCCACCTGTGGTCCGAGGATCCTGCCCAGGCGCTGGCGGCGACGATCGTCCTCGAGGCGATTGGAGGGCCTGCCATCGCCCTCGTCGAGCAGATAGCGCACCGCTTCCGATCCGCGCCGCCGGGCGCATACATGAAGCGCGAACTGCTCGCGGACTTGCGGGGCAGCATCTGGCCGGCGTTCGACCGCGAGATGCGGACGTTTTCGGCCGTCGTTGCGGAACGCGTCTGTAAAATCGCAGACGCGTACGCTGCTGCGCTTCAGAGCGCATTCGAACAAGAACGCGATGCCGCGATGGGCAGCATTCAACGGGCATTGCACGAGCACGAGTTGGGGACGCAAGCGCGCACGGCATCGGAGTTGCGCGACGTAAGAACCCGCATCGCAGCCGAGATCGAGTCGATGACGCGCGAGCTCGCGCCGTTTCTGGAACGCACCGAGGCGCTCGCGCTGCCGGTCGCGGGCAACGAGGCAGTCCGCCGCGCGCACGCCGCCGAAGCGTTCGATCGTACCGCGTACGAACGCGGACTTCGGCCGCAGCGGTGGCGGGTTGCCGTACTCGGGGCGCTTCGGCGCGGCAAGTCGAGCCTCATCAACACTTTCGCAGGAAGACGGGTGCTCGCAGACGAGGTCGCCGGCGCCATCGCTTATCCGGTTCACGTGCGGTACGGCGAGCAGGAGCAGGCATTTGCGCTGCAAGCCGACGGGGCATGGCGAGAAATCGAAGTCGAGAACGCGCTCGAGGAGGCCACGCGAAACCCCGTGCTCATTCTGACGCCATGGCAGCTGCCGCGCGAGCTCGTTCTGGTCCACGCACCCGCATTTGACGCGGGCGACTCCACGCTCGAAGACGTTTGCGTCGTCGCTGCCGGCGCGGCCAGCGAAGTGCTGTGCTTATTTTCCCGTCAGCTCTCCGACCGCGAGCTCGCCTTGTATCAGCGCGTCGCCGACCTCGGCAAACCGCTGATGTTCGCCCACACTTTGGCGGATAACGAAACGGGCGCGGAGCGCCGCCACGTCGTGGAACTCGCGCAGCAGTATCTGCGCGAACGCAATATTCCGGTGCAGCGGCTCTTCACGCTTTCCACGCTGGAGTACGCGCAAGCCAAGCGCGAGCGCCGTGCGCCGGCCGGATGGAACGAAGTCGACGCGCTCGTTTCCACGATCACCGCGCACGCCGACGAGCACATGACGCGGCTGGCCCGTCTGGAACGCGCGGCGGCACAGCTCGAACCGTCCAGACCTGCGCCCGCGCCGCCTCCCGGCGAGGAGAAACCGCGCGGACTCTTCGCCCGGCTGTCGAAACTGCGCCGGAGATAGCCATGGAGTCTCAACAGAGCGACCGCTTCATCCTCGGTCCGGCAACGCTTGCGCTGGGCGACGGCACTTCGAAGATCGGACGCATCGCCGTCGAGCGCGGCCGAATTCGCGAGATTCTGGAACCCGACGGGCGCACCGACTTCCCGTTGCCGCCCAAGACGCACGTCGCTCCCGGCATGATCGACGTGCACACGAACGGCGCGCGCGATTTCCTGTTCAATCGCGATCAAGGCTACGCGGTCCCCGTCGCGTCGGAAGAGTACGCGCGCCAAGGCGCGACCGGATTCGTGGCTTCCATTATGACCGCGCCGTGGGAATCGATGCTGCACGCGGCGGGTGAAGTCGTCGAAGCCGCGCATCAACTCGAGGAAAGCGAGCCGCACGGCGCCCGTTGCCTCGGCATCCACTTCGAGGGGCCCTTCCTCAACCCGAAATTCCGGCGCGTTCACCAGCAGCAATGGATCATTCCGGCCAGCACCGCTGCCGCGCGCGCTCTCGTGCACGCCTGCAAAGGCGCGTGCGTGATGGTGACGCTCGCGCCCGAGATCGAAGGTGCAACCGATGCGGCGCGCGTCTTTTTGGAAAACGGCGTCGTCTGTTCGGCCGGCCACACGGGCGCGCGCTACCGCGAAGGCATGCTCGCCATCGGCCTTGGTTTTCGTTCGCTCACGCACGCGTTCAACGCGATGCCGCCGCTGGACCATCGCGAGCCCTCGATTCTCGCTGCCTTTATCCAGGACTCGCGGACGTTCGTGCAATTAATCTGCGACGGCCACCACGTCGCGCCGGTTATGGTCGACATCCTGCATCGCACGCTCGGCGAACGCATCGTCCTTGCGACCGACAATATGCCGCCCGCAGGTCCGGGATACCATATCGAAGGCGGCGTCATGCGCGCCGAAGACGGCACCATCGCCGGCAGCGCGCTGCGCATGGACGAAGGCGTGCGAAACTTCATGGCCTACACGGAACTGCCGTTCGCCAAAGCGATCGGCGCAGCAACGAGCGCGCCCGCCAAACTGCTCGGCATCGACGGCGAGACGGGACGCATCGCGCCCGGCCTACGCGCCGATCTCTCGTTCTGGGACGACGAGTTCACCGTCATCGGCACCATGGTAGGCGGCGTCAGGGTCTTCGGCCGCATCGGTTCGCAAGCAGCCGCGTAAACTCGATCCGAGACGATCTGCATCCCCTTTCGGAAGCCGCTCGGTCCGAGACGATCTGCATCCCCTTTCGGAAGCCGCTCGGAAATTTACATCCTGTAAATTTCCTGCTGCTCCGCTTTTTGGAGAGAACAAAGTTTTGAAGAAGACATCCTGTCTTGCTCCAAAAAGTCGGAGCCTTCCGAAAAGGGATGCAGCCCGTCTCGGATCCATTAACATCCTGTAAATTTCCTGCTGCTCCGCTTTTTGGAGAGAACAAAGTTTTGAAGACATCCTGTCTTGCTCCAAAAAGCCGGAGCCTTCCGAAAAGAGATGCAGCCCGTCTCGGACCAGAGGCGCAAGTTCTCTTTTCGATCCGATCCGTCAAGTGGCTATTGAATCTCGTTACTCAGAAGGTAGTGTACCAGAGTGCGCGGCCCGATGCGCTCTACCCGCACTTCTTGAAATCCAAGTTTGGCGAGAATCCTCTCGGAAGCGACGTTGCCTTGCTCCGAAACGGCGGCAATCTGTGGGAGACGCAACTCCTGCGTTCCGAATTCTACAAACGCGTGCGCAGCCTCCGATGCCAGCCCCTGGCCCCAGTACGGTTTAGCAAGATAGTACGCTAAGTGTGGCGGTCGTTCTGTAGCGGTCAAACCGCAACACCCGATATATTTCATCTCGCCCTTCAGAACGGCGGCCCACAATCCATACGTGCCGGTAGGCTTTCCCAAGTACTGCGCCCGGAAACGCGCTCTTGCTTTGTCGGCAGACCATGCGGCGCCGCCGACAAACCGGCGTACCTGCGGATCCGTGTGCATCTCGATAAATTGCACCCGGTCGTCTGCAGTATGAGATCGGAACAAGAGGCGCTCGGTTTCAAGTACTATCATCCTCTTTCACATTCGTTACTTCTTCAGACTTTCATGACGGTGGCGATGGTATTCCAGTTACGCGTCGTGACCGGGACCCCGAGCGCCTTGTCGATCTTCCCGAGATATCCGATCGTTTTCATATGGCGCCGATAAATGCCGAAAACGAACCGCCCCTTTTGCCCGAGCATGCGCACGTACCAACCGCCATCGGGCGGAATCCCTAGCGGCAACTTCGGCAAACGTGTTTTGGTGTTCGCGCACAACACGCTCACGAAGGGGATGACGTCCGGCGCGACTGCCAGCGCGCCATCGCGAGGCGTACGATAAGTTTAACGATGCGCCGAGGCGGGCTGCATCCCTTTTCGGAAGGCTCTGACTTTTTGGAGCAAGACAGGATGTCTTCTTCAAAACTTCGTTCTCTCCAAAAAGCAGAGCAGCAGGAAATTTACAGGATGTAAATTTCCGAGCGGCTTCCGAAAAGGG
>Ga0070738_10006827_pt1 | contig 11734 bp, 8 predicted proteins | sample Coa_R2_2_FD_66446 | JGI IMG/M metagenome (GOLD analysis project Ga0070738, IMG submission 66446) | Surface soil microbial communities from Centralia Pennsylvania, which are recovering from an underground coalmine fire - Coalmine... | ecosystem: Environmental > Terrestrial > Soil > Unclassified ... | reverse complement strand
ACTATTTTAACTTATTCAGTGTCAGAATGGAACAGTCTCCACGAAAGTAGGAGTTCTTTATAAGATTACGGCCTCTATATGACATACCAACCGCGCCGCGCAAGAACCCGCTCTTGTGCATCTCTCCAGGCTTTGACTCATCCATCTTACGCCCGCTGCGTTGCTCCCGGCATACGCACATCGCCCGAACGGCGCGTGAGACGCTGCGCATCCATATGTTCTAAAAGTGGTACGATGTATTTCCGTGTGGTTCCCAGGATGTCTCGTGCTTCGGCTACTGTCATACTTCCATGCTCACTCATATAGGCAACTAGCCGCTCTACTGCCTCGTTGTACGCAGAGGGAAGAAACAAGGTGCCATCTGCCAATTTCATCAGCTGCCCTTGCTCCAGTAACGCATTCACGACCTCGGGACCAGCTATGGCCTCAATCTCCGCCCGGCTCGGCGGCATATAGAGGTTCGCAAGGAAAAGGTCCAGTACCTGTGTAACCTGTTTCTGCTGCTTTGCAGTAAATTGTGGTGAAAAATGCGCAGCACGCACCAGGCCAGAACGGATCGTCGTCTCCGCTACAGACTCGCTCGCGGTATCCAGCAACCCTTCCGCTTGTAAACGGGCAAATATGTCCGCCGCCATGCGTGGCGGAAGGCCCAACCGCGCCCGCCACTCCTCCTTCGGGAGCCCGCGACGCAATGGATAGCTCCGATGATAATCCTGTACCAAGCGCAAGGCCTCGCGCACCAGTTCTTCCCAGACGGGCTGAGCAAACCAGAACGCGCCTATCCTGACCACCTTCCCTTCAGTTAACAACGTCTCTAGCGCCTCTTGCGTCACATTCTCAGCAAGATGACAGTATTGTGCTAACGCAACTCCTTCATAACCAATCAATCCATGGATATGTACGCCCGCAGCTTCCGCTGCCTTTCCTTTTGTTGTACGTCGCAGAGCCGGTCGACGATCCAGAGCGGCCAGGATCAGTTCGTCAGGCAGGCCATGCGCCAGACGCTCCAGGGCCTCTATCGGCGCGTGTTGAAATCGCCTATGGTAGCGCGGCTGCACATCGACGATCGTTCCACCACCGATGGTCGTGCTGGGCGAAGGGAGACGCAGAATACAGTGATCAAGCCGTGCCACGACCGCTGGATGCTGCAAACGCAATTGCGCCCAGGCCTCTTTGCCCGGCAGGAGCTCCTCGACGTCAAGCAAACGCACACGCGCCGGGATCACCTGCGAGCCACTGTAAAAGTCCACCAGGGTATTATGTGCCAGAGGCCGGGCTACGTCTGCCAGCAATCGTATATGCGCATCCACTAACAAGGTGGGATGCATCTGACCAGGCAGCGCTACGACGTTGCCTCGTTCCAGGTCGCTCTTTGCAATATTGGCCAGGTTGATCGCTACACGATTACCGGGTTGGGCAGTTTCGATCTGCTGCTTATGCATCTGCAGGCCGCGTACGCGTGTCTTGACAGCTTGAGGCACGATCTCGACCTCTTGACCAACGTTGAAAACACCATCCAGCAACGTGCCGGTGACGACGGTGCCAAAACCGGTCAAGCTAAACACTCGATCAATAGATAAACGTGGACGCGCATTGTTTTTACGGCCACGCGTGCTCTCTAAGAGCCGATCCAGTTCGGCAAGCAGTTCTGGCAACCCCTGCCGGGTATATGCGGAAACGGGGAGAATAGTTGCCCCAGCCAATGTTGTGGGTCGCAGACAATCCTCGACCTCTTCGCGCACCATTTCCAGCCATTCCTCGTCTACCAGATCTGCTTTTGTCAGGACGACGACGCCGCGCGAGACCTGTAGGAGATCCAGAATCGCCAGATGCTCGCGCGTCTGCGGCATGATGCCCTCATCAGCGGCAACGACCAGCAGGGCAATATCTATGCCACCCACGCCGGCCAGCATGTTCTTAATAAAATTCTCGTGTCCCGGCACATCGACGATACTGACCTCGCGTCCACTCGGAAGCTTCAACCAGGCAAACCCGAGGTCTATCGTCATGCCGCGTTCTTTCTCTTCTGTCAGGCGGTCGGGATCGATCCCTGTCAACACCTTCACGAGCGTTGACTTGCCATGGTCGACATGGCCAGCCGTGCCAATACAGCTCATACGCAACCCCCCCTGTCTATCAGCACCAGTATCGTTCTACGTTTTAGTATACCGCAGAAAATGTGGAATAGAGAAGCCCTGGCCGAAGAACTGCAAAAGTGCTCGCGACCATAAACACAGGCATATGTCGTCAGGGTTCCCATCGACAGACGAGACTGAAAGCGGTATAATACAGGCATCGACATGGCCAGTATTCGACCTTCTCAGGCCGTTCCGCAAGGTTTACATGCAAAAATGAACGACAAAATTCAATCCGTGCTCAACTCACTCCCCCACCGGCCCGGTATCTATCTGATGAAAGACGCCGAGGGGACCATCATATACGTGGGCAAGGCGATCTCGCTGTATAACCGCGTCCGCTCTTACTTTCAGGAGTCGACCGATCTCAGTCCGAAAAATCGCAGCATGGTGGCGCGCATTGAGGATATTGAGTTCCTGGTTGTCAATAATGAGGTCGAAGCGCTGGTGCTTGAGAGCAACTATATCAAGCAGTATCGGCCGAAATATAATGTGCTCCTGCGCGACGACAAAAGCTATCCCTATATCAAGGTGGCCCTGACCGAGGACTTTCCACGCGTCTATCGCGTCCGCAGTTTTCACCACGACGGCAATCGCTACTTTGGCCCCTACACAAATTCAGGGGCCGTGGATGCGACGCTTGACCTGCTCAACAAGCTCTTCCCTTTCCGCACCTGTCGCTACGATGCCAGCGTCTGGGCGCCACCGCGCACCGGCGAACTACCTCCAGGCTGGAAACAAAAACTGCTGACACGCCCCTGCACCCAGTACTATATCCACCGCTGCGTCGCGCCTTGCGTCGCCAATGTCACGCGCGAGGAATACGATGCAATTATCAAACAGGTCATCCTGTTCCTGGAAGGAAAACACGATGAGGTGCTCAAAGATCTCCAGGCACGCATGGAACAGGCAGCCGAGGATCTCAATTTCGAGGAGGCCGCGCGTATCCGCGACCGCATTCAGGCTGTCGAGCGCGTGCTGGAGAAACAGCGCATCATCAATACGGAAACGCAGGGCGATCAGGATGTGATAGCCCTGGCCAGCGGGGACGACGAGACGTGCGCACAGGTGTTCTTTTTCCGCTCAGGCAAGCTGGTAGGACGCGAGTACTTCATCCTGCAGGGCACGCGCGAGAGCAGCCCCGGCGAGGTGATGGGCTCCTTCATGCAACAATTCTATGAAAGCTCACCTCACGTTCCCGCTGACATTATTGTCGAGGTCGAGCCCGACGACCGCGCACTGGTGCAAAACTGGCTGCGCGAGAAACGCAAAAACACTGTGGCCAGCGCAGGCAACGCCACCGTGACGATTACTGCTCCCAAACGAGGCGACAAGCTACGCCTGGTCGAAATGGTAAAACAAAACGCGCAGCAGGTCTTAGAGCAGCAGCGCATCAAGTGGCTCAGCGATAGCCAGAAAACGCAGATGGCGTTGGAAGAATTGCAGGAAGCGCTGAACCTGGCCGCGCCCCCCCAGCGTATCGAGTGCTACGATATCTCAAATACACAGGGGACAAACTCAGTGGGAGCGATGGTCGTTTTTGACGGTGGGCGTCCGAAAAATAGCGAGTACCGGCGTTTCAAAATCAAACAGGTCGAGGGTGCCAACGATTACGCCAGCATCCAGGAGGTACTGCGCCGGCGCTTCCACAAAGCTGCCAGCACGACCTCCAGCGCAGAAGATGGCGCCGCCCATATCCCCGTCAGCGAACCGGTTGCGGAACTGCTGCTGGAGAACCAGGCTGCCCGGCATGATCCGGACCAGGAAGAGGAGGAGCTCACAGCCTCCAGCGATAATGGCAACGAGGAGCAGGCCAGCCTCTCAATGCAACACGAGTGGGCCATGCCCGACCTCGTCATCATCGACGGCGGCAAGGGGCACCTGAGCTCCGCGCTAGAAGTCATGCACGAGCTTAGCCTGGATATCCCGACCATCGGCGTTGCCAAAGAACAGGGCTCGCACACCAAACTGGATACGGCAGAAGAAATCTACACCCCGGGCGCCCCCGATCCGATCATCCTGCCGCGCAGCTCACAGGGACTCTATCTACTCCAGCGCATCCGCGACGAGGCTCATCGCTTCGGCATCTCCTACCACCGAAAACTGCGCTCTGACCGCACTTTTAAGTCGGTCCTGGATGAGATCCCCGGCATTGGTCCCAAACGCAAACAAGCCCTCATGAAGCACTTTGGTTCCGTGCGCGCCATCAGCGCCGCCAGCACTGAGGAACTGGCAGCCCTGGATGGCATGACCTACGCCGCCGCAGAAAAAGTCAAAGAACATATCGGACGCAAAGAAGATTAGCCCTTGCCCCCCCTCTCCAGCACCTTCAGGAGGAGTGCTAGCACTCGCCCGATCAGATTGACAACACGACAAAAATCAGGTACTATACAGAGAGAAGGTTGGGGTTGACCCTCCACCTTCTTTTCATGGCAATCATCATTCCAGCGAGCGGGCGCACATAGCACGCTGTAGTACGCCCCATCCTTCTGTATAATCACGAGGTATACCAATAATGCCAACGTACGAATATCTGTGTAAGAACTGTGGCAATCGCTTCGAGATCTGGCAAAAAATGAGCGATGAGCCGTTGACTGAATGTTCTCAATGCAAAGGCAGCATCGCCCGCGTCATTTATCCAGTTGGCATCCACTTCAAGGGCTCCGGCTTTTATAATACCGATCACCGCAAAGAAGTACGGTCGGAGAGCGAGGCCCATGGCGAAGCGAAGAAAGCTGATACGGCAGACAAAACTGCAAGCGCCAGTGAGACCAAATCAACCGAGAGCGGGACGGATAGCAGCACAAACACTTCCAGCAGCAGTACGAACAGTACAGGTAGCAGCACGACGTCCGGCGAGAGCAAAGCCGCAGCCCCCGCCGGTAAGTAGCGAACGGAAAAAGCAATGACAGAGTCCGCGCTCGCTGCAATCCAGCGCCAACAACTCGAAATCGCCGTTGGAGAGCTGTTATTAACAGCCGATTTTTACATCCAACAGTCGATCATAGAACGGATCCGTCATCTCATCGCACACGCCGATCCGACGCTCGATCTGTCTCAACTGAGCGAAGCAGCCCAGGAGGAGCTCCAAGAGCTGAACCTTCTGCCCGATCGGTAGCATGCAACGCGAGAGGAACCGCGCCCATCATAGCGACGGTTCCTCTATATTTTTCAGGCCGCTATACAGTATCACATCCACACAGCTTCTGCCAGAAATCATAGAACCACGTATTTATACCCAATATTCCTATTTGCTCCGCGCTTTATTCCCTGAGCCCGTCGTCCCGGTGTATAATTACTGCACAGTCTATAATAAGGCCAGTACACTGCCAGCTGCAGAGGAGATAGAGGGCTATGCAGGTTAAACAAAAGCAGGCAAGGGAAAAGATCATTCAACAATTGCAACGCCAGGTAGACGAGCTTACAGCCGAGAATCTCCTTTTACAAGAACAACTGGCACGCAAAGAACAATATACCGCAATGATCGCCCATGAGCTGCGTGGTCCTCTCTCCCCCATTATCAATTATGCTCAGATGCTCGCGCGCCAGCTCCGTCCGAGCCAGGGCGAGCCCGAGACTGAACAACAGAAGAGCCGCAAACACGAAGTCCTCCAGCGCAACACGAATATCATTATCAGCCAGGCGCGCCGCCTGAGCCGCCTCGTCAACGATCTCCTCGATACTTCACGCCTCGCCTCGGGACAGTTTACACTCCTGCGCAACACCTGCGACATCGTGGCCTTGATACAGGAGGTCATTGAACAGTTGCGCCCGGTCGCTCCCTATCATAGCTTCGCAGCCGAAGTGCCCACCGAACCACTCTTCGGGAACTGGGATAGTGGCCGTCTGCAACAGGTGCTGGGCAATCTGCTCGATAATGCAATCAAATATTCCGATGAGCACACGACGATTACGGTAAACGCACAACAGGTGGGGCAGATGGTGCGGATCAGCGTCCACAATCAGGGGACCAGCATCCCTTCGACGGATATCGGACAGCTCTTCCGCCCTTACACGCGCCTGCAAGCAGCCAGTACGCGCGAAGGCTCCGGCCTCGGACTCTATATTGCGCGATCAATCATCGAAGCACACGGCGGCACGCTGCGTCTAGAACCCCATGGAGATGAGGATGAGGGTGAGAGCACAAAAGGGACGACTTTCACCTTTGAACTGCCGCTGGAACGCAACGTCAACGGCACCCACTGATGCGTCCGTTGGCTACGTGTACAAGAAAAAAACATAGAGTGAGGACACCCCTCAAAGCCCCCGGCAAGAGACGCCGCCCCTTGCAAACCCGCTTCTGATGCGACCCCCAGGTAGGAGACCGAAACGACACTACGCATCAGGGAGCTCTATCTCCAGATCCGGGTGCTGCTCATCGAGGATGTGGACCTGACTCCAACCTTCATCGGCAAAGAGGGGCAACGCTTGCTGCAAAAGTTGCACATGGTACGTAATCACCGCCTCACCAACCACACGTCCACGAGATTGCAACTGATCGTGGCGCAGACAGGTGGCCAATGACATATTAAACACGATCAGACATGTATGATACTGGTGGCGGGCCGCAAGCTCGCGCAGGCGTCGCCGTGCATCGGCCTGCAACGCAGTGCTATCGGCGATCGTGAAACGCCCATGAAACATGCGCTTATGCATGATATAGTAAAAGAGATCAAAGGTATCTCGGTTCACTTGCTGGTTGGTTTCATCATCGCAAACCAGAGACCGACAATAATCGGACGAAACAATGGTTGTGGTTTTATAACCCTGCCGCCGATGGCGCGCGACAAATGTACGCGCGAATGTGCTCTTGCCCGAGCCTGCCGGGCCACATAGCACCAGGAGCGTCTCATGGGGTACCACGATGGCCGGTTGCTTTTGCGGCGGTGCAGCTTTCTCCATTGCAGGACAGTCCCCCCTTTGATATAATGCGCATGCATGTATACGCCACAGGGCATAAGACAAGCGGCGTGATAATTTGAGAGCGCACAGTGCTCTGAACGTTATATTACAACAATCCTAGGAATGCTGCTAAAGGGGGCACGTTCATCGAGCATAGGTCGACGATAGGCCCATATTGAGGAGGATGCTGTGTCTGTTCATACTTCTTTAACCGGAACCGAAATTCGTGCGCGTTATCTGGATTTTTTTGCCAGCAAAGGCCATTATAAAATACCGAGTTCTTCCCTTGTACCGCGCAACGATCCAACAGTATTGTTGACGACTGCCGGGATGCAGCAAATGATCCCTTACTTTTTGGGACGCGAGACTCCTCCGGCGACGCGCTTGACGTCGGCTCAGAAATGTTTCCGCACGACTGATATCGATAAGGTGGGCAACCAGCGTTCGTTGACGTTCTTTGAGATGCTGGGCAACTTTTCTGTCGGCGACTACTTCAAACGCGAGGCGATCAGTTTCGCCTGGGAGTTTCTGACTCAGGTGCTGAAGCTGCCTGCGAGCCGCCTGTACCCTACCGTCCACCCCGACGACGACGAGGCGCCCACATATTGGCACGAGATCGCCGGCCTGGCCGACGATGCGATTGTACGCCTGGAAGATAACTGGTGGGGACCTCCCGGGGCCTCGGGACCCTGCGGACCCGATTCCGAGATCTATTATGATCGAGGTGTCGAATATGGCTGCGGCGATCCTGATTGCAAACCCGGCTGCGAGTGCGAACGCTTCCTGGAGATCTGGAACCTGGTCTTTATGCAGTACTATCAGGATCTGGATGGTACGCGCACGCCTCTGCCCCGCCGCAATATCGATACTGGCCTGGGACTCGAACGCCTGACGATGGTCCTGCAGGGCAAAGAGTCGGTCTTCGATATCGACCTCTTCCGTCCCATTATCGACCGCTTCGCGGCCCTGGCACAGACAAGCTATGGGAAAAATTCCGCCACGGATACGTCGCTGCGCGTCATTGCCGACCATGGACGCGCCCTGGTCTTCCTGGCAGCCGACGGAATCCTCCCCAGCAACGAGGGGCGCGGCTATATCTTCCGCCGCATCCTGCGCCGCGCGGTGCGCTATGGCAAACTGCTCGGCCTGGACAAGCCATTCCTGGCCGAGGCGGCCAACACCGTCATCGACCTGATGGGGGACTATTACACTGAATTGCAGACGCAACGCGCCCATATCGTCGAGATCCTGAGTCTGGAGGAGCAGAAGTTCAGCCAGACCCTCAGCACAGGCCTGAATCTCCTCAACGAGTTGCTGGATGAGATCAAAAAACGCCAGCAGAGCGTCCTGCCCGGCGAAGAGGTCTTTAAACTCTATGATACCCATGGCTTCCCGGTCGAACTAACTCAGGAGATCGCCGCCGAACATGGCATTACTATCGATACCTCCGGCTTCGAGCAGTCCATGCAACGACAGCAGGAGCGCAGCCGCGCAGCCAGCGCTTTTGTCCAGGCCCAGGACGAGCGCGCCCTGGATGCGATCCTGAAACGGAATGGCCCCACCAACTTCACCGGCTACCAGGGCTTGAGCGATAGCAGCAAAGTCGTGGCCCTGATCGTCGATGGCGAAGAGGTCGAGAGCATCAGCGCACCACAGCAGGCCCGGCTCATCCTCGACACCACGCCATTCTACGCCGAGAGCGGCGGCCAGATCGGCGATCGCGGCGAGATCAGCGGTCCCCTGGGCGTCTTCCAGGTACAGGACACACGCCGTCCCCTGAAAGGCCTGATCGTCCACTACGGACAGCTCACCGAGGGACATCTGCGCGTCGGCGATAGCGTACAGGCCGATGTGCTCGAACAGCGGCGCGAGGATACTATGCGCAACCATAGCGCCACACACCTGCTCCATAAAGCCCTGCGCGACCTGCTGGGCCCACAGGTGGAACAACGTGGCTCACTGGTCGAACCTGAGCGCCTGCGCTTTGACTTCACCAGCCCTCACGCCCTCAGCAAGAACGAGATCGAACAGATCGACACACAGATCAACCGCTGGATCCGCGCTGACCTGCCCGTTCATACGACGATCATGCCCTTGCAGGACGCCATCGCAACCGGCGCTATGGCACTCTTCGGCGAGAAATACGAAGACCTGGTGCGCGTCGTCACGATGGGCAGCAGCACCGAACTGTGCGGCGGCACCCATTGCACAGCAACCGGCCAGATCGGCATCTATATTACCATTCAGGAGACCAGCGTCGCCGCCGGCATCCGCCGCATTGAGGCGCTCACCGGAAGAGCCGCCGAGGCATACCTGCGCAAACGTAATGCCACAGTCGAAACCATTGCAGCAAACCTCCAGACCCAGCCAGAACAGGTAGAGGCACGCATTGAAAACCTGACCCAGGAGCTTGCACAGGCACGGCGCCAGATCGCGCAATTCCAACGCGAGGAAGCCCTGCGCCAGGCAGAACAGATCGCCAGGCACGCTCAAACAATCGGCACGGTGGCCGTTGTAGCCGCAGCGGTCAGCGTACCGGACGAAAAACTCCTGCGCGAAATGGGCGAGATGGTTCGCAATAAGCTGGCAGCCCCAGGCGTCATTGTGCTGGCAGCAGATCTAGGCGAACGCATCGGGCTACAGGTGAACGTCGACGCCACACTCACAAAACGCGGACTGCACGCCGGAAAAATCGCCGGCGCCGTTGGCGAGCGCCTGGGTGGCAAAGGCGGTGGACGACCGGAGTCGGCTCAGGGTGGTGGCAAGGACAAAGCTGCATTGGCATCAGCACTGGAACTCGTGGCAAACTTTGTACGTGATAATCTTAAATAAGCTTTGCTACGCCAGCCATTTTTGTGTTATAAAGAAAAGAATACTGTGGGTAAGTCAAAACAAGAGATAACTGCCCCACGAGATGGCAGTGAGTGGAGCATTAGATTCGGGATACTTGAATGAAAAATCTCTTGCAGCGTCTGGGTAGCCTCTTCATGGGAGGCAGAAATCACAACGGGTATGAACCCGTCCTGGACAACAGCTACGACGAGTATGATGAGGATGTGGTGCCAGAGGATGGGGGGGACAACCAGCGCCAGCTCTTTACTGCGCTCGACATTGGGACGGCCTTCGCGAAGGCCATCATCATCGAAGTGCAGGGCGAGCATGCAGAGGTGCTGGGAGTAGGACGCCACCCACAAAGCTACGCTCACATGTCCGATGGTATTGTTACGGATATCGCAGGCGTCATTGCCAATTGCAATGAAGCCCTGCTCAAGGCAGAAAAAGCGGCTGGTGGCGTCATCGCTCCATCAGCCGTCATTGGCATCGCCGGCGAACTGGTTAAAGGCAGCTCGATTACTGTCAGTAAACAACGGCAACAACCAACGAAACAAATTACTCCCGAGGAACTGGACCAGTTAATCACAACCGCTCAGCAGCGACTGCTGAAGAATGCGAAAGAACGTATCGCGGCCGAAACCGGTTACAATAATATCGACGTACGCCTGACCAATGCGGCAGTCATCGCCGTACGCATCGATGGGCAGATCGTCACTAACCCGATCGGCTTCCGTGGACGCCACTTCGCACTCACAATATTCAGCGCCTTCGCCCCACTGACCCAATTAGGCGCCCTGGAAACGGTCGCTCAAGGACTGGACCTGACCTTGATGACGATCGTGGCCGAGCCGTATGCCCTGGCCCGCTGCCTGAGCTCGAACGCCAGCGCCGATAGCGGGGCCATCTTCATCGATGTGGGCGGCGGTACCACAGATATTGCCCTCGTGCGTCAGGGCGGCATCGAAGAAACACGGATGTTCGCCCTGGGAGGCCGCACGTTCACACGCCGCATAGCCACAAGTAAGGGTATATCCATAAAAGATGCGGAACGCATAAAAATCAGTTATAGTCTTGGAGAAATTAAAGGGAACAGCCGGGACGAGATTCAGGCTATCCTGGCACCCGAATGCCAGACCTGGATGGATAGCGTCGAATTATTGATCGAGGAGCTCTCAAAGGGCGAACTGCTCCCGCCTGCCATCTATATCGTGGGCGGAGGGTCCGCCTTACCCGATATTCGGCAGCGCCTGGAAGGGTTTCCCTGGACCGAACGGCTCCCTTTTTCGCGCCAACCTATTGTGCGCGCAGTACAGCCAGAGATGGTCGGCAGCATTATCGATACCGAAGGTATGCTGATCGATGCACAGGATATTACACCCATGGCACTGGCATATCAGGCAGTCGAATTGAATAATGAAAATAATGTGCTGGAACGGGCCCTTGATCGCGTGATCAATGCAATGCATATATAACATTCTTCCCATACAAGCATGCCATGTAAACAAGGAACCGGGCCACAATGACGAAGGTCATGAGCGCATATATATACCAACCAGGGGGTGAAAGGGCTTATGAGTGATGAGCAGACAATATATATTAGCCCGGAAGATGATCTAACGACGGTACGTGAGCGTCTAGAGAAAATTTCTTCGCGCCACGTGACACTTGTGATACCCTCACAGACACAATTACGTAGCCATGTGGCCTGGAAATTACTCTATGCACGCGCACGGGAGTTAGGCAAGGAGGTCTTGATCGTAAGCTCCGACCCCCAGGTGCGCGCCGTCGCTCATGCGGTAAAATTTGCAGTGGCCTATTCGCTAGAGTCTCCCCAACCCGGCAAACGACGCCAGGGCAGCCGT
>Ga0070738_10006826_pt1 | contig 11736 bp, 8 predicted proteins | sample Coa_R2_2_FD_66446 | JGI IMG/M metagenome (GOLD analysis project Ga0070738, IMG submission 66446) | Surface soil microbial communities from Centralia Pennsylvania, which are recovering from an underground coalmine fire - Coalmine... | ecosystem: Environmental > Terrestrial > Soil > Unclassified ... | reverse complement strand
CGAACATCCCTCGTTCAACCAGCAAAGCGGCAAGCGGCACTTTACGCCCGCGTTGATCGCCATGCTTGCAAGGATGCTGGTTACGCTCTTCTTTGCCGGATTGGCCTGTTCTATGTCCATGAGGAAGTACAGTAAGCATGATTTTCCTTTCATACCCTGAATATGGTTATCCTTTGTCGCAAGTGGGATAGAATTGGATGCGCAAAGGGGAAACGCGCATCTCAGGATAGAAAGGCGGAGCGCGAATGAGGGAAGTTTGCGAGCAGCAAAAAACGATCCAGACGCTGCATGCGCGGATCGACTGTAAAAATGAGGCTATGCCGCTATGAGCGGCATGTACTCATACAATCACTCAATAGTACGGAAGCATACTGCTGTCCTGTCTAGCTTTCGCCAAATAGAACTACCTGTGCGGTCCATTGCCATCATAGCAGAGAGTTGCAGATAGTGCAATCATGGAACTGGTATGGAGATGCAAACGAAAAGATCTTGCAATGAGGCATAATCAACCCCAGTGAAGCCAGAGCAGGGCATGATAGAGCTGCACCTGCCACACCTTCCAGGAATGGTAGCCAGGCTCAATATCGAGATGATACGGGATACGCAAGCGTTGAAGCACCTGTACGAACCGCAGGGTATCAGTATAGTAGGGCTGGTCTTTCGTCGCGGCGCCGAGGAATATATGGAGCTTCCAGGCTGCCGGGTTCGCAGGAAGCGTATCCTGGGGGCTATTCGCCCGCATGTAGGCGGCACTATTCCCCCATACGCTCCCTTCAGCCGTGTAATAGCCGCCCAGTGAGATCACAAAACCGAAGACATCCGGGTGATGAACGGCGATATTCATGGCTCCAAAGCCGCCCATCGACAAGCCACCGATGCCTCGATACGCCGGTTCGGCAATGGTACGATACTTCGCATCCACATAATGCACAAGGTCAACCGCCACGAAGGTCTCTATGTTCTGACGGCCATCAAAACTGTTTCCCCATTCACTCGTTTCACCCGGTCGCCCGTTGCCGTCCGGGAAAACCATAATCAGTTCCGGGATGCTTTTGCTGGCAATCAGAAGGTCGGCTGACTGAGTGGCGTTGCCCGCAGTAATCCAGTCGGTGTCCTTTCCAGGCGAACCATGCAAAAGATAGAGCGTCGGATAGCGTTTTGTTCGTTCCTGTGGGGTATTATAGCCGGGCGGTAAATATACGAGAAATGGGCGTCTCTGGCCGCCCAGAGCAGGACTGACCATGCTCTCCTCAACGATAGAACCATGAGCAGGCTGGCTGGAATGCGCGGAAACCGCCGGGGGTACATGCAGGCCGATATCGGGGGAGTAAAGAAACAGGTCTTCTGAGCCGGTTGCCAGAACAATGAGAAGAATCATCACGCCGGCTGCCAGCCAGGGCCATACGCCATGCGACAGAGAAGACAAGTATGAACTTTCTGCCGCTTTTTTTGAAAGCGTTCCGCCATTGTCTCGCCGCATGGCATGTTGCCAGATCGCATACGCAAGGTGATAGAACGGGGTGAGCAGCACTTCGCCCAGTGCTGCACCTGTTGCCGCGCCGATAAAGGCACAGAGCAGGGCCAGTGCCTCGATCAGCACGCAGGTATGTATGAGTGCCGCGATATTCAGCGGCTCCAATGTCCCTGCCGGATCGCGCACAGGTTGTATCTCAAGCTGAACAAAGCTGGTAAGATAGGCAAATGAAAAGATGATATCCGCGCCAACAACTGCGCCTGCTTTGCGCCAGGTCCATATTGCTCCAATGAACGCTGAGCCTGCCACTATCATCAACGCAGCAATAAATTGCGCTCGTAAGGGGTCCAGGCCAAAGGCAATCAGTACAGTGACTAGATTTCCCATTACCGGGGTATTAAAGAGCAGCAAACCGGCAAAAAGTGAGATGAGCAAAGGGAATAGCACATGGAACAGCAGTGAACCATACTGTAATCGATAGTTCTTGAGAGAAGAGAAAAGCGACGCTCTCATACTTGCCTGACCTCAAAGAAGTGCAACAGCAATTGCTGCGCTTTATCAAGATTGGTGGACACGTAATAAGGCAAGAGCTATTTTCGGCAGTGCCAGTGTGGTACTTACCGCCATATAGCGGCTTTCCCAGCATGGTTGAAATTTTTGTTTGAAGCGCAAAAGAGAACGATGCGTTTCCAGAAAGCGCAGGTGTTCAAAGGCAAAGTTGGCCAACTGTTTCTGGCCTGTCGTCATTTCCTGCCGCGTATCAGCCATAGCGACCGCCCCCAGACTGACCACGTGCGCACCTTTATCGCGGAATCGCTCGATGGAGCGCACAATCAACAACTCCATGATACCCGGTGGCGCGTCCGGTGTTCGCCGCATGAGATCAATCGCCCAGCCCCGGTGAACGTGTTCAGGTTGGGATATCAGAGAACCATAGATGGGGGTGAACGTAACAAAGGCACAGACCTGCCCGCTCATTCTGCTCGCAACTCCTGTGACCATCCGGGGAAGTTCCGTCACCGGCTCACCGTGCTGGGAAGTGATGGAGGAAACGACCTCCTCGGCACAGCCACACATCGCCGCCAGACCATCTAACCGTCCCATACTAAAGCCCATTTCTGTCGCATATTTTCCTCCTTTGCGCTCCAACCATTGGCTCGAAGCCTGCTGCAACCGACTCATCACATCCTCAGGAGGAATGCCCTCATACCACGCAATGCTCACTCCCTCACGTTCGGCCCGGCGGCAGCTCGTGCGCACATTCGCCATCGCCGAACCCGCCAGCGTGAAGGTCTGCGGGTCGATAATCGCTTCCTCACCGATCTTAAACGTCCGCAACCCCAGTTTGTGATAGAGAGGGAGGTAATCGGCGTGGGCCTGGAAAAATGCAACTCGCCAGTCTTGTTGCTCACAAAAAGCAAGAAAACCCCCGACCAGGCGCTCAAAAGTTGCCGGAGCGCAGATTGGGTCTCCCAGCGTCACCGCAACATTCCCCGCCAGCCGATAGCTGATGACCCCCTCCTTCTCATAATCCAGGTAATGTAATACTCCTGGCGTAAGAGCGAAAAATGAAAGCGTTTGCCCTCCATAGCAATAGACCAGTTCTACTACCTTCTGCCGTGACTGTGCAAGGCGCTTGCTCTGATAAATCATCCACCAGTGAACGCTGACCGGGCGCAAGAGCGCGATCATGCCAGTCAACAACGCCGCTGCTGAAAGCCAGGGAAGCGATTGTAAAAACCAGCTGGCTCGCCTCGTCAATGGCACAAGTTCGGGAGCAGGTAAGTCAAGTATACGGTCAAGCAGGTTGCGCAGATTCCCTGCAATCGTGCTGGAAGACAACATTTCTCCTTGCAGGAGGTAGAAACCGCCCACACTGTAGATCAGGAGCAAAACAAAACCCACTAGCAGTAAAATCACACCCTGCCGCGCTCGCCATGGATCACTCTCAACGCGAAAGTACGACTTGCCGACCAGAACAAAGAGCCATAAAACCAGCGCCAGAGCAGCCTCTTCGACATCGAGTCCCTTGAGCAGGTGCGCCAGGGCTGACAGGGGCAGTAAGAGAACGGCAAACTGCCACGCCCGGCGCTTCCCACGCCCCAGCCCCAGCGCCACGATGCAGAGAAAGAAGCCAAGCAGTAAGGCAACAGTACGACCTGTTTGCGCTACAGGCCAGAGAGACGGAGTAAAAGGCGCAAGCTGATCAAGAACCCCGATGAGCATTGCAAATCGTCCGATCTTGATGGGCTGAAGAACAGCAAATCCATTGATCGCCCCCATCAATGCAACTGCTACTGCCACCGCAATACGAAGCGTTTTTATGCCGGTAGATTCTCGAATCCGGGATGGAGGATGCGTCTCGGACATACTCCCACAGCTTTCTAGCACACTGCCTTACAAAGATAATACGCTGCCCCTAATGAATATTTCTCAAACATAGTAGAGCAGGTAGTTGGCGAACGTTTCTTACGGTTTACTCAGGTAAGGCTCTTTTACAGAAAGGATGAAAGCCATGTCTACATTGCATCTTATACACAGGGTCGCACGATCACGCCTCTGGCCCGCAGATACTCCTTGACTTCACGGATACGATACTGGCCGAAGTGGAAGATGGAGGCGGCAAGAGCGGCGTCGGCTCCGCCCGTTGTGAAGCCATCGTAGAAGTGTTGCAGGACGCCGATGCCACCGGAGGCGATGACGGGAACGGAGACACTGGAGGAGATAAGGGAAGTGAGGGCGAGGTCGTAGCCCTGCCGCGTGCCGTCGCGGTCCATGCTGGTGAGCAGGATTTCGCCCGCGCCGAGTTCTACGCCGCGCTGCGCCCATGCCAGCACGTCCATGCCGGTAGGAGTGCGACCGCCGTGAATGAAGACTTCGTAGCCGCAGGGCATGGCAGGGTTGGAACGCGCATCGATGGCCAGCACGATACACTGCGCGCCAAACTGTTCGGCCCCGGCGCGCAGAATGTCGGGGTTCTGCACAGCAGCCGTGTTCAGCGATGTCTTGTCGGCTCCCGCACCCAGCGTGGCGCGAATGTCTTCCACCGTGCGAATGCCGCCGCCGACGGTAACGGGGATAAAGACCTGCTCCGCCGTGCGCCGCACCACGTCGAGCATGGTCTTGCGCTGCTCGTAGGAAGCGGTAATATCAAGGAAAACCAGTTCATCGGCCCCCTCATCATTGTAAAACGCGGCCAGTTCCACAGGATCGCCTGCGTCGCGCAATTGTACGAAATTGACGCCTTTGACGACGCGCCCGGCAGCCACATCAAGGCATGGAATAATACGTCTGGTCAGCATAACCTTATCTACCTCTCAAACTCCGCAATTGCCTCAGCAAGATCGACATCACCCGTATAGAGCGCCTTGCCAACGATAGCTCCTTCGAGGCCGAGCGCGGCAATAGCGCGCAGATCGGCCAGCGAGCTGACGCCGCCAGAAGCGATCAGCGTGGCTCCCGTCCCATCAATGGCGCGCTGCATCTCTGCCAGCGCATTGAGATTTGGCCCCTGCAAAGCGCCATCACGGGCAATATCAGTGTAGATAAAACGTCTGACGCCCAACGTACTCAGTTCCTTTGCCAGCGTCGTCGCCTGCACGCGCGAAGTCTCGCGCCATCCTGAGGTAGCGATTTGCCCGTTGCGGGCGTCCAGCCCAACAGCGATGCGTTCGCCCCAGCGTTCCAGGGCCGCTTCCAGCAAGGCACGGTCGATCAGCGCCGCCGTGCCGAGGATGACGCGCTCGACCCCCGTATCCAGCATGCGCTCGATATGCGCCGACGAACGCAAGCCGCCGCCAGATTCTATGCGCAGACCAGTAGCATTACACATACGAGCAATCAGGTCGTCGTTGACAGGCTGACCGCTGGCCGCGCCATCCAGATCAACGACGTGCAGCCAGCTTGCCCCCGCCTGCTGCCAGCGTCGCGCAACGCTCACCGGGTCGGTGTCATACGTAGTGACCTGCGCGTAATCGCCCTGATAAAGACGCACGCACTGGCCGTCTTTGATATCAATAGCAGGCAGAATAATCATTGCTGCACCCACCTCACGAAGTTCTTGAGTAGTCGCAAACCTGTATCGCCACTTTTCTCAGGATGAAACTGCGTTCCCCAGACGCGCTCGGTGACAATCACGCTGCAATAGGGCGAACCGTAGTCGGTGACGGCAGCTACGCCCTGTGCATCATATGGCTCGACGTAATATGAGTGAGCGAAGTAAAAATAGGCTGCTGGCGGGATATCCGTGAAGATGGGCAGGTCGGGATGGAGTGGCGTAACCTGATTCCAGCCCATGTGCGGAATCTTGGGGCCGTGTGGAATGCGCCTCACCTCGCCGGAAAAGAGTCCAAGCCCATCGACCTCGCCTTCAGCATGATGTTCCGCCAGTAACTGCATACCCAGGCAGATGCCTAGAAACGGCCTGCCCCACCGCGTTGCCTCGCGGATAGCATCATCTAAGCCGCGTTCCACCATGCGTGTCATAGCCGCGCCGCCGGAGCCGACGCCGGGCAGGACAATCGCTTCGGCCCTGGCTACAATAGCCGGATCGTCGGTCACGCGCACAGCCGCGCCAACATGCTCAAGCGCCTTCTCAATGCTGCGGATATTGCCCGCGCCATAGTCAATAATCGCAATCATAGCTCGTCCTTCCACGACTCAACGCCGCCATTTCCCAGCTGCACCGCCTGCGATAACCCCAGCCAGCTGATCGCGGCAGGGATACGCTGCTCATCCAGCAGATTGACCGTCAAGAGCGGGCAACAGAGCAGCGCCAACCTCAAGGTCTCCTGCCAGTTTTCTGGCAACGCCTCGCGCAACTCTTCAACAAGCGGTTTGATGAGGTATTCAAGCTTCGTGCGCAGCATCGCCCGCCGTACAGGAGAAAGCGCGTAATCATGCTCGACATACACCGTCTCCCCGTCTGTATAGACAGAGATATGCAGTTCGCGCGCAACATCCTGTGGGAAGTACATCCAGGTCGCAAAGACATTGTGGTAGAGCGGCTTAACAAGATCGAGCAGGGGCGAGTGTCGCCCGGCAAAGGCAGGGTCGAAGTAGAGATAATCACGCCGGTTCTCCAGAAAGACGTTGCCGAAGTGCGCATCACCATGTCCTGTGACCGTCATTGCCGCCTGTTCGGGATGCAACGCCACAAGGGCGCGCTGGATAAGCTCGCCGGAGGTGTGCGGCTGGATAACACCGTTGATGACCCAGCGATAGCGCAGTAGCTCATCAAAGGGAATGCTTGCTGAGGATAACGCTGCATTCCCACTTGCTGGCAGCGGAACAGGCTTTCCGGTGTAGAAATGCTGAAAGCGAACGCCAGCCAGACGATGCCAGAAAAGCTGGTGGATGGGCGCGCGGGCGTTCTCCGCCGCCGTGCTGGCGGCAAGCGTTGATTGATAGATGGTCAGCAACCGCTCGCACTCGCGTTGCTCTGCGGCGATAAGCGTTTCCTGATCGATATCAGTCGCGCTGCCGGTCTCAAGGGCGCGCATCAGGTCGAACATGACGGGCCAGCGCACTACCGGGTAGATGACCATTTGCCGTCCCTCTTCGTGCAGCGTGCGCAGGGGTTGCACAACATTATATCCGGCCCGGTGCAGCAATTCAGCGTGATAATACTCTTGCAGCACTCCCTGTTCCTCAACGTGCGTCTTGAAGAAATATGCTTCGTTGCCTGTCCGGTAAAAGCCGTTGAAGGAGTTGAGCGAGACCGGCTTCGGCGTCAGAGTGACGCTGTCCGCGTTGAGATGCATATGGCGCGCGAACCAGCGTTGCAGCAGCCGCTCAGCCTTTGCGCGCTCTGCAAATTGCAGGCGCTGGATGGTCGCAAGACTATCGATCTCTTGCAGCAGTTCCGGCAGTTTCGTCACATCTTCAATGGTAAAATCCGGTTTGCTCTGCGCCAGCAACGCGCGCGCCTCTGCCGTGCGCGCCCCCGTCAGCACGGCGACGGTTAGCACGCCCGCCGCGCGCCCACCCAGAATATCGCTGGTAGAGTCGCCCACAACGATGAAGTTCCGGGAAGCCTGCCCTGCTTCCTGCGATAGACCTGCTGCATGCAAGAAAACAAACGGGTGAGGTTTGTTCAGAAGCGTCTGGTCACCGCGAGCGCGCAGGATGGCTTCGGCACGCTCCACATCGTCGCTGGTGGCAATATGCCGCTCATCGAGGTAGGGAAGCAGACCATAGCGTTTGAGGGGAATGAGCGCCTCTTGCTTTCGTCGCCCGGTGGCGATGCCGGATATGTAGCCCTGCTGGCGCAGCGTTTCAAGCGTGGCGCGTATCTGCTCAACCGGCAAAAGCGGCTGTTCAAAATGGATGCAGCCGGGTTTGCCGCGCTGTGCGGGAGCATGACCGTAAACCTGCGCATACAGTTCGTCGCCCAGATACCATTGCTGGAATATATCCTGGCAGAACGTCCAGAACGGGCTGTAGCGCGAAAAGACATTTTCGATTGCATGCCCCAGTACCTCACTGGCATAGACATCGAAACGATTGAGCAGCTCGAAGCCGACCTTGTCGCGTAATGCAGGCGTATCCAGAAAAGGCGCAATCGTCTCCGGCAATGCCGCATATATGTTATGGCTATAAGAAATCCGCTCTCGTAAAGCGGTCAACCAGGCTGCATCCCAGGGTTGCAGGGGCAAGAGGGATGGCAGGTCTGGTAGAGCGGCTAAAAGCGGGATGAGATGCAGGCAAACGGTCGCGTAGCAGGTATCCCAGTTGGTGTTGACGGCTCGCGCTTTGAGGGCCAGGATATCCGTTTCGGGGAAGACGGCGCGGCTGACACGACGACTCTCGGCAGCGGTAGTCACGGGGTGATACTGTCCATCCGGCCCTGGCTGATGGACATCGAGATGCCAGTAAAGCGGGCTGTAGAGCAGTTCGTGCAGCACCAGTCCCGCCGCGTCCCAGTAGGCATCTTCGCAGGTGATGACACCATCCAGATCAAAGATAACCAGGTTACTCAGTTGTGTTGATTTGCTCGCGTTACTCAATGCAGCCTCTTTAATCGCTCTTGCAACGCCCGCACGCTTTGCGATTCGCGGGCAAAGCGATAGGTGAGCGGGATGACGTTGATATTGATGGCCCCGGCATGGCGCAGCACCGCAACCGCTTCCAGCAGTTCTCCACCGGTCCCGGCCACGTTAATCACGCCAGAGATGGTATACATGCTGCCTTCAGCGCCATTGCCATCGGTGCCGGACAGGCGAAATTCGACGCCGGACAGGAACGGTTTCAGGCGATTGCAGATGCGCTGCATGGCCTCGACGCTTTCGCCCTGAATGTAGGCCGTCAGTACCGAACGATTGCGCGCCTGCATGCGGCCATCGATCAATTCCAGCATGGTCGAAGCGACGCGCAGAGCCTGTTTATTCTGTTGCAGCAGGCGCGTGCTGGCGATCAGGCAGGCCTGGGAATGCAGCACAATGCCGTCTTCCAGCAATTTCAAATGGTTCTCGCGCAGCGTCGTGCCGGTCTCGGTCAGGTCAACGATCAGGTCTGCGGTATCGGTGAGCGGCGCGGCCTCTAACGCGCCGTGCGGGGAGACAATCTTACAATGGGTGATGCCGTGCCGCCGCAGGAACTGGCCGGTAAGGATGGGATATTTGGTAGCGATGCGCAGGCCGCGCCCCTTATGGGCCTGATAATACCCGGCCAGATGCCAGAGATCGGCGCAGGTGCTGACATCGATCCAGGTTTCCGGTACGGCGACGACCAGCCGACAGTTGCCATAGCCGAGGTCACGCGCCAGGATCATCAGTTCGTCGTCTTCACCATCCCCATCCTCGCCGATCTCGCTATAGCCCCGATGTTCGGCCAGGATATCGTAGCCGGTGATGCCAAGCGCGGCGTCGCCATCCTGCACGAGCGATGGAATATCGGCGGCGCGCTGGAAGACCACTTCGACTTCTGGCATGCTGCGGATGCGCGCGAGATACTGGCGCGGATTGTTGCGATTGACCTTCATGCCACATTCGGCGAGGAAAGAGAGCGTCGCCGCCTCTAAAGTTCCCTTCCCCGGCAAAGCTAAGCGAATTTCACCCCCGGCGCTCATAGATATTGCTCCTTTCCCCGGCAGTCGCGAGGCTTACCAGATGTTCTTCCCCGCTTTGCAGGTCGCGCACCGTCACCGCGTTCTCCCGCTGCTCATCGCTGCCAACGATGAGCGCCAGGCGCACCTGTTTTTTAGCAGCCAGTCGCAAGCCTGCGCCAACGCCGTGTCCCGTCACATCCACCTCGGCGCTCAGGCCAGCGGCTCGTACCGCGCGGGCGACGCGCAGAGCATAGGGAAACTCCTGCATGCTGACCGGGATAATCAGCGCCTCTACGATTGGCCCGGCAGGCAAATCGGCGGCGGGAATGAGCGAGAGCAGGCGCTCTACGCCAAAGGCAAAGCCGCAGGCGTTGACATCACGGACGGCGCCAACGGCGCGCAGCAGAGAATCATAGCGACCGCCGCCGCAGAGCTGCGCATCGAAGCCGTCGGCATCCTGCGCGTGTATCTCAAAGACGAAGCCGGTGTAATAGCTGACGCCGCGACCGAGCGAAAGATTGAGGAAAATATGCTGGCTCGCGACTCCATTCTGTACCAGCGTCTCCACCAGTTGTTCCAGTTCTTGCAAGGGCTGCGCGTCAAGCTCGTAACGAGCCAGCAGTTCGCGCAAGGCGTCGAAGACGGCGGGTGGCGGGCCTGCAACGGCATGCAGGGCGCGCAGAAATTCCAGCGCGTGGAGAATTTGCCGCCGCTGCTCTCCGCGCCCCATCTTCCAGAGAAAACGTTCCACCACCTCATGCCGCACATCATCGTCTCCGAACGAGATGCTGATGCCGCTCAGTAGCGAGGTGATATAGCGTTTCTCCATTTCCGGTATGCTCGTTGCACTCTCTGTAGCGCCGCTCATTTCTTCACCCGGACCATCTACAGGATAAAGCGCCTCAAGTCGGGCCTGGGCCAGGCGTTCGCCGTCCTCAGAGCGGCTGATCTGCTCCATCAGACTGAGCAAGAGGCGGGCGGCGTGGTCATCGAGGTGCAGGCGATTGATGAAGCCACTGGCAACGCCGATATGGCCCAGTTCCAGTCGATACTGCCCAATCTTGAGTTCCGCCAGCACGTCACAGGCCAGTTGCAGCATTTCGGCATCCGCTGCCGCCGCCTGTCCGCCGAATAATTCGACGCCAAGCTGCGTATGCTGACGATAACGTCCGCGCCCCGGAGCCTCGTAGCGGAAAACTGGCCCCGCGTACTGGAAACGCAGCGGCAGGGGCTGCTGCTGGTAGTGATCGCGATAGAGACGGCAGATCGAGGCAGTATATTCCGGTCGCAGGCAGTGATCGCGGTGATGCAGGCGAAAGGCGTAGAGATTCTGCCACGCTTCCTGTCCGAAGCTGGTCAGAAAGAGATCACTGCGCTCCAGTACCGGCGCGTCAACGGGGGCATAGCCCGCCGAGGCCAGAAATGCCTGCACGCGCTCCGTCAACCAGTGCTGCTGCTGATACGTCTCCGGCAGAAGATCATACATGCCACGCAGCCGCTCTATCCGCTTTCTCATAACTCCCTTAATCCTCTATTCTTCTTTTGTCTGTTCGCCCGTTTTCCCGCGCACAATCATCGTACCCGCGCCCTGATCGGTAAAGAGTTCGCGCAGCAGGACGTGCGGCTCCCGGCCATCCACGATATGCACGCGCGGCACTGCCTGCAAGGCATCCAGGCAGGCCGAAACCTTCGGAATCATGCCGCCGTTAATGACGCCCTGCTCGATCAATTGCTTCGCCTCTTGCTCGCTCAGTTCAGAAATCAGCGAGCCGTCCTGGCGACAGATGCCAACAACGTTGCTCAAAAAGATGAGTTTCTCCGCATTGAGCGCCCCGGCCAGGTGCGCGGCCACCAGATCGGCGTTGATATTCAGGCATGTCCCGTTCGGCCCCTCGCCCAGCGGCGCCACGACCGGAATGTAGCCCTGGTCGATCAGCACCTGCACCGGCGTGGGATCAACCGTTTCGATTTCGCCTACGAAGCCCAGCCGCTCGTCGGCAAAACGCGCGCGTACCATGCTGCCATCCGTGCCGCTGAGGCCGATCGCTTTGCCGCCCATCTGCGCCGCCATCGAGACCAGTCGCTGGTTCACCTGCCCCAGCAGCACCATGCGCACTACTTCCAGCGTCTGCGCATCGGTGACACGCAGCCCCTGCTCAAACTGCGTGGGAATATTCAGCTTCGTCAGCCACTCGTTGATATACGGGCCGCCGCC
>Ga0070738_10006825_pt1 | contig 11740 bp, 9 predicted proteins | sample Coa_R2_2_FD_66446 | JGI IMG/M metagenome (GOLD analysis project Ga0070738, IMG submission 66446) | Surface soil microbial communities from Centralia Pennsylvania, which are recovering from an underground coalmine fire - Coalmine... | ecosystem: Environmental > Terrestrial > Soil > Unclassified ... | reverse complement strand
ACGCATCGAGCGATGTGCCATCGTTGGTATACTGCGGAGCCTGCAAAAAGTCGACCTGGATTGTCAGGCCAACCTCGGCCACTCCGGCGATACAGGTGAGCAGCACCAGAATCAGGGCCGCGCACTGCCAGCGATACGGGTGTTTGGCCAGGCGGCGGCTTTGCTGGCGCAGCGTCCGCTGGCGAAAAGCCATCCACATCATGAAGAAGCTCCCCAGGATCAGGCAAAAGGAGATAGTGCCTTTCCAGGGATCGATAAAAGGCAGATGGGCCGTGTACCATTGCGGAGGGATAATAGAAACCGCTTCATTGAGCGCTTGCAAAACAAGGGCCAGACCAATCCAGCAGGCTCTGCGCTGGAGATCGATAATCGAGCGATTGTCCGGCGAGCGGTCGTCGGCGAAAAAGAGAGATAAAAGCCTCTGGATGAACAGCTTACACCACTGCGGGGGTGAAGCTGCCTTCTGTATCTGCGGAAATGCAAGCTGCTGTTCCATACGTGTGCGCTTCTCTCCTCTAGCGTGACAACAAAAACCGGTGGGAGGCATGAACCACCAACCGAGTCCTTGAAAGCACTTATGGGGCGAATTTCAAGCGCAGAGCATAACTCTGGCCAAAACGCGAGGTTCAAAAACCGGGCGTTTCGCTAACCTCCCCTAAAATTGCCGGGAATCTACACCATCGCTTGCCCTGGCCTGTTAGACTTATTACAGGACTACCCCCAGCAAAAATTAAGACGAGAACTCATCGGCTTTCGTCACAGATTTGTCACAAACGCAGGCGAAAATAGAGTTCTCGATGCTGCAGCTCAAATCCTAGCGACTCGTACAGACGCACGGCAGGTTGATTTCCCTCCCAGACGTGCAAGTCAAGGGCTGCAAGGTGCAATTCATTTCGGGCATAGGCTATCAGATGATGGATCAGTTGCCGGGCCAGGCCACGTCCGCGGAAATCCGGGTGAACCACCACGCGCTTAATATAGCCGATTGCGCCGGCCGTTTCCTGAGGAGGCAACATCAACTCTGACTTGGCTACGGTTCGATGCTCGACATCGGCCAGGAAAATCAAGGTACGTTCATGAGTTGACGGATCGACTGAACCAAAGTATTTCTCAATTTCACGATGGATATCTCGCGTCGGAGAGGTGCTGAAGCTATCCAGTTCATTAATGAGCGCGATGTCATCAACTGTGGCGAGGCGAAAAGTGGACGCGGCGATAGAGGCATTATCGCTTTTTAGATTCTCAGCCATCGTTTTTGTCGTCTCATTTACGGCTGTTTTTTACGCGGCAACAGCAGAATAGAGACCAGCGCATAGCCAGAGCAACCCAGCAGAAGCAGCGCATAAATATACAGTTCCGGGTCTTTCCCAGCCGTGACGAACTGGAACAGGCCAAAAAAGAGGAAGCCGATAAAGACGAGGAAGAGCAAAATAGTGCTCAGTAACTTTTTACCCATGGATAAGGTCCCTTCTAATATCTATCACGCCTGGGGCAAATGTCGCGTCCAGCTTTCCTTCCAGAGATATGAGCGAGCCAGCATCTCTTCTGCGCTTTTCATAGAAAATTCGGTTACTTCGCCCCCCATAATATGCGCGATTTCGCGCACGCGCTGCTCTGGTCGCAGCTCATTGACAATGGTTATGGTACGCTCGTCGAAGATTTGCTTACTTACATTGTAATGCGTATCGGCGAAGGCCGCAATCTGCGGCAGGTGAGTGACACAGATGACCTGATGATCACGCGTAAGTTGCCAGAGCTTCTCGCCGACGATCTGGCCGCTTTTGCCGCTAATGCCCGAATCAATTTCATCAAAGATCAGCGTCGGCGTTGCGTCTGCCGCCGAGAGGATGGTTTTGAGCGCGAGCATCAGGCGCGAGGTTTCGCCACCGGAGGCAATTTTGGTGAGCGGCTTGAACGGCTCGCCCGGATTGGGCGCGATTAAAAACTGAACGTGGTCAATTCCGGTGGTATCGCAGGCGTAGTAATGCTCTTCTTGACCATCAAGGCTGGCGGGTACGCCGTCGGGATCGGGCGTCTGGGTGATCTCTACAAGGAAACGCGCGCGTTTCATATTGAGATCGTTCAACTGCTCCTCCATAGCCGCGGCCATCGCGGCGGCTCCGGCGCGCCGGCGTTCAGAGATCTGCTGGGCGAGCTGGCCAATCTCACGACGTAGCTGCATATCCTGCCGCTGCAATTGCTCGACCAGCTCATCGCGATGCACCAGCGTATCCAGTTCGGCGCGGTCCTCAGCAGCACGTTGCAAAATCTCCTCAATGGTCGCGCCATACTTGCGCTTGAGGCGCGAGATCAGGTCCAGGCGCTCCTCAATTTCGGCCAGGCGCTGAGGATCATCTTCAATATCGCTCTGATAGCCGCTGATACTGGTCGCCACCTCTTCCAGGCGATAAACAGCCTCGGCAAGACCGTCCTCTTCATCTTTGAGATTCTTATCCAGGCGAACTAGCTCATTGAGCACACGCAACGCGGGTCGCAGTAGATCAAGGGCAGGCTGGAAACCATCAACGCCAGCTTCTCCACCCTGAATTGCTCCGTAGACCTGGGCGCAGAGCTCGCGCAGGCGTTCGGCGTTGTTCAGAACCTTACGCTCTGCCTCCAGTTCCTCAATTTCGCCTGGCTGCAACTCAGCTTTCTCAATCTCATCAATTTCAAAGCGCAGGAACTCGGCGCGGCGACTGACATCCCGCTCGTTTCGTTGTAGATCCTGAAGCTGCTTGCGAGCGTTGCGCCACTCGGTTACTTTGGCGGTCAGAGAGTTGCGCAGGGGAAGAAGCTCGACATAGCGATCCAGAAAATTCACGTGCTGTTCGGGGCGCAGCAGACTCATGTGCTCGCTCTGTCCATGAATATCAACCAGCCAGCTTGCAACCTGCTGGAGCACTTGCTGGGAAACCGCGCGGCCATTGATACGCGCGACGGTGCGACCGGAGCGGAAGATATCGCGAGCCAGGATGAGTTGATCGTCTTCGGGCGTAATATCATACTGGTGCAGCAGCGTAGCCAGGGCCACGCTTGCATCTGCGCTCTCAGCATCGGCAGCCATCGAGCTAGCATAAGCCTCGGCTCGCTCCATCGCTTCAAGCAGCGTGCTAGCCCCATTCGAGCCAGTTGGTTCCAGTGCTGACTCAAAGGGTTGCCAATCTTCTTTAATCGGAGGAAGGGGATTGATGGTAAAGATACCCTCAACAGAGGCCCGCTCGGCGCCTGCTCGTACAAAATCTGCGCCAATTTTGCCGCCAAGCAAAGCGCCAACGGCATCAATAATGATTGACTTGCCCGCGCCTGTTTCGCCTGTAAACACGTTGAAGAGACGATGAAGGCGCAAGTGCAGACTGTCGATAATGGCGAAATCTTTGATGCTTAACTCAAGTAACATAGCAACTCATTGCACCTGCTGTTTCTGTTGAATCAGGAATTCTCCCTCAACTTGGCGGAAATAATCTGGTAAAAATATGTTGGCGGCCGGCGCCGCAGAAATCTAGCCTCGTACTGGCTCTTACTGACTGTTACCATCGCCCCATGTTGCACTTCGCGGTTCATCTGACCATCCGCCGAAAAAATGCCGTGCTGCGAGTCGGTGAAGATCTGGAGCTTCACCCTGGCATTTGGCTGCAAGATCAACGCGCGATCAAAAGCCAGGTGAGGAGCAATAGGCGTAAGCACGCAACTTTCGACCTGCGGATGAAGCAACGGCCCGCCAACTGCCATGTTATAAGCCGTCGAACCGGTGGCCGTCGAGAGAATAATGCCATCAGCGTAGGTCTTGTTGTAAAAATAATCATCCACCCAGATATGAATCTCCACCACGCGTGGCCAGGTGCCACGAGCAATTACGATATCATTCAACGCCAGAAACTCTTCCTGCCGCCCATCCTGGTGTAACTCCGCGCGCAGCATAGCACGCCTGTCGATCCAGACTGATTGATCTCCCTCCAGGTAAAGCGGCAGCTTTTCCGTCACTTCGTCTGGCTCCAGCTCCGTCAGAAAACCAACTCGTCCGAAATTGACGCCCACAATTGGAACGTTGGCGGGTGCGCAGAGGCGGGTTGCGTGCAGGATCGTCCCATCGCCCCCCAGGACCAGCACAAACTCGCAATCTTCAAGCCGGCAATCGGCAGCTTCTTCGCCTTCCGCGCGCATATCGATGATACGCACATCGTGCCCCTGAGCCTGTAATTGAGGGGCAATCTGACGAGCAAGCTCTGAGGTATCCTGTTTGCGTCCCTGGTAGAGAATCGCAATTGCCTTCTTCATGAAAAACTACTCCATCCCATGCCTGCGCATCGGGGTACATCTGTTCGCGTCTGCGAGTGCATTGTAATGGTATGCCATCAAGAGGTGGTTGTCAACTTACGCGCCTGGAAAGGCAGGGCCTATCTGGAACGACGTATGATATAATCAAGACAAGCGGAGTCCCCTCATCAAGGAATTGGGGAAAAATCTATCGGTATCTCTGCTCACCGATCCTCGATACAGGGCATGGTCTGGTCCTTCCCTCACTTCTCGATGTCGTGCTTTCAGCATGTACAACCGTGCAGCCAGACGTAACGGAGAAGAATACCTGACTTCGTGTCTTGTGACGGACAGCACAGTGGCAGTGAAGCAGTTCTTCGATGGACCCACGGTTTCTGATTTTACGCCACATCTGCGATTATTCCGGTGTCTGGCGCTGAAGATACTCACTTGCCAGCAAAAGCGCCTCCTCCCGCGAATGGACTACCCCGTCGGCCTGCGCCTCGGCAATCACCTCTAGCAATTGACCAAGAAGAGGACCAGGCTGGAGTTTCAAGCGGCTCATCAGTTCTTCCGGGCGAACGAGGCGCGGAGGCAGGATTTTCTCTCGCTCCCGAATGTAGCTGGCGAGCAGCAGACGCACAACGGAGAGGTGCCGTGCCCAGGCCAGTGTGCGCGGCTGCGGCCCCAACGTTGCCAGATGATCTGCCAGAGAAAAGAGCGCCACCAGGATGCCGGTTGGCCCTAAATCGACAAAATAGCGGCGAATCGCGCGCGGCGTCACTACCGCGCCCGCCTGGCCTAACTGGCCGGGGCGCATATGGTGAGCGGCAACCAACTGCGCGAGGCGCCGGTCCTGAGTACTGGCCCCAAGCCGGCTCATGATTTCGCCGGCCACCGGCGCGCCGGCCTGCGGGTGCGCATAAAAATGGATGGCACCTTGCTCATCAACAGTAGAAGTTAATGGCTTACCGATATCGTGCAGAAGCGTGGCCAGCTTCATACGCGGCGAGCGAGCATCCGCGAAGCGAAAGATCTGCTGCTGCTCTCCTTCGTGCAAAAGCTTCCGAATAGCGGCCAGATCCTCACCGGCAGCAGGGGTTACAAGCAGATCAGATGCGAAAGAAACAGAGGGTTCGGCCGCCAGGATATCAACCAGCTCTTCCAGATAGCGTACACACTGCATCGAGTGTTCAAGCACATCCCAGGAATGTGGAGGCGGCTGAGGCATACCACGCGCAGGTGACAGTTCAGGAATCAGTACCGCCAACAGGCCATATCTATCCAGGCGATGCAGAGCATCGAGCGCGCCTGGCAGAGCGAGAATTTTATACAGTTCCTCGTGAATACGCTCAACAGCAACGCGCGGCAGCAACGAGGCATCGCGCCTGATAAGATCCTCGGTCTCTGGAGCAAGAGTAAGGGTATAGCGGCGCGCCAGGCGCAGAGCGCGCAACATACGCAAAGGATCACGGTGAAACACTTCTGTGTCAACCACTCGCAGCAAGCGCCTCTCCAGATCGGCCCGGCCGCCTGATGGATCGATGAGCGGAAGATTAGTGTGTTTTAGCGAGTCAGAACGGGCCAGATGTTCAAGTAGGGACGCAAGCGGAACGGCCATGGCGTTCAGCGTAAAATCGCGCGAGCGCAAATCTTCTTCAAGCGTCTCGCCATGCAACGGAGCGATATCCAGCACAAGATCTTCGGCAGCACCGGAAAAACGGACTACCACGCGACTAGCCTTCTCGTGCAGATAGGCGTAGAAGCCTCCTAGCTTATCGGCCAATCGACGCGCCAGCTTATGCGCGTCCCCATCAGTCACCAGGTCCCAATCGGCGCACGAATCGCCCAGCAAAAGATTACGCAACGAGCCGCCAACCACGTAGAGCGAAGCCCGCCGCTCGGCGAAGTAGCCCGCCGCTCGCGCCAGAACACTCAGAGTCGTATCCAGAATTTCCGCCAGTCCTTCCCCGTTGAGTTTATTCTCCTGCCTCTATCTTACCATTTCTGTCCATGCCTGGGGAGGAAACAACAGAATTAAGCAGAAGCCAATCTCATGAAACATGTTACCAGGAGGAAGGGTAAACTGAAAGTACTACTATTTTCATGATACAATACTCCTACAAAAGAGAGCTATCAAAGCAAGAAGGATAACTGCTCATACGATAGACGAGGTAAGGACTAGCGGCAGAGACATGTGGTAGCGAATTCATAGCCCGGTCGTGTTGCTGCTGATCCAAACAAGCAGGAAGGAGATGCGGCGGTGCTGGTAAACAGGCATCGGTTCCCCGCAAACGAAGCATGATGGAACAATCACTACGGGTGATGGTTGTCGTGCAACAGCCCATTTTTCGCCAGGGAGTGCTTACTATTCTTGAACACATGGGAGGATGCGAAATTGTCGGGCAACCCACAAGCGCGAGCGAGGCACTTGAGACAGCGCGCACGCAAGAACCGGATGTCGCGCTGCTGGACACCTTTTTCGACTCGATTGATGTTCTGGAAATTGCTCGGCAGATGCGCACATTCTCGCCCAAAACGGCCGTAATCATCCTATCAGGGTTGGAGGGAGAAGAATGGCTTTTCCAGGCAGTCAAGGTAGGAGCAGCAGCGTACTACACACGCAATATTACAGCCGATGAGCTGGTCGAAGCCATTCGCAAAGTGAGCCAGGGTGAGTATCTGATTAACGATGATGTGCTAGCTCAACCACACCTGGCCAACCGCGTCCTGCAATCGTTCCGCGAGATGGCCACCGGGGCGGAGGAAGAAGCACGTCCCCTGGAACCCTGCCCGCTCTCCGGGCGCGAAGTAGAGATTCTGGAGCATATCGCGCGCGGCAACAGTAACAAAGAGATCGCCAAGCTGCTAGATATCAGCGACCAGACGGTAAAAAACCATATTACCTCTATCCTGCGCAAACTGGAGGTCAATGATCGTACAGCGGCGGTAGTACATGCCATCAGGCAACGATGGATCAGGATGGAGTAGGAACATCTTCCTACTTCATCCTGACAAAATAAATGATGTCCAGCCGGAAGTTGCTAGATTGAGAAATCTGATAGTTCCAGTCTGGAAAACACACGTACTGCGAGCTATTGATTGGAAATAGCCAGCAGCGAAAGCTGACCAGGAGGCAATGATGCACCCATCTGCCTTCGCTGTACTTCCTGGCCGGCATCTAAGAGAGGTGCAAGCTCGTCGGCCAGATTATCTGCGGGCCAGGGCAATGAGCGTGCGCCGCGTTTGAGCAAAGCCTCGTTGCCAGGAAGCGATGGTACATTCATCTGGCAAACATAAAGCAGGCGTTTTTGGGCCAAAGCTCCATTGGCCCCTTCCCATGTCCCGCCTTTTGTATCAGATTCTGCCACAATCACCAGTTGCGCCAGACCCGTTACCACCTTATTGCGTTCCATCGCCCGGCTCACCACCCAGGGCGCATCTGGATGAAACTGGCTTAGTAGCAGCACTTCACCAGCATCAATTTTCGGCAACAACTCGCGCATTTTCACCCCACTCAATTTGCGAATCCCATGTGGCAGTACAACCGTAGTATGGCCATTTCCATCGATTGCGCCTTCATAGGCTGCTCGATCCACGCCGCGTGCATTGCCGCTGATCACATTCGCCCCCCGACCGGCCAGGTAGCGAGCCACATCGTGGGTAAAAGTCAGGCTTTGCTCGCCCGCGTTGCGCGAACCGATAATTGCAATCGTCTGCCGTTGCAAAATGCTCAAATCGCCACTGTAAAAAAGTACTGGTGGTGTCTGGTTGCGTTTAAGTGCAGTCTTCAATAACCTGGGATACTCCTCGTCAAAGATAGTGAGGAGAGAGATCGAAGCATTCGCCAACTGCTCAACCAGGAAGGACTGGGCAACAAGTTTTTCTCGCGCTCGCTCAAGCTTTTGCACGGCCTCCAGCCTCAGACCGCACACATCGACCCACTGCGACGAGTTGACTGCAAAAAACTCTTGCAGGCTCTTTTTCTGCTGATAACACCAGGCGACCAGAATGTCGTTTATCAGACGGATGTTCAGTCCGCTTTCAAAGGCTAGAGTTATCCAGCATGCCTGCTCGCGTAAATCCTGTGCCATAAGGTCCCTCCTTACTGGTCATCTGAGTGCATTGTCCGCGTGATTGTCAATGGGTACACGGCCTTTGCACCAGCTTTCATCAACGTTGCTCCAACCTCACGCAGTATATAACCAGAATCATAAATATCGTCTATCAACAAAAGAACACGCCCTATAACCTGAGAAGGTTCCAAAACGGCAAAAGCGCCTTTCACATTCTCTTTTTTCTGTACAGCATTGGTACATACTTTTTGCTCCTGAGTCATTCGCAGCTTCACTAACGCAGGAACATACCTTATTCCCAACTTGCTGGCAACACGATGAGCAAAATCTTCTACCAGCCTGCCACTCTTCGTTGGTGGCACACTTACTATACCATCAAGATCTGCCAGTGGATAACGGGAACATATTACCTCAACCGCACGCTGGACTAATTGCTCAGCAAATGGACCGGCATTTTCATATTTACTTGCTCGCACTAATTCGCCTATCCTGGTACTTCCATGATACGAAAGCGACCAACCAGCCTCGTGCTCTGGCTGCTTTATCGTACCATGTTTTTCGATACGAGGCAAGAAAGTTTGTTCGAAAAAATATTCAACAGCTTCCAGGGATATCTTGGAAACTGGAACGCTTTTCCAATTGTCTTGCTGGCAGTTCCCGCACGTCCCACAGTGGTATCCCGGCGCATCGCCCAAATATGAGGTAAGATAACCCATAAAACATTGATCACTTTGCGCATAGGCTTGTATATCAGCCAACTCTGACTCTTTTTGGATACGTACCCTCTCATAAAGAGCAACATCTACCCGCCCTAAGTGTTTGGAAACATATAAAGTGGTTTGCCTATGATTATCGGACTTCATACGCTGAATCAAGCCCTGCTCTTCCAAATCTATCAGGATGTTTCTCAGAGCACTTTGAGAGAGACCCGTTACACGCAAAAGATCGGTTAAGCGCCATCCTTGAACCTCATTTCTAATCAAAGAAAGCACAGTCTCATAATGCCTAGCTGGAGGCTTCGCTCCTTCAATGAAATGGTGCTGAATAGCCAGATCTTCTGGATCATAGAGCAGCACGCATTTTGCATTATTCCCGTCTCGACCAGCACGACCAATTTCCTGGTAGTAGTGAATAGGAGAAGCAGGGATATGGTAATGTACAATAAAGCCTATATCCGGTTTATCAATACCCATTCCTAACGCGTTTGTCGAACAAACCACTTTATATCGATTTGTCATCAAACTTTGTTCTATATGCTGGCGGTCGGCATCTTCCCTACCCGCATGGTAGTACTCAGCCTTGATTCCTTGCTCTTGTAAGAAAGTTGCTATCATTTCGGCACTGCTCTTTGTGGCTGTATAAACTACCCCTGAACCCGGCCAGATTGGCAAATTAGCCGCGAGATAGCCAAGTTTCTCTTCGTCTCCATTGACATTCACCACATTAAGATGGAGGTTAGGCCGCCGCATTGATCCACGAATGACCAGGGCATTTGTTCCTATTTGCTCTCTAATATCTTGTTCGACGCGCTGGTTAGCTGTTGCCGTCAGAGCAAGCACTGACACAGTTTCAGGGATAGCCTCAAGCAGGGTCACAATCCTGCGATAATGCGGGCGAAAATCGTGCCCCCAGGTAGAAATACAATGTGCCTCATCCACAACAATCATGCTCAATCGCATTTGCCTTACGTAATTCTGCCACAATTGATTATCCAGGCGTTCTGGCGCGATATAAAGGATTTTGACCTTTCCTCCCACCGCTTGTTCCAAAGTCGCTGCATTCTCTTCCGGCAAAAAATCTGAACTGACAATAGCTGACGGGATATGGTAGCGAGCGTTGCAACGCTGGCATTGGTCGCGCATGAGAGCTTTCAGCGGCGAAAAAACCAGCGTAAGATGAGGAAAATACATGCTGGCAAGCTGGTAACACAATGACTTACCCCACCCGGTACGCTGTATAGCCAGCACACGCTTGCCCTGCACCAGATGTTCAATAATCTTGCGCTGTCCCGGATGGAAACTCTGCAAGCCGAAACGCTCAGATAGCAGGCGTTCCGGGGGAAATTGTGACCAGCTCAAAGCCATGCTCTGCCTCCCTACGACATTTTAAGGTAGCTTTCACAAAAATAAATGTGCCAGTACTATAGTCCCTTTGCGCTCCTCCTGTCAACAAATGCCAACCAGGCAGTAAAAATCTTGCTAAAAACAGAACAAAAATTCTTTTTATTGCCTCTTTACACGTCAAAAAAAGTGTGCTATTATCTCTCCGTCGCGGGGATGTAGCTCAGCTGGAAGAGCGCGACAATCGCACTGTCGAGGTCAGGGGTTCGAGCCCCCTCATCTCCACTGTACCAATCACCCTCCCTTGCAAATCGCAAAGGGTTGTGGTATAGTACAAGATAGCCTGCCCGGGATTGAAAAGGAGTAGTAGGCCAGGGCTGTGCAGAGAGTAGCCGGTTGGTGCAAGGCTATATTGTCGGCTGAACTCGCCTGAGATCGAAAGTGACAGAGTGAGTTTCTCGTCTGAGATCAAAATCCCAGGGCTTGCCGGGACGCCCGATATCGCGTAGAATGAGTGCATAGCTTAGAACGTACATGGGCCTGTAGCGCAGCTGGAAGAGCGCATCCATGGCATGGATGAGGTCAGGGGTTCGAGCCCCCTCAGGTCCACCTTTCTTTCTATCTGAGCTGTGAATCGTGGGTGGTACCACGGAAAGTCCTTTCGTCCCACAGGGATGAAAGGATTTTTTGTCTGATTTTGTCCTTTTTCTCACGCATTTTTACTAGCGACTTGCTGGTATCCTGACCAGATTGCTTCGCCTGCGAACGGAGGGACGGGCGAGAAACCGAGGAAGCAACAATGATTACGCGGACAAAGTATAACCCCAGGGAAATCGAAAAGAAATGGCAGGTCCAATGGGAGGCACAGCAGATGTATCATGCCCCCGATGACTCGCCGAAACAGAAGTTTTATAACCTGGTCATGCTGCCCTATCCTTCGGGCGATCTACACATTGGCCACTGGTATAACTATTCTGGCGTGGACGCCTACGGACGCTTCAAGCGCATGCACGGCTATAACGTGATGCAGCCAATGGGCTTCGACGCCTTTGGTCTGCCAGCCGAAAATGCGGCCATCCAGCGCGGCGTGCAGGCCCGCACGTGGACACTTTCGAATATTGAGAAGATGCGCGGGCAGTTGAAGATGATGGGCGCACAATGGGACTGGCCGCGCGAGATCATTTCCTGCCTGCCAGACTACTATAAATGGACACAATGGCTCTTCCTGCAATTCTATAAACACGGGCTGGCTTATCGCACAAAAGCCCCGGCGAACTGGTGTCCCAGTTGTAATACGACCCTGGCCAATGAGCAGGTGCTGGATAATGGCACCTGCGAGCGCTGCGGCAG
>Ga0070738_10006824_pt1 | contig 11741 bp, 6 predicted proteins | sample Coa_R2_2_FD_66446 | JGI IMG/M metagenome (GOLD analysis project Ga0070738, IMG submission 66446) | Surface soil microbial communities from Centralia Pennsylvania, which are recovering from an underground coalmine fire - Coalmine... | ecosystem: Environmental > Terrestrial > Soil > Unclassified ... | reverse complement strand
TGCAGCGCCTCAAGCACGACGACCGCACCGCGTTCGCCCAGACCCTGAGCCGCATGGCCGACACGGCGCGCAGCGAGGCCGGCAAGGCGACGGGGCAGACGAAGGAGCAGTACGCCAAGCTCGCCGACCAGCTCGCGCAGGCCGCCAGGAGCGGCGAGCTCTCGGTGTTCCGGCCGACCAAGCACCACCACGCACGACACCTGGCGCCGCACGCAGGTTCGTCGGTCGAGCCGTTTTTGCAGGTCCTCCTCGATCAGATCGATCACGTCCTCGGTCCCGACGCGTCGCCGCCGCAGACGACGGCGCCCTAGCGCGCGCGAGCCGCCGCGGCATTGACTTCACGACCGCGCGGTCCTTTGATGCGCGCGAGGGCGGGCGCGGGCCGCCCGCCGTCGTCCGCGAGGGGCGACATGGACGCCGTCTACCAGTTCAAGCCTCACCTGCGCGTCACCGCGGTCGGGGGCGGGCTCGTCTTCCTCACGGGGGAAGAGCAGCAGTTCGTCCTCAAGGGCCGCCTCCACGAGGTCGTCGCCCCGCTCATCGACGGCCGGCGCACCGTGGCGGAGCTCATCGAAGCGGCCGCCGGCGCCGCCACCGCGCCCGAGGTGCTGTACGTCGTCGGACTGCTCCGGGATCGCGGTTACCTCGTCGAGACGACCGACGGCGTCGCGCCCGAGCACGCCGCCTTCTGGGCGGCGCTCGGCGTCGCTCCGGGCCGCGCGGCGCGCGTGCTGCCGGGCACGCGGGTGGCCGTGGAGGCCGCCGGGCTCGACGAAGCGGGCCCGCTCGCGCGCGCGCTCGCCGACGCCGGGCTCTCGCTCGCCGAAGGCGCGGGCCTTCGCGTCGTCGCCACGCGCGACTACCTGGATCCGGCGCTGGACGGCGTGGCCGCGCGAGGCCGGCGGCTGGGTTTCGCGTGGCTGCCGGTCAAGCTGTCGGGCCCCTCGTGCTGGATCGGCCCGCTGATGCAGCCGGGCGCGGGCGCGTGCTGGACGTGCCTGACCCATCGGCTGCGCCATAACCGGCCCGACCGGACGTTCGTCCAGCGCCGGCTCGGCGCCGCCGCGCCGCCCTCCGCGCCCACGGCGCTCGCCGGCCACGCCTTCGAGGCCGGCGCGCGTCTGGTCGCGCTCGAGCTCGCGCGCGTCGTGCTCGCCGAGGCTCCGGCCGACGCGCCGCAGCGGCTGCTCGCGTTCGACTACGGACAGCTCCGCACCTCCGAGCACCCCGTCACGCGGCGGCCGCAGTGCCCGGTCTGCGGCGACGGGGAGCTCGTGCGAAGGAGGGCCCTCGCGCGCGTCGCGCTCGAGTCCCGCGCCAAGTCGGCGGAGGACGACGGCGGCTATCGATGCGTCGGGCCCGAGGCGACCTTCGAGCGGCTGCGCGGTCAGATCAGCCCGATCACCGGCGTCGTGACCCACGTCGCGCCGGTGCCCGGTCGCGATCACCCGCTCCGGCCCGTCTACTCGTCGGCGTACTTCGCGTGCCCGTCGCACGATGATCCCGGCGTCGGCGAGTTCGGGCGACCGAGCCTCGGAAAGGGGCGCACGGCCGCCCAGGCTCGCGCGGGCGCCCTCGCCGAGGCGATCGAGCGCTACAGCGCCGCCTTCCAGGGGGACGAGGCGACGGTGCGCGCGCGCCGGTCGGAGCTCGACGGCGCGGCCGTGCACCCGGACGATCTCCAGGGGTTCAGCGACGCGCAGTATCGCCGTCGCGAGGCCATCAACGCGGGCGCCAAAGAGCTGCGCAAGATGGTGCCGCTCCGCTTCGACGAGTCCGTCGCGATCGACTGGACGCCGGCCTGGTCGCTCACGTTCGAGCGCCGCCGCTACGTGCCGACGTCGTATTGCTATCTCCACACGCCGGGCGACTCGGGCTCGGCGTTCTGCAGCTTCAACCCGAACGGGCACGCCGCCGGCAACTGCGTCGAGGAGGCCGTCCTGCAGGCCTTCCTCGAGCTCGTCGAGCGCGACGCGATCGCGCTGTGGTGGTACAGCCGCGCCGCGCGGCCGGAGGTCGCGACCGAGACGTTCGACGAGCCGTACTTCGAGTCGCTTCGAAGGCACTACCGCTCGATGGGGCACCGGACATGGGTGCTCGACCTCACGACCGATCTCGAGATCCCCGCCTTCGCCGCGCTCTCGCGCTCCGACGACGGCGCTCGCTGGTGCATCGGCTTCGGCTGTCACCTCGATCCGCGGCTCGGCGTCCAGCGCGCCCTGACGGAGCTCAATCAGCTCTTCGATCCCGCCGGCGAGGCTCGCGCGCCGTGGAACGACGCCGCGGTGACCGATCGGTCGTACCTCTTGCCCGACGAGGCGATCGCGCCGCGCCGCGCGGAGGACTTCCGGCACGTCGCGCGCGACGACCTGCGCGACGACGTGCTCCTGTGCGTGGACCGGGCGCGCCGCCTCGGCCTGGAGACGATCGTGCTCGACCAGACCCGTCCGGACGTGGGCCTCTCTGCCGCGAAGGTGATCGTGCCGGGGCTGCGGCACATCTGGCCGCGCCTCGGCCCCGGTCGGCTCTACGACGCCCCCGTGAAGCTCGGCTGGCTCGAGCGCCCGCTCCGCGAGGACGAATTGAACCCCGTGCACCTGTTCCTCTAGCCTCGGAAGCGGGAAACCCACCGTGCGCGACGGATTCCGCATCGTCGACGCCGACAGGCACGTCGTCGAGCCGTTCGGCCTCTGGCGTGACCACCTGGATCCCGAGTTTCGCGCCCGCGCGCCGCGCCCGGTGCCTTTCCACACGATCTGCGAGGACCCGCCGCCGGCGAGCCTCTCCGCGGCGGACGCTCGCCCCATGCTCGTCGTCGCCGGCAAGCCCGTCTACCGCGCCATGTCGCGGCGCGCGTGGACGCTCATCGTCGACGCGGCGCTGTCGCGCGCGTTCCCGGGGCCGCTGGACCGGCCCGAGACGCACCTCGCCGACATGGACGCCGAGGGGATCGACGTCGCGGTCCTGTACCCGACGTACGCGTTGCTCATCGAAGGGGTCGACACGCTCGACCCGCCGCTCGCCGCCGCGCTCGCCCGCGCGTATAACCGCTGGCTCGGCGACTTCGTCGCGTGCGCGCCGCGGCGCCTCGTCGGGGCGGGCCTCGTGAGCGTCCACCATCCGGACGCGATGGCCGCCGAGGCGTCGCGCGCCGCCCGCCAGGGATTTCGCGCCGTCGTCATCCGGCCCAACCCCGCCGGCGGTCGTCGCCTGAGCGACGCCGCGTACGCCCGCTTCTGGTCCACGTGCGAGGAGCTCGGCATGCCGGTCGTCATCCACGAGGGGAGCCACGCGCACCTGCCGAGCGCCGGGGCGGAGCGGTTCACGTCACGCTTCGGGCAGCACGCCTGCTCGCATCCGATGGAGCAGATGATCGCGCTACTGGACCTCATCGAGGGCGGCGTTCTCGAGCGGCACCGGCGGCTGCGCGTCGCGCTGCTCGAGGCGGGCTGCGGCTGGGTGCCGTACTGGCTCTGGCGGCTGGACGAGGAGTACGCCCACGTGCGGAGCGAGGTCGAGGAGCGTGTGCGCCGCGCGCCGTCGAGCTATTTCCGCGAGCAGGCGTGGGTGGCCGCCGAGCCCGACGAGCCGTACCTCCCCGGCGTGCTCCATTTCGTGGGGGCGGACCGGATCCTGTTCGGCACCGATTTTCCGCACGTCGACCACGACGAGGGCCTGCCGGCGCGCGCGCTCGCGCGGCGGGCGTCGCTGTCCGACGACGTGCTCCGGCGCTACCTGTCGGACAACGCGGCGTGCTTGTTCGGGCTCGAGAGCGCCGGCGTCAGCAGCAGCACGTGAACGGCATCGAGCGGCCCGAGGCCACGTAGTGGGAGAGGGCGATCGCCTGGTCCTCGACCTTGGCCGGCGGCTTGGGCAAGGTGAGCGTCAGGTGGGAGACGGCGCGCGGGTGCTGCCACGATTCGGTGCCCTTGTCGTAATCGGCCGGCTGCTTCGAGACCTCGACGCGCAGATCGACGTCGAGCGGGAGCTGGAATCCGAACCGATCGAGGATGGCCTTGCGCGGGTCGGCGAGCAGCGCGTCCTTGAACCCGTTCGCCTGGTCCCACTGCCTCCAGGCGAGCGCGACGGCCTCGGCCCAGACGCGCTCCCACTTGGCTATCTGGTCGTACGCTTTCAGCGGGTCGACGAGGATCTTGTCGTGGCTCACGGGACGAGTCTCCTGGCGCAAGGTCAAACGTCGCGGCGCACGAAGCTCCGCGCGCGCACGAGATCGGGCCATTTGACAGTCTCGTCATGTCGATTGCAAGCCTCTGCGACGAGGTCGCGCGCCTCGCGCGCGAGGCCTCGCTCCTCGAGCAGCTCTCCGAGCGCCAGGCACGCCCGGAGCTCGGCCGGCCGCTCGGAATGTCTTCGTGCAGTCTCGACGGCGAGCCGAAGGGACGCCTCCGCCGCCGTTTCATGGTCGGTCGCGTCCGTCGCGCGCGTCGCGCCCGTCGCGCCCGTCGCGCCGCCGTCTCGCCGCCGCTGCGCGAGCAGCCAGGCGCCCTTCAGCCGATGCAGGTCCGCCACGTAATAGAGCTCGCCGGTCGCGTGCGCGTGCGCGAGCGCCTCGTCGACCCGGGCCAGCGCTCCCGCGTGCGCGCCGCACGCCGCCTCGCATTCGGCGACGAGCGACAGCCAGTACGACAGGCCGATCTCCTGCCCGGTCGCGCGCACGGCGTCGAGGCTCTTCGAGGCCAGATCGAGATCGCCGGCCGCCCAGCCGTGCAGCACGCCGCAGAAGGCCTTGAACATGAGCAGCCCGTAGCGATCGACGAGCTCGTTCAGCACGCCGGTCATCTCGATGACCTTGGCCTTGTCCTGCTCGTAGTGCGGCAGCCCGCTCAGGTAGAGGAGCGCGACCGCCTCGGTCGGCGCGTGGCCGAGCTCCCGTGCCCACGCGACGGCCGCGCGCCCGTGCTCCCAGGCGGCGTCTCGATCCCCGAGCAGCCACAGGACGAGCGCGAGCACCGACTGGGCGTACGCCTTCGAGTCGAGCCCGTACATGAGCGCGTGGCTCCGATGCCGCTCGGGATCGTAGAGCGCGAGCGCCTGCTCGAGCTCGTCGCGGCTCTCCACGAGCCTTCCTTCGAGGTACGAGCACTGGCCGAGCATCGGCAGCGCCGCGGCGAGCTGGTCGTGATCGCGACGGTCGCGCGCGGCGCCGACCAGCGAGACGGCCAGGGCGCGCGCCTGCTTTCGCTCCGCGCGAAGGTGGTGGTACATGAGCGCCGCCCAGCGCGTCCCGGTCGCGAGCGGGCCCTCGCCGACGAGCGGCAAGAGCTCCTGCGAGCGCGAGATGGCCTGGGCGACCTCGCGCGCGCCGTAGCCGTGCGTGGCCATCTGGGCCATCGTGAGCAGGCTGTTGAGCTCGAGCTCCGCGGTGGCCCGCTCCGTCGCGCCCTGGATGCCCTCGAGCCACGAGAACGCGTCGGTCACGACGGCGATCACCTCGGCGTTGGCCGAGCGCTGCAGCGCGCCGGCGGCCGCGCGCTTGGCGTACGCGATGGCCTGCGGCATCTGGTGCGCGGCGGCGTGGTGCCTGGCGAGCAGCTCGGGGCGGGTCTCGGCCACGTCGGCGAACCGCTCCTCGAGCACGCGGGCGACGGTCGCGTGCGCCTCCTGCCGCTCGCTCCTCGCCAGGAGCTCGTACGCGGCGTCGCGCACCAGCGCGTGCTTGAACGAGTAGAGCGCCTCGCGCCGCCGCCGACGGCCGTGCACGAGCTCGGCCCCGATGAGCGCCTCGAGGTCCTGCCTCACCTCGGCGTCCGACGCCGAGGACGCCGCGAGCAGGACGTCGAGCCGGAACTCGCGCCCGATGACCGCCGCGAGCTGCGCGGTCTGCTTGGCGCGCCCGAGCCGGTCCAGGCGAGCCGTGAGCGATGCGCGCAGCGTCGTCGGGACGTTCACGTCGGCCAGCGGCTTGGCCAGCTCGTAGCGGCCGCTCCGGGGCACGAGCTCGCCGGAGCCGATCAGCGTCGAGACGAGCTCCTCGACGAAGAGCGGCACGCCGTCGGCCCGGTCGACGATGCGATCGAGCACCGCGCTCGGGATGGCCATCCCCTGGGCCACCTTGGAGACGAGCTCCTCGGCGGCGACGCGCTCCAGCCGGCCGAGCGCGAGCGAGGTCACCGACGACGGAGACCAGGGCGGCACGAACTCCGGTCGCGCCGTCATCACGACGAGAAGCGGCGCCCCCGCGACCTCGGCGGTGATCTTGCCCAGGAGCTCGCGCGTCGTCGCGTCCGACCAGTGCAGGTCCTCGAGCAGCAGGATGACCGGCCGGGTGTCGGCCATCTCGAGCAGCAGCGTCAGGATGGTCTCGCGCGTGAGCTCCTTGAGCTTGACCGGCGACACGTCGAGCGCGCGGTACGGCGCCTCGAGCGGGACGCCCAGGAGCGTCGCGAGCAGCGCGACGCTCCGTTCGAGATCGAGCCCGTACGATCGCGCGACCGCCTCGACGCGGCGCAGCTTCTCGCCGGCGGGCACCGGCGAGCCGTCGGCGCGGCCGAGCTCGAGTGTGCGCTCGAGCATGTCGATGAACGGGTGCAGCGCCCGGTTCGTCGACTCGGGCGTGGATCGGCCCTCGAGCACCGTGAAGCCGTCGCGGTGCATCTGTCGGACGAACTCGCGCGCGAGCCGGCTCTTGCCGATGCCGGCCTCCCCGTGGACGAGCACCGACTGGCCGAAGCCGCGCCGGGTCTTCTCCGAGAGGTCGACGAGCAGCGCCAGGTCGCGCTCGCGACCGACGAGGGGCGTCTGCCGGATCGACGTGGGCGCGGGCACGTCGACGCCGCTGCGGGCGGCCTGGAGCGCGAAGGCCTCGACGGGCACGCCGCAGGCGTCGAGCCGCGTCGGGGCTTGGGCGTACTCGAACTGCGCCTCGGTCAGCCGGCGCGTCTCGGCGCTGACGAGGACCGACCCGGGCTGCGCCGAACGCGCGATCTCGAGGGCGGTGCGCAGCGTCGCGCCGACGAGCGGTCCGAGCGCCGACGCCGCCTCGCCCGCCCTGCGCGCGATGACCAGCCCCGTGTGCACGCCGATGGACACGTCGGCCTGCGCGGATCGCTCCCCGGGGCTCGCGGCGCGCTGGCGAACGGCGAGGTCCATCGCGAGCGCCGCCTGCGCCGCGCGCTGCGCGTCGTCGCCTCGGGCCGACGGGTACCCGAAGCACACGACGAGCGTGTCGGGCGCCGTTCCGCAGATCCAGCCGCCCAGCCGCCGCGCGACGTCGGCCATCAGGCGCTGGACGAAGTCGAGCTGCTCGTCGGCGTCCTCGAGCGACTCGGGCCCGGGCGCGCGCGGGCGCACCTCGATCTTGCAGCAGACCGCCGTCACCTGCCGCCGCTCGCGGTAGAGCAGCGCTCTCCCGGAGGTGGGCGTGCGCTCGTCGCTCTCGACGCCGCGGGTCGGCGTGACGCCGACCCGCCTGCTGACGGGGCCGCTCAGCGTGTCGGACGGCTCTCGCGCGAGGGCCGACAGGGGAGGCAGGTCGCGCAGGTCGCACGACTCGAGCTGCCGCAAGAGGTGGTGCGCGGTGACCTCCCGCGCCGAGACGTCCTTGACGAGCGCGCTCCGGAGCAGCTGCCCCAGGCGGTGATCGTCGATGGGCGGCGGCAGCGCGATCGGCTCCGGGTCGAGCCGCTGCAGCACGCGCCGGTGCACCGGCTCGGCGGGCACGCCGGTCAGGCACTCGAGCAAGACGAGCGCCCACGAGAAGAGGTCGGAGCGGGGGGTGGGCGGCAAGCGCAGGAACTGCTCGGGGGCCGCGTAGCCGGGGCTGCCGAGCATCTCGCCGGTGGCCGTCAGGTCCTCGGCCTCCTCGTCGTCGGCGCCGGTGATGGCGCCGATGCCGAAGTCGAGGACGAGCGCGTTGCGGCGCGCGCCCGCGGTCACCATGATGTTCTTGGGCTTGAGGTCGCGGTGCACGATGCCCGCGTCGTGCGCGCAGGCGAGCGCGTCGAGCACCTGCGACATGAGGTGCCGCGCCTCGACGGGGTCGAGCGCGCCCTCGCGGGCGAGGACGTCCGCCAGGTTCTCGCCGGGCACGAAGTCGAACACCGTGTAGGGCGCGCCGCCGTCGGCCGTGCCGCAGTCGATGAGGCGCACGATGTTCGGGTGGTGCAGGCGCGCGCAGAGGCGCATCTCCCGGAGGAAGCGCGCGAGCTTGCGGTCGCGCGCGGGCCCTTGCTGCTCCTGCCAGCGAAGGACCTTAATGGCGACGATCTGACCGGTGGCGAGCTGCCTGGCGCGGTACACCGTGCCGAAGCCGCCGCTGCCGAGCTCCGCGAGCACCTCGTATCGGTTCTCGAACGTCGCGCCAAGAGCGATCGAAGCCTGGCCCAGCATGTGATGCGATCCGATGCGGGAAACCGGGGTCGCCCGAGGTCAAGCCGTCGCCCGCGCGCTCCATCAGATACGGACATGCGCTCGCCTGTCAACCGGACCGGCTGGCGGAAGCGCCGCCGGTCGAGTAGGTTTCGCGGGGAAAATGGCCGGCTATCGCAGTCGCACCTCGACCGCAGGGCGCAACCAGGCGGGCGCGCGCGCCCTCTGGCGCGCGACGGGAATGACCGACGCGGACTTCCAGAAGCCGATCATCGCCATCGCCAACAGCTTCACGCAGTTCGTGCCCGGGCACGTGCACCTCCACGGCGTCGGCCAGCTCGTCAAGCGCGCGATCGACGAGGCGGGCGGCTGGGGCGTCGAGTTCAACACGATCGCGGTCGACGACGGCATCGCGATGGGTCACGGCGGGATGCTCTACTCGCTGCCCAGCCGCGACCTCATCGCCGACAGCGTCGAGTACATGGTCAACGCGCACTGCGCCGACGCGCTCTTCTGCATCTCCAACTGCGACAAGATCACGCCGGGCATGCTCATCGCCGCCATGCGCCTGAACGTGCCGACGATCTTCGTCTCGGGGGGGCCGATGGAGGCCGGCCGGCTCGCCGGCACCCTCGACCGCGACGGCAAGCCGCGCACGATCAAGCTCGACCTCATCGACTCGATGATCGCGTCGGGCGATCCGTCCGTCGGCGACCAAGAGCTCGCGCGCATCGAAGCGTCGGCGTGCCCGACGTGCGGCTCGTGCTCGGGCATGTTCACCGCGAACAGCATGAACTGCCTGAACGAGGCGATCGGCCTGGCGCTCCCAGGCAACGGCACGCTGCTCGCCACGCACGCCATGCGGCGCGATCTGTTCGACCAGGCCGCCCGCCGGATCGTCGACATGGCCAGGCGCCATTACCTCGACGGCGACCGCACCGTCCTGCCCCGGAGCATCGCCACCTTCGAGGCCTTCGAGAACGCGATGGCGCTCGACATCGCCATGGGCGGGTCGACCAACACGGTGCTGCACATCCTGGCGATCGCGCACGAGGCCGGCGTCGCGTTCACGATGGACGACATCGACCGGCTGTCGCGCAGCGTGCCGAACATCTGCAAGGTCGCGCCGTCGTCGCACCACCACGTCGAGGACGTGCACCGGGCCGGCGGCATCTTCACCATCCTGGGCGAGCTCGATCGCGCGGGCCTCGTGCACCGCGGCGCGCGCACGGTGCACGCGCCCACCATGGGCCAGGCGATCGACGACCACGACATCCGGCGCGCGACGGCGACGGCGCAGGCCCGGCGGCGCGCGCTCGCCGCGCCCGGCGGGGTGCGCACGCAGGTCGCCTTCTCGCAGGACGCGTACTTCCCGACCACCGACGACGACGCCCGCCAGGGCTGCATCCGCGACGTCGAGCACGCGTACGCGCGGGACGGGGGCCTCGCCGTCCTGCGCGGCAACGTCGCCGAGGACGGCTGCATCGTGAAGACCGCGGGCGTCGACGAGTCGTGCTGGCGATTCGAGGGCCGCGCGCGCGTCTTTCACTCGCAGGAAGACGCGTGCGACGCCATCATGAACGATCGCGTCGTCGCCGGCGACGTCGTCGTCATCGTCTACGAGGGGCCGCGCGGCGGGCCCGGCATGCAGGAGATGCTGCACCCGACGTCGTTTCTCAAGGGCAAGGGCCTCGGGAAGGTGTGCGCCCTGGTGACCGACGGGCGATTCAGCGGGGGCACCTCGGGGCTCAGCATCGGCCACGTGTCGCCCGAGGCCGCCGAGGGCGGCGCCATCGCGCTCGTCGAGGAAGGCGACCGTCTGCGCATCGACATCCCGGCCCGCTCGATCACGCTGGTCGTCACCCCCGACGAGCTCTCGCGCCGAAGGGCCGCGATGGAGCAGAAGAAGGACGGCGCCTGGCGGCCGAATCGGGACCGTTACGTCTCCGAGGCGCTGCGCGCCTACGCGCTCATGACGACGAGCGCCGCGCGCGGCGCCGTGCGCGACGTCGGCCAGATCGCCAACAAGCCGGGGCGGTGAGCCGCGCCCCGGGGCACGGGCGCGCCTGCGGCGAGGCTCGAGTCGACGGACGCCGGCGCATCGCGGCCGCGGGCGCGGCCGGCGCTAGCGATCGCGCGGTCTCCAGAGGGCGGGGGGTTCGCCGTCCGGACTCGCCGCGTCCGAGGTGGTCGTGGTGCCCGCGTCGGCGGGGGCCGCGTCGGACCTGTCGGCCGCGTCGTCGACCGCGTCCCCTGCGGCATCGCCGGCGCTGACCACGTCGGCGGCGGCGTCCGGGCTGGCCGTCTGACCCCCGTCGGTGTCACGGCCCGTTCCGGCGCCGGCGTCGGGCGCGGTCGCGTCGACGGACACCGTCCCCCCGTCGGGCTCGACGAGGCCCGCTCCGCCGCTGCTCCCGCCGCCGTTGTCGCTGGAGGAGCTCCCACCCGGAGGTTTCGGCTCGGGGTTCAACGAGCAGAAGGGAGGCAACGGCTGCGGGTTCAGACAGCCCCCGCCGCCCGCGGAGCACGCGGCGAGCAGCGCCCAGCCGGCGGCGAGGGCTGCGACGAGCGCGGCGAGGCGGAGTTTGGAGCGGACCCCCACGAGAGCTCTGCCCAGCAAGGCCGGTGCCTGCGCGATTTCGCCGGGGTTTCTCGCCGCGCGTGGGTCGGTCGCCCCGGGTCTCTCCGCCAGACCCGGCTCAGATTGGCACATGAACCCGCCGCCGCCGAATGCGGCACCCGGGGCGACCTGTCCGTCCTGGCCTACCCGTATCCGACGGACCCTGCGCCGTCCGCCGGCGACGCCTCGTTCGACGCCCGGACGGGGTGTGCCGACGGACAGCGCGGCGGCGTCCTGTGCTGCAGCGACTGAGAGCGTGACGAAGGGCCCGGCGAGCGTCGTCGAGCGATGGTCGAGCCTCGTCGAGCACCCGGCGTGCGTCGCGGAGGCGCCGGCGAGCGCCGCAAAGCGAACGCCGAACGTCGTCACGCACCCGGCGGCCGTCGCACAGCGATGGGCGAGCGTCGTCGTGCGCACGGCGACCGTCGTCGAGCGATGAACGAGCGTCGTAGCGCGCCCGGCGTCCGTCGCAGAGCGATGAGCGAGCGTCGTAGCGCGCCCGGTGACCGTCGCAGAGCGATGGGCGGCCCTCGTAAGGCGACCGGCGACGGTCGTCGAGCGACGGGCGAGCGTCGCCAGCCGCTCGGCGACGAAAGACCGCCGCTTTGCCACGATGGACGGCCGCTCGGCGTCGACGGACGGGCGCTTTACGAGGATGGATGAGCGCTTTACGAAGATGGATGAGCGCTTTACGACGATGCACGAGCGCTCTACGAGCATGCATGAGCGCTCGATCCCGAGCGCTGGCCGCATCGAGTGCAGCCGTGCTGGACGGGACAGCGCGGAAATCGCG
>Ga0070738_10006822_pt1 | contig 11745 bp, 7 predicted proteins | sample Coa_R2_2_FD_66446 | JGI IMG/M metagenome (GOLD analysis project Ga0070738, IMG submission 66446) | Surface soil microbial communities from Centralia Pennsylvania, which are recovering from an underground coalmine fire - Coalmine... | ecosystem: Environmental > Terrestrial > Soil > Unclassified ... | reverse complement strand
TGCGGAACGGCCAGTACGGACCCGATCTGGTCTATGTGCTCGAGATGGTAGGGCTGGAAACGTGGCTGCGGGCGCTACAGTTGCCCTGGCCGCAAAGGGTCACGGTGGCACCGCCGGTTGAATGTCCGCAGCAGGAAGGGCCGGCGGCCCGTGAGGGCGCTGCATGATACGCCCTGCCACCTATGTAGAGGGTAATGAGACACGGTGCATGCCGAGATTGCGGGACCCATCCCCGCACACCTTCGGCCATGCCCCCAGAATCAAGGCGCGCCGGGTAATGGCGCCGACGCCGAATCTCGCTAGAAGGGAGGTGATGTGAGCGATGAAGAAAGAATACCACCGGCCGGAGCTTGTCGAGTACGGGCCGATGGACCAATTGACCCTGGGATCAACTGGTCCACAGCTTGATCTGTTATTCCTGAATGGTGTCCTGGTGCCCGACAACAGCCCTACCTGCCAGACTAACGGGCCACCGGCGTGCCTCAATTTCACGTCATAGCCGGTGTCGAGGAGAGCTCCTGCCGAGCGTCCCATCAGATAGGAGCCAGGGCTGAGGCCCTCAGCCCTGGCTCCACGCCTCACCCACGACATCATACAGCGGGAGATGTTCCCTGCCTGAGTTCCTCAATCGGAGCATCGGTGAAGACCTTACTGCGCTGCCTGAACGACTATCGCCCGCTGTGGCGGATATGGCTGCCCTTGCTCATGCTGACCGCGCTGGCGCCCATCGTCGCCATCGCTATTCCGCTGCTCGAAAAGCGGTTGATCGATAGCGTGGTGCTGGCGCGCCGGGTCGACCTGCTGGCCGGGACCGGGGCCATGTATGCCGGCCTCTGGCTGCTCGGCATGGTGCTTCTGGTGACCGGCACCGCCCTGCGCGCCTACTTCGGCGAGCGCGTGACGCTGCGCCTCCGGCAGCGCCTGTTCGCCCACTCCGGGCTGCTATCTCTGGCGTTCTCGCGGCGCGAACACAGCGGGCGCACCATGTCGCTCTTCGTCAACGACGTCCCGAGCCTGGCCGGCCTCTTCAGCGGCACAGTCCTGGACGGCCTGGGGAGCCTGGTCGCGCTGGGAGCCGGCGCGGCGGTCATGGTCAGCCTGAACTGGCAACTGGCGCTCGCGGCCGGCCTCGGGCCCCTAGTCGTCGCTGGCGTGGCCGCCGTGGTCACGCGCCCGCTGCGGCCCGCGGCGCGACGGGCGCAGGAGAAAGCCGCGGAGGTGGTCGAGCGACTGCAAGAGCACCTGTCCGGCATGCGCGAGGTCGTGGCGTTTGGGCACATGCCGAAGCAAGAGTTGGCTTTCCTGTCGACACTGCGAGAGCTACTGCGCTTGCGCCTGCGCGTGACCCTGATCGACACGGCCATCCAGTCTGGTGCCGCCGTCGTGTCGCTCGCGGTGACCCTGTCGATCCTGATCTTCGGCGCGTACCTGGTGATCGAGGGCAAAACCACCCTGGGCACCGTCGTGGCGATGCGCTCGCTGTTCGGCCTGATGTTTCAGCCGGCCGGGCAGCTCATGGGGCTGGTCAGCGGCACACAGAAAGCGCTGGGCGCGGCGGACCGTGTCTATGCGTTCCTGGACCAACAACCGGCGGTTAAGGAGTGCGCAGGGGCTCAGGCCGTGCGGGAGGTGGCCGGCGAGATCAGCTTCGACGCCGTTACCTTCGCCTATCAGCCCGGCCAGCCGGTGTTGCGCGGGATCTCCCTGACCGCCCGTCCGGGAGAGATGATCGCCCTGGTCGGGCCAAGCGGCGCCGGAAAGAGCACCCTGATGAGCCTGGTGGCGCGCTTCTACGACCCGGCGGAGGGCCGCGTGTTGCTGGATGGCGTCGACCTACGCGAGGTGAGCCTGTCCGGGTTACGCGATCAGATCGCCATCGTCTTCCAGGATACGTTCCTGTTCGCCACCACGATCGGCGAGAACATCAGGCTTGGCCGCGACGATGCGGATGAGGCGGAGGTCATCGCCGCCGCGCGCGCCGCCAACGCCTGGGAGTTCATCGAACGCCTGCCGCGGGGGCTGGACACCCCGGTGGGAGAGCGCGGCGTGCATCTCTCGGAGGGGCAGAAACAACGCATCGCCATCGCGCGGGCGCTCTTGCGCGCGCCGCGCATCCTGATCCTCGACGAGCCGACGTCGGCCCTCGATGCACGCTCGGACCACCTGCTGCAATCGGCGCTGGACAACCTGATGCGCGGGCGCACGACCTTCGTCATCGCGCACCGGCTTGCCACGGTGCAGCGGGCCGATCGCATCGTGGTGCTCGACCGCGGCCGCATCGTGGAGCAGGGCACCCACGCCGACCTGTTGCGGCGCCGGGGCCTCTATCGCGAGCTTTTCGACCTGCAATTCGCAAGCGCCGGCGAGCTGCAGCAACCCGATCACGCCGGGTATGCGCGCTGGGTAGAGCACGCGGGAGCAAGAGCCGACACGTGATCGATCATGAGGTGCCCACCCGCTCCGGCTTCAGTAGCGTCGATCAGGCGAGCGATCCCATGGCCTACGTGCGCCGCCTGGACAGCATCGGCGCGCAAGAGTTCTGGCGGGCGGTCAAGCGCCGGACCTTCACGTTGCTCGACGTGCACGAGGGCAATTGCCTGCTGGATGTCGGCTGCGGGACGGGGGATGACGCGCTGGCGCTGGCGCGTATGGTGGGCCAGACCGGCCGGGTCGCCGGGGTGGACAACAGCGCCGCCATGATCGCCGAGGCGCGCAAGCGAGCGGAAGGGACCGGCCTGCCCGTCGCCTTTTACCGGGGCGATGCCTGTGGCCTGGATTTCCCCGACGAGAGCTTCGACGGCTGCCGGGCGGAGCGGGTCTTGCAGCATCTAGATGACCCGCGGCGGGCCGTCGCCGAGATGGTCCGCGTGGCCAGATCGGGAGCGCGGATCGTGCTCGTCGAGCCGGATTATGGCAGCCTGATCGTCGATGGGGCCGACCCGGCGCTGACCCGCAAGATCCTGAACCAACGCTGCGCCCACTTCCGTAGCGGAAAGGTCGGGCGCCGGCTGCCCGGCATATGCGAGAAACTGGGACTTACGGGCATAGGCGTCGCCTTGCTAACCCTGGCCAGCACCGATATCGCTCGGGAGGCCGAGCGGCATCAACTGGGCAAGTACGTGGCCGAGGCTCAGGCGGCCGGCGTTATCTCGGCCACGGAGGGCGCGGCCTGGTTAGCCGACCTCGAAGCGGCCGGGGCGGCCGGGCGCTACCGGCACGCCACCACCATCTTTCTGGTCAGCGGGCGCAAGCTATAGTCCTCGCACCATCCGGTGCCGTCTCTACGCGCCCAGCCACAGGCGCGTTTTGCGCAAAGCTGCCGCGCCAAGAGAAACGCCACGGCCCAGGTAGGCCACGGCCAGAGGGACCGACCGCAGCCCGGGGTGGTATTCACGCAGCGCATCGGGGGGCGGGAGCACGTGCTCTCGCAGCATCCTCGCCATCACGGCGGGCCGGTCGACGCACAGGTATTTGACGATGGCCCCCCGATCATCGGTGCGGGGATCGAGCAGGGTGGCCGGACTGAGCGAGCGTTCCAGGACCCATGTCACGAACTGTGGGGGGAGCAGACCCGCCAGGATCGCCGGAGGCACCGCTACACCGAGAAGGTTACGCGCCAGCGCAAGGGCAACATAGGTCGCCGTGCGTGCCTGCACCTGTTGGGCAAAACACGCAACGGCCGGCCAGTCGACCGGCGGTTGTCCACCGGCGAGGGCCGCGATGTCCGCGAGCAGTTTGAGCTCGCTGAAGATGTGGCGTTCCTTGGCGGCATGTGTCGCCAGATACACGATGTGCGCCTCGGGCCTTGGGATGAGAGCTTCCCGCTCGCAAACACCCGGTATAGCCACGACTTGCGCCCGCACAGATCGGGCCTGCAGCGCCGCGGCGCTGAGCGCATTGCGCTCCTCGAGCCGGCTTGCCAGGCGCCAATGCACCTCAACCGCGTGGACATTGCCGGCGCTGTGAGTGAATAGGAGATGGTATCCACGGGCGCGATTGAACCGATCGCTGTAATAGATCCCGTCAGAGACGTATCCCAGCCGGCCCATGATGCCGGCCATCGGCGCGAGCGCCCCCTGGCTAACCAGCAGGTCGATATCCACCATCGGCCGGAGGGCGGGATCCGGGTAGGCAGTCGCCGCCAGGGCCGCACCTTTCAAGATAACGGGGTCGATACCGGCCGACTCGGTAGCGGCGAGGATGCTGGAGAGTTGCCGGGCGATCATGAGGTGCCTGATGCGCATGGTATGGTGCCAGGAATCCAGTGTCGCCCTGACCGGCTCCGGCACACTGTTCCAGTGCCCGCCCTTGCGTAGGCGGTATCGCACAAGCTCCGTCGTGCCATGGACCCGGCTGAGTTCGAGGACGCGGTCCCACCGTACCGGACGCTCGAGGACCGCGCGCAGACGGGCGTCGCTACTATCGCCGGCGTAGACATTGGATGCGAGATAGAGGAGGGCATGCTCGGGAGCAACGACGTAGGGGCGTCCGGCAAGTCCGCGGAAGCTATTGCCAGGAATCACGGTTCCCTTCATCAATTCGCACCCTCACGACAAGATAGCACGAGATACAGCAATATGTCGACGATTCGGCAGCGGAGGCGTGATGCAGTGTTGGGCCATCCCGCATCGGAGCTATGTGAGAGGCGGCACACGCAACAACAGGCGGTCGCCAGGCGTATCTCGGTCCACCACACCGGGCCAGCATCACATGATGCTTATGCCGGGCGAATGGCTGGCTACTTACCCGATAGAGTGTACGCCTCGCCGTGGGCCCTGACGCCCTCGGCATTGGCGCGTGTGGGCATAGTCATGGGCAGATCCGTGGGTCTCCGCCCGATGGAGGCTACAGTAGCCAGATTCCCCGCCAGATGCCGCGCGACGACCGGCGTGGCGTAGGCGGCTCCGGCCACGAAGCGGAAGAGCGGTCCGAAGCTGAAGGCCGAGGCCGGGCCGATGAAGTAGAGGCCGCGCACCGAGGATTCGAAGTGCCGCGACAGCCGGGGCGCCCGCTCGATGCGGCGGACCTCGCGCGCGAGGTCCGGGTTCATGAAGCCGATGCGATCCACGTCCACCTCGTAGCCGGTGCCGGCGATGACGTGGTCGGTCAGGATGTCGCACTCGCCACTCCCGTCTTCCCGCACGCGCAGGCGGACCTTCCCTCCAGTGGCCGTCGCAGAGAGTACCGCGCTCCGCTCGTGGATCGGGAACTTGCCTTCCACGCGCTCGCGCAGCCACCAGGCGCCGCCCGGGCCCAGGTGGGTGCGCGTGAAAGGCACGCGCCGATCGTCGGGGAGATGGTGCATCAGCATCGGAATGTGCTGCAGCACCCAATTCTCGCGGCCGTGTCCCAGCACGCTGATGGGGACCCGCACTCTATCAACAAACGAGCGCTCCCATTCGCGCGGGCCGCGCCAACCCCAGTGCACCTCATGGCGCGCCACAATGCGCACCTGAGCGCCGTGCTCGTGCAGCAGAGCCGCCGCCTGCAGGGCCGACTGTCCCGCGCCGATGACCGTGACGTCGCGGCCAGAAAACGGAGAGAAATCGCCGTGCTGAGCGGTATGCGAGACGAGATCCCCCGGAAGCGCGCCGAAGGCCTCGGGGATCGTTTCAAAGTAGGTGAGGCCCACGGCGACCACCACGCGGCGTGTCCGCACGCTTTCTCCGGTGTCGAGGGTCACGACGAACCCGTCGCCCTGTCGCTTCAATTCCGTGACCGCCGTCTCTTCCACGTACGGCACGAGGCTCTGCTGCACCCACACCCCGTACTGCGCGAAGGTGGCTATCTCGATCGGCTCGTAGTCTTCGAGCCTACGTGCCCGGCAATACTCGGGCAGAGTGAAGTGCGGCTGCGGGGTAGGGATGCTGGTGGCGAAGCCCAGAGACTTCAGGTACATGCCGGGCGACATCGACCGCCAGGCATGCATGGGTGGCCCGAAGATGCGGTGCTCGACGCCACGCCTGCTCAACTGCGTCGCGAGCGATAAGCCGTACGGGCCGGCGCCGATGATTGCAACGTCAATAGAGGAGTTCATCAAGAATCACGTCACCTTTCCATGGCGAGCCAGCCACCTGAACGGTGGAATCCGCCCTATCGCGTGCCACAGCACCGTCTTCCGCAGTTCGGCAAGCACTGGCTTGAAATCACCAGCCTCGGTGAGGTTGAATGCACCCGGGTGTCGCACGAAATCTGACAAGAATGTAGCCAGGGCACGGCCGCGTGGGGGCACATCCGGATGGCCCTGGTAGTCGAACGTGATCTTGAGGTTCCAGATATCGCCCGCCAGCCAGCGAAGGCGGCGCCCGATGCGATAGGTGGGGACCTCTTGCAGCGGCTCTCCCATAGCCCAGGCGTAGGTCAGTTGCGGGAAATTGACGCCGGCGGAGATAGCGAGCGCGACCGAGCCCGCCATGCGCGGATTAACCTCCATGAGCACAGGGCGCCCCTCGTGATCACGCCGGAACTCGACCATGGAGCAACCTTCCAGATCTATCGCGCGTACTAGACACTCGGACGGGGCAACAATCTCGGGCAATAATGGGATGCTCTCGCACATCACGGAAGCTCCGCCCATCACTGGAAATTCACGGTAGGATACCTGCGCAAAGCGGGTCCAGAACCGGTCACGGGCATAAAAGAGGCTGACGGCCTCGCGCCGGCCCGGCAGCCACTGCTGCACCACGGCACGTCCGCCCACCGCGAACAACTCTTCCAACCGCTCCTTGGCCTCATCCACGGTCCGGGCGGTACTGCTCGTCATCCGTTTCCCGACTCCTGCACGCTCGACCCATGACTGGTCCGGCTTGACAACCGCCGGGAATCCCACCTCTTTCATGATCTCTGGCACATCGGACAGATCGGTGACCGGGATGCTTCGCGGTACCGCTATCCCCAGTTCCGTGGCAAGCTTCAGCGTTCGCGCCTTGCTCACGGCAATAGCAAGTGCAGCCTCGCTCGCCAGCGGCAAAGCGACACGCCGCTCGATCTCCGCCCGCCTACCGCGCAGCGCCTCGATAGACCCATCGTGAGCGGGCAACATCATGAGTGCCGGGTACCGATCCAGCAGAGCCAAAAGTGCGTCCACATATGCATCGGCATTGCGCGCGAAATCAGGCGCCTCAGCGCTCAATGCGCACCAACGCGAACGAAAGCTGGGCGCCCACCAGGCCTCAGACGCGCAGGCGACAGCGCCCACCTCAAGACCCGACCGGGCGTAAGACCGCATGCAGGCCAGCGTTTGTCGGGTCTCGGCATCGAGCAACAGCACATCGACACGCGCCTCTTTGCCCATCGCTTCAGTGTAATAAACCGGCAACCTCGCCTGCCATGGCAAGCTCACAGGAGGATCGGTAATGATCTCTGGGGTGCTAAGCATGGATACGCGCTGATCCTCATCACCATGTACAGATAGGTTTCTATCCGTCATCGGGGATTATACCTGTCTTGGGTTAAGATGATGTTAAGCTCGGTGTTAAATGCCGGTTAAGAGAGGCGCTGTACTTGCTGCTGTTGTGCTACGACCACGTTATTGCTGCCAGGGCTGATGTGCGTGCCTCGTGATCCGTAGGCTGAGTCTGTTGCTTCCATTCGGCAGCCTTAACCACATCTCAACGGTTGCCTTAACAGGATCTCAACCGCCACTTGCTACACTGCCATAGTCGCAGGGTGATGTGGCCCGGCAAGTCGGGGAGACTATTGCGATGCAAGAGCCCAAATCGCCAACCGACACGACAGGAGCCACCGGTGCGCTCGTGCGCGTCATGTTTCTCAATACACGCGACAGCTTGGGCGCGGATGTTGCCGTCCACCTGTTGCTGGCCCGTGCGCTTGACCGCATGCAGACCCGCGTCTGGGTTGCAACGAGTAGATACGAATCGCCGGGCGCCTCTACACGTGCAGCGCTCGAATCGATCCCTGATCTCACGGTCCTGCCGATAGACCTTGGCCGCCCGCTCACCCACAGAGGTGCCTTGCGCCTCCTCACTATATCGCGCGATGTACCGGGAATCGGCAGCCTCGTTCGCCTTGCATCGACCTGTCGCCGTGAGCGCATCGACGTCATCCACGTCACAGAGCGTCCCCGCGATGCCCTCTTTGGGCTGCTCCTGGCCCGCCTTGCCGGAAGCGCTTGCCTGATACACGCTCATACCGGTTACTACCGCCACGATGCCTCGCAGCTCGGCAACTGGATACTCCGTCGTGCCGACGCGATCGTTGGCGTCTCGCGCTTCACGGCTACGACATATGCACGCGATGCCGGGCTTGATCCGAGCCGCGTCTTCGCCGTTCACAATGCCGTGGACCATGTCGCATTCCATCCGGATATCCCCATAGCCGCTCGCTTAGAGGTTCGCGCGCTGCTCGGCGTCTCGCCGGACGCGCCCTTGATCGGCTGCGTGGCGCGCCTGTCTCGTTGGAAGGATCAAGCCTCGCTGCTCGAGGCACTGGTCAACGTCCGCCGGGCGATTCCCGGCACGCGTCTTATATTGGCCGGGATAAACGCAGATTCAGCGCCAGACGGCCAGGGTAACTACAAAGACTATCTCGTGCGGCGCATCGCGGCGTTCGGACTGGATGACGCCGTGACCTTTGCCGGCTTTGTGCCGCAGCAGGAGATGCCAAACTTCTATGCTGCGCTAGACGTATTGGCCCACCCGGCCGTTGAGGAACCATTTGGGTTGGCGCTGGTCGAGGCGATGGCCAGCACCCGGCCGGTTGTGGCGGTTGGTAACGGCGGCGTTCCCGAGATCATCAGAGATGGTATCGATGGCCTGCTAGTACCGCGGGAGCAACCCGAGGCCATGTCCGCGGCGCTTATCAGGGTGCTGAGCGACCCAGCCCTTGCCGGACGCCTCGCAAACTCCGGGCGAAGTCGCGTCTGTGAGGTTTTCACGCCTGAGCGCCAGGCCGTGGCGATGCTCGGCGTCTATCGTCGCGTCGTGGCAGTGCACCACAGGCGTGCTGTCGCCATGGGTACGATAGCTGATAGATGACGTGACCCTAGTCAGGAGAAGGATTGTACAAGCCGCTCACTACTTTTCTTGTCGCCGCAGCCCTTCTTGGCATAGTCATTGGCCTGTATCAGGAGGGGAACCAATACAACGCCTCAGCCCCTGGATATGGGCACACCGGGATGCGATCCGGCACTGCAACGCCGGTAACCCGGCGTGGAGCGCCCCCCATGCACGGCAACCACCTTGCCCTGCCAACGGGTGTCGCAGCCAACAACGGCAGTGCGCGGGTCGGCACCGCCTCCACCGCCGCTGATGGCGGGCCGAGCACCATTCATGCCTCGCGGCGACAGGACGCCGTGGGCGGTCATGTTATCGACATGGCCTATCCTTGCGGACTGACCACGCCGGCGTTCTGTGACAACTTTACGGAAAGAGCATCCGGCCAGGGCAGCCGAGATGGCGCTCTCGATCCGGCAAAGTGGAACTACACACGCTTCTCATCGGGCATCAACCCCGGGCAGCACCTGGTGGACGCCTTCTACGCCACCGACGCCCAACACTGCAAGACGCTCATCCACAACGTCCTGCCGAATCGTGACTCGTTCTTCTGCGGCCTGGAGGTGCCGGAACCGCAGCACTGGATGGAGGCCTTTAACGATGGAGGCGGGACCTTCGTGTCCGATGCCATGATCCGCCAGCCATTCGATTTCACCGGGCGTACCGGGACGATCCAGTTCGGTGTGGATGCCAAGAGCGATGCCAGCCATACGTGGTGGGTCGAGGTGCTCATCACCGACCAGCCCGTGGTTAGTCCACACCTGGGGCCGACGTTGGACATGCCCCCGCACGATGGCCTGCGCATCCAGTTTTCCGGCGGCGACTCGTGTCCGGGCGTGGGTGGTATCACCCCTAACGACCTGGCCGGTCTGGGCTATAACTACATCGCCAGCGGCCAGGTCATGCGCTTCGATAACTATACTCCCACCGGGCTGGACAATCGGCTTCCTCCGAGCAGAACGACCTGCTTCAAGACCGCGCCCGACACGACAAACATGGTTCGGATCAAGGTGTCCACGACGAATCTGGATGTATACGTCTCGGATGCCGGCACAAACATACTCAGGCATGTATTCTCGGCCCTGCTGTCGCCCGCCCTCCCCTTCTCGGTAGGCTATGTGCACTTCGAGCACGCGCAATACAACGCGTCCAAGGAGGGCTCGGGCAACATGCAAACGTACCACTGGCACGATATGGGCTTTGATGGCCCGATTCGCGCACCTCTGCGCGCCTACGATCTGCCTGACGCGATGACGCGAAGCACGAACGATTACTATGTCAATGGCCGACCAGTCACTGGGCCTGCAATGCAACTCGGATACCTCCTCACGCCCGCGGGCCTGACCGACGCCAACGGGAGGGCCATTGCTCCGTTCATCCTTTCCCAGGTCGATCTGACCGATGCCACCGGAGCAACTCTCAACATCGGCATGTGGGACACCGATACGTCCACGGAGTTGGAATACCGCATCAACAGCGGCGCGTGGCATAGCTATGCAAACCCCGACGGGCAGCCCGGCTACTCCTGGCACACACTGCACATTCCGTTGGATCTGGCGAGCCTGAAGCAGGGCCGCAACACTGTTGCCCTGCGCTCATCCAATGCATCTCCCACGGCCGTTGCGGAAGGCGATCTCTCTCTCTCCTTCCGGGACCATCCGCGGCCGGCTCCCGCGGCCCCCATGATCCCTTGCTCGCTCATGCAACTCATGATGGTGGCCATGCCGCACATGACCATGATTTCCGACCCGTGCGACGGAAAGCCCGCGGCCCCTGTCGCGCCGACGCCGCCCACCACCACCACCATCAGGTTCACCGCCCCGGCCGTTCCACGGATCAGGATAGCCAGAATCGCTACCAATACATCCGTACGGCGGCGACAGCCGGCCAAACCAACACCCAGACCGCCACGACTTGCGCCCGACATCTCTGCGGGACAGTGGGTGAACATCTCGCCCATCACGGTCTCGACCGACTTCAACACCCCGCCCAACAACTACGGGTTCCAGGCGCTGGCCATCGACCCGCAACACCCGCAGACCCTGTATGTGGGCACCTGCTACCAGGGGCTGTGGAAGACGACCGACGGTGGGACCTCGTGGGCCAAGGTCAACACCGGCATCAACGGAGCGGCGCTAGACACGGGACGCCTGTGGTCGGTGGCGGTGGACCACTTCAACCCGAAGATCGTCTATGTCGCCAACGGCTTCGGGAGCCTACAAGGAGTGCTCAAGTCGATCGATGGTGGAAAAAATTGGACTCAGGTCCTGCCGCAGCGCCTGGTCCATGGCCTCAGCGCCGATGTCTATGACATCACCACGGATCCCTATCGCGCCGGCCACGTCCTGGTCGCCTTCCACGGTGGCTGGGGCGGTGGCCCCGACGCCGGCATCCTCGAAAGCGTCGACGGTGGCGATACCTGGACAGTTCGCAGTCCCCGATCCGGCTGGGGATCCGGCGACTATATCTTCTTCCTCGACAACAGTTCCACCTGGCTTCTGGCCACTCAGTGGGACGGCTTCTGGCGCACCACCAACGGCGGAGTCAATTGGACCCAGGTCTCCACACACAACATGCAGCATGGCGCCGACGAGCTGTACCGCGCGTCCAACGGCGCGTACTACGTTGGCGCGGCCAACACGCTGCTGCGCAGCACCGACAACGGCGCGAGCTGGACGCCCGTCGGTCCCTCCACCCGCGACGGCTACAACGCGGTGATCGGCGATGGGAC